>Ga0214542_1000028_pt1 | contig 174954 bp, 81 predicted proteins | sample CNSS1metaG_FD_160096 | JGI IMG/M metagenome (GOLD analysis project Ga0214542, IMG submission 160096) | Root nodule microbial communities from cowpea collected in UCLA plant growth center, Los Angeles, California, USA - CNSS1 | ecosystem: Host-associated > Plants > Roots > Nodule | place: USA... | reverse complement strand
ATATATATATATATATATATATATATATATATATATATATATATATATATATATATATATATATTTATATATATATATGTGTGTGTGTGTCTTTTTATTTTATAAACTAATATTATTCTCTTTCTAATGTTGTTTGTGATTTTAGGAAATATTGTTGATGTACATGTTATATCATGACACTGCAATTAAATTCACAATATGTTGCTTCTTTTATTTACCAGGGATGACGATGTAGGTCGGTCCACTCCTTTTTGGTCTGTCCTGCATTTGTCCACAAAAAGCATGTTGAACTGGCCCGTACCGCATAAGAAATACAAACTAATTTTTCTGATTCGTTTCGCATAACCTTTGACCATTGAATTTGCAGATGGATATGCAGCCCACATAAAAAAATTATGTATTTTTATTTTTTTCATCAAGGTATAAAATTTTAATAACTTTATTTTATTTAATTAAATTGGTAAAAATAAAAATTTCTATAAGTCTATTTCTTAAAAAAAAGACAGTAATATTCAAATTTTATAATTCCTAATTTTTAAATACATGTATGATAAAAATAAGAACAAATTTGATCTAAATTAAAATAAGAGAAGAAACTAAACAATAGAATTGTTTACGTATAAAATAGAGAAAAAACTCTAATGAGCAACTTGCTTATAAAAAACACACATACTATGGTGTTAGTGCCACCGAATTTTTTTAAATATTTAAGTCAATATGGATCAATACAAGTCGATGCTCCATTAGCTCGTGCAGACTTTGAATTAAGTGGGACAACTAAAATACTAATTTTACCCTACATTGTTATTCCTACTATTTACTATTATGATACTTCATCTTCTTGAGCATTGTTTTTCTTCGGAGTAAATTAGATATAAAAGTTCAGGATATGTTTTTTATTTTGTAATTAATTGTGAAATTAATATTAAAAAAACTGTGTAATGCAATGAATACGATTTGTTTCTTTTAATATTACTTGTACAAATTATTGAAATGAAAAAAAAAATCACATTTTTATGACGATAGATTGAAATAAAAAAATAAAAATCAATTTTAAATGAAATAGCTCTTTATATAGTGATGTATTAAAAATGAACTTTATTATAAATACTTGTGTTTGGTTCAACTAATGACTATTGACGAAGATGGAGAAATGAGTATTTGTGATGTTTGTTTAGATAGATTTACGCATAAATGTGAGCGCGGAATAACGAGTTTTCAGCAAAGCAAAATAGCTTCCTCGCCCAAGTGCAGAGAAATGCAAAGAAAGACATTAATATTGTGCATTTACCAATTTGTCCATGAAGGCCGAGTGTTGGTGCATCTCAAGGAGTGTCAATACCAGTAGTGGTAAAGTGAGTGATGGTAGAGTGGTGGAAAACTTGCTATCGTGACTGAGAATTAATTCAGGAAAACGTCATATTGATGTAGAAAATCGCTTCTTTATTATTCAAAATCATTCAAGAATCACTTTTAATTATTATTACCATTATAATAATTATTTTTATAATAATAATAATAATATATAAATGATTACATTAACTAAATATTATTCCAAATTAATATGTTTTTTATTTTAAATAACAATTTACATTTTATTTGAACATAATTTTCACTACTTACATTTAAATTTATATCACTTTCTAAAATAATAATCATTTAAATTTATCCAATAAAACATTCTTTATAATCTCTCATTCTCATATACAAATTTTTATAAAATTTCGTCTCAAATTCATTAAACTCATACTATTTTTTTCTTAATTTAAACAATTTCATATTTTTCTCCAAATCTACTCAAATTCATTCTTCAAAATTCATCATCCAATCCAAACACAACATTAAAGTTGGTCTAAATTATAAAGATACAAAAAATAATTAAAAAGCAATAATTACTTTATAAATATAAATAAATAATGGTCATAGTTTAATATGAATCTTCATTTTAACTGCTTAAAAGTATTCTTCGATTTACTTGAAATTTAATAAAAGTGTATGTAAATAATGCTCTTTAAATTAATTGAATCAATTTAAAGTTACAACTTGTTTTCATTGCATTGCATGATTGTTACTTTGAATTGTCAAATGGAATATATAATATCCAACTATTTGTTACGAAAAAATGTAACCAGAAGTTGAGGCTAAAGTAATTAGAATAATAAATAAGTGATTAATTGGAGTTGAGATAGTATGAAAGAAGTCGTCAAATCCATTATTTCTGACTTTTTCTTTCATGTAGAGTCATGGTCATTATTGTTGATTATTAAAAAGGGTATAGTTTCATATCATTTATTTATATATGCATTTTTTTTCTATGAAAAGTGGCACCAATTTATTGAGTTTTAACATAAAAACCCATATCAGTGTTGTTCAATCATATATGATGATAGGATTAATAACTAGTTTAAAAATTATATTTAACACAAATTATAATTAGTTGATGATATAACTTTTATTCACATTACGTGTGTGTGAAAGTTGAAGTTTTATATAACGAGGGTTTAATCAAAGTAGAGATGTCAAAATGGGTTTTAACCTATGAGTTAACCCGGCTCATCACGGATTTGAGTCAGATTGGATTGAAAAAAATTCAGTTTTTTCAAAAGTGGGTTGAATTCAACTCAATTCACTTAACCTACGGGTTCGAGCTGGGTTGAGGATGTGTTGACCCACTTAACCTACTAACATTTTTTTTATATATTTATTTAATTTTTTTAATAATTATTTATTACTACTAATTATATATGTTCACAATTTCATATTTTTAAATGTTAGAATGTTGCTTAATAATATTTGAATAATTTAAATGTTTAATTAATTTGATTATCAAGTTATATACGTTGATACTTTAATCTTTAACTATAATCTTTATAGTAAATTACTCAAACAATCGTCGTATAAATAATTTTTTCTAAATTAGAATGACAAAAATGTGTAATTTTTTATTTATATTTCGTTGAATAGCATGTAAAAAAATGTGTAATATTAACCATATCTTCTTGGACTATATGGATACTTTCTTAGAAACAATTTATCATATGGTGGTATTGGTTGCTTAAAAAATTATTTAATTATTTGAATACTTAAAAATAAATACATAACTATTTTTTTTATATAAGTTGGTAAGTCAACCCACTTAACTCACCATGATAAATTGAGTCAGGTTACAAAATTTCTGGCTCACCATAAAAGTAAGTCAAGTTGAATTTACTTATTTTCAACCCGACTCGTGATGATCCAACTCGTGTGAGCCGAATTGTCTCACTTAGACATATCTAAATTAAAGTGTATGGTGCAGAATTTGCGGGCATAAGGTTGAGATGAAACATAGTAATCTAATCCCGAACTTAAGTAAGAGTCGGAGGTGATTCATAATTGTGCGAGAGTAGTTTTTTAGTCATTGGATCACGCAATCCATTTTGTTACACTTATGTATTTTAATCTAACATGTTGGGTCCAGATGTTGATTGAAGTTTCCATGGAACCAGATTTTATCAAACATATCACAACCAATTATCCATTCTAATAACAATTTGGGACGCACATCAAACATAAAGGACAATATTAATTTTCTCCTGGACCTGTAGGTACATCAAACACCACGCACCAAAACCCTAGAAAAATATAACAACCTTGTTGTTGGAGTTATCCTTGTTATGTATGCAGGGAAATAATTTTGGTCGGGCCTTCGTGAGACACAACCACGTAACTTCTACTTTAAATACTTTTTTATACTCTTTACCTCATTTTCTGTACTATTTTTCCTAATTAATGCTAGATATAGAAAAGTATTAGATACCTTTTTAAATTTTATTAACTGTATGTATCATATGTTTTTTCACTTTGTACGAAGATTTGTATGAAGATAACCAATCTTTTGTTTGGATTATATAATTAAGTTAAAAGAGAAGAAAAGGAAATATAAATTACGAAAATTAGAGATCGGGTTCCGAAGTTTTTGTCCTTGATCCTAGCCAAATCAAATAATAGATAGGGTCCGTCTAATGTACTTTTAGATTTAAAGTGAATTTTGATGTGAGGGTATTTTAAACGAGTAATAATAATTTTAATAACAGAAAAACATAATATTGTTTTACAAGAATATGTGTTGAGCATGTATATGAGAATTAATATGTAACTCAGAATTATAATCTATTCACTCACACAATGGTTTATAAAAGGATCAAAAAATATTTCCTTGCACCTTCTTATAATAAGTATAATGATGAACATTAATTGGCTCCTCATCCATATGACATCAAAATTAGTGAAATATGATATTTTACTTAATTAATGATTTAACTACTCAATAATACACACTATATTTCTTATAGGTAAATTACACACGGAAAGTTAAAAGTTGGACACTTCAATTATGAATCTCTAGAAAAATACTAAATGTCACCATTTAAGTCAAATGTTTCCCACGGTTGAATGAAAACCAATTACTTCTTTTCAAATCAAAAGTACCTTATAATAATAATCCCTAGGGTTTTTAGCTAGAAATTAGTTAGCCCATAGTAAGAGGTATATTCTATAAGATTTAATTAGTTGCATTTTCTTCGACCAATTTCAAGTACCACAAGTACATACTATTGAATCTTAACTTATTGGTGATGTAACTAGTTATTGAATCTGTAATCGATCCATTAGATTAGTTATATATGTTCCCTTTGAACAGGAGGTGTAACTAGTTCCAAAATAATTTACATTTCTTTTCCTCTTTTTGAACCTCGAAGGCATATAGACTTAAATAAATGATCAATATAAAAAAAAAAATCAAAACTTACTTTGAATAAGAAAATTATGATTTGTAGAATTAATCTGAATTTTGTTGTCTTCTATACTATTATTTCTAAAGGATATATAAAAGGTTACCACTTTCTTTAAATTTAGAACTTTTTTACGGAAATAAAAAATAGTTTTATTTTATATCATATTATAACTTAAAATAATTAAAATATTTAGTCTTTAACTTATCTTAATTCTTTATATATACACTAAAAAAAAGTTCGTTTGACCATTCAAACAATAAATACACCTTAGCTAGTTACCATTTACATTGGACCACTTAATAAAAGAAGTTGCGTAAAAATCAATACTAAATAACTTTTTCTCGAAGGAACAAAATAAAGGACTTGGATCATTATATTTAGTTCATTCATTTCTATTGGAAATGGCACCCACAAACACTTCATTGGTGGCTTCTGTGGCATACTGATAAAACTAGTTATGACTTCAAATCTGGAGTTTTAGTGGACCATGCACAATGCAACAAAGGTTTCATCAAGTTTTCTCGTAGGTTATTATTTCATGGAAATAATTTTCTAATACGTTATACGAAAACAATTTCTTCCAAATTTACCCTTATTTTGTAAGTAAATGGTGACAATTTACCATCCCATCCTCGTTCGTTTAGTTTTATTCCAAATCTATTTCATGAAAACCAACTAGGGTAAAATATATAACATGTTCATTCTTTAGTTCAACTTCGATGTTGTGGTTGACTTTACTTTTTAAAACTAAACTCATTCTTAAATCCCAAGTATAATGTATGGACTTAATTAATTTTAATACAGAATAAGACAAAATCAGATTAATTTAATTAGTTGATAATATACAGAAAATATGAAATACCGTTAGTTTTTTTTATCAGCAAAGAAATGAAATACCGTTAGTTTATAAATAGTGTCCGTAAAACTTCCTATCTCCGTGAGTGGAAATTAATCTTTCCCATCAAATTTAGCTATGAAAGATATTTTTCACAGAATTATAGTTTTATTGAGAATAAACTAATAACCACACATATTTTATACTTTTATAATGAGAGCCTCCGTGACTCAATAAGGAAGCGAAAAATGTTCAAGATTTAAATCATATTTTTTTATTAGTATGTATAAATCATCAATATTCTTTTATAGTTTCTCCCAAAAAAAGAAAATTATTAAAATTCGATCAAATGTGCTATGACCAGATAAAACATTTAAGAATTAGTTTGTTCATTAAGCAAGCTCTATCCGTTGGACACTTGTCGCACTTTGTTAAAATAAGACAAATGTTGCAATTGTTTTTCATTAATATTGTGCGTCTAATATACACTGCAGCAAATTCTAAGCCCATGCTTGTCAATAATTTCTACAAATCCAATGGTGCAATTATGATATGAGTTGTTTGACCCATTTTTTCATAAGTTATATATTATTAAATAAAATTTAAGAATTTCAATATAATTTTTAGTAGAGTGTTTAAGACTGAAATTTAGTACTATAATTATCTAATAATTTGTGGGAATCACTCCGTGAGTTTCTTTACAGGTAAAAATGTATAATGATTGGTTTTTAAATTTAGGAATTTCATAAAAAGCTTGATGCTTGGAGTAAATTTATAATTTTTTTTAAAAAAGTTGTTCACAACATAATTGAAAATTATTAATGAGTTCTCCTATGTGAATCTGGGCAGAAATAATAATAAAATTAATTGTGCGATTAAGAAACAGAAACAGTAGTTTGTGTGAAATTAGTTTGAGGGGTTAGTTAGAATGTATTTGGACCTTAAAAAGACCGACAAGCCCTCTTCGCAAACAAGAGAATGACAAGGGAATATATGCTGCAACTGGAAAATTTGTGATGTGGTTACACGCGCTGTGGTACACTAACAATTAACCGGGTCTCAGTGGTAGCAACGAAGCACCACCGTCACATTTGAGCAGGGTTAGGTATAGTTAATCTCTCATTAAGGAAAACTAACCGTGGTTAAGGATGTTGGAGTTCACTGTGTTGGGGTAGTCATGTCATCACACATCACTGAGAAAGAGACATGGTGAGAGTGTGTGCGTGTGTTTGCGGAGAGGGAGAGAATCAAGTTCTTTGTATAAAGACATCCAATTTGTCGTTAGTTGGGTGCTAGAGGCAAAAAATATCACTATGAATTTTCTGTTTTTGTAACCAAAAGTAAGAGAAAAGGGATTCCCAGTTGACACCATTGCTCACTCAGCTCAGTGTTTGTGTGTGTGACTGAGAAGAGAAAGGAAAGAAGAATCTTTTGGTGTCTGTCTCTCATATCTCAACTCACACCACCCCCCTCTTGCTTCTTCTTTTCAAAGGCTGGGATTTTCTTTCTTCCTGTTGTCAAAAGCTTCTCCCTTTCTCCCTTTTCTGTTCATTCATTCATCTTTTGGCCTACTTTGGCCTCTTTTGAGCTTCTTCGTTTATCAGAGGAAGATGGGCTAAGCGTGCATTTTTACACATCTTGGTGTTTGGATCGATTTAAGTGTTCACGCAGCCATCCTTTGCGTTGCTCCATTTCCCAGTGTCACTCACGATTTTTTTCTTTTTGGTAGGTGGTATTACTATTATTAATAATTCTATTAATAGATTCAATTGTTCTCTGTTTAGGATTTTCTCAAATTGTTGCTATGGTTACCTTTCTCCTTGAACGTCGTAAGGTAATCTTTTCGAAGCATAATTTGTCATTAAAGCATACAACTTCTATCAAGCCTAACTGGAGGGGTTTTACTGTTCTAGTGTGAGATTATAGATTTATATCCCTCTCTGCCATTTTTCTCACGAGCACCATGTGCCAAACCTGAATTTTCTGAAATTCTGAGGTGCAAAAGAAAACCCATGAAACTTTTGTTATGGACCTTTCTTGTAATGTAACATTAGGTGATTTTTTATTCTGCTGGATTTTTAGTTTCGGGGTATAAATGTCTTTTAAGTTGTTTTCAGATTTCTGAATTTTCATCCCTACTATGATTGTTTGAAGGACTGTGAAGTGAACAATTAATACAATACAAGTCTGCTTCTGCATCTTCTACACCAAAGCTCGTCACTTGGCCATCGTCAAAATGGTTTCGAGGTCATATTCAAACTTGCTAGATCTTACTTCCTGTGGCTCCCCAACTTTCGGTCGCGAGAAGAAAAGGCTGCCTCGAGTGGCGACTGTTGCCGGAGTACTGTCTGAACTAGATGATGAGTCCAGCACTAGTGTTGGCTCTGATACTCCATCCTCGGTCTCTCAAGAGAGGATGATAATTGTAGGTAACCAGCTTCCTCTAAGGGCACGCAGAAAAGACAATGGTACTTGGGAGTTCACATGGGACGAGGATTCACTTCTTTTGCAGCTGCAAGATGGTCTTGGGGATGATGTGGAAACTATCTATATCGGTTGTCTTAAAGAAGAGATTGAGCCGAGTGAGCAAGATGATGTTGCCCAGTACTTGCTGGACACTTTCAAATGCGTGCCCACTTTTCTCCCACCTGAGCTTTTCAGTAAATTCTACCATGGATTCTGCAAACAACATCTGTGGCCTTTGTTTCACTACATGCTTCCGCTGTCGCCTGATCTTGGTGGTAGATTCGATAGGTCCCTTTGGCAGGCTTATGTTTCGGTGAACAAGATATTTGCGGATAAAGTGATGGAAGTCATTAGCCCTGATGACGACTTTGTGTGGGTTCATGACTACCATCTGATGGTACTTCCAACATTTTTGAGAAAGAGATTTAACAGGGTGAGACTAGGATTCTTCCTCCACAGTCCCTTTCCTTCCTCTGAGATATACCGAACCCTTCCTGTCAGGGACGAACTTCTTAGAGCTCTTCTGAATTCTGACCTTATTGGGTTTCATACTTTTGATTATGCCAGGCATTTCCTCTCCTGTTGCAGTAGAATGCTTGGAATTTCTTACCAATCCAAGAGGGGCTACATTGGTCTTGAGTACTATGGAAGAACTGTAAGCATTAAGATTCTTCCTGTCGGTATTCATATAGGTCAGCTCCAATCAGTCATGAGTCTTGCGGAGACAGAAAGCAAGGTTGCAGAGTTAAAAAGCCAGTTCAGAGATCAAACTGTGCTGCTCGGGGTTGATGACATGGATATCTTCAAAGGAATCAGCTTAAAACTTTTGGCCATGGAACAATTGCTATTGCAACATCCTGATAAGAGGGGCAGAGTTGTGCTGGTCCAAATTGCAAACCCTGCAAGAGGCCGCGGAAAGGATGTGCAGGAGGTACAAAGTGAAACTTATGCCACGGTGAAGAGGATAAATAATACTTTTGGAAGGCCTGGATACACACCTGTGGTGTTGATTGATAGACCACTTCAGAGTTACGAGCGAATTGCTTATTATGTGATTGCTGAATGTTGCCTTGTTACAGCAGTGAGAGATGGGATGAACCTTATACCCTATGAATACATCATTTGTAGACAAGGAAGTGAGAAGATAGATGAGATCTTAGGGACAGACCCACTTGCTCAAAAGAGGAGTATGCTGGTGGTGTCCGAGTTCATTGGCTGCTCCCCTTCGTTGAGTGGGGCAATTCGAGTGAATCCGTGGAACATTGATGCTGTTGCTGAAGCTATGGATTCTGCACTGATGGTTCCGGAGGCTGAAAAGCAGATGCGGCATGAGAAACATTATAGGTATGTTAGTACACATGATGTTGCATATTGGGCGCGCAGCTTCTTACAGGATCTGGAGAGGGCATGTAGAGATCATCTAAGGAGGCGATGCTGGGGAATTGGTTTTGGTTTAGGCTTTCGAGTAATTGCTTTGGATCCAAACTTTAGAAAACTATCCGTGGAACATATTGTTTCAGCTTACAAGAGGACCAAGCACCGAGCAATTCTTTTGGATTATGATGGTACTATGGTGCAGCCTGGATCGATGAGTACAACACCTAATGCCGAAGCCGTTGGCATCTTGAACATCTTGTGCAGGGACACCAAGAATTGTGTTTTCATTGTAAGTGGAAGGGAGAGAAGCACTCTTACTGAATGGTTTTCATCTTGTGAAAGGATGGGAATTGCTGCAGAGCATGGTTATTTTGTGAGGTACACATCCTTTTACCTTTTTAGTTACTGCAAATCATATTAATGGATTTTACTAGTTTTAAGAATGATCAAGTTTGAATCTTTTAATCATATTTGGCTTTTCTATTGTTAACCGTGAAATAAACTCACTGTTTCATTTTATATATGATAGAATGGTGAGGAAAAATTCTTTTTTGGCCGAGCTTGCTTGTGTATCAAACTGAAGTTTATCTTCTTTTGTTTTTCCAGGACAAATCAAAATTCAGAATGGGAAACGTGTGTTCCAGTACCCGATTTTGAGTGGAAACAGATTGCTGAGCCGGTTATGCAATTGTATATGGAAACAACTGATGGTTCTAACATAGAGGCTAAAGAAAGTGCTCTTGTTTGGAATTACGAGTATGCAGACAGAGACTTTGGTTCATGTCAAGCTAAGGAGCTTCTTGATCACCTGGAAAGTGTTCTTGCCAACGAGCCTGTCTCTGTTAAAAGTAGTCCAAACATTGTGGAAGTAAAACCTCAGGTCAGTTATGAGAAATCTTTCAACTTTTAATGTAATTTTAGGTTGGTCATAGTTGGAATGCATTTGGTGTTGTACATCAAAGAAGTTAATTTAGTACTTAAGTCATGAAATGTGGTTAACTTAGTATCTGGTGTTGTTGGAGTTTGGGTGCAGGGTGTGAGTAAGGGTATTGTAGCAGAACGTCTTGTCTCAACAATGAAACAAAAGGGAGTGATTCCAGATTTTGTTCTGTGCATTGGCGATGACAGATCAGACGAGGACATGTTTGGGGTGATAATGAATGCAAGGGCGTTACTGTCACCAGTTGCTGAAGTGTTTCCTTGCACTGTGGGTCAGAAACCTAGCAAGGCCAAGTATTACTTGGAAGACACAAGTGAGATTTTGAGAATGTTGCAAGGCCTTGCCAATGCTTCTGAGCACTCTACTAGAACTTCTTCCCAACCTTCTCATTAAAGTTATTGTTTTTGTTTTTAACGTGTATCACACATATACTATTTTGTCCATGCTGGGATATCTGTACTGTGATAGATTTGTCCATCTATTTTATTTTCTGGCAGTGGTGCCTTCATTTATTGATATCCCAATGTTGTTGTTGCAACTACCAATAGGTTGTTTTGAAAGTAGATGAATTACATGGTGTATTTATTGTTTCTTTTCTTCGCTATTACTTCGGACCATTTTGATGTGTGATGAGGGATTCTTGATTGGGAATGAATGAATGATAGGGTTGTGAATGTGGTGTGTAAAGTCACATCTCTTTTTTTGGTATGCGTTGTTCTGATTTGTGTACAATTTCTGTGAGTGATGTTTTTTCTTCTCTTGTAATGGCTGGTACAATTAATTGGGGTGTGGAAGCCGTGGACTTGTCATATAACTGTTTTCCGAGGTCGTGATCTCTGAATTTGAACTTCTAACTTTGCAGAGAAGTCTTGCCTCAGTTTTTGTGTCAATTGAATTGTCTCAGATCCTGTGCTGCATTAATGCAATTAATGGTCTTCATAGATAACGTTTTAAATAATGGTGAACTCACTGTATTTTTAAGAAAGCGTTAAGAAGTGATTAATCATTTGCTTTTATACTACTGAGTTCATTTGTCTCGTCATTTTTGAGAGGAAGGATTAGAGGGAGAGGAAAAGGAAGAGGAAGAGATCGAAAGGATTAGAGGGTGAAGTTGGTGTTATTTCTTTCAAGTGATTCAGAGATGATCTTAGAGTGGATTATAGAGTGAAGTCTATGAAAATTTGTGATTGAATTGACTGATATGATATATTAAAAAAATATTTTAATAGAAAAAAGAATTAGATTACCAAAATGTTCTTATTGTTATATGTAATATAAAATTATATATAAATAATTTAAAATTATTTTATAAATTTTATTGAATGATTGAAAATATAAAAAAATTATGGTTAAAATACTCCGTTGGTCTTCGTTTTTGTTGTAGAATCTCAATTTGGTCCTCGTATTTTTATTAGTCTCAATTAGGTCTCCATTTTTGTAAATTAGTATCAATTAGGTCCTTTCCGTTAGTAGAGAACTAACACCGTTAATTAGGTGCCACGTGTCAACTCCTCGTTTTTTTAAATTTTTTTTGAATTTTTTTTTTAAATTTTTGAATTTTTTTTTGAATTTTTGAATTTTTTTTAAATTTTTAAATTTTTTTTTAAAAATATTTATGCCACGTGTCACTTCTGTAATTGGCCACGTGTCAATCTAATATGGTGACACGTGTCAAATTAATATATGATTTAAAAATTTTCAATTTCAGGCACTCCAAATTTAAACCAAATTTTACTTTCATATAATGTTATGATTATTTTTATTAAAATTGATATTTTAATTAAATATTTTAATAATATTAATTATATTTAATATTAAAATTTTAAATATATTTATTTTAATTTTTTATAAAATTATTTTAAAATTTTAAATTTGAATTTATAAAATTGTTATTTTTAAGCCAACTCTAAAATATTGTTGATATTGAATATTATACAAATATTTCAAATATTAATTTATTAATTTATATATTTATAATTTTAAAATAAAATTTAAATAAAGTTTAATGTAAAATATAAATTTAAATAAATTAAATTTTGTTAAAAATATGTAATAGAAATATCACTTGTAATAAAAGTATCATCATTACATTTATAAAAAAATTAAATTTGTTCTAAATTTGGAGCATATGAAATTAAAATTATTTAAAAAAAAATTGGGACTGAAATCAAATCAAATTAACAAATATGAGGACCAAATTGAGATTCATACATTAATTTGACACGTGTCACCATATTAGATTAACACGTGGCACATTACAGAAGTTACACGTGGCATAAATATTTTTTTAAAAAATTAAAAAAAATTAAAAAAAAATTAAAAAGAAATTAAAAAGAAATTAAAAAAAATTAAAAAAATTCAAAAAAACGAGAAGCTGACACGTGACACCTACTTAATGGTGTTAGTTCTCTACTAACGGAAATGACCTAATTGATACTAATTTACAAAAATGAGGACCTAATTGAGACTATTAAAAATACGAGGACCAAATTGAGATTTTGCTACAAAAACGAGGACCAACAGAGTATTTTAACCAAAAATTATTTATAAAAAATGAGTAACACAATATATTTTGTATAAAAATAAATTTAATATATAAGGTGGAAAATAATTAATTTACATGGAAACTTTTTTTTTTCTTTTTAATAGTAAATTTAGAAGTAATAAATTTTTATTATAACCATAATAAATTATTATTACCGTTAACATATAATTAAGAGAATGAATTAAAATCACTACGTGTATTGATTTTAACAGCTAAATCACATGTAACAAAAATTAGATAATGAAGGGTAATTTGGTAAATCCAGTTGTGTCATCCTCTAATCTCACTGTATAGTGAGATTGAATTTTAAGTTTATCCCTCTAATCATCTCCTCCCATCACCTTGTATCACCTCCAAAATAACACATTACTGATCTCCTAATCATCTCTTCTCATTCCTTGTGAATAATATATTCACCCAAAAGAACACAGCTTAAAAAAAATGACTCTTAGAAAAAAAGAAAGTAACGAGAAACAAAAATAAAAAAGAAAATACAATTCGTAAACAAAAGAAGATAATTAATCCTTTCTTTTTTTGTAAACAAAATTATAATTTAGTGTGGAGTATACAATGGTGTCAATTATTTTAAGGGAACTATTATTTTGAAGCTTAATAAATTTCTACACTCAATACATCTATTATTTTACTTTGATGGTAAATCAAGACCCATTGTGTTAGTGTTAAGAAAAATATCATTTTAACTTTATCATTTTTTAAGTTGCTTTTGAAAAATCAATTTTGATCGAATCGATTTCATAGATGCAAAAGTTGAAGTTTGTAACTTTTCTTTGAAATTGAATTTTTTAGTTTTAAATTAATTTTAAAACCAAACATACATAGATTTTGTGCTGAAAATTTAATTATACATCAATACTAAACCAAACACACCGGTGTTTGGTTTCGAGTCCCAACCATCCAAAATTGGTTTTAAAGCATATAAAATTATTCAAATCATGTTTGATTATTTTTTAAACTTAGTTTTGAAGAAGGAGATTCATGAGATAAACTATTTATCACAACTTCTCCGTCAACAAAATCGATTTATTCACCTCATTTAAAATTAATTGTGTGTGTAACTAAATATGCTCTAAAGAGATTGTGTGATGTTAGACCCAACATCGATTAAATCATTAGATTGAATGACGATCTAATAGGTAATAGTTCAATGTTAATTAAAAATATGAAAAGAATCATGTTTAAGAGCAAGAGTTAATAGATGATTATCTAGACAAGAAAGATAAGAGACCGTAAATATAAAGAAAGATTAAGAAATATTAAAGAAAAATACATAATGCTTTAACTAATTCGGACTATCATCTCTTTTGGTCATAACACTTCAATCTCTTTTTCTTTACAAATAAAATGTTTTTTTTAATGATCAAAATATTTGTGTGTAATTAGTGTCAAAAATATTTTTTCCTTATTTCAAAAAGGTTTTATTATTCGTAGTAGTCATACTTAACTTTGATTAAAAATAATGGTCCTGTTTAACTCGAATATAATTATATTCACGTGGTCTAAAAAAAAAACTGAGTTTGCAATTTTACCCTATTCTCACTTATCATTAAATACGTAAATTCCTATTAGGCCAAAATTTAAAATGATCTCGTTTGAAATAGTTGCTAGCTAGGATCTATGTTTTTATTATTTTATTTTTAATGAATTAATATAAACGAATGAACTGAGATGTAAATTAAGTTGGATAAACCTTTGATGTAAAAAAATTAAGAACTGGTAAAAGATGGAGGCATTGATCGATAGGGATTAGTATCTAATATCTATGAAAAGAGGGCTTCATACGCAAGCCCATCAACAACTCTAACATTGTCGGAGTAGGAATCACCAAACACCATCATTCTAGTATCTTTTACTTTATTTAAATAAAATTAACAATGAATAACGTTATATACAATCTTTTTTAAAAGTTAAAATTTAAAGTAATAAATGTCTTTGATATATATAGTGATATATAACTACTTCTAACATTTAATTACATTTTAGAAAAAAAAATATTGAAATTCAATTCACTTCCATGTTATAAAGTTAAATCACCGTCTTCTAAATGTAACTATTTTTGGAAGTTATTATTGAAAAAGAAAAATCATTTTTAAGGTTATTTTTATTTTCTTCCAATCAAGTGTCTTGTCAAAATACTAATTTAAACGTTTAGTCTTTTTTTACTCCTCTAAAATATGTTTCTTAATTTTTAAATTCAAATTATTATTTGTTTATAAATATATAGAAAATTAATAAGATAATCCTTTTTTCTTGTGGAGATTGAGGAAGACTGTTAGTCCCAAACAGTAATAAGATAAACTCATCCAATATATATTCTCGATATACACATTGATTAATTAGGTGAAAAGAGTGAGATGAAAGGTATAAAAAAATTCCTGATAAATTTTATATATTATGATTGAGAAATTCAATTGTCTTAACTGAATGCAAAATTTAAATAAAAAATAACAGTAATAGATAAAGTAGTGGAAAACATTTTAATAATAGAAAGAGGATGATAAGTTGGAATTGAAAAATTGTTGACCAAAGTTTTACAGAATTTGATGAGACATAGAAGAAAGTGAAAGGGTGATAGGAGGGAGAAGAGTATCTAATAAAAGTGTAGAGATAACAACTCAACCAAAATTTTATTATTACATATACGTGTCAAACAAATAAAGCATTGATATGTGGAACTATCTTAAACAGAGAATTTATATGTGAATGTGATAACTCTTGTTTCAGAAATAACAATTCTTTCAACAATAAAAAAAAAAAGTAAAGAAATATAATGATGGAGTGAAATTTTAGCTGCAAGAGAAGGTTCACTAAAATTTTAAATAATCAATTTTATTGATTATTCTAATTTTGTTCCATTTTTACGATGATTTCAAATTGATTCCAAATTTTAAAAAATGTTTTAACGATATGGATATAAAATTTCTGATAAGTACCACCAAGCTCTTCGTGTCAATCTTAGCTTACTAGTTCATGGTTGGATTTTGAGGCTTGGATTTCATCTAAATGTGGCTACGTGGAACACCTTTTTGGTTTTTCATGTTAAATGTGGACACTTAACGCAAATTTTTATGATTCAAATAAATAAATGGGAATTATATAATTTATCGAAAGCAGGGTAATTTATTAAAAGAGAAAGAGAAATAAAAAGAAAAATGGAGTGAAAAGAAAGCAGGATAATTATAATTATTGAAAGCTTTAGAACCATTCAGATTCACATGTCCATGTTCTTTTTCCATGGTTGCATGAGACTGTTCCACGTCACCTTTTCGTTGTTCGAAGGGACAGTAACCATATTTGTTTGTTGCGACCACCACCATTTCTTTATCTTTCCCACACATCATAACATAACCTTCCAACAACAACATGGCAAGGCAATTGAGGTACCAACTCCAAGGTGGTCGAGAACAGCTTCCAATTCACACTCTTGTTTTCGTCTTATGTGTGGCTCTGTCGCTTCTTGCAGCCATCATCTTCTTCTGTGCAGATGGAGTACACAGGAACTCCAAAAACTCCCATGACAACAACAATGGCAACGCTGGTTCAGCCTGCGCCGCCGCCGGGTGTGGCTCAACTTGTGGCGGAGCTTGCGGCGGTTAAGGAACTAACTAAGTAACGAGAGAGATTGAGAGAGAGAATCTATTTGGCACATGGTTGTGTTTTTCTCGTTGTTGTGGTCAAAATAGTATAAGATGCTGTTGTACATGAAATGATTGATTGTACCAACGACCCAAAGTAAAATGCGTGAAATCAAATCACCCTACCTGTCTCTGCTTTTTATTTATTCTTATTCTTACCTTCTTTATATTCTTCATATTCTTCATATCAAAATTATAATTTAGCAACACAGAGAAATTTAAACGACAAACGCAAAGTGAACAGACATTTGGATCTCTAGAACAAAGCGACCAAAACATTACCTCTTATAATAGCTGTTGTGTTCTCTGCTGGTTAAAGGATTAAAGCTTTAATTTTTAAAATTAACTTTGACCTGCTCGATCATGTGTTTCTTTCATTTTATCCAAATTTTATGTTATCTTATGCGAACCTAAGATCTAGTCTTGTAAGTTCTTATTAGTTTGTTTAAAATTTAAATATTCTTGATGGAAAGTTATCATTTTGTATCTCTCTTTCTCTCCACCTGTTAAACTTTGATACATGCTCTTTTTTGTTCTCTTTATCCTGTTCCAGGGTATCATGATTTTTCTACTTTGGCTTTTTTTATATTTTGACTCTGGTTGCGACAACCCTTTTACTGTGAATGAATAAGTGATCATGACAAGCCCCAAAGATGTCTTGGTGTTTTGATAAAGACAACTCACTGTAATGAAAGGAAGGTAAAAATAGTGGACCTCAAGTGTTTGATTTAGGGTTTATGTAATAATGAGTGTGTCTTAGTAATATTATAGCTCATTCTTTTTTTCTAATTTGCCTTCAGCGCCGAAATAAGTTCAAAAAGCACATACATAATTGCAAAATTTGTTTTTACTGACTACGTTAAAAGGTGCTATTTCTGATATATTTGGTGATTATGTTATAAGTATTAATAAAAGCTTTTGTAAAGATAAATTTAGAGTATCAGATAAATACTCTAGCTAGTTTTACTGTTGGAGAATATTACGAAGATTGCATAAATACCTTCATCATTTCTGCATATAGTTAGGAAAGTTTAAAATTGAAGTTTGAATTCTCTACAAGTTTTTCTTAATTGTTCTTCTGATATGTTTTTAAAATACATTGATGATTATTAATTTTAAAATTTTAAAATATATTAATCGATCATATCTTCTTAAATCAAACTTAAGTGATGTAAATATACTTTAACTGATTGCATAGTACCTTAATCAATTATAATAATAAAAACTAAACAATTTAATAAACTATAAGAAGGTAGTAATTGATCACAAAACTGGGTTGTCATAAAACACTTTTTTTCTGAATTTGCTTGAGTTGGTTTAAAACTAAGAAGTATTTTTTTATGCCATATATGAAAAACTTGTACCTCTGACTTAAAATGCAAGAGAAATAACATAATTATTACTGATAATTATTGGTAGGCCCTCTAAGATCTTTTGCATTAAAGGGTTGTGAAAAGAAGTGTGCTTTCAAGTTGTAATCTGTCACAGAGGTGACTTCAGCAATTTTTTCTTTATATACATTGCAAGGATGGTGGGGTAGCTATTTTGTATTCGATTGTTGTGAGTGGGTGCTCTTTCTCATAAAAGAAAAAAATAGTGAGGGTCTAGGTTTTAATTTAGAATGGCAAAAAGTTACACTTATTGGTGTATATTCATTAAAAAAGAACAAGTGAATAATTATTTATAATTTTGTCGTTATAAACTCATAAGATTAGCGTGTTTTTACTTTACATGCAACAAGTTAGATCAGCCTAGTCTTATTCAATATGTGGAGTTTTAATTGGGCCGAATTTAATTATCAAAATTGACATGTCAAACTTTTGACATTAGACAAAGACATTTTGTTTTCATCCAACTCGTTAGCACTGCCCCAATTGAATTTTTCAGAAATAAAAGTTTTTCGCAATTTAACTAGCCCCAGTTAGGAATAATTTAATTTGTGTTGGATGAATTTGGTTAAATGGTTAAAATGAATGAAAAAAGAATTGTTTTATGTAAATGAGAGAAATAAGTTCAAAAAATTAATTGTTTTATGTAAATGAGAGAAATAAGTTCAAAAAATTAAGGTTCCCGTTTTTACCTATTTATAATATGAAAAATGATTTTTTGACTATTAAATTTTGACAACTTTCTCTTACAATCTTAAGTGTCATCTTCTAAATGATTTTTCATTTTTTTATTTTTTCATTCTCAATATTTAAAAATCACTTAAAAGATGACACATCATATTATAAGAGAAAGTTGTTAAAATTTAGTAATAAAATGTCCATTTTAATCTTATTTATTTACTTCCATCATATCTATTTTTCTCCTCTACTAAACGCAGTTCACGCTGTATAGGTACTCTTTTTTCAGTTCAGTCATACTATCTGTTTGTTTTTTTCCAAACAAAGGAACAATCCATCGTACTAAACTTGATGCACAGTTAAAACACGCCCAAAATTACTAGAAGCCTCTTATTGTGAGGTGAGGAGTAAAGGTAGAGATACCAACATTCACACACTATCCTCAAACCCCACTAACTAAAAGCATTGTATCTAAATCATCCTCCACTCATTCAATCAACATTGCAAAGACATTTTTGTCTGATAGCTATATGAAAACTACGAAACAATGTACATTAAACAGGCGCACCTCCACCTTCCGAATTTAAGTGTCGTGTCTTATGCATGAATGTTTCTGTCCGTCTGACACGTACATTTATGAATCACTATGCTCAACAGTTCTTTTCAAACCAGCAGCGTTCATGATCATGACACCAAAATATATCATCATTTTTTTCTAATATGATAAATGCCAAGTATGACATAGATAGCCATAAAATTTCATCCACCTTTTTTGTCGTCAGCAACTTCATCGTTGAGTATATACTGATCTATAGCCATAAAATCATTTACATCCCACTTCTATTTCTTAATTCAGTGGAGGATATATCCATGCGGAACTGCTCAGCTGGAATGGAGACGAACATGCCTTTTAGTTCTTCTGGAACATCAATATCATCAAGAACCTGTACAACATATGATAGACTATCTAACACTGAACTTAAAAAAATCATCATAATTAGGATCATATTTTCTTATGCAGTAATACCTTGAAAGCACCATCTACATTCCGACCACCCACAAGGAAAGTGCATCCTGTTTCTTTACATCCAATTAGTATCCTCAACATCTTGTAGTAGTCCCCGTCATAATATTTAGGCTGCATAAGTAACATATAATAATTTGAAGATATTAATTAATAAAATCTATTAAAAAAAAAAAGAAGGTAAACTTATTCCTTAACTACAATCAGACTGCTCTAACCCCCCTTCAGCCATAAGAAAGTTTCCTGAGCAACTGTAATAATGCGAACGAGTAAAACATGTTTTACCTCAATAACAAGACCACTGTCCACAAACAATATATATGTGCGTGTGTGTGTAAGGAACAATGACATCATCGGGCAGAAACCAGATGCTCAAACAAGTGCAGGATACGACACGATAAAAATCAAGGTTAATCCAAGCATAAAGTAATTTCATACATTAATAAGCCTCACTGCCGTGTCTGCTCCAATTACAAAAGCACTGCCTGGAAAAAGTTCAGCCTTCTTATAAAAATAAGGCTGATTCGATATAATTACTGTTTTACCTGCCATTGAAGAAATCATTAACGGCTTTAGTTGGTGCATTAAATAATAATACTAAGCACTAAACGGTATTAAACTCCAAATATCATATTGTCATATGACTTATCCTAATTATTGAATTTAAAACACGTGAACTCCATTCAGTATTCACCATGAAAATGGAAAGTTATGAGCCCATCACTTCATATAAAAATGGAAGTAGATCCTCTTCACATAGAAAATTGTACACCAGAGGTTAAGACCTATTCATTTTTAATATAGAATCTGGCAGAGTAGAAAAGATCCTCACCAATTTTTTCAAATTGTTTGACACGGTCTTTGATCTCAGACACTGACAATGGAGGTTTGTCTGCATTGACAGCAGATATTTCAAAGCAAGGATACCCATCACCACAAATGCTGCATATATGTCTTCTTAATAATAGAAATTTTGAAATAAAATTATGAACAAAAGAAACAAAATTTAAATGAACCATCATGCGTAGATATATGGTCCTAATTAGATAGAAAAGAAGAATATTGATTTGTAATCCATAATGTAGAAATATAATGTGAAATTTACAATTATCGGGTATGAAATTGTATCATTATAGTGTTGGCACAATATCAACTTCTAAACAGACAGAATACTTTATCATCAGTGTCAAAGTTAAATAATTTATTTACTACAGCGGAAACTACTGATGATAAATAACACTAATATTATCAACAAATATCAGTATAATAGAATATTATAGTATAAATACTAAAATCAAATTGGGAGTGCAGTGTCTTGAAAAGCACATATATATTAAGCACTTTAAAAATAAAACTCGAAAAAATAACAGGCAATTCATATTTTAAGACTAATCCTTCATAAATTAAACTATAAAGAAATTGAACATTTAACGAATGTTATGAGTTTAAGTACCGAGTAGCAACTTCCATAAGCTTGAGATGCCCATCATGTAATGGATTGAAAGAACCGGGCATTATTATTTTTCTTTCAGCCGGTATCTCTGCAACAAAATTTATCATTAAGAAAGTAGAATGTATATGTAACTAATAATTTAGCTTCTGCTAAAGGTTCTACCATACCATTTGCAAATGGGTAAATTTTAAAGCATATTTGACCATTTATAAGTTGCTCTAACTGTTGATCTTCATTGAAATGTGTTACACATTCATCCGATACATCTGATTCACTCAACACTGAAATTGATGCTGCACGAATTTTGCATGCATTTGCAATTGCCTAGAACCAGAACCAAAAAGAGAGCAAAAAGCAAGTCAAACCAAAGTCGGATTTTAAAACAATTGTGAAGGAATAAAGTAAAGATTAGCCTCCAACTATTACTGTTCTCATTTTACAAGATCTTCAGTGTTCTTATACTAATCTTCAAAAGTGAAAAAAATGAGAGAAGATAATTTAAGTGCAAATAAATAGCAGAATAAAAATATTATCAACAGTTTTCACACCTGCCACACACCTTGATCAAAAGATGACTAGAAACTCCATCCTCTTCTTCTCGTGTGCGAAGACCCTAGAATTGAACAGTTTGCAGAAAAATAAATAAAAGTATTTACATAAACAATAAACAACACACGCACGAGATATGCTAACTTATGCCTATTTTATTTTATCTTTGAAAAGTGTAACTTAGCAAGCTACACATTCGATTCTATGCCTTTGAAAATTTGAATGGGCGTGTGTGTGTGTGTGTATGATAAGTATTGAGTTTAGAGTAACACATCTAAGAAAGAATAGGATAATAGCACCTTAGTCAAGGTCACTCTTGACATCCAAAGTTGGTCAGCTGTCCTTGTTGACATGTAAAGTCTGCAAATGAACATGAAAGCTAAACAAGTTGACTGTGGGCACTAGTTTTCCCCCCAAGATCACATTTAGAAGAGGGAAAACACAATTGAGAATCTGAAAAGAGACTCTTTCAAGAAAATGCAACAAATTAACAAGATCCAGATAGTCAAGCACTCAAAATGTACACAAATAAATCCAGAGGTAACTTCAAAAGCAGAAGTAAAGCACATCTCTGTAGTTGATCATAGCTTGTATCAAGTCTTTGTTGTATCATTTTTAAATCAAAAATGACTAAAACAAGTTGCTGACCAGAGCACAAGGTTACCAGGGCTCTGGGGAGGGCAAATGTACACGGCCTCACAACAAAAATTAGAAAGACTATTTTCTAAATACATGATATCCAAATAAAAAGGCAGCAACCTTAGTATTGCGCCAAGGCTTTCCCTCTACCAATACAAGTTCAGGAAGTCAGGGCGAACAGTAGCAATAGAACATTAAAAAAATATTATATGTTCTCTAACAATAATCTCGCGTTGATGATAAGCTTTCTATCAAACTTATTGCTGTCGAAAAGGTTCCAGCAGCTCCTTTTTTCTGACTTATTAAAGTCCAACCCAATTTCTCTGTGTTTCCAACAAAAATCTGATCTACCAACCAAAGCTCGTTAAAATTTAACCTACCTATTTTCCTTAAGTAGAGTCCATTTATTTCAATCCCTAGGGTAGTAATTTCACAAGGTCGTACCAGGTTAATCTCACAGAACAAGCTTCCGGACATGAATTTATTGCCATAAATAAGAAGATGGCTCTATAAAGGACAAAGGGGCACATGTTACATGTTCAACCAAAATGGGAATCACAGGACGGAACGACAGTAAGCCTGAGATATGGAAACTGGTTCAATACCAAATTACCAATGCAGCAACACAATGCACAGGCCAATGGTAACCTTTTCAGAAATTACGCTGAAACTAAATATAGTGAGGTTTCATCAACCATTTTCGTAAATAAGGCAGACATACCGGTGTTCCCCTAGTTTTGGACGACTGCTAGCCAAAGAGCCAGTGAAACCCACACCTACAACTGGTGATCCTAATCAACAGGTTAATGCAGACAACGTCAGGTCAAACTATTCCATTTTTCACCACACAAAAAAAAAAAAATGAAGTCGCAATCCATCCATAAAAACATTTTCAGAAAGCCAAAACAACCATGTTTCACACAACTCGTAAACTTTTACACATTATTTATCCTAGGCAATAACAGAGACAAAAATGAACCTGGCGTGGAGAGCTTAAGAGCGCGATTATAAGCCAACAAAGCCATATCTTCGGCCGTCTGTTGGCTGCAAAACTGGGATGGAATCTGCAGGAACGAACAAAAACAGTGAGAATAAAAGGGAAGAAACAGAAAAGCGAATTTACGCATAGAAGATTAATAGAAAGAGACCTTTCCGAGTAACTGTATGAGAGACATCTTAGAGTAAGGAACCACAACTTCGAGCACAGTGTTTGAAGCACCAGGAACTGATAGCAACGAACCCACCGTCTGAAAAAAAAAAAGTCCAATTACTATTGATTCATTCAACACTCTGCATGCGACCAAATACAGAGAAAAAGAGAGAGAGAGGAAGAACCTGAGATGCTCCGCCGGTGAGATGCAGAACGGCTTGGAAAGAAGAGGAATGAATGGCCTCTACGACGGTTCGGATGCGACTCTCCGTCATTCTCCTTCTCTTCCCTTCCCACACCTTTCGTTCCCCTCTTCAGATTTAACGCGCAACGCCATCACAGCGATGTCGTTTCACTCAAACGACAACGCCATGCCCAAAGTCACGCCGTTTTGATTTTTCATTAAACAAACTCTTGGCTGAGGTGTGGAACTGGACAATTCATTTAAGAAAAAAGTGTCAGATAAATTATTAATTTATCACCACTATTATTTCTTTATATCATATTTTACCAAATACTCATCCTCTTCCCACATTATTTGAAATCAATTATCAACCTAAAGCCTGTACCAACAAATGTTAAAACATAATCCATCACTACTTTTTTTTTTTTTGCATACAATGTTATGAAAATCGATCACAATGTGCTCCAGATTATCTTTCACAAAAAGTTCTAGCTTTGAGTATATTCAAAGTGTTATTTTGTTATTTTCAAATTTATTTTTATCTTAAAATTAGTTTAACTGTGTTTCAATTTTTTAGAATCGGAACATTTTTAATTAATTTTTATTAGAAAGAGTTTATTATTAAAAAAACTTATATTTTTAATTTGATTTAGCTTGAAGAATGTATGGGGTGAAAGTATTATTTCTATGCATAATGTTTATTTTTATGATAGAATTTTTAAATGTTTTTACAGCTATAAATCTTTCACAAAATTCAGTATTAACATTTCATGTTTATAAACAAAAACTAAATGAAGATTAAAAAAAATAGGATTCATTCAGTAACCAACATAATTTTACAAATTAATGACGTGATTTCAGACTATCATGTTACAGAGGAAAAAAATGAATTAGAAGTTAATTAAAAGTTATCTTAACTCTGGTCACTAATTGCATGAATCATGCAAATAAGGCATATATGGCAAAAGATGAATTGGTAAGCGGTCACGCTCATTCTGAATGCCGTTACACCTTTCTGCATATACATTTTGCTTGTGCACTCGTTACTCTCATTATTATATTTATATTTAGAGTTCGGTTGTTGTGCTTAATTTTTTTTTAAGTTGCTATGCTGAGTACTAAAAATCACTATTTTAATAATTTAAAAATAATTTTAACATATTTTAAAATTAATGTTCATCAGTAATTTTTAAAGATACAGCAGAAAAATAACATAGAAAAATCAATAAAAAATCTAAACTTTTATACTCACAACTTACTTCGTAACAATAACTATAAATAAATATTTAATGGGTTTTGCACTATGTGAAATATTATTAAGTAGTTAACCAATTAATATGTTTTTTAAATAACTATTCCTTCAAAAGTTGAAGACAAATTTAAGTTAAAAACATTCATGTATTTGGTTTAGAGGTATATTTATAAATTTATAAATAGTTATTATTTATTTTATTATTTAAAGATAGCAGGTCAATGGATGTTATGGAATAAGATAGAACAAAATTATATATTTTGAGACAAATTATATAGCTTGAATACATCAAACTTCTTGTATTCAGAGAAAGACACTCATTATTTTAAACACACAATCATCCTTCTCAAGTCTTTTGGAGAAAGAATTTAATAATATCCAGATTATAGACTAGTTTAGTTTTTACCCTAAAACCAATTATTTAGTACAAATCAAAACTCCAAACTTAAGTCGTCTAAGCAAAAAGCTTAATAATACTATATTATAGGCGAATTCAGTTTTCGCCCTAAAATAAAAATTCACTATCTCGAAAAGGACCAATGTATATTATAAAAATCAGCAAAGTTTTGATATAAAAAATGTTTTGTATTATGTAATATTTGAAAAATTTAGATAAATATTATCCTTTATGAAACATGTATTCGTATATAATATTATCAACTTATCTAAGAAAGAATATCGTGGTGTAATACACTTTTTCTTCAAATAGATGTATGTTTTTGTTAAACTTCTTGCTTAACTCGTATTTAAGTTCTATAAAAGAAAATTACAATGTACATATTCACTTTATATTTTAGTGTGGTTATTCCTTTATCTTTTTTATAAAACTGACTTATGTTTTGTAACAGCTACACAACACATACAAAAGTTAAATATTAAGAAGAGGAGATAATTAATTAAACGTAATAAATAAAATCATTTAAAAAATTTAATAAACAAAAATATTTTCAGTCTAGAACTTGGTAGATAAAAGCATTGACCCAAGGCAACAATATCATTATTCAAAATATAACTTTCACTCTAATATTTTTATATTGTGAAAGGAAATATTTTTCCATAAACATACAACTAAATAAAAAATTATTATTGCAACAGTGTAGCAGGAGCTATATATATTAGAACAGTGAATCATTGATTAGATACAAAGCTTAGTGAATGTGGACTAGTGTGAACTTCAACGTTAACATGGGACCACTTATCCCGCAGCGTATTGCGACAGAAACGGTTACTTGCGCGCTTACCTTATCACTCACATACCGATTTATCCTTATTTTGTCGTCCTCTTCTCTGTTTGTATCGTGGTATTTTTGTAAATTTGTAATGATTCCATAGTGAGCAGTGCACTGCAACGTGCTGTGCAATCACAATGCATAGTATTATTCAAGCGTAAGGTTAAAATTGTCATATTATAAAATACATTTTTATAAAAAATACTGAAAGAGAAAATTATATTAAATTATTTATTAAAAAAAAATTATTTATTTATTAACAATGATTATTATTTAAAAAATAAAGTATGCATGTAAATATTAACCGATGGTTAATTAGTAATTTTTAAAATATTTTTTTACAAATCCATTGCTCTTTTCTTATCTCTCATACTCGATTCTTCTTTCTTTTTATTTATAAATCATCTCAACTCACTCAAATCAAATAAATATATGGGTAATGTTTAAAATAAAGAATAAAAAGTATATATTTATGTCATGTTAAAATTTATGTGATTATATTTGTTTTATGTTATCTTGTACTAAAAAAATAAATCGAGGATCAAATGGAAAGAGTTATGTATCTGAATTAATAAAAAAGTATATATCATCATAAATTTTTAATTAATTATATTAGAAAAGTGAATAGACTTATTATTATCATACGAATTACCCATGTATTTTTTCAAAATGTAATATTTTCAAAAGTTGATTTCAGGAACAAATAACAAGTTTCAGGAACAATTACAAGTGTTGGTTAGACGGGATTATAATTTAAATAGAGGTATTCATTTACATTAGGATTGACTGATAATAAATTTTGAACCAGACAAGGAGAGTTCAAAGGAATTAATTTTTTCTTTTTTTTAATTTGGGTTGTATTGTTTGTGTTGACTTGAATGGGAAATTAGGGTTTGTTAAAAAAAAAAAACAACTGAATACTAAAACATTGAAGAAGTTTATGAAAGAGAGTTATTCGAAAGGTGATGAGCATGGGTAGCTGTTACATGAGTGCTGAGAGCAAATAACGAAAAAGATGATGCAGACTTTGAAAAGTGGTGGAACAATGGAGAGGGATGTGGACATTAAAGCAAAATAATACATGTATAATGGAAGAGGAAGCAAATGATAGAGGACGAATGGTTCTTTTCAATTTCCTTTTTATTTTTATTTTTTTCAATTCCATAAGCTTTTAAAATAGTGACTTTTATTTTCTTAAAAGTTCAATAACAGAAGAAATAAAGATAAAAAGTAATATAGTCTTTTCTCCTTAAAGGGAAACAAAGTAAAAAAGACACTCTGATTGCTGTTGATGCATAGGGGAGAAAAAAATATCCATACTTTGTAACATCCCATCCACTGTTTCTAAACATAAACAAAAAAGTTTTGTAATGCATGCTTCAAAATTATATGTATATGTACAGGACTATATTATTAACTATGTAACTTTTTATACATTAACAAGTGTTTTTCAAAAGCATATGTAACCCTACATTAATAATATTAAAAATACAAATAAAAAATTTCAGATTGCCAATTTATGTACTAAAGCATGAAATTTGGGTGTAGAAATATATTTTTTTTTAAACAAGAGGTGGAATATGTAAAGGTTTGATAGAATATTGGTAACAGAGAACAATCATGGCTGTCAATTGTGGTCCTCTAAAAGCACAAAACTATTCATTCTTCTTCTTTTCCAATTTCAAGGTTTTTAATTTTTTACTTTTCTTTTTTATAGTGGATATTAACAATCATAATCTGATTAACTAAATATTGGGATCCTTATCTGACCAAAACCAGATAAACAGGAAAAAGTACAAAATGTGCAGAGTCTAATGTGTTCTAAAGTAATTAAGAAATAATAAGAAACCACGCAGTGGCACGCGCGCCTGAATTATAGAAAAGAAAAATGTATTTATAGGATGAACTGTGTAATACTTTATAGAGGCATATAGATAAAATTGATATATTTAATCGAGAATTTGAAATTAATAATAATAATTTCATTAAAACGTTAACAAAAAATTAGTGTATTATATATTTATAGATAATTACAAATATACGATAAGGTTCTTATTTTGTATAGTTTAAGGTCGTATATTACATTATTTTTATTCACATATTATATAACTTTATATTGACAAAAGCTTTTATAAGTATGATCGGCGTATAAAAAGTTAATCTAACGAAACATTTCAGAATAAAATTATCCGATAAAAATCATCCAAGAATACACGACTTATATATGTTATAACAGTATATTTAATTTCTCGAAAGAAAACAAAAACATCAATTTTTCATAACATAATATAAATAAGAGTTAAGTATATTTTTACTACATAAATTTGGATTCAAAAGTGAGATTTTTTTCTATTTAAAATTTTAATATATTTTGTTCTTTAAATTTTAAAAATAAATAAATATAATTATTTTAATTCAATTATATTAATTTATTTTAACGTATTGAACTCATTTTTTAATAAATATTAAATTGAAAATGTGTCAAAAGGTTTAAATTATTTTAATATTAACTTTTTATTTTTGACGTGTCTTAAATATCTATATATTTTAATTTTTAAACTTTAAAAGGAATAAATATAATTTTTTAATTCAAATATATTATTTTTTTTACGTGTCGAACGTGTTTCATATTAGTATTTAAATTATTTAGACCATTTGACACATTTTTTCAATTCAATATATACTAAAAAATGTGTTAAACACCTAAAAAAATCAACATAATTAAGTTAAAATAATTATATTTATACATTTATAAAATTTAAAAACCAAAATATATTTAATATTTTGACAAAAATAATTTTGAATTTTGAATCAAAATTCAAAAACTAAAAATATACATAACTGTTAAATAGACAAATAGAATGACAATAAAACGTGAGAAACCGAGTTTCGTTATCTAAATTATTCAAAATTAGTTACGAAATTTTACATATAATAAGGTTAAAGTTTTAACCAATTATCTTAATAAATAATTTATTTTTGGTTTTTAAATTACTTTTTATGAAAAGTGACTTTTAAAAACCAACAATTTAGAATTACACTAAGTTTCGGTTAACTTTGTAAATATTTTTTTTTTTTTTTTTTACCAAAGTAGTTTTACTTGCATAAAACAAATATCGGGAGAATTTGGGAATGATAGTCGTGTAGCGAGTTGTTTCTCTCTCTCTCCACTGTCTCTCACCAACAACCTGGTAACCCTCCCCGAGGCTTTGGTCTCGCTTTCCCATTCTTCAACACTTCTTTTTCTCACTTTACTGTTTAAGCTTTTTTTCTCTCCCTTCCACCCACAGTCTAGCTTGCATTGTCTTTCTGTCTGTCTTTACCCCTCTCTTTTCTTTTCTTTTCTTCTCTTCTCTTCTCTTTTCCATAACTCCAAACCAGTTTACACTAACCTTGCTCACTACCTTCTTCTTCTCTCCCCTTTAGGATTTGCTCCAACAGTCTCTTAGTTGGAGGAGCTAGAGATGTTCCCTTTTGTTTTGCTCTTTTACTTTTTCCTTCTCTGCTTCAACTCTATTGCACCTTTGGTGCATTCTCTCAATGCCGAAGGCTCTGTGCTTTTGACACTAAAGCAGTCGCTCACAGACCCGCAAGGCTCCATGAGTAACTGGAATTCCTCTGATGAAAACCCTTGTTCATGGAATGGTATCACTTGCAAGGACCAAAATGTTGTGTCCATCAGCATCCCCAAGAGGAAACTCAACGGCTCTCTCCCTTCTTCTCTGGGATCTCTCTCCCAGCTCCGCCATGTCAACTTCAGGAACAACAAGCTTTTCGGAGACTTGCCTGCACAGCTCTTTCAAGCTCAGGGACTGCAAAGCTTGGTGCTTTATGGCAATTCATTTTCCGGGCCTGTTTCTAGTGAGATTCAGAATCTCAGGTACCTTCAAACTCTAGATTTATCACAAAATTTCTTTAACGGGTCATTGCCTGCTTCAATTGTCCAATGCAAGAGACTCAAGCTCCTTGTTCTCAGTCAGAACAATTTCTCTGGCCCCTTGCCAGATGGGTTTGGCACTGGTTTGTCTTCTCTGGAAAGACTGGACCTTTCTTTCAATCACTTCAATGGGTCAATTCCCAGTGATTTGGGAAATTTGTCAAGCCTGCAAGGAACTGTTGATTTGTCTCATAATCATTTTAGTGGTTCAATTCCAGCCAGCCTCGGTAATCTGCCTGAGAAGGTTTACATTGATCTTACTTTCAACAATTTAAACGGTCCAATTCCTCAGAATGGTGCTTTGATGAACAGAGGACCAACTGCCTTTATTGGCAATCCTGGCCTGTGTGGTCCTCCTTTGAAGAATTCATGCGGTCCTGATACCCCATCTGCTAGTTCACCTCCCTCGTTTCCATTTATTCCAAATAACTACTCAGCTGACGGTAATGGTTCCATGGGAAGTGAGAAAAATAAAGGGCTAAGTAAGGGAGCTGTGGTTAGCATTGTTGTGGGTGATATAATTGGAATTTGCCTCTTAGGTTTGCTGTTCTCTTTTTGCTACTCAAGGGTTTGTGGTTTTAACCAGGATCTTGATGAAGATGGAGTTAACAAGGGAAGCAAAGGGAGGAAAGAGTGTTTCTGCTTCAGAAAGGATGAATCCGAGGTCCTGTCTGATAATAACGTTGAGCAATATGATCTTGTCCCATTAGATTCTCATGTGACTTTTGATTTGGATGAGCTTCTCAAGGCTTCAGCTTTTGTTCTGGGTAAGAGTGGAATAGGGATTATGTACAAAGTGGTGCTTGAAGATGGGCTTGCTTTGGCTGTGAGGAGATTGGGGGAGGGAGGTTCTCAAAGGTTTAAAGAGTTCCAAACCGAGGTAGAAGCAATAGGGAAGTTAAGACATCCAAATATTGCAACCCTGAGAGCCTATTACTGGTCTGTTGATGAGAAGCTTCTCATATATGATTATATATCCAACGGAAGCCTTGATACAGCAATTCATGGCAAGTTTTGTTCAAATACAAGTTTTTCTTTTCCTTTTTTTTTTCCACTCTTGTGGCAATGACTGATCTTTTGGCCTAACCTAACACTTAATTTTTGTTCATTTGTTTGTCTGGTTCCATTTTATGTCTCCAGGGAAGGCTGGACTTCTCACATTTGCACCACTTTCTTGGTCCTATCGATTGAAGATCATGAAAGGAACTGCAAGAGGACTGGTCTATCTGCATGAATTTAGCCCCAAAAAATATGTCCATGGAGACCTGAAGCCAAGTAACATACTTCTTGGACAGGACATGGAACCCCACATTTCTGACTTTGGAGTTGGGCGGCTTGCAAACATTGCTGGAGGGTCGCCAACCTTGCAATCCAACCGAGTGGCTGCAGAGAAACAACATGGAAGACAAAAGAGCATGTCCACTGAAGTAGTGACTACCAGTGTGATGGGAAACGGTTATATGGCTCCAGAAGCACTGAAAGTGGTGAAGCCATCACAGAAATGGGATGTTTACTCATATGGAGTGATATTGTTGGAAATGATCACAGGAAAACCATCTATTGTCCAATTTGGGAACTCAGAAATGGACCTTGTTCAGTGGATTCAGTTCTGCATTGAGGAAAAGAAGCCACTCGTGGAGGTTTTAGACCCTTACTTGGCTGAAGATGCAGATAAGGAGGAGGAGATTATTGGAGTTTTGAAGATTGCAATGGCTTGTGTCCATAGCAGCCCTGAAAAGAGACCTACGATGAGGCACGTGCTTGATGCTTTGGATAGATTGACTATTTCCTCTGATTGAGAAATTTCAGAGCTGTGGACTGTGAATGCAGCTCATTTGTGAATCTTTTACCTTTACTCTCTTGTCTTGGTCATGTTTAACAATGTCTTCAACCTCATGAATCCTTGTAATTGGAGCACTAGAAGAGAAATTGAATTTGTTTCAGCAAAAATCATCACTTGTTCTGAGATTTTACTACCAGACACATGCAGATACTTTGTTTTTTTTTTATCATCGTATTTTTAACCTCGTACTTGCACAGACAAGAAGAATTAAAATACACAAGAATTTGTAAGATTTTTAAAAGTCGCCTTATTTAAGTACTCATATTGTATTAATGTTTGTCCAATAGCTCAAATGTATTATTCACTCTTTTATATAAAAAATAACACTTGATAAACGTCTTAGGATTCTAAAAAATGTCAGATAAATTCTGATTCACTCGGAGTGAAAAGAACAGTATTGTGTATTTATTCTTGTCATGGGCAGTGATGAGGACGCAAGAAAGAGTTGGTGTTCCCTGTTCACGATCTTATCGCATCAGCCATCACCAAGTAACCATAGACATACGTGTTATCCACTTAACTGATTGGACGTTTTATTCTAAAAACAACAAATGGAATAGAAATACATATCAAGTGATACAAACATTAGAAAGAAACAAAATTGAATGTTGTTTAGTAAAAGAATTTGTAAGAAGTAGATTTTTATTTATAACCTTAGATTTGATCAGGAGTAAAAGGATATAAAGATGAATTGAAATATTTGAATGAAACGGCAGGTGTTGCAAATTAGGAGAGGAAATTTTCTTAATGTAGGAAGTTTCCCTTTTTAAGTGAGTATTATATTTTGTAGGAATCCAAGTGTGAGTTTGAATCTCACATTAATTAGAAATGAGATAGTAGAACATTATACAAGGATAAAGGCTCATAAATCTATTGTCTTAAGGTTTTGGATTGAAAATAATGTTAATATCTTATGTGGTTGGATTCAAATCTCATTGGGTGTTGTATCTCCCCAATAAAACTCCTGTAAACCTGTATCAGAGCCATGTTGATAGTTTAATATAAGCACCAACCACTCATTTTGTTATTCTTGGTTAATAATCATTATTTGAATTAAGAATTGGGCAAATTAGTAATTGGAGTAGATGACCAACTATATTTACTCTTTATTTACTACTATAACGGTATTTAACTTATTCAGATATTGATGTAGAATGTTAGATTTTTATTTAAGTATCATTTTTGTTAAATATCATATTAATTTTTAACACCTGTATGTCACTGATGAGATCGTTATGGGTAGGTACAATTAAAATTGTTGGTGACTGATGCTGCTCCTTTGGTTACTAAATCGTTTATCAGCACCCTTACAAATTAATGCAGGTTTAGTGTTACTATATTACTCCATAGATTCCATTTAAGCTAATAAAACATTTGTATTAATAATATTCACTTAATTTATACCATTTCATAATTGTTTATTGCTAAACATTTGTAAACAAATAGCTCCAAAAGATAGAATAGTCAAACTTAAACATTATATAAGAATAAATACTCATAACACCATTGTCTTGAGGTTTTAGAGTTAAAGTGATGTCAAAAACCTTATATGTGTACGACTAATGTTTTATATCCATCTAGAACCACAATCTCTTCATAACTATAACTCGTTCGAAGCATATATAACCCAACAAGATCTATATATTCTTTGAAGGATTCAATTACAACAATTAAAAAGAACATCAGTTTTGCTGATAAAATTTTCTTTGATTTTTTAGCTCTGGAATTTGTAGGGCAAAATGAGAGTCATACGACAGGTTGTATAGTATGTGTATGTATTTATTGGTCATCTTCTGCTTCCTTTTTTCTCAAACTTTGCGATTAAGCGAAAAAGTAACAAAAGACAAAAGTACGAAGCTTCGAAGTCAAATAACTCAAACTTTGCTTCGTAGTTCTTTTCATTGGCAACTAGATAGCTTAAGCAGTCCAATTTGGGAAAAGTAATAACAATGGGTGAATGATGAGAAAAAACAGATACAACCATTTTTTTACAATTTGATTATTCTGAGACGTAAAATCAGAAATCAAAGGAGTTGATTTTACAAATATATTAGTTATGTTAAGTTGCTTGCACTTCTCAAATTTTAGTAAATTGTTGATTTAGAAAGATTGTTTTTACATTGGAAAAGACGTAGTTGGGGTTGGGAAGTAAGACCTAATCATGTGGCGCCAATTGTGGGTGAAAGACTGAAACTCCAAACGTACGCAGCAAAATTCTTGGTTCTCTTTCTGTTTAACTGCTAATTTGTCTCTGTTCATCATTCTTTTGACTTTGAACCACACACCACTTTCAGTTTCACATGTTTTGGTCTGAATTTGGTTCCAGAATAGAATATTAAAAGATAACTTCTGTATAAGGTTTTTGTATTCCTGAGTGACTCAAGGCATTTTCTCAGCAGAAATGAGATGAAATGAAAGAAATCAAAGTATTTGGATTTTATTTGTTTGGTAGAGTAATGTGAAAAACATATTAAGAGAAAATACGAGACTGGTGTATTTAGATTTCTATTCAAAAATGTAACAAGATTGCAACATTTTCACGTTAATTGTTTTCTTTTAAATTTTTGTAGAAATAAAAGTAAATTTAAATACTAAAGGTAACTAATACATACTTCAACATTATAATTACCTATGATTTTTTTATGTAGCAATAATTATTAACATTATTTTCTTAAAAACATATAGATGTTTCGAACGGCCTCTTTTCTTTTCCTAGGATTATATTATAACGTTAACCGGTTCTTAGTCTATCGTCGGTGGTAAAAAAATATGAAAATTTATAAAATTAATTATCACAATAGTTAAAGATTAAAAATAAATTTAAATCCAATAGATATGCTATCTCCAACCAAAATTGTATTTAAACCAGTGTCAAACATTAATAGCATGTTTGTTATGACGTTATTACGTTGTATATGATCATATGATGCCATTTCAAATATGCGCACCAGCTATCGTAACAAAAATCTAAATTTTGATTCAGTCGATTGCCAAAAGTTAACATTTTTAGCCAGATTCGACCCATTCATAGCTTGTAAAGTAATATAAACTACCGAAAACAACTTACTGATAACGTTCAATATTAAAGAGAATGAGTATAAATGAAGAACTGTGATGCAAGCCAATGGCAGGAAACATGTCACTGTCCAATTGAAAGCAAGTTCAGACAGCTGTGATTTCCAAATTCTGCATCAAGTTTGAGAGAAATAAGGGATAACATGTGTCCCTGTAGTCATTGCTATTTATTCACTACCTATTAAATATTAATTTAATGCAACAATAGGGCACTGACCTACATTATAGAGATGGACCCAAATTCACCCAAGTGAAGCCTTAAAAGTCCTTGATTGAAAGTTGGAAGTGATTATTATTGGTATTTCATTCTAATGATTACAAATGAAGTAAGGTACGTTTCCATGGAGGACTTGTCCAAAATACCATGTGCACTAATTGAATCCATCAACTTTGATTACATGCACAAACTACTTAACCAACTTTGATTAATTTAACTTCTACTCATACTGCTAATTAAGAGACACAAAATTTAGGTTTATGATCAAGAAACAATGCCTGCATTCTTTCTTGCAATCCTCAACCTTTTCACACATTCTATAAACTCCCTGTGATGAAAAACAAGTGGAAGAGAAAAAGGAACAAGTTAGAACTACTGTTATAAAATGACAGAGAACAGAATGTGGAAATTTGAGAAGAAAAATGGGACCTACTTCCATGGTACATCACCGACAGGTCTCCAATTATCTTGTCTGTCCTTGTAGAACAATGAGTAGTCTGATCTCGATTGGAACAATCTTAATCCAGAAACAGTCTGGTTTCCTGAATGGTACAATCAGTTAAACAAAAGTTATACTAAACATTAAAAGATCTTGCATTGCAAGTGCATGCATAATGCATTATTTGATTCTGCTTACCAAACATGTCTTCTAATTGAAGTGCTAGGCTTGAGTATCCACCATGATCAAGCACACAAATTTTCCTACCAATGGTAACCCCATCCATGTTCACCTTCACATAAGCCCATCTCTCATTGCTCTGCACCCCCTCTATCTCTTCATCAAAATTTTCGTTCACAGATCTACCATGCATTGTGCTTGAGTTCTTCAGGTTCAGATTCGACTGAGGCCAGTTCATAAGGTCATCATCATACACTGATACCAAATTTAACTTCATTAGACTTTGTTAATCAGTAGTTAAACGTTAATGTCACAACTTGAACGTTAATTATTTGTTCATTTCATGCTAACAAAGTTGGTAACATAAATATCAGATGAATCATCAACATACAATAACAATTTTTTATAGTATATATATGCTGTTTACTTTTTCTGTAATTGGAAAGTATCTGAGTAAAGGGTGTATGAGAAGTTAGAAGAGATGAAGAATTAAAGGAATGAAGGAGGTGGAGAACCCATACAGTTGCTAGAAGAATGGTAAGCTTCATGCTGAACAGTTCCGAGACTGAGACCCAGGTCAATTATGCCATCATCTTGTTTATCTTGGTAGAAAACTGAGTGCAAAGTTGAGGAGTTCAAAAGAAAGCTTGATGTGTTTGAATCCATTGGGAACTGAAATAGTTAACTCTTCAACGCAGGTATAGCTGGTTAAGGTCTAGTGAGTTGCATTTGTAGACATAAACTATTTATAGCGATAATCTTGAGTATCTAAATGAGACATGAAAGAACACAGGGAAGACAAGGAAGCGTCCTCCATTATCAATCATTAAATGAACAAAGCTTATCTTCTGTTACTGTCAACATGGAACACAAGGTAAAAACAAAACACCCCAAGAACAAAGGATGGCCAAATTGATCCTAATACAAGTTATTCTGGATTCTGCTTCCTGACATTGCTACAAATGCTCAGACTCTTTTCCATGGTGACAGTAACTCCAGGACACCAAATGGAAAATATTAATCTGACTCATACCATCACAGAAATTCACAGAAAATATCTAACATATAACTCACTTGTAAAAGTACTGTCTTTCAAAATTTGTTTTAGGTGTCATTGTAAATGCATAACAACACATTTCATTGCATCATTTCAAACATCACTCCAATTCTTGCATAGAAGCAATCATTATACAATATAAAATGTCCAAAAGTGGTGTATTATGTAAGATGAAAACATATTTGGAAAAATAATTCCATTGTATGTCAAATGAGCAATAATTAAGTTTAAATACTGACAGTTTCTGTCGGGAAGAAATTTCAAGCCCATCCGCAGAGATTAATGGGAGTCCAATATTAAGTTGCATGAAAGTGTAAGTTTTTTATTTAAAGAAGGTATCCAAGTGGACTTGATTATTAGGGTTCGGGGCTTGAATTTTTAAAATTCTAAAAATTAGTCCTTAAGCTTATCTGAGCAACGTGGAGCTATAGGCATAAAGCTAACTATCACATTTTGAATATCTGTTGAGTTATCCACATATGACAGGACTACCACTTTTCAAGGGAACAAAGATCTGGTCAGATCATAACATCCCATGCCCCTATGCTTCTGCAGGAAATGTCTTTTTCTTGTTCCTTTTCTTTTTATGAGTTGCAAGTACAGAGAACAGAATGTAGTGTTTAGTAGTGATACTAAATTAAAATAGATTAACTTTAATATTGATATCAACAGTCAGAACTACAGAAAAGGAGTTTTTGTTCCTGCGTTCACCATTTCTGAATCAAATATAATAACAGAGCCATATGGTATCTGCTATTTTAATACCGATAAAAAGAATATCTTAGTATTTCAAATGCACACTCTGTATGATTCAAAACCTGCATTTGGGAGATTTAATTATTAGCAAAAAGACACATTTGACACAAGTTCTTGAGTATTATAACCTCCGCTATAACTGAAACCAACCAAGGCTTGGTTTAGGTAATGATGGGGTGTGAAGATCATAGGTAAAGGCCTGAAATTATTGGGAGTGCTGAGTGTGTGAAAAAGAAGTCAGACATAAATGAAAAAATGAAAATAGATACGTTGAACACACAACATAAATAGTAGGGATGTATATGAAATGAATGCATTCAGATTTTGAATTGAATGTAGTAGTGATGGCGGGGTAACAGGTAACTAATATTGTAGTGCAATGAATTTGGTGTGTTGAAGAGTTCATCAACTTCTGGCTCGAGCCACACATTAAAAGATATAAGCCTTGAGACCCACATTAAAAGTGTGAAATGTTATATAAAGATTTGGTTTAATCAGTGGGATGGTACCCACTTTCGTTTAGATATGTCAGTTTGGTACCCGCTCTTACAAAGATGTCAATTGAATTTCCACTTTTGAAAATATGCTTCAAATATGTCCTTTTTAGCACAAAATTATTAACACCTTAACGGTATTGATATTTAAAATGGCTTATAAAATTAAGTATTGATATTTATATTAAAATTTAGTGGTAAAAATCATGAATTAAGTTAACGACTTTAATATTTTTTGTCTAGAAAAGACCTGATTGAGACACTTCTTCAAAAGTTGGGACGATTGACATGTGGGTATCAAACTGACAAATTTAAATGAAAGTGGGTACCATCCGACTAATTAAACCAATTAAACCTAAAGATTTATAAAACCTTGAACTCTTTAAACACCTACCAACTCTCGTGGCATGATTAATTCTTATATTTTAAGAGGTTCTTACCTTGTCTCTCATCTTATAATTTAAAAATGTTCTGCTCTATCAAAGATAAGAAAGCAATGCTCAAACCATTAACTAAAAGTCGTACTTTATTTTAATATTGTCTATTTTTCATACATTAAATCAAAACAAAGTTAATATAAACCTTTAATCTGGTAAGGAAACTACTTTTTACCTATCTAATTGGATCAAGCCACCGACTTCCGCTATGTATGTCAGGGAATATTCCAACCATAAATAATTTTGATGATATATTATCATTATTATCACATTACTTTTTTTATTATATTTTATTACATTTATTATCAAGTAAACGTGACAACTTCTAAAAACTAATAGAACTTAAGTGTTAGATTTTGTAGAATGCCAATTTATTTTTCCAGCTATCAAATTAAAAATAAACGCAACTCGTAAAATACTAAAGAAAACTAATCCAAATAAAATTCGCGTTCAATGTTACATTTAAATCAAATGCATATTAATTTTATGTTCAATTCAAATGATTTTTCTAGTGTGTAAAAAATCATTCCATCTGCGCTCAAAAAAATTCAAATAAAAATATGCATGGAGTTACAAATTATAGTTTTCCTGTGAACATTGTACAAAAAAAAAGGTTGTCACATTTTTAAAGTATCTGTGCAATTTTGATAGAAACTCGGATCGAAGGGGCCTTATCATGCACGCACATACACAAGTTGGTGAAACAATTCCAGTGGGCAGGGTACAGCCAGAATGTGGAGAATCATGTAGGAAATTGTGTACATATACTTCACAAAAATTCAGAGAAAATGCTGTAGAAAACGATTAGACTCTTTGTAATTCCTATTTTTTTTTTCTATATCCTCGACCATATTTCCTACCTTCTGCTGCTGTGGTTAGGAAACAATAAAAAAAAGCCAATCCCCTTGCTCCAAAGTAGAAAAGGTCTGTTATAAATTATTTGAACTTTTCTTCGTAATTTAATGTATACCTAGTATAAATAAACAAACGATTAGTCTTGTCTACGTTGTCTGTACCACGAACAACCACGTAGGTAAGTGCAGCATAAGCTGGAACTTATGTACAAAGGAAATTAAAGAAAGGCATCTCACACCTGTTTGGATTGTAGTTATCAAGCATGATCCAGGAAGAATGTATTTGATGAAAATCGATGGTGTACATCACTTGTCGTGACAGCTAAGAAATTCAATTATACTGGGATACACCTGCTCCACTGCCTGTGCTCAAAATAATCATACAAAAGACATCATAAAGAAAGCAGCAGTGGGCATAAGAAAATATAGACCAATTATTTATGCCAAAACAAATTCTTCATACGAATAAAACAATCAGTGGTTAAATTAGACGACTAAAAATGGACAAAAATTAATAATGAAGCAAAAGAAAAAAATCAAGAGTAGATGAACAGGAGAATAAAGGTGTGAATAGAACAAAAGACAGAAAATTCGTGTAGGGCAGCCAATAAACCAATTAATCACAAAAATAAACTGAGCTCGTTTTTCTTTACTTCTTGACAGTTTCCTAATCTAAAATGGCACTAACGACAACAACCAAAGGAATAAGTTCATACCAGCCTTCCTCCAACTAGATCATAATGTGCATAATGTGGGCCTCCAGGTTCTCCAAAAACTTTATAGGTAACCAAGTGCTCAGGAATTAACTTAACGGTTTCTGTTCAAAAAATACCTTCATGAATTCACTACTTGAAACAGAGAAACATGCAAATAAAGCATCTACAGCTATGGTAAAAAAAAAAAAACCTTCCACAGCTTCAGGTGGGCAAATCAGATCCTGGTCTCCAGCAATAGCTAAGATAGGGGTACTGATTTTGTGTAGATGGTCCTTATAAAAAAAGGTCCCATTCCTGTTGCATAAACCACGTTCTCGAAATGCTGTAGTGAGTTGCAAGAGAAGTTTTGCGGGTATGGTGCCTATCAGTCGTAATTGTATCAAAAGGTCAGATATTATATTCATATTAAATAGTCAACATGTAATTTGCTAATTAAAAAATAAAAATTTATGTGCACACACAGCAATGCCTATAATAGTGTTACTCCAGACGAGAGTTCTAACCCCCCAATACCCTACCTTTTTATTGCAAAAGAAACAGTATATAGAACGTACATCTGGCAGGATTGCCACTTGAATTTAATGAGTCGGTGAAATCATCACTACTTGTTCAATCTATCATCTTTTAATAGTTTAATATCTTACTCTCTTTATCTATGTTTAAAGGTCCAATGACCTAGCGAAAGCAGAGGAATTATTTTTCTTTTCCAACATCCTATTCATCTTAATATGCTTTAGTGATCTATCTGAATATCCTCTTCGAATATTAATGTAAAGTAATAATGCATAACACACAATTCCAAATATCTCTGAAATGCAGCCACCAGGATAATTATAACTACTGAAATAAGCATGAGAAAGAAGTGCACGTCGAACAAAAGTTCTGGTAAGAGTCCAATTCAAGTGTATGAAATCAAACTGTCAAGTTCAAAAAAAATGTATTCCACAAGATTTGACGATTGTAATACAAATTAGAAGAATGGTTGCTCTTCTACACTTTCTTTCTAGGTCCAAGGAATGATTCAATTTTGACATATAGTAATAATTCAATGAACAAGCGGTTTACTCCGCCACCCTTTAAAATATCAACTGTTAAGTCCAACAAAAATGAATTCCAGAAGATTTGACGCTTTATACATATTTGAAGAATGAATTGCTCTTTATACTTTCTCAAGAGACATACAGAAGGCCAAGAACTCATTCAATTTTAGTAATGATAAAGCGGTTGTCCCTTTAAAATATCAACTGCTGAAATGATTTGAACCTCAGTAATTAAAAAGAAAATAACCAATAGTTTGCATTTTAAAAACTGAGTCATGAAATAACAACCCAAATACTAACTTATCACTACTGGGTTCCAAAATGAAGTTTACTATCTGAAGGGCACTACCCAGCAGTGGAAAGAAACTACATCCCATGCTACGTCATAAAAAAGCTTATGAACAAGCCCATTTCACAGTGTGCTCAAATTCAAAATGAATGGGACAAGAGTTTAATTCCTAAACATGTTCTCAAAGCAGCTCTGATTCCATGTTCAAAAAAATCATCATAAAAGCTAAGCTATTAGGTGTAGGCACATAAGTTGCGTAAAAAAGATGTTGGCACAAATAATTTATATTTCTAAAGGATAGAAATACTCACAGAAGTTATTCAAAACAAGTCTTTTTAATAAATCTGGATCCATCATGTCCTCAGCTGAAATCAAAGTATTTAGCCGTGACAATACATACGGTGGACGAGATGAAAGAGGATAAGCGGCTGCCAGCAATGCCCCCAAAGGAACAACAGGAACATTGAGGGCCTGTGCAGGATCTGCCTGCTCAATGAAGTGGCTAAACTTAGTGCCTTAACAGAAATTATGGAAATTTAATCACTAAGTCTATGAAGGAAGTAACCAAAAACATCTAAACTATTCACTTACTAAGGGTAACAGTAACTTCAGAGCTGATTTGGATGATGTGTAATCCAATGATGATGCCAGTGTGACCACTGCAGCAATATTTGGATCTTTTCGTTCAGAACCTTACATGAAATTAAAACAAATATCAGGTAAATAACATATACATTTATTTTATACATGTCCAAGCATATGCAAATACAAATGAGTCAGTATATGTAAACACTCTGCTTGCAGATCTAGATTTACACTTCTATGCTACTAGTGACATGTTTTACCATCTATGACAATTTTTTTCTTTTATTTGTCACTGAAGTTACAACACGAAATAATGTGTGGTGATAGCAAAATAGAAGGGTGGACGTGATTTGAGAGTAACATAATTCTATGAATGGCCAATCATCATCGAGTAGATATAAATTCCTTCATTTGACTTTATTCCCGTCTCACATTCAGAAGACTAATGATGCATAACTAATACTTGATCATACGTTCAGTCAATACAAGGATGAAATTTCATTAAGTTCGAAAGTTTGATACTGTTGTGGTTCATCAAAGATTTGTTGTTGCTCATTGTTTGAAACATGTTACTAGTTAATCAGGAAGGTTCAAGTTGGGCTCACAAATTGATATGGATTATAGTCAGTGACTTGATCAAAACCAAAAAAAATAAAGTGCTAGCTGATGATTTTCATAGACAAAGTTGTTGCATAGCAGTTTCCTCCAAAAGTGAAAGTATTGGTTGAAGACTGATTCCAATTCTTGATATCTAATGACTAATCCTAGAACAGATAAAATGTCTTCCATGTATGAGCCTCATAATAATATCACCCTTTTCCAAATCCTAATATTCCCCCAACCCTCTTTGTTAGTGATTGAAATTATAGTTTAGACAATCACAAATGTCAAACAGAGTACACACAAGAAAAGAATACAATAACAAATAAAAGCAACGTGACAATGGCAAATTAATACTAATGAAGCAATAAACTCACCAAACCGTGACAACATGGAGTAAAGCAAGATACCACCCATGGAGTGTCCAATTGCAAGCAATTTTCCATCTTTAGGCATGCTTTGTTTCACAATGTATTCTATCTGTACAGATAAAGTCATAAAAGGGATATGTAGCCAGGCTAAGTTACCTGTATGTATATAACAAGTAAAACAAGGTACTTTAAACGCTAATGATATATAGCTTTCCAACAATAAGATGTCACCTTACCGCTGCAGGAACATCTTCTTCCAAGTAATTATCGAAGTCCCAATCATACTTCACAATCAAGTCAAGTTGCTTCTGAAAATCTTCTATTGTAGAAGTAAAGCGAGCTTGTAGATCATATAATGGAGGAGAAACAGATAGCTGACCTTCCTCAATAATATTTACTAGTTTTTGACTCAGATCAGTTATTTGACTAGTAATACCAGAGTTTTGCTTTGTTTCAAACAAAGTGGAAAGTTTTGCCCTAACCTCATTGAATTGTTCGTATAATTGAGAATCTACCAAAAGTTTTGAAATCTGATCTAGAAATTTGGAAAACATTACCCTTGATTGACTTTCACTCAGAAACCCAGAGACTCTTTCTGACAAAAACATAAAAGTCTCGGTCAATCTTGCCACCAACTTTGATTCATCCCAAACGGTAGCCAGCCTAGTTAGGTCACCTTTGATGGCCACATTCTCAGTTTCTACCCCGTTTAAGACAGGAGGAATCTCAGGTTCAGATACGGTGCAAGAGATGTTATTCAATTCTTTATTTGAAGCCATGGTTCCGTTGGTAGCTGTAACAATTTCTGAAGCAGCCTCCATCTTCTCAGACTTTGCATTAGCAGATTGTTCAATATCTTTAGAATTTGAACCCTGAAGACTCAACCCAGCTCCTCGTACTTCAAGAATCCAAGTTTCAAATCCCTGACCAGACATGTAACGTGCAAATGATGACTGCAGTACATACAATGTGTTAGTGGGAAGACTGATAAATAAAATCAGAAAAGAATGTACTACCGACCAGCTATAATTACGTAAGAAAGCATCATTAAACACTCAAAAAATATGGAGGAAAGCTTAATAATATTAATAATACAGAATCAAAAGTAGTAGCTTTGGTGCATTCTTTAAGAGAAGAGGCATTCAGAATTTTCAATCAAAAAGCTACTTAAAATAATACACTACTGAACGTTTTTGCTTCCTATTTTATAAACACTGATCATGCTTCAATATATCTTATATTCAAATTAAGGTGAAAAAAAAAAAGAACAATAAAATATGGGCAGTTGCCTATGCAAGAATAAAAGGATGATGACAAAGCACCAATACTTGCATTTGTTTCACATATCCGTATCAAATGATATCTATACTTTTGGATACTTCACTAATATGTATTCCTTAAGTATCAAAGCTTTTTTTTGAAAAAAAAAGAGTTAAGAAAATCTTACAAGCCAGATACAAGACATGCATGCATCTATAGAAAGAAGCTTAGAAGCATTGCTGCTTATGAACCAGAGAAGAAGGCTATCTTCTTTATTCATGATTCTCAGGGAGGGAAAGAGATCGGTACTGTTCTTGTTTGTAGACAATGGAGAGTGATTTATGATGCCAGTGATTAATAATTTCTACTTTGACTTTTAGTATTGGTCAAGAAGAAACAGATTGCCCCACTAATTTCCGAAACAAGTTTACCAGCACAAGCAAATAATATTCCAATACATTCCGAGATGCAAAAAATTGAAAAACCAAGGAAACAAAAGACTGTATGACAAGTATGCTTCAAAGGCAAACTAAACACAGAGCATAAACTCGCACAATTTCACAATTACAAAGGAGGGATCGAGAAAACACAAGAACAAAAAGTTAAATACCTCAGGTGAAAGGTCATATCCAATGGCGTTAGTTCCCACGCCCGACAAGAGCAACAGAGGATGATTCCTCGGAGGTGCCTGTGAAACAAAATTGTGTCGTGAGAAATCTTAGCAAAATAATAGGGAGAGAACAGAAGAAAACTGCGATTTGAATGAAGAAAGAAAACTAACGAGAGGCGAGGGGTAGTAGCGCCAGAGAGCGAGTTTCCAATCGGAATTGGAGAGGGAGACATAATGAAGTTCGTCGGCCGTGCAAATGGAGGGCTTATCGGTGACGGCGGTGGATAAAGCCCTGAGGCGGAAGGGCGCGGTGGCGCGTGGGAGGGAGCTGAAGGTGGAAAAGCCTCTGCAGATAACTTTGTGCTTGTCAGATTGGAAGGACATGGACATGGCTATCGACATGGTTAACATTTTGGATAACATAAAGCTTCGTGTTTATACCCTTTATTATGGTTTTGGTATGATGTTGGTGTTTCTTTCTTTCTAACGTTTCTTTTTCTTTCTCTGTTTCTGTCTTTCTAACTTCGTTTTTTCTTTTCAAAGTAGTCAAATTGTTATGCCGGTTGACCCTTTATCCAGAACATTGCACTTGCAAATTTGGAAGAGGATCCCTTTCGATATGTCTTCTGTATTTAATAGTTTTCGTGACTTTTTTGCAATTAAAAAACAGAAAAGAATGATTCTAGGTTTACTTTGTTTGATTTACTGCAAAAGGATACAGAAGATGGAGTGAGTAAATAAAAAGAAAAGGAAAGAAAAAAGTAAGAAAAGAGAGAAGTGTATTTATAAAAAGATAACGATGGTTTTAATAAAAGTAATGGATAACAATGGTGGTATACAATGCAACTGTAAAGGACTATTTTAAGTTTTTATTCAACTTTTATCTCTGGGTATGATGATATATAAAACAGAAAGCCACAGTACTAACTGAAAATAAAAGGAGTACGACCAACCAAAACATTTAACTTTCAGCAGGGGTAATCTAGTTTGATCGGACCATAAGTTAAGATAACGAGTTAAAAAATTTCCAATCTAATTTGATTTATATGAATTAATGAATTAAATAGATCGACTTATTTAATTAAAAAAAATAACTTTTTATTTTATTTTAACTTAAAACTAAATTATAATTTTGATTAAAATTTAAATAAATTTCAAAATATGTTAAACTTCAAATATAAATCAAAATCACAAAAATACAAAGTATTAATATGTTAGTTTAAAAAAAAAAAACTAACGTGACCTAAATGCAAAACTCAACTCAATACAAAAAATATTTTTGTAACTCTTTAATTGTCAGTTGGTGAGCCAACTCAACTTATCACAGATTCAACATGGGTGGATCAAGTCAAAAATCAATCCATATTAAAATTTATAAAAAAATTTAAACCCAACCCGACTCAAACTCGTACGCGAGTCCAATCGATTTTTATAGCTCTACCAAAACATAATCTAAACTTCTATGCTATATATAGGAGATTTTTCGGTGTAAATATTTATTTTCCATTTTTATCCTTCAAAACTTCAAAATTTTTCTTTTAAATTAACATAATTACTTCATTAATTTTATTCTTCATATAATCATCTTTTAATATTTTTATTTTTATTTAAATATTTTTTTAAATTAACTATTTTTTTCAAATTAAAATATTTATCATAATAACAATAATTTTATTATTTTTTGTTACGTTTTCAATAATAATAATAATAAAGTAAAGAAATCAATAAAAACATTAAATATATTTTACTGAAAAATAAATAATTACTTGTGAGACTGTATTTTTTTTCTAAATTTATTTTTATTTTAATAGCGTTAAAGAGACTTGTTTTTATCATTTAAAGAATTTTTTATTGCATAAAAATCTTTAATATGATGTTGTTTGGATTGGGATGTGAATTTGGTAGAATGAATTTAAGTTGATTTGTGTGTGAGAATGAAGTTGTTTGGATTAAAGTAGATATGTTGTGATTTAAGTCGAGGTCAGAAAAAAGTATGTGAAAATTTATGTATGATTTGATTAATAAAATTTATTTAATTTTTAATTTTAATAGATTACATTGTATAATTTCATATTTACCTTTCATGATAAATGGAATGCAAATTTAAATTTAAATAAGGAAAATAATGTTAAAATGAAATTGAAATTGTTATTTGAAATTAAAAAATTATAATTGATTATTTGTGTCGTTATTTTTATTGTTATTATATTATTTATTATTTTAATTTTTATTGATTGCAGAAAATTTTTATTATTTTTATAATGAGAAGTATTGTCAAGTTTTATTTGTAATGTTTTCTTTAAATTATGTATGCATAATATATAAAAGAAAAAAGTGGAAAGTCAAAAGATAAATAGAAGTTAATTTTAATAGGTTAAATTACAGAAACAAATAAGTAAACTCAACGAGATAAAATGAATTTTCTGCATATCCCTTTGGTTTAATAGGTAACAAAAATGATAACTCAACCGCAGATCTCGCACTGTCTTTCAAATAAGTTGAACCAAACATAATTCGTTCCTACTATTTGATCCGAGTGAACGGATCCAAACACAAAATAAAGGTGAAGCAAAGAAGAAGAAAATGTGTGCTACATTATATGTTTTACTGTTCGCTTTCTTTGAAATCGGATATTTGTAGAAATAAAAATTAATGAGAAAAACTTAAAAGACTTAAGGTTTATTTTAGGTTGTCGCCATCCCTCCAAATAGAAAAAGAAAACATTGCCAGATTAGCCACGACAATAATTGTTAGCAATTGTACAGTGACACCATAAATACTGGAAGTGTTGTTTAGAAAAAATCTGAATATAATTCCCTAATTATTATTATTATTCTCGCTCACACTTTTAATGTGGCCAACCTTCTGGAAATGTGAAAATGGATTGAACCCCCTAGTAAATTGAGTTTGTCCATCACGAGTTTGGTTGGGTTGGGTTGAAATTTTTTTACAACTTTTAATTCCGGTTTAATTTTTACTCGGTTCATCCGAATTAAACCGTAGTGAGCCGTTATCAACCCACAAATAAATGATCATATAAGTGTTTTTTGTTAAGTTAAACTTTGTATTTGGGTCATGTTAAGTTATTTTTTTAGTCAACACATCAATAATTTATATCTGAATTGTATTTAAGTTTATTTAGATTTTAACTATAATTATAATTTAGTTTTGATTGAAGAATAAAAATAAAAAAATTGTATTTTTTGTATTTAAGTGAGTTCGTGAGTCAATACGTTTAACCCACAAACCCGTGATGGGCCGAACTGGATTATAATTTGTTTGATTCGCTAATAAGTGAATTTGATTGAGCTGGCTCATTAGATGATCAACCCATAATTGGTCAAGCCGAACCGAACCGAATTATCCGTTTTGATAATTTTAATATTAAATTAAATATTATATCTTTAAAATTCAAGCCATTTGTGAAGTAAATCTCAAAAAACAACTAAAAATAATTGTCCACGTCAATTTATTTTTATTGATTTGATAATTATTACAGACAAGTTTTGCACACAAAATTTGCAAATATACTGTATTAAATAAATCTGAAATTTTTTACAAAAATGAGAAAGTTCTTTTTAAATATGTTGCATTAGTGCTAAATAGATTGTCATCAGTATTTATGTAAAATAAGTATTTTTCTAAACTTTTGGGAAAAGTTTACTTGTGAATTTAAGCCGTTATTCGTTTTCTTGAATGATGTCTCTATACAAGGTTATGAAGAACCATATTGTTGTGTCTCTTGTTTCAATTTAAACAATTGTAAATATTAGTAAAAAGATGTTGTATTTTTATCTCGTAGAGTTGCATTTAATAGAGTAGGAAAATTGTTTACCAAATAAGAAAAGTATTGTCTAATTTAACAACATACTTGCATGGAATCTCCAAAGAATTTTTTCCACATCAATGTAGAAGATTTTAAATAATATTATATATATATATATATATATATATTAGGTGATAATATTATAATATTATTAAGTTAATATATATATTAAAATTATATTTATTAAAAATAAAGTGAAATATATCATAACAGATAAAAGAATAACCATTTATAAATAAAGAAGAAGAAAAGAAGTAGAGATTTTATAAAAAGTTTGTGAAAATAACGGTTAATTTTTTAAAATTTAATAAATTATTATATTTAAAGAAAAAAATATATATATTAAAAAATTGAAAAAAAAAAAAATATATATATATATATATATATATATATATATATATATATATATATATATATATATATGAATTTAAATTCTAATAAAAATGATAAAGTTGAGGATAATATTATTATATTACTAGTGATTTTTTAATTGATGCATCTATACTATTATAATGTATTCAAAAATTACAATTTGAAGAGTTGCATTGTATTGATATTTGTTAAATTAATAAAGCATTGTATTGATATTGCTCAAAACGAAGAATGAACTTTCTATCTGGGCTTTGTTTTTCCGCCAAAAATTGAACCAAACATTACAAAAGAAGCACCAGAAGCCCACTTGGGGCCCAATTCTCTTTCTTCTTTCTTACGATCGGTTTTGGCTCTATTTTCGCCTGAGAACCCAAAATCAAAAGCTTTCGCCGCCTTCAAAGTTTCTCCCTGCGTGCACAGTGCGTGAAAAGTGAAAATGCCTGGCGGCGGCGGTGAAGTGGAAGTGAAAAGGGTGTTTATTGGAGCGGGATGCAACAGAATAGTGAACAACGTTTCATGGGGTGCTTCTGGTTTCGTCTCTTTTGGAGCTCACAACGCCGTTGCTATTTTCTGCCCCAAGGTCCTCTTTCTTCCACCCTTTTCTACTTTTATACTCACCTTTTTTCTTAGATTTTATTTTCCTTTCTTTTTATTCATCCTTTTGTTTTTCGCAGAGTGCTCAAATTGTGACTACTCTTCCGGGTCACAAGGCAGTTGTGAATTGCACCCACTGGCTCCCAACTTCCAAGTTTCTATTTAAAGGTGCTCGCTTTCTCCATCTCTCATCAACTCGAAGTCTGCAAGCTCATTTTTTGTATTTTTTTTTCTGGTGAAGTTTAACTTGAATAAAACTATTTGGCATAACGATATAGTGAGTTGTTGTGAAATTACTGGACCAGTTTCAATGTTTAAATTTTTTTAATCAATGTTTGATATCCTTTTCCCCTTTGAAGTGCAGCAAAACAATTGGCGCAGCATTATTTGCTTTCTGGGGATGCAGATGGTGCTATTATTTTGTGGGAACTGTCCCTTGCGGATGGGAAGGTATGTGTTCTTTGATTGTCGTTTTTTCTTCCTCAAGTTTTTTACGAATAAATTATGAGAGAAATTTGTTTGTTGGGAATTTAGATTAATTATAAATTATTGTTTCTTGCGTATTTGTCTTTGAATTGTTTTTAGTGGAGGCAAGTGTTACAACTGCCACAATTGCACAAAAAAGGTGTTACGTGCATTAGTGGAATTATGGTTTCCCAAACTGAGGCAATGTTTGCTTCTACTTCTTCAGATTGCACTGTGTGTGTATGGGAACTTGTATTTCCAATGACTGGTAGCGGTAAGCCGCAGTTCTCAATGATAATAATTCTGTTTAGTACAATGTTAGTCATTTGATAATGATCATTAATTGAGACGTGCTTCATCATTTTAGGTGACTGTAAATTGTCATGCCTGGATTCTTTCTCGATTGGATCTAAATCTATGGTAGCCCTATCATTAGCTGAATTGCCTGGAGATTGTGGGCAAATTGTCCTCGCAATGGGAGGATTGGATAACAAAGTTCATCTTTATTGTGGTGGAAGGACAGGAAAGGTATCTGCATCCACATAATTGTAGATTATTAACATGAACTTTTGGTATCTTGTGTTTTATGTTGGTTTATGTTTAAAATATTAAACTCTTCTTTTACTTATGAACCCAGCTTGTACATGCATGTGAGCTAAAAGGCCATACAGATTGGATCCGGAGTTTGGACTTCTCATTGCCTATAAATGTGAATGGGGAAGCAAACAATATTTTTCTGGTTAGTTCATCTCAGGATAAAGGCATACGAATTTGGAAGATGGCATTACGCAGCTCTATGTTGAATGGAAATGGCATATACAAGAAAGGGGAAATAAGCTTATCATCCTATATAGAAGGTCCTGTACTTTTGGCTGGTTCATCTTCTTTTCAGATATCCTTAGAATCTCTTTTAATTGGACATGAGGATTGGGTATATTCAGTAACGTGGCAACCCCCCTTGGTTTCATCCCTAGAAGGGGATACCTATTATCAACCACAAAGTATCTTATCTGCATCTATGGACAAGACTATGATGATCTGGCAACCTGAAAAGACTTCTGGTGTCTGGATGAATGTTGTCACTGTTGGGGAACTAAGCCACTGTGCTCTGGGTTTCTATGGTGGTCATTGGAGCCCCAATGGAGATTCAATTTTAGCACATGGATATGGTGGATCTTTCCATCTTTGGAGAAATGTTGGTAATGATAATTGGCTGCCACAAAAGGTTCCCTCTGGTCATTTTGCACCTGTTACTGATATTTCCTGGGCTAGATCTGGTGATTATATTATATCTGCCAGTCACGACCAGGTATTTAAAACACATTCGGTCTGCAAAAGTTATAAACTACCGATCACGTCTATTAATTTATCTCATGATTTTCTGTGAGCTTGCTTTTTAGAATTTGTAAACGGCTTGACCCTGTTATCTAATTTGCGTAAGAACATAATTTTGTACTTCAGAAGAAAAAAAAAATGAAATTCAAGCTGCTTGTGCAATTGTTTTAGTTTCGTCAGCTTGTTGTTCAAATAATAACTGAATATTTTTATTGAATTTGAATTGGCTCTGAAACTGCGGCTATATGAAAAATTGCAGACAACTAGAATTTATGCTCCATGGAAAGTTGAGGCTTCTCTCCAAGATGGAGGATTTTGGCATGAAATATCTCGTCCTCAAGTTCATGGTCATGATATAAATTGTTTGGCAGTTATTCATGGGAAGGGTAATCATCGTTTTGTCAGTGGAGCTGATGAAAAAGTTGCCAGAGTATTTGAAGCCCCGTTATCATTTCTTAAGACATTAAATAATGCTACTCTGCAGAAGTCTTGTTCTTCTGATGATATCTTAGGAAATGTTCAGATTTTGGGTGCAAACATGTCAGCTCTTGGACTATCACAGAAACCTATTTATGTTCAAGGTCAGTTATTCTGTTGAAAGTTAAACTTGATGGTGATGTGAAGCATGTCAGGGAATTTAGGCCGTTTTGGAAAAATGTTGGTTTTCTTTCTCGATGTAATCTTTGGTGTTGATTTTTCTAGTTATTACACATGGTTGTAATTACACGGATGGATGTATCCACTGGTTGAGACTAAAAATGAATGCTATTAGGTAAGAGAAAAAAATATAACCATGTAGTTTATTAATCTTAATAATCAGGTAAAATGTGCACCAACCTAAGCTAATTCATAATTCAATGTAATTTACTGGTTAACTTTTTCAATATTTCAATATTAACATGCTTTTAAATACTAGACTCAACCCTAGTATTTACTGCTTGAAATGGGCAGTGGTATGTGTAGAAGTCTCATAATAGCTCAATTGACTCATCTATTCTGTTTAATCTGTTGAACATATAAGCTCTCGGGAAATAGACTTCTAAATTTTCCCTTGTGGCAGTGATGTAAACTTTTTAATCAGAACTATGTAGTTGTTTCTTTCTACTGCCTGGCCTATTGTAGGAAGGCCTCTAATTTAGAAATGTGAATTTTAGATCATTATTCTCTCATAGTAGTCAATAGTGCACTACATCATGATATTGATGGTGCGGAACCCTTGGCCACAATGAGATTCTAATAGAGGAACTGTTTTCAATAGTGAGCAAAAGTAGCAGATTTTGTGAGCTAACAGAATTGCAGCGCTACCATGATGCATGAATCAAAAAATTCATTCATACCCGTGAAACATCATTGTTTGGGTAAAGTATTCAGCAAAATTTTGTCTTTCTTTTTATATTGTGCTTCATACTCTATACGACTAATTTTTTTTATCGTGTTCTGTTTCTTTTTCCTCATTTAGCCCTACACAAAAGATTATCTTGCTATTTTCTTTTTCTTTTTTTTTAAAGAAAACATGTTTTTAGTTCTGTACTGTTGATTGAACTTGTTTTTAAGTCCTGGTATTTTCAAATTGATGAAATCAGTCTTCCTTTCTATCAGGTATCATCTTTGATTTTGACTTTTTTATTATGTTTGCTGTTAGATTGACAGTGATTGTGACCATAAACTGTGATTTTTTTTATTATGATTTTTTGTAGTTTTGGGTTAATTGTTGTTTCGTATGTGCAGTTATAAGTTACTGTTGGTATTATAGTATTTAGAATAATGGTGATCCTGCTATAGCATTTTTAGAGTTAGCCAGTTCAGAACTCTAGTTGAGATTGATGACTATTTTGTGCTTGTTCGTTAGCGCACTGGTCACTTGCCTTCAGTAGACTCTGATTTCTCACAAATTAAAAAATGGTACATTTTTTCTGAACCTGGTTTCAAGATAAACTGACTGAGATAACTGGTCACTCAGAGATTTGAACTGGTATATTGGGTGTAGATTTGCTTTATTAGAGTTAGGAAGATACTGTGTGCTACTTTTAAAACAAATATACATTTTTCCTTGCATGTTGAACTGTTAGTCTTTTGAAAGTTTATAATTTTTAGAGTATTTCTACATCGCAGCTGTGCATGAGATCCCCGAGAGAAGTGGCATCGATGGTATTGACACCCTTGAAACTATTCCGGACGCTGTTCCAACTGTTTTCACCGAACCTCCAATTGAAGATCAACTGGCTTGGCATACACTTTGGCCTGAATCACATAAACTATATGGGCATGGAAATGAACTATTTTCTTTATGCTGCGATCATAGGGGTGAGCTTGTTGCTTCTTCATGTAAGGTATGTAGTGTTATTCATCTAGCTACGAACCTGTATGATTACCATCGTTACACAGAAGATCAAATGCCTACTTATATTGAAATCCTCTGTGCTTGCATATCTCATAACTAGAGGGGTAGACACTCCTTATTGGATTAATCTTCTTCATTAAGTGGGTTTTCCCTACATTGGATATGAATTAACTTCAATCAAGTTGGCTTAGATTGTTCTGCTAGGCAGTCTCAACCTTGTTCCCCTTTCTGCTTTATCACTGAAATTGCTATGTATCATTTGGACATTTGTTCTATGCAATACAGGCTCAGTCTGCTGCTGTGGCAGAGGTATGGCTTTGGCAGGTTGGTTCATGGAAAGCCGTTGGCCGCTTGCAATCCCACAGTTTAACAGTGACACAGATGGAATTCTCACATGACGACAACTTTCTTTTAACTGTCTCAAGGGATCGTCAGTTCTCTGTTTTTTCAATCACAAGAACAGGTACACACATCCTCATTTCTTAGACATAGATTTGCACCATTTTGATATCATCATTTGGTGATTTTCCGTGGTTCACACTTGACATTACTTGAAATGGAATGATAAGTCTCAAATCTGCACAAAACTAATGAAACTGAGCTAACTCTTATCTTGAAGCTAAATATTCACAATCATTTACTGGGACTCTTTCAGAACTGTAACAGTTGCAAGTTTTTGTTTTTAAGATTTCGGATTTAGGGTTTAGTTACTACAACTCAACAGACATCCTAATCACTAACTTGTGGTTACAGGGTCCGGTGAAATCAATTATAGTCTTCTTGCGAGGCAGGAGGGGCACAAGCGGATTATCTGGTCATGTTCATGGAATCCTCATGGTCATGAATTCGCAACAGGCTCACGGGATAAGACGGTGAAAATCTGGGCCGTTGAAAAGGATTCATCCATCCGACAGCTTATGACTTTGCCTCCATTTATGAGTAGTGTGACAGCGTTATCTTGGGTTGGTCTCCATAATCAAAGGGATCACGGACTTCTAGCTGTTGGAATGGAAAATGGGCAAATAGAATTGTGGAATCTATCTTATAACAGAGCAGATGATGGTTGCATAGCAGCACCAGGTTTGGTTGCTGCTCTTGTCGTACGTATAGATCCTTTTATATGCCATGCCTCTGCTGTAAACCGCTTAGCGTGGAAGAAAAATCAGGAAGATCACACGAGTCTTCAACTTGCTTCTTGCGGAGCTGATAATTGTGTAAGAGTGTTTGATGTAACGGTTTAGAATTAGATTATTGTTCCCCCTTCATTTTTGATATATATGTAGATTGATTTTTGATCCTCATACCTATGGCGAAGAAAATTTATAGCTTGCGTTCTTCTTCTCCAGAAATACCTATTAGTGTTACTTCTATTGTCAGGAATTGCATTCGGCTACATAAACAGAGCTCATTAGGTCCATTTTGTAAAATTATTTGGTGTCACGCCATTAAAATAATATTTATCGTATTTTCTTTTTCATTGTCCGAAAAATGAGCCCGTAGTCACTGGGCACGTTACATCATTACCATGTGAATTGCGGGTAATCATACCCTCCAAAAGTGTCTCTAATAACGGTCTTCAGTTTAGCACTTGTCATTGTCTCGCGAAATTAACGTTGAGACCGTGGTGAGAGGGTGAGAACTTTGTAATGAAATGCTTGAAAGTGATTTAAGTGAAAATTAGGACGAAAATGTTGTTTTATGCATAAAATAGTCATAAACGAGCATATGCTTGCCAACCTTCATCGATTAAGAATTGTTCATTGTGTCGATTGTGGATTCAAGCCTAAATGATATGCTAATATTCGAGTGAATATGGGAAGATTATCTCGTTCTTTTATCAAAGGAAGAAAAAGAGATACATGCTAAAAAAAGGAAAGGAAAAGATTTGTAGAATTGCAATCTTTATTCTCTCATATAGTATTACACGGATGTTATGAATTAATAAATGTTCTGTTCATCCTTTCCTTTCCCACTTCCAAACAAAGGCAAAAGCTTCGAATATTCCATTGAGAATATGTAAACGTGTTATGTTCATTATGACAGATATATTGTTCACCCTTTGAAGTAGATGATTCTGATTTAACATCAGTGTCTTTTTAAAAACTGTGGGAGCTCCGAGAAGGCAAGTGTATCTGGTGAATAAAATTGAAGAGAAGTAAAACTTTATGATGATCATGAGTGGGGCCATTGATAGGCAGCTTTTTACTCAGTGCCTTGGACACTCCGACCATCCATTAAAACTTGGGAGGCAGAGAATCAAATTTTAGAAAATGGCTCATTGATGGGATTCAGTTCTTGGAAGCAAAGGGCAAGGGTGATGGTACTAATTAAAACATGGCATTAATTTGGGTGGGGTGTACGTACACACACTATTCTTCCATGCTTTTCTCATAGTCATATGGGTTTCCATGATCAACCCAACTTCCACTTTGGACTAAGGCTCCCTAAAACCTCTGTCGGCAATAATGCACCAATTATGTTCATTGAATCGGTAGCATTCTTCCAAGAAAAACCCAGATTATGGGATGGTGAGGGACACTGACCTACGTTGACATTGGAGAGGTAGGGACCATAAGCCATTTGACAATTGCTAGCTCCGTCATTAATGTGGATGATAATGTTAATAATACATCACAGGTATGCAATAAGTTGTTTGAAGCAGAGTCAGCATCAACCACTAGTCCCAGGATTTTATTATAACTCACGGATCACAACGTTTTAGCGTAGGCAGCTGCATAATCTTGAAAGCGTCTAGTCGGATAATATTGAGATATAACTATATTTGTCGTTGTTTTGACTCATTATTTCTATTTGGTTCGAGCCCCGCAGAATTGTACTCCCAACCATGTACCCAGCCAAATCTTACATACCTGATCCTAACATTTCAACCTCGTACAGTTAAACTATTCTTAAATAAACCACTAACTAGTGCTCAGTGCATATTTGAATACAAGAAAACATAGAATCTTATGTACCTTGCCACTAAAGTCACATGAAATTCAGCAAAATCAACAATATGTAACGTGCACTCTGTTGTGCAGGGGTTATATTAAATCTTAAAATGCACTATACGTTAAAATTTCACATCAATCAAGCACTTTTGCTTATCAGTGTTTGTTATTATACAGTTGAGTCTTGATAAGAAATTGGTCTTGTTACTGTAAGTGCCCGTCTCCTTTTACTAACTAGTATTTGAACTCTGATCCTCCAGTTGTCTCAACAATATAAGAGACTAGCTTCTATGCAGAATTCTTACATAAAATGAAAAATAAGCTATGAATCCAAAACTGGGATAAGTAGAAACATAGTTGTCGCGCGTGATCAATTTTCATTGGACTCACTAACCTCCGTATAAAGTCATACTATGCAGCTTGAAATTATAGTAAAGGATCCACTTGATCATCGAGCATTCCAAGGAGCAGTAATTTTGTAGTTGTGCATTTAAAAGCTGCCGTGTAGTTGTAGATGATAATTCAAGGCGTAGCTTTCATCAAGGAGAATCAAATTCAAACTAAAACTCATACGGACATTATTTTTTGGTCTTGCGCAGCAAAACCTGAAATCAATCATAATAAATATGATTTTCGCGTGTAAAACGGACGAGAGGATTGAAAATACGGCCAGAACAATATGTGGTTTGCCTACTGCACGCACAAGAGCAAACTTGCGGTCCCATAAGAGGCCAAGGGTGGTAAACTGCCAGTCCAAAACTTCAAAATGGCCTTTCCCATTGCACTTGTAAAGACGGATTAATAGTTTATCATGAACACCATGACAACAACAGAGCAAGAAACAAAACCCGCTAATTTATATGACAATCATTTCAGGAATTGATATTTGAACTTCACAATACAATGTTTCAGACTTGACCTTTTACAGTATATCCTTGGACCAATTTCGTTTCCTATATAAATTATAAATTATGACATACAAGAAAGAGTACAAGATGATCACAGTTTCTTATTTTTCTATCAAAATACATACCACAAACAGTTCACCAAACATGACGACAGGAACTGCATATAAAACTTAAAGGGAAACCAAACCCATTTTTTTCAAAATTGTTTCTTTTTTTTTCTTTTTTTTTCAAGTACTGGTTTATAATGGCTGTGAGGTTCTTATCTGCTGCTTCAAACTGTCTGAGGGATGCTGAGCTGAACCTTCCTGCATCATCACAGCAGCAGCAGTCATAGTCTGGTACTGGGAAGGCATTGTGGGTGCCAAGGGTTGAGAGTAGTATATTTGAGCATGAGCAGGATCAGCATAATCAAAACCATAATTCGCCTGGGGAGCAGAATTGGGAGCCATGGACTGAGAAGGATGGTGAATCTGTGAGTAAGTGACATACTGTTGCTGATGCTGGCTTGTAGGAACTTGAACTAGTTGAGGGGTGCCTCCAGTTGCGGCTCTGTAAGCATTCATTTCAGTTTTAGGCATGGGAGCATTTCTCATGGGATTGTATGCAGCAGATTGTGGAACCAGTGTAGCAGGATTTGGTGGAGTTTGTGGGCGGCTAGAAGCAAGATTTCCAGCAGAGTCACCCATATTAGCCTGCTGCACGGGTAGGTTGTAAGTCTGGGGTTGCCTCGCCTGAACATAGTAAAGCTGTGGCTGCTGTGGATGTTGCTGGGAAGGATATACAGGATAATACGCAGAAATTGGAGGGTTATGGTGGATGAAATGTGTGCCATGAATAAACTGTTGCTGCTGTTGTGGCAGCGCCTGCTGGTGCTGCTCGAATTGCTGTTGTGGCAGCTGCTGCGTCTGCTGATGCTGTTCAAATTGCTGTTGTAACAAATATCCAGGGTCCTGTACATGTTGCTGCATCTGGATCCGACCGTGCGGATCAGAAACATTGAGCTTCGGATCCACAGGGTTACTAGGAACCCTTGTAGTCCCAGATTGAATCTGAACTTGTTCTTGATATACAGCAGGTTTCTGACGCGAAATTGCGTTCGCAAGACTACTATCACTGCAGGATCAAAATAAACACCAAAAACCTAATTCAAACAGTGCCAATTGAAATCCATCACCAATAACCAAATCACCTCACTAATCCTACACACTCAAACCCAAGCACTCGACACAACATGCAAATGAAATACTAATGAATCCAATTTCAACATTTTTATTACAATTAGAACAATCCTCAGCCAAAACCAGAGAGAAAATGAAAATTGAGCATACCTTGAAACTGAATCGGGAGAGGGCAAATCAACAACACCACCGCCGCTACCACCAGTTGACTTCTGTTGAAACTGAGGAGCAAGGGTTTGTGTTTGTGACTGCGCTTGCGTCTGTACTTGTGGCTGAGGAGTGGGAGGCTTTCTATACCCAACCAGAACCCCATGATCGGATCTCTCATCATCGGAGACAACCCGGTTGTGATAATCGCCAGCGACAATCGTGGGTGGCCCAATCGGTACACCCACGGCGGCGAGGGTGGCCGGGACTGGCGGAGGAGGTGGCGAAGACAGCAAAACAAATCCCTCATCCTGCTGCTTCTGCCCCACTCCAACCCCCATCTGCGCGAACTGCTCCTCAATCCCCATTACCTTCTGATCCTCCACGACATGAACCCTAATCGGCGGCAAATTGGCCAGCGATGGTGACGACGAAGTGGACCCAAACGATGATGTCGTTTCGAGCATCGGCGAATCGGGAACGGAGTGAACATCCTGCTTCAAATTCTTGCCGTTCCCGAAAGATCCACCCAAAGAAGCGGCTCCACCAACACTAGCACCAGCACCACCATCCCCAACGTCTTTGGAACCGGGTTCGAGGTTGTTCCCGGCAACCTCGTCATCGAGATCGACAAGGCAATTAACAGAAGCAGAGTCGGAAAACCCTCGGTTAGGTACTCCGTTGCCGTTTAGGGCATTCAAGAACCAGTCGTCCGATTTGGTTGAGGTGTCGAGAATTTGGGAGGGAATGGAGTGAGTGGAATCAGGTTTGGTGGGGAAGAGAAAGAGGCGGATGCGGGAGGGTTTGACGACGGAGGTGGCAGCAGCGGCAGTGCGGTCATACTCATCGATCATGTTCTCCAGGTCTTCATCAGTGGTGACGGAGATGAGAGAATCGAGGTCCTCGTTCGGGAGTTGGTACTTCAGCGTAAAGGTCCGTCCGTTCAGGAACGTCTTGGAGAGGCGTGTGGAGAGGTCCGCGAGTGAAGTAGCGCGTTCCGCAACGATGATGCGCGTGTCGCCGCCGACGTAGCAGAGGGACTTATCGTGTGGCCGCGGAACGATATGTCCGCCGTAGCTGCACATCAGACGTAGCTTGGACGACGCCGGCGCAAAGGGCTCGTCCCAGGAGTCGGTGTTGCGGGAGCGCGGTGAGGATTCCACCGAGTCAGGGTAACTGAGGTGTGGCGGCGGAGGTGGCGGCGCAGTCGAGGGTGTTGGCGGTTGCACCTCCATGGTGAGCGTGTGAGAAAAGGAGAGAGAAGGGAGGAAGGAACGCGCTCTTGGGATGTTCTTATAGTAACTTGATGCCTTTGGTTTTTTGTTTTTATTTTTTAATAGAAATATAGTTTTTATTGATTAAATATTTTTTGTTTGTTGGGTTATTGGAAAAAGCGAAGTTGGGGATGGAATACTGTGGGAAAGGGGAAGTGGAAAAAAACACTGTATGATGTGGAGGGAGGATGAAGGTCTGAATTTGCCAGCTGGTTTACTCATTGGACCCAGTTGGGTTCGTTTCTTTCTGCCTCATGCAATCCTACTCACTTTTCCTATCTTTAATTCTCATTTTTAAACATTATCATAATCTTAATCTTTCTTCCATCATTTCTATTTTTCATTTCTTCACTCATTTTTCCAAATTCTGCACAGATCTGTTCTATGTATCAGGATAGGTTTCTTGCTAATGTGGTTAGTATTTCAAATTTCATCATACACGTAACCATTTATTTGTTAAAAAAGCAATACATGCTTAAAAACTAATTTGTATTAAAAAAAATATTAAAGTACAAAAATGTCATTTTAAAGAAACACCATATATTCTACTCAACTTGTCCTAACTTTCAATTATAAACACTTTACCAATTTCTCAAATTATTTAAATATCCAGTAACATGGTGATAGAAAAACAAGTTTTTTTTTTTTTCATTTAGCCTGTTAATATGCAATTATTCAAGACATGAATCTACTTTAACCAAACTAAAGAACCCAACTTCAAATTGTAAAAAGACAACTTTTTTAAAACCCATAAATAGCATAATAACCAATAATCACAAGGCCAGTGTATCTGTTCTGTTCATGACAAAATAGAATGAAAGGGGTAAATAGGAGAAATAAATGGTAGAATTTTGGATTTTGGGATATTGACATAAAGAGTTAGCATTTTGGGGTAGGATTTATAACTTTTTTTTTATCATAAGTGTCTGTTATGAAACCTCATAGCTTAATCACTCACTCAAACCATAATTAAGGAAAATTGGAAATCAGAGTAAACAAGTGGGGTGGTGGTAACTAGTGACCAAACATGAAAAAAAGTATCAGGCTGACATAACGGAACATGTAAAACCGTTTTATGTTTGACGGATAAGATACGGTTACGGCGTTATAACGCAACTAAGTGGGTTTGACGCGCTGAATTGCTTACCGTATAAGGCGCGTGGGAATAAGGAGGTAAACGGCGGGCATGAGGTTGAGGCTGTAAAGTGAGAACTGACAACTGCCACAGTAACGTTTTCACCTGACGCCCTGACTCGGATTGGGTGTGCTTACAAACTCACTAAGAGAAAAATATACATCATCAACTTTTTTCTTAACAAAAAATTCATAAAAACAGAAGATTTTAATTTTACATACTGTGATAAAAAGAATGAACCGGTATTTCTCTTTTAACCAATTAATTTAGATTTTAATCATAACAATATTACTTTAACTATGAGATAAATCATGGTTATAAATTATATATACATTCAACATGCGAAAGTTTTTCAAAATTAAAAATATTCATGTTTTATATAATAACATTGAACACTTTGGTAAAAACATCCATGTTTTAAATATTTTAACATAGGATAAAATATCACACGTACATAATGTTAAATGATTGGATAATGAAAAAATATGTTAAATGTTTAATTTTGTATATATGTAAAATATTATTTCAATGAATTATGTTGTATAGAAAACATACATGTGAATGATTAACTATGAAATATATATTTATGTGAATTAATGGTCAATGATTAAATGTGGACATGTATTTACCAAAACATTATATTTTTGTGTAGTGATTAAATGCATTTATGATGTCTAAATATATTTTTATTTTATTGATTATTAATCTTGGATAGAGGAATGTATCAAGTGATCATAGTTAGAAGAAGAATTTAAAATTTAACCTCTGATTTAGAATAAAAATGTATCATGTATGTTATAGGAATTGTCTTCTTAATATTCATTGTATCAAAGAGGATGGTGGTATGACGAGTGAAAAATTAATTTAACTTAATACATTTTATCGAATTCATCAAGTGTCTATAGGACAGGATTGAGATGATGTCAGTTTTAATAAGATGTAACGTCATTTCTAACAAAATTCAAACACAAGATCAAGAAGTATTTATTTAACATTCTAATTTAATGACATATTTGCGTTTATTTTATCACTCCTAACAAGATCCAAAAATTCAAAATTGATTGTTTATAATTAATACTTAATGTTCAACTTGTTAAAAAGTTTCACATTATCTTTTAAGAGTTTTGGTATAGACACTTATATATTCATTTGACACTTTAATTAATGCAAATTGGTTTTAAGAATAAATCTAACATAACATGGAATCTTATAAAATTTTGGTTTTATTTCTCATATTTCTCATTTCACATACACATGTAATTGTAATTGCAAATCTATGCCCTTCTTAACTATCTCGAATATTGGAGTGTAATTAATATATCCGTTTGTCACCTTTAACTAATTTCGATTGATTTTAAACTTCATTTTATAAACATGAAGTTAAATACTATTCTATATCCATAAATTTTATTATTTATTTAAAATATTCTTCATATCAAATCCAATTATTATAATAAATGTTGAATTTTGAATTAATTATTTTATTACAAATATTTCATTAGCTAAATATTTTCTTAAGAACCAAATTATATATTCAAATAACATCTTATTATGTAATTTAAATTCGCATTCTATTTCACTTTCTATTAAGAAATTTTGTAGTTTAATCAAAATAATTTTTTTATGATAAAAATCTCGATTAAGTAGAAGTATAAATAATATTTGATTTTTTAAATTTGATACACGGAACGAATATCTTATAGTCACAATCAGTTTATTAAGAAGTATAAAGTTTTATTTTTACTATTTCTATACTTATTTTTTTTACTTAATTTTTAAGAACTTTTTGAACTATACAATTATTCATTTTCTCTTAATTTTGACTTATCTAGTTTATGTTTATAATATTCACTGACATAATATATGTGTATGTGGCTTATGATTATGGGAACAGTTTTAACTTTCTTTTACGACATTATTTACTCTTTTCACACTTGGATCACTGTTGCATACTAAACTAAAAAAAAAGTGTGGAAGATGAAATTGTTTCAATAAGTATAAATATAACGAAAATCGAGGAAAAAGTAAGTAAAGAATTATATTTATATAATAAAATTCAAACCACTGTCAAAAGACCATTGTTTTAAAAGTTAAGTATAACTAAATTTAAATAAATAACTAAATATATTTCTTTTTGTTTACAAGATATTCCTACGTATCAGGTGTTCAATGTCCGCTTAAAAAGTGGATGTCAGTTTATTTTATTTAAGGAAGAATTCTTAGATATTTATAGATATTTTGCTGGATCTGGATAGTACTCATACTTATAGATATTTTTTAATTAATTATACAAAAAATATAATTAATTAATCTTACCATCTTTTGTTTTTCCAAAATGACTCTTATGCCCCATGCACAAAGATTCAATATTTGAGGGTAAAAGGTTGACATAATCACAATAAAAAAGTAAATTGGTTGAAATTACTACATAATTTTCTATATTTTATAGTGTTATTTTTCCATAGCATAGAAACACGTCACTACGGGTAAGTTTTCTCACTTTTTTTTATTGATAAATGTTAAGTCAGTTAAACCTAGAACCTTTTTCATCTATTTTATAAATTTTATCAAATCAATTTTACTTTTTTAAATTATTAGCGAATTCACAATTTTTCATCACCATATTAAATATAAAAAGTATAAATAAGTTCCTAATCGAAAAGGTTTACCATTTAGCATGTTTATTATTTATATTAAATATGATGATATACTCAATATCAATATTTAAAAGAAAATATTTGTATATATAATATTACATTATTTATTACTCGAACAAAATCCTTACCATTTATATTTATGTCTGATTTACTTTATAAGTTTTTAATAGGTGAATATCATTCTTCTGTCTTTAAATCCATTTGTAATAAAAAAGGTCAAACTTATTATTATTATTATTTGATCGTAATAAAAAAAAAGACAAACTTAAATCCATAGGTACTTAAATATTAATGGTACAAAAAATACTCTGTGTTTTTAAAATAAGACGATTTAATTGAAATGAGTTCACCGAGTTATATACGTCCAGTATACTTGTACATATATATTTTTCAATTGAAATATTTAAATATATTTTCTCCTAATTATAATAAAACAAATTTATAATTGTATAGTAATACAATAAACTTCTATTTAACATAATTGTATGAAACGTATAACAGTGATCATAATAATAATAATAATAATATAATAATAATAATAATAACTAGTTTTATTATTACTTTTATTATTATTATTTTAAATTTAAGTTTTAAAGTTAAATTTAAATTTAAAATATTGGAGTAATAACATTATTGTATATTTATAATACTTTCAATGATGACTAATTGCGTAATATAAAAAAATAATCATTCTATAAATAACTATTCTTTTTCAAGTTTTGATGTGTTTGTCTAGTTGACTTTGTTATTGACGACTAAAACATTTAATTAACCAATCGTATTACAAAAAAATAACATGTAAATATATTTTTTAACCAGTACTAAACTCATTTCTTATTACCTACTTTTCAACAATTTGGTCTTTTTAAAATCCTGAAAAAGTATAAAATGGTTAATTATCATGATATCGATAAAACATGACCCTCGGTTGGAAATCATAAGCTAAGTCATCTTTTTAGTCCGAATATTAACCTTAAATTATTTGATTTAATTAGTTACTACTATCCCATATATTTTTCTTTACTGACTCTAGCATGGTTTTGCTAGAAATAAATGAACTGTTTTAGATAACACGTGTACAAAAGTATTATATCTTATAGAAATAGTTTAAATATTTATTTTATTAAATGATAGCTTTGTAGAGATTTTATAGTATGGGTGAGAGGGAGTATGTGTGTAGGTTGAGTACTGTGTTTATTAAATGCTACATCCACGCATATTTATTGCTTATACATAAAGTAAGTGTGCATTTATTATTTATTATATGTAAGGATTATATTTTTCTATGAAAAAGAGTACTTTAATAATTATTTTTTTCAACATTAGTTTATGGTCCAGTGCCCTACCTCCACCCAGTTTTCGAAGATGTCATTGCCAACTCATATATGACCCCACTCTGCTTTGACCCAAAAAACAATCTCTTTGAATTTCAACAACCATTTTCAGACTCTCAAACAAAACAAATTGATGCACGAAAGAAAATCAGAAGTACTTATTCAAAATAGGATTAAATATGTTTTTATTTTTTATTTTTTGGTAAATTTTAAAATATAAAATTTTAAAATTAGTATATTTTAAAATTTTGAATAATATAGTCTTTTTTATTTTTTAAAATACTTAAATTTAGTCATTTTAATAAAATTTTATTAAATTTATTTAACATTTCAAGCGCGTTTCATAATAGTATTTGACTTAATATTAAAATAAAAATGTGTCAAATAATATAAATAACTCAAATATAATCCTGAAATGCATACGAAACATCAAATAAATCTAATAAAATTTTAAGACTAAATTAATCCAAAATTTTAAAATTAACTAATTTCAAAATTTAATGAAAGTTAAGGAAAGTTTAAAATACTTAATCTAAGTTAAATGTAATGGTTTTGGGATTTTTTTTTTCTGGGCAACTATTTCTTTTATAGTTTTTTACGAATTTAGTTCTTCTAGATAATTTTGTATTTTCATGTTGGTAGATTATAATTTTTGCAATCAAATAATGAAATAGTGACATGTGATAAATTATTTTCTATTTTACAAGTTTTGTAAGAAGAATGATTTTAGATATTATTGTTACCATAATTTTTTTAGAAAATTTAAGGTATGAGTCACTAACTTCAATTTCCTAATCTCAAACATAAAATAATTTATGGAGCATCGAACCGAACACTCCACCCAACCCAACAGAGAACAAGACATTCACGAAAACTATGTATCTATTTATCACTTAACACGTTAAATATCCTTTAGATGTACGTAAATATTTTCACGTATATTATATCTCTTCGTATTGACTACACATTAAATTTTGATTAAACAGCTTAAAATTAAATTTAATGATAATATTTAATTAAAAACTGTGACAGAACAGATTATTAACTATGAGTAGTTCAACTGTTAATAGCTGCTGAACTAATATATAAATTTTTTTAAAGGAAGTAAAGTATTAGTTAATACGGTAGGTATTTGTTGACAAAAAAATGTAATATATATAAATAAAAATGAGGATTTTTTTTTTTAAATAGAGTTTGCGTTTAGTTTTTTAAATTAAGTCGAATTAAGTCGCTAAGGTTAGAGGTCAAACGTAGGTGCAATATATTTTAAAAAATATTGATTTTAGAAGTTCTTAACAATATAACAAATACATTAATTTTCATACGGAAACAGAAAATTAGGAATTTTAAAAAAGAAGTAAGTAAAATAATATTGTAAGGAAAAAATCTTCTCACATTAATCTGCCTTTTAAGAATTTTTTTTTTAGACAATTATGATAACAGCATATTCCTTTTTTAAACTGATTTCAATTTCATGTATATATACTGTTTTTGAAATATTAGAACTTAAAGTATTTACTTTTAATGAAATATTGTTAATATCTACATCAAAATCAAAAGTGTTTGTAGTCCAACGGTTAGGATAATTGTCTTTTAAGTAATAGACCTGGTTCAACTCCCGGCAAACGCACATTTTATTTTAACTTTTAAATCATATTTTATATAAATCATTGTGTGTAGATATATATTTTACATATATGATGCGTTATTTAATGATGGCAAATAGAATACATTTTATATTTTTGTTTGTTTAGGGTATTTTATAACTAATTATGATTTGAAGTTATACATCTAATAGATGTAAGATATTAATTATATTATTTAAGATTAAATATTATTTTCTTTAATTTTATTGTTAAATTCTAATTTATTTATTTCAAAATCTTGATAATTTTTATTTCAAATTTTAAAAATAAATAAATATATTTTTTTAACTTAACTATGTTATTTTGTTTTTAACATGTTAAATGAGTTTTTATTATTTCAAGTAACACGGTTAAAAAGGTAATATTCAAATAAGAAAAAAAAATCACTTTTTCATTGTAAAATAATACAAGTAAAAGATTAGTTTAGTTAAAAACAAATAATTAACATAATTACCAATAATTCTTTTAGACTTTCAGTCGGTATAGTCTTCCATAGATATTACAAATAAACTCTATTGAGTAAAAGCATGAAAAGTCAAATTTAGGGGTAAATTATTTGAACTTTGGAATTAAACTTGTTGTATTCATAATTTTAGAAACTCAGTTTAACAATGTCGATTTTAAGGATCCCAAAATATTTAACCATTGTTGTAGTTAAGTAGTTAAAATTAAAATAACTTTTATAACGTTGGATGCTAAATCAATAGACGGTAACAGTTTGGAGTCGAAAGCGACATTCTACTAAAGAAATGAAAATATTTTGGAAGGGTAAAAGCATAGTGTGTGGGTTAAGAGAGAAAGTGTTGGAAAACCATGTCACTATACGGAGACACGATGAATCTTGAACAGTATAATAAGGTAATTATAGACAAAATGCAAAAGCAGAAAGTATGGTTTACCATGATTGAAAGGTTGTGGTCAAAATTAAAATGATAGTAGTGATCTTATGTTATAGCCGAAATAGAGTAAGAATTAGAGTGAATTTGCAATGTGATGTGTTGAAGCTACAAAATTTGAATATTCGCCCTATTAACCCTACTATAAGACAAACTCTAGTCTTTTCATGAAATGGACCCACTCTCTCAATGGAATTTTCGTTGCAACGGCGTCAAGAGGCGTGAAGAACGAAGTGTGATGACTGAAATATTTCTAAGCCTCCATTATGATTTTTTTTTTTACCATTTTTGAAAAACTTTATAATTATTATTAGTCAACTGTGATGACAAGGTTTAATAATTTTATAGTTAATTGTCAAAAACATTTGCAGGGTAGCTCAAAATATGCTATAATTTTTAATACCTGGTGCGTGAAATGGAAGCTAAAACTAAGTCAGTATTTAACATTTTGAGAAAAAAAAAAAATGTAATCTTTGAAAAGGTGGTGTTGTAGAAGAAGGGTAACAGGAAGATAAAGGCAAGAGTGGAATGTGTTCGAAGCAGTAGAAGACGAAATGTGTTGTCTTTAAGGAACAGGCATGAAGTTTTAAGGGTGGATTGGGCTTCACTTTACCAACAACTCAATCCAACTTTACTGAGCCCTAGGTTGTCGTTAACTCCTGCAACAACATTAATAATAACATCATATATTAATCTATAAATATAACTTTCATATAAATTCATAAATTTAATTTCTCGAAAGTTAAGATTAAAAGGTAATTGTTAATCTATAATGTGTGATAAAAGTATATAATTTGTTCCGTCGTGAATGAAAAATGTCATACCAACGAGGTTCATTGGATGAAAAAGTCCTCGGTAAGGTTCATTGGATGATGTAGATAGCGATGATTGTCCCAACGCAGGGATTAATTGTTGCAAAAGAAAGAAGAGATAAGAATTTGGAAACCCAATGAAAGGAGAAAGAGATGTTCAGGAACCTTGTTGTTTTATGCATTATGATTTTAGTAAAAATGCTTTTGACATTGCTGCACTCATTATCTTCTGCAAGATCAATGAGGACCATCACCGCTGCATGAATGATCATAGGGCTTTCAAATTTTCGATATACCAAGATTTGGATTTTCTTGCTCAATCTCCCAAATTTACCAGTTCCAAGGTATTTGTCTGTTTCCGCGGTTTCAAACAAACCAATAACTGTATAATTTCAGAATTTTATTCTTTTCTGTAACTTTTGTTTTTCTAATTTCTAATTCACCGTTTTCGTTTCACAATTCTTGTATCGGAATTTCAAAAATTCACGTTTTTATATTCAGTAGTTAATTTTGTATATGTTTATCTTTTACATTTTAACTAATTAAATTATTTTGAATAGTATTTTAGATATAGAATTCAACTGATATAAATTAAAAGTAATGAATAGTAAAATTTGTCTGAATATGCTTTAACATTTCTAGATTAGTTATCACCCGCAACAGCATGAGGACCATGACCACCGGTGCACGACGATAGGACCTTGAAATTTTCAAAATTTGTTATTATTTTTATGAAAATTACAATTTGGTCAATATTCTCAAAAATTTCATCAGAAAAACTTCTGAAAAGAAAAAAAAAAAAACTATTCCAAAACAAATCAAGATCAACAAAAGCTGTGAAACAGAAATTTAGAGTCAGATATAATTCACAATCCATCATTCATATTTATTATTTAAAAATGAGTTAAAAGAAAACTGAATTCAAATTGGAATTGGTTGTCCCATGTTTTTTTGGTTTCGGCTTGCTTGTCTTTTTGGTTTTCAACCTTGCTTATGTAATCCTGCCAATGTCCTTTCTGTTTTTCTTTTTCTTATAAGAACTACATAACTAGAACACCAACAACAGCGTTGCAGTGGTGTCCAAGTATAAAAAAAAATAAAAGTATACCTAACCCAATTCACTGAAGTTACAACAATTAATCCAAAATTATTTTGGGCTGACCTTACAATCGAGATCCATATTTTCATCTTCAGCAAGGCCCAATTACAGAATTTAAGAGTGCGCGGAACTCTTTACTTAAAAAAATGACCCGTTAGCTAATAGAATAAAACAAAGCTATAGAATATTGTCAATTAAAAAAATAGAGATAAAAAAATGAATAAAAAAACTTTTTTGTTGTGTAAAACGAATAAAAACTCTGTAAATATTTTTTTTTATAAGAAAAGGTTGAGATGATTTTTTTTTTATCTATCTGATCTTACTCTTAAACATATTTTAGTTTCATATTAACTAAATATATGATAAAATTATAATGTTCACCTGAGTGCAAACTTTATATTAACAAACTGAATTTATAAAACTTTCTCAAAATAATTTTATAGAGATTATTTGTTATACATGTAAATTCCACAATGAACAAAGTCTTATATATTCCATTTTCATAAAAATTTAAGCAGTTAATTTTAATTTTCTTTAGTATAGTGTAAAAAATTAAAACCAGATATTTTATTTTTCCTTGTGATGAAAACTTGTTTTTAGCCATTGTGGAACAGGACAACCTTTTAAAGCAGACGTTAATTTCCATCCGGTCATTAACTTGATTTTGACTACAAGTTTATATGCACACAACATACATTACATGTGAAACACTAGTTAATTATTGTTTTTAATTATTGGTTATTAGAACAAAATGGATACAGAGGAAAGCACTAAAACATGTTGGTTAGTAAAGAAAAAATGGCGTTAGATATAGACAGCTTCCACAATCAAGTTGTGTTTAAGGAAAAAAAAAATCTTTGGCAACAGCCAATCCAGAACAAGTGGATGGCAAAGAAGGTTCAGCACTAAGCCTCTTTTGGTGACTTTTATTTGTGGGACATCAACGTTGTCTCTTCAAACTTCTGTCGCTGATTTTCGTATTTGGCCAAATGGTTCAGTGTTCTAGCCATGGAATAATTTGTCTGTAACATCATTCTCCTATGGACGTTTGAAATATTGACTTCTTATGATATAGTTTCTGACCTCATCATTTTTTAAATATTGTACAACATTAAGGTATTTAAATTATATTTGAATAATGTATTAAAAAAAGTAAATATTGTATGACTGTTATATTTAATCTCAGGTATGTGTGGTAGGTTCATTGGTTAAGATCTTCAGGACGGGAATAAGGGGATATATATATATATATATATATATATATATATATATATATATATATATATATATATATATATATATATATATATATATATATGAAAAATCAAAACGAAATGGATGAGTCAATAAGTTGCAAATCTCCTTTGAATAATGTATTTATATAATTCAAAATTTAATTAATTTTTTTGTACACAGAGAGAGGTTATTGCCTAGAAAGTGAGTTATACTTGTTGATATTTAAATTTGATTCAAGAGGGACGTGACATACATAAATAAATAAATAAAATAAAAATATAATTTGACTATGCATAAATCCTTATGACTTATACTATTTGAATTTTGTAATACTCCAAAAGTTGACATCAATGCATATATTATAGTGGTCCATATGAAAAGGTTGAGCTGTAGGACCTTTAATATATAGTCTGATTAACTTCATCGGACCCATTTTGCAAATGGATGATGTCGACCTTTTGGCTACCATATAAACTTAACTATTTTAATAATTTCATTATTAAATTAAACTCTCTTCGTTGCTACAAATTTTGGTTTCATTTCATGTACTTATAATTTATTTCTCTTCAACATATCCCTATTTAATTATTATTATTAAAATAAATTAGCTTTTTTTATATTTTATTTTAGATAACAACTTTCAACAGCAATTTATTGTAACAAAGACATGTTTCATTATTTGGTTGATCAGTTGAATCTGTTGAACAACATATAATGTTGAAAAAATTGTGGTTAAGACTCAGTTTAGCAAATTTGAATTTATTCAGAAGAGGAAAAGGAGTTAGTTACCTGGGATCTAGAATTTGGATTAAACAGGAACTGCTCCTTAACAACACGCGCCATTTCATTTCAAAGCGGTCAGTTATTCTATTTTGAGTGTTTTGGTACTTCTGAATTGTGAGCAACAGTTTTCTTGTGTGATAATATCTCAAGAGAGAAAAATCTCAATATTTCTTTCCCTCACTGAAACATTTGTGACTTTTCAAAAGGTAACAGACAGAAGAAGTTGTTGATGTTTCCCCACTTACACTCCAATTGGTTTCTCCTTAATTTATTGATACTTTTCTATTGTTGGTTTCTCTGTTTGGGATAAGACTCTTACTCTCACTTTCTCTCATTTGTGTGCGTGATGACAATCACAGTTTAGTCGCCGCGGTTTCGTAAATTCTCTACTATGGCTTCGGGGTGGCAGGGTTTCTCTTCTTTCCAAAGGTTTTGGGCATCATTTCAGGTTGTTAACTCTCTCCTTTACTCTTTCTTTCTCTTTAGTTTCTTTTTCTTCTACCCTGTTGTAGTAGTACTCTGTTTAATTCTGTTATTTTTCATTTTTTATCCTCGAATCTCTCAATAAAAAGACATTGGTGAACCAGTATAATGGAATGCGAGGAGACTGTCAGAACATACTCTGAGAAATTATATCGAAAGAGTTCCCAGAGAATAAAATCAAATTTGTTGGGTCAATTTTTCAAAATTCTTCTTTTGGTTCTGTAGCATTTAATTTTTGTGCACAACTCTGATAACATCTTGTGTTGCATTACTCATTTTCAAACGCTTTGGGAAATCATTCTTTTGTTTTTGAAAGCCATCGGAAAATGAGTTTATGCATGGTGTAAGGTGACTTTAAAAACTATGGACAAATGTAGGCAACTTGTAACTGAGTTTCAATTTCGAAAAGTATTGGAGTTGTTGTTGTAATTATGATTGTGAACCACAATTTTGAACCATGACTTTTGCCAGCCAGATTTGTGCCCTCCCTGTTTGGGGGTAAAACCAATCATGTGATGTGGTGGAGAATGAAAATGCTTCCAACTATAATAATTATGTACTGCCTTGTGGGCTAGCTAGTATAATATATATGCATGTGCAGTGCCAATAATTTCTTGCTCAACTTTACTCCCAATTTATTTAGATGTTTAATTTCTTGATTGTTGATTATGTCGGGGCAGGGAGGGATGAGGGTGCCGGTTGATCCCTCGGCTCATACTATCAAGTCCCATGGAGCCGCACTCGCAAGAAATCACGTTCGTGATTGGCTTATTTTGTTGCTTCTTATAGTGATAGAGGTTGTCCTTTTCATCATCAAACCATTTTATCGCTTTGTGGGAAGGGATATGATGGAAGACCTTAAATATCCTTTGAAAGAAAACACGGTGCCCGTTTGGGCTGTTCCTGTAAGTGTTTTTCTATTCTTTTTTACTGCATAATAATAGTTTGAAGTGAAAGTTCAGTAGGTTGCTTCCTAGTCTATGGGATCTTTTAGTTTGCCTCTTGGATCTTTTATAAAACATGTACTTCTTATTTTTGTCTTGGTCCTGGGAAATTTCGTCTAAGAGATGATAGAAAATAATGAGATAGCTTAGTTTTATTTGGGGCTAAAATTTTTAACTAATTATCTGTTCTTCTTCTAATGACCAGTTATATGCGGTTCTGTTGCCAATGGCTGTTTTCCTTCTCTTTTATATGCGCAGGAGAGATGTATACGATTTACACCACAGTGTTCTGGGTAACCTTTTCCCTTTGTCATGCATCCTAGTCAAGAGTATTTTAGTCGAGATCTGATGGTTCATTTTGCTTAGATTTAATCTTTAAAACTACTCATTCAATAAAGAAAATGAAACTGTATAAGTTGATTTTAACTGGTTTATGGATCTGTTAGTGGAGAGATTGGTGAATAGGTGTTAATGTGCTTCGTTACTTGGTACCACAGGCTTGCTATTTGCAGTTCTGATCACTGGGGTCTTAACCGATGCTATAAAAAATGCAGTTGGCCGGCCTCGGCCAGATTTCTTTTGGCGTTGCTTCCCCGATGGAGTGGAGGTACACAACTACTATAATTTATGTCACAAAGGGTTATAGGGGACACAAATGTTGGATACCTTAGAACAAAAACTTCTAATAAATCAACACTCAAGTAGTAATATTCCAAAATTTGGGGAGACAAGGCCATGACTCACAAACTAACTAGAAAAATAATTGTATTGTCCCTTGTCTGTTAGCCTATAAGAGGGGAAGGGTCACTTTGAAAACTCTTATAGAACTTTGGCTGATACAGAGTGGCAATAAAAATACAGTCAAATACCATTCTTTTATGTCTTTGCCTAAAACAAATAGTCGTGGGGATCTACCAAGAGAGTTTGTTAAAGGAAGAATATCTAATAAAAATTACTTAAAAAACTTATAAAAAAAAGTATTATTTGAAGAGAATTACTTATAAATTGATGAAGTTGTAAATAACTTGCTGTTTCTATGCACATAACTTTGTAAATTATATAGACCTTTGTAATTTGTATAGACCTGAGTGATTAAGTAGTATGTATTTAACTATTTTATAAGAGATCCTAAAGGTGAATATTTTACCAAATTTGTTCATGGATATAATAATTAATTTTTGTTTTTAAAATTTAGAAATGACAAATTAACTTGTCTTTGTGTTATCTAAATTTATTTCGATTTTAATGAGAAATTCTTACATGATTAAGCATAGACATGAAAAATATACTATAAATCAAATATGAAGACGGGATGAATATTCCTTTCCGTATTAAAACACTCTTAGTTTATTAGTTAATTTAAAAATTTATATTCATTTTTTTAATTACGTTCTATTTAAATAATAACTTTTTATTATATAATTTTTCATTTTTTTCTCCTTTAAATTCACTAAATCTTGAAAGTGTTTTTCTTTCATCATAATTTTAATTACACTTGTTATTTCTCTTTTTTGTTTGTGTGTTGCATATTAAAAAACACAAACCTTAATTATTAAATAAAAAACATACATTTAATTGATGCTTTTTTTAATATATTTATTTATTTATGATGTAAGAATAATGAATAACTTTGAACTGAACATGCAATTGTAAAAGCTCTTGGTTTATAAAGTGACTTACAACACTTATCTTCTTTCTTGTTTATGTTTCATTTACAAAATTATTCTTCTATTACACTATATATATTTTTTTCTCTCAATTATTTGACTTATTTTATATATTCACTAACTTTCCTTATATCTTCAAAATACTTTTTCTATCATCATTGATTATAATATTGAATTTAGGTAATTTCATATTTTGATGTTCCTAATTTATTCTTTTAAAAGAAAATTTATTTTTAATTAATATTTCAACTTTATCCTACTTCTCACTTCATATTATCCCACTTCATATTATCCCAAGCATTTAATATTTTGTAAAATAGATTATTTTTTGTTATTAAGAAATAAGTTTTAGTAAAATACTAATTCCCAACAAAATTAATCTCGTGGTTACCTCACTTTAATATCTACATCAGGTGAGATTCATAGCCTTAGCAAAACTTTTTTATACCCTCTCCCCACTGAACAAGGAATCTACAGTCATATAAAAATAACTTCATTGAAGTTAACCATTAACTTGTATTTTAAAATAGTAAATTAATTTTGTTAATAACACTTTTAGTTTTAAGAATTTTGCACAGCTCGAAAACTAACAGCATGGATTCGGTTCCTTCACAGGCTAATAGACCGTTATGGGACGTGCATCTCTTGTTAACAGCATCCAGATTAAAATGTATTCTAAATTCACTTTTGTGTCTCTTCAAATATTCTTGGTTACACGATGTTTTTGTCTGTCTTGTGGATAAGAGCTGTCAGATGCCTTTAGAAAAGTATATCTGTCATTTTATGCAGTGGATAGCTGCTAAAGAAAGCGCTCATTGTTAATCGTTTTCTCTTTGATTAACTTTACAGAACTATGATAAATGGGGAGGTGTGGTGTGTCATGGCAAGGAGAGCGATATAAAAGAAGGACACAAGAGTTTCCCAAGCGGCCACACATCATGTGAGTATCAATTATTATTCATACAAAACTTTGATTCAATAGCATACTTGTGTTAATTTTTGGTATTTCTTTGCAATCAAATTTAGGACTACTCTGATATTTCTTTCACATGATAAAATACAAAATTAATTGAAACAAAAAGCTGGTTTTCGGGATGAGAATATCCAACTGTACCAAACCTTTCACAATTTTCGTTCTGCTGGGTGGTCCCATTCTTTCTGTGCTTGATTTGGTGGGAGCAATGGTAATTATGTTTCTCGTAATGCTCATTAATTATGTTAGAAGCATAATGTTAGCTAAAAGCGAGCATCCTTTTAATAATAGGAAGAGTGGGAAATTGGTAAATGTTATTTTACTTAGTTTATCAGAAAATTAATTATTCATCGGATTACAATATAGCACATTTGTATTTGTAGTGAAAATTGTTTGTGTATGGGCCTTTTTCTGATAAATGTTGTTGTGCAGGGTCCTTTGCAGGTTTAGGTTTTCTCTCTCTGTACCTATCGGGAAAGATTAAAGCTTTTGATCAAAAAGGGCACATAGCAAAACTATGCATTGTTTTTCTTCCCCTTCTTACTGCTTGCATGGTTGGAATCTCACGAGTGGATGACTATTGGCATCATTGGCAAGATGTGTTTGCAGGAGGACTTCTGGGTTTGTCTTTTATGGACTATAAAAAGGCTATGGATTAATGGATTAAATATCAGAAGTCATTTTGAAAAAATTAAATAAAAGTGAAACCCATCTTACTGTGTGATGTTTCTTTCAGGGTTAGTCGTGGCAACCTTTTGCTATATGCAGTTCTTCCCTGCCCCCTATAGTAATGAAGGTAACATCCCTATCTTATTCATGATTATTATCATCATCAGCAAGACATGTTGTTTATATCTTTGATTTATCCAAGGTTTTAATTTTGCATTATACTCAGTCTATCATTTTGTGTATCTTGAAATTTGACATGTTGATTGAAATTCTTAAAAACACTCATATTTTTATAGAGGTACTAATAAATCAGTCTGGAAACCTTAAGGATCGTTTTTAGAAATTAGACTTAATTTGGCCACCCTTTACCCATCATAAAATGTTTGCGTATGTTTAATTAGCAGCATTTCATGTGGTCCAAAAATCCATACAGAGTGATTCTTAACATAGTACTCATTTGAGTCATGTCTTCTTCTACTAAGACTGCTTTATTTCTTTTTCAGGATGGGGTCCATATGCATATTTCCGAGCAATGGAGGAATCACGAGGCAACAATGGAAACAATGATAGAGAGTCGCCCGTTGTGCAGGCCATGGAGGAAGGGGTTACGAATCAAGAACCAAGGAGAAATGGTGATACTTTTACGCCTTACCCTTTTCGTAGCCCAACCTTGGAAGCCATGGAAATGGCACATAAGTAATCTTAAACTACTCATCTCTTGCTCTAATCTTCTCCCTCTGCTTCCTTACTTTTTTGTATACTCTGAAACCTTAGATTTAGCAACTTCTCACGTTTATGTTGTTCATGCATTATTATCATTATTGGCACTGCCACTGTAAAGATGAAAAAATGGCGGCTGCTTTCTGCTGAATAAGATCATGTTAATAGATGACACCTGATTTGCAATTTTTTTTGTTTACATATAGAATCTTTTTTTACCTAAATAAGAAAAAAAGTTACACTGGGAACTGTACTGCTTTATTTACATCGGGGTAAGGCTGACTAGTTAGGTACAGGTTCAACGTTTTAATTTGCTTGATATACTAATGAATATAAGTAAATTAATAAAAATTTAAAGTTATTATCTCTATATTAATAAAATGAGTTATTAAATGGTTTTTTAAAGAAAGTGTCTGGAATATACAACAATCAGATAGACCTAATCTCACAGTTACATGGATTAGATAGACCTAATCTCACATTTGAAAAATGTGAACTAGTAAAGTATACAATCATTGGGGTTTCATTTTAAATGTGAAATTTATTTATTTTTGGTTTATTTATGTCAGTAAAGTGCATGTAGTTAACTGAGATGGATCAACAAAATTAATTCATAATTTTTATGTAAGACAGTTTATTTTGATCTGATTTATGCGGCCTAAATATGGAATGAGTCAAAATTATTAATCTGACATGTATCGTCCAAAATAAGAAAGTGAAAATAAAATATTTGTAATGCTGGTCAGAGGATTGATTGTATAAACAATCTGCTGATTATGCTTTATATTATTTTCAAATTACACTCACAATTTAAACAATTCCTGTTTTCGTGATTGTTTGATCATGACAGTAAAAGTTATCTATACTAATTATTTTATTATATTTCTTAAATATATTTTTAATTTTTAATTGAAATTGAAATATGCTCATATTTCAAACATTATTTTAGTTTGATTTTCAAACTCTAAAAATAAAAAGAAAATTATGTTAAATATTTTTAATATGTTAAACAACATAATTAATTACGTTTAACTTGTTTAAACCATTTAATATCTTTTGACTTATAGATAAGTTTGAAACAATATTTAATCGTAATCGTAATAAAGTAATATAATTGGGTTAAAGTATATATTCGTTAATTTTTGAAGTTTAAATATAAAAATATATTAAAATTTGAGATCTTAACGAATTTTAATTTTAAATCTAAATTTAAAATTTTCAAACAGATTTAACCTTTATTATTATTATTATTATTATTATTATTTATTTTCATATTGTAATCACAAAACTTTTCTTTTTTTTTCTTCTTAATATTATCAAATATTTCTATCATAATAGCCTTTCTAACTACAATAAGCTTTAGAAAGGGAATTCAAGACTGTCCAGCACAAACAGAGACAAACAGAGCATAACTCATATTTATTTGTATACAAAAGACTGGTTAATTTAGAGACACGTAATCTTTGGGCAATAAATAAGTGATGATTAACTAAGAAATCTGATTTTAGAATTTATTATTTAAAAACCGTGTTGTCCTATAACTTGTGAAGAAAACTAGAAATAATATATTTGATGATCTGGGGGAGGCGTGATATGGGGACAGTGCCATCATATATGCCAACTCAACGCTTCTTCCATTAAGTTTCGCACATGTAAGCACTTAGTTTACACCTTATTTTATACCCTTAACATTGCAAGCTCATGCGATAAAAACTTCACTTTTTTAATATTTTTCTATTGTCACCATATATAACATAAAAATCATTCGTAAAATAAATAAATATTTCAAATCACAAAATTGAAAAATATTTATACATTTTTCTTATATATGGTTGGACATATCATGTTAATTAGATAAAATTAATTTACATTACTTACGTAATTTTAAATCTTATCTTATAAATTAATTTTATAAAATTTATTTATTTAAAGTACATTTCTCATAACAAAATTAATTATTAGCGGATTTAATCACTCCTATCAAACAACTATTAATGTCCCACGAGGAAGACAATATCTTTTAAATTTTGCACCAAAAGTTTACGTATATAATTATTGAGGGTTTCTTAGAATTATAACTAAATATTTCATAAATTTTTTGAAAAATAATATTATTGTTGAAGGGGTCGAAATTGAGAGATAAAAAAGATATTGAAGTAAATATACAAAAAAGAATGAAATAAGTAGATAAAAATATTAAGGACAAGATTAAGAAGTGAAATTGAATAATGATCGAATAAAGTCAACATACTAGTAAAAATTGAATAATGGTTGAGATATCAAGAAATGCATTGAGAAAAATAATTGCTAGAAAAAATAAAAATAAAAATTATATGATACTCTGAGAACATTGCAAACAGGATAATAATTAGTCTAATAGTGATGTTTATTACAACTTAGGTCACTACTTTAATTGTTTTCTTTTATATTTTCTGTTCTATTTTAGTAATTTATTACCCTGTATTTTGTAAGCCCTTTTTCTGTGCTTTAGAGTTTTGGGCCTGGTCTTTTCGGAGGCCCAAGGCCAGCCCTTCAGTAGGACCCTATACCCTTTCAGTTGTCTCATTTGGCTCTTGTCTCCCTTACAGAAGCAGGTTCTCTCCCTCAAAACACTCTAATCTCCAGCAAAGTGCTCTGCTAGGGCACAACTTCCGTTCGTCTTCGAGCTACCAAAACCCTTCCTTTTCCCAGGTAAGCGGAGTCTTGGAGGTTCTGTCCCATTCCTTCCTCAGTTCTCACAGTTGTGCGCGTTGGTCACGTTAGGGTTTTAGTTTCCTGACCTCGCTCTATACCAAATCTGCAGGTTCCAGCTCTTTCCTAACTCCAGGAGCTGTGGTGCCTTAGTTCGAATCTGTTGTTTTGGTTGTTCTCCTGAACAGGTAAGGGAAGCTAGATTCGCCAGTCCGAGTCATTGTGTGTTTCTTTTGGGTTGATCTGTGTTTATAAGCTTGAGTAGTGTGTTTTATCAAATGAAACTGAGTTGCATGTGCTTTTGGATGTTGGTAGTGTTGTTTTTCTGCCTTGCATGCGTAAAACAGTGGTGAGATCTGTTATTCTCGCCCAAGCGAGCTCGTCTCGCCTAGGCGAGAGAAGCAGAGTGCTCACTGCCACGAGAACTCGCCTAGGCGACCAGTCCACGTTCTGAGCGACGCCATGTCTCGCTCAGGCGAGGAGGTCTCGCCTGAGCGAGAATTCGTGAAAATCCCACGTTGCTCATCTCGCCTGGGCGAGAATCCGCTGCGTCAGTGAGGCCAGCGTCTCGCCTGAGCGAGTTTGCGAATGTGTGACATGTTTTCTTAACTGTTTGGGTGATTTGTTGTAATTATTGGTTAGACTTTTTCCTCCTAAAAATGATGTACGTGATTATACTTGGGTGTTTGGGTCTTTATGAACGAAATTGGCATGCTTAGTATGAGATTGGTCATGATTTTGTGGCTTCGTGATGTTTTAACATAAAAATTGGATGAATGACCAAAAAGAGGTGAGAATTGTATGAGAAACATGATTCTGATTGTGAGATAGGCGTAATTCCATGAGTTTCGTGGGGAGACTCTATGGTGGCGTGTAGTGTATATATTAAGATAAGGATTCAAGTAAGGATCGCATCCCGAAACTCTAAAGGGTCAGTGAGTCTCAAGTAGAGCAAACTGACCCAAGTGGTGAGAGTAGCGGGAGGCCCTAGTCTTTGGCAGGATAATGGCCTTAGACGCTTAAAGGCTAACCTTGTGTGTGGTAGGGTGAAACCCATTGGCAATGGCTCTGCAGAGCAGTAGAGGCCACCACAAGTGCAAGCGTCCAATGAATCCGATCTTAGTATATGTATCCGGATAATTGAGTCATAGTGTCCTGCTTGTTTGCCATAACATGACTTATGTGCCTCTGTGTTGTATGCCTGAGAATGTTTATGTACTTGTTCTTTTACACTATGATAAGTTTCCTATTATATTAGCTTACCCTTGCGTTTTGTGTATGTTCCTGTTGTGTTTCTCTTTTGCGATGATCACCATTGGTGGGAGCAGATGGGAATACTTTTGGAGGTAGGCCTGAGGGTGGTAGCAGTGCAGCCTAGTGGGCCCGTTGCTATGATTTCCGAAGAAGTTCTATGGCCCTAGTGCCTTGTAATTCCATGCTCCTAGAGCATTTCTTTTGCACAACTGTTCAACTTTAGAATTGTGTTGTTTATGGCATGGTTGTATGCCCAAGTTTTCCTCTAGGTACTCCTATGGATGACTGTTAAAGTACATTCCTTAACTCTGGTTTCTTTTGTCAGCGTTGCTCTTAAATATTATAACTATGCGACGTTTTGTTTAGTAGATTAATCTATTTAAATGGGATGTCACATATTTACCTTTGTTACATTTTATCATTTTATCATTTTCTGTTCAACACCATACTTTCAACATGACCTTTGCAAAACTGGGATGTCTTTTAAGGTAAAAGTTTTGGATTTCTTCTAGAAGAAGCATCACATTCTTTTTCTCTTCAATATTACACTATATAGATTAGAATAATGTGAATTACAAATAAGAGAAAGTTAAGACTCGGAGACTTGTCCCTAAATTAGAACAGTGTAAATTACCTTTTAATTTTATTGAAAGTTGATATTAAATAAATACCAGACTTCACCCTTGATATATTAGTACATTTTGAAGAAATCCCGTTGAACGAATATTTTTTTAATTTTTTTTAAAAAGGTAAAAGAAAAAAAAAATGTTAACAACTTAATTTGAGAAAAGAGAAAAAGGAAAGTTGAAAAAGACCGATAGATGCTTTCTGACAAAAATATTTTCATACAAGTCTCATAATGACGTGTTATCTTCCCATATTTGACACCTTTTTGTTTCTATGTCATTTCCACTAAGTTTTCATGACATTTGTTCATCAATGATACATTCATTCTCTTTTTTTTTTCTTGTTCAATTTCAATAGCTTTAACTATTTTGTGTTCTTCATTTTTAATTTATGCATACCCCTAAAATATCTTCCACCACCATTTTGTTATCCCGTGAACAATTTACACTATCACCGAAATTTCGTAATGAAATTTCTACTATTTTTCTTATACATTTTTCTCTCTCTTTTTCTTTTTAATTTTCTGAAACCAAATACAATGCAAATATTTTCACAAAGATAAATTAATAACTTCCCAGAATCTAAAACAGTAGCAGAAAAAAGAAAAGATCGAAAGCGAGAACAACTTGAAGATTCAAAAGACTAAAGTGGGAAATAAATTTAATCCAAAAATGACAATACAGTTCCACCACACGCTTCCGTCGACAGTTTTCTCCAAACACGCTAGGTATATATAGGAATATGTAACACCCAAATTCCCAACCCAATTTTTTTTTTTTTGGTTGAATTTTCAAACCTAATAAAATATTATTGAAGAGAAGCTGAGAAACTTAACTTTTGGATCCTCTGAAACTCTGAAACTGTGAATCTATTTCCCGTACATTGTCTCTTTTGTTTGATCCATCTTAAGCATCATTTAGTATTATTATTTTATACCCCTAAAGCCTGACCACAAGACATTCTCATCCTCCTTTTCATCATCTATATAAACTTCCTCTTTCTTTTGCCCTTTTGCTTTTTATAAGCTTAGTTTAACATCTACTTTCCATCAACATATTTGCCCAGAAATTAAATAATCACAATCATCGCAAAAAAAATAAAAACAAAAATTTTCTTTTTTCTTTCCTTATTAATAAGGTTAAATATGTTTTTAATCTTTCGATATTCAGTGAAAACTAAAATTAGTTATTTTTAAAAATTTTGAATTAATTCGTTCTTTCACTTATGTAAATGTATGAATTTAGTTTTTTTTAACAATTTTTTATTAAGTTTATTTGATATTTTAAATATATTTATTTATAGTATTTTAACTTGTTTAAACCGTTTAACATATTTTCGTTTCAATGTTAATTACAAAACGCATTTGAAATGTTAAATAAACTTTAAGAAAAATGGTTTTAAAAACTAAATTAACGTATTTCCAAAAATATTAAACTAAATTAATTTAATGTTTTTAAGAAAGACTAATTTTGATTTTTTACTAAAAAAATATATTTAATCATATTTTCAAACAATGATGTTAATACCAAGTAGTTGAACTAATGTTAAAAAAAGGCAAATAATTTTGTACAGAAAGTGCATCTAGGTGTTCCTATTGAAAAAATAAATGTATTTTTAGGTGTTCTAAAATTTAAAATGGGTGATTGCTGCCATGTGACAAACTTACACGCTAGCTTCCACTATACTTCCTAAAAGGGAGACATCAATGCAAATATTGAATGAGTGGTCAAAACGAAGAAAAGGAAAAGCCAAAAGCGTGTGAAGGGTTTAGTTATATTGTCATTTAGAGATGCTTCGACCACAAAATATTTATAAAAAAACGTTTAATAATAAAGGTGTTCACATTTTAATGGTATTTCCTCACCTTTTTTAAAAATAATAATAATTCATTGGTGTATTTGTGAATGGATTGAGAGTGTGGTTCTCACTTGCTGTTTAGAGTTTACTCCTGTTTTTTTCCTTTTTTTTTTCTCTCTAGTGTTGTTCACATTATTGAAAAACAAAACAACAAATCACCAACAAATAATAATGATTTAATATAACATATTAAATTTTTGTAGAATTTATAGCTAATTTTGTAGTTTCTTTTAAATGTATTCATTTTCTTGAAAACATAAATAATTTAGGTGAAAGAGTGTAATTAGAATCTGAACTATTTTTAGATTCCTTTTTTCTTTGTCCAACATCAACTTTTTATTCAGCTTACTTACCTTTCATTTCAGCTAAGATTAGTCTAAGACAAAATCTTGAAAAAATTGTGAGTATGTCCCGAGAAAAGAAATTCTAACAACGGTTTGAATTGATTTGAAACTAACGAGAATAAAGATGTTGTTTGGCTTATATTTTATGTTGCGGTTGTTTTACTGTAAGGGATTAAAATTAAAATTTAACGTATATATTAAATTTTGTTATACATGGAATTCAAAGTTTTGAAAATATTTAATTTAACTATATGAAGAAGGTGAGTATTTTTTTTTCCTTCTAAAAGTTTCTTTCCGCCGTGTTTTAGACTTTTTATTTCTCTTGTTTTTTCCACTGTGCTCTAGTTTCATTAATTTCTTCGATTTACTTTTTTACGTTACCGACTATTTCGATAACTTTTTTTGTTGTTACTTTAAGAATATATTTAAAAGTAAATGAAAAGAAAATAATTTTTCTATATTAAATCGAAGAGTCTCTGTGCCATAAAATATTATAGATATTAGTAAAAATTGATGTTTGTATGTGCGTATATATATTTGGTATTTTTTTATTTTTAAATTTAAAACAAAATTAATATAAATATTGATTAGAATTCGTTAAAGTAAAAAAAATAAATATCTATTAAAGTAAAATATATATATATATATATATATATATATATTACTTTAACGAGATATATTTAATATTTATATTATTTTTATACATAAAAGGTTTGAGTTTCAAATTTAAAATAAAGAAATACCAAATATCAACATGATAGTGATTTCCACTTACCATTCGTGTATTTTTTTTTTCTTTACTAAAATCTGATTTATCTCCTTTCACTAACCATAGTTGTTATAAATAAAAGTAAAAGAAAAATATAATTTATTTACACAAAGTTAATGAATCTTGTTGTGCGTTGTAATTATAATTGTTATAAATATAAATAAATTATGAATATATATTAATAAGAATATCTTTACTCTTATCTAATATATATGAAGATAATAATTTTCTTATAAGCACGAATAAGACTTAAAACATCTCCAATGCTATTTTATCGTTATCAAACGGTATTAAACTTTTGATTTCACTTTAAATAGATATACATATTACACAAATTTTAATTTAACTCATTAAATTTTCATTAATTTTATTTTAACAAGAAATGTTTATAAATATTCACATTTGCTCCCTATTTTTCTTGTTTAACGTTTTGTTAAACCACGGATTAAGTGGTATACTTTGGGAGAAGTCTTAAATATTAAAAGGAGAGATAAAAAAAAAAAGTAATAAATAAAGTGTTTTCCTTTTAATTAATAATCCCCACGCGCCTTCTTCTTTTTGTCATTTTGAAATAGGCCTTGCAGACAATCCTCCTTCGTTCCCATCTACATTTCAGCCTTCTTTCTCTCTTTCTCCTTCGCCTGCCTCGATTCTCGTGCACGTGCAGTTGCAGGTGACTTTGCTACTCTCTCTTCTATTGCATTGTTCTTCAAAACACGGCTTTCTCGCTTTCCCTACTCTACTGCGAATGTTCTTTTTTCTTTTATTATTTTCTGTTCTAACTCAAAACCACAACTAATTGAGTAACCGGAGTTCAAAATTCTTCTAATTCTTGAAACCACGACGAGTGAAAAATAAATAAAAGTTTATAGTCTAACTGTTTTCGATTCGGTGGTTCACCTGTCGGATTTTGATTTTATGTGATTTGATTTTAAATTTGGAGTAATAATTATTGTAGTAATACGAGAAGCCCTTGATTTTCTGTCTCTGTAATTGCTGAAAGAGAAAAATATAAGACATCTTGACCAGATCGATGCAACACTGTGTTTGCTTTTTATTTTTTATTTATTTTTTTAAATTTGGGTTCAAGGTGATATTTTGATGCTGTGACCATAAGTTATACTACTTGCAAGTTTTTTCTGTTATGCAGAGCGTGTAGCCTTTATTGACAGTGATTTTACTATAGAAGGGAATGTGGTAGAGGAGAGTGTCTTTTTGAATTTTGTGACTGAAACAGAAGTGAACTGTGCGATCCTGTGTGTTCTTAATATAATTGTGAGATTTTAGGAGAGGATGAGAAGGATGAGAGAGATATCAGATTTAAACAGAACAGGTAATAAAGATCCCACGACCTAACAATAAAGCCAACAGCCAGGATACGTATAAGAATTCGAATTCTCTGCAGTGAGAGAGAGAGAGAGAGTAGAATTTCGTTATTTTATTTATTTATTTTCAATTTTTACAAAATTAATAAAATATAAGAAAAAGATTTCAGCTACTTGATAATGACTGCAGAATTATCTGTGTCAAAACTGACTACACGGGCAATCCAGCTCCCGTGATTACATATCTATCGAACATTAATACAACGCATATTATTACATACCACTAGCAAAATAGTGAAAATAGAGCAATACATGGACTGCATAATCGTCTGTGGTTCCAGAAATACTAAAGTATGTTGAACTTCACCACACTCACATTACTTTTCCGTTAAACTTGACTGTATTTCAATCATAGCATATGAAATGAAACTTAGCTCTGAAATTGAGGTCTCGTGGAACCTTTTGAAAAAAAAAAAAAAATCTTCAGCCTCTAAATTACATTTGGGTTGAAAGTAATGTTATATTAGGAAAATAGATCAGATAGAAGGTAGCCTAGTTGCTAGAAACATAGGCAAACGGAGAAAGAAAAACTATGAGATTAGTGATATAATTAATAAAGCCTGGTTGTGCATTATGGTGCTGATTGATCTTTAAAGGCTTGGTTGCTGTTTCTTGTTTGGATCTAATCCCACCAATGCTCCATTTTGTTGGATCACTTTATAAGAGGATATATATGTATAAATAGAAGTTTTCATATATATATATATATATATATATATATATATATATGTGTGTGTGTGTGTGTGTGTGTGTGTGTGTGTGTGTGTGTACACATATTTTTCACTGTGACCTGTTGTTTGGTACTGTACTCTCTTCCGTTTCTGCGCATGCCGTTCTTCTTTTGGCACTTTAATCTTTAACACATGTTCTGCTAAGCTTCCCGTGTGTCAATTGCAGAAACATAATGCCAGAAATTCAGCTGGGTATGCATACTATCAGATCACATGGAACTAGAGTGGCAAGGATACATATGCATGACTGGTTGATTCTTTTGCTTCTTGTGATCATCGATGCTGTCTTGAATATAATAGAGCCATTTCACCGTTTCGTTGGAGAGGGGATGATGACTGACCTTAGATACCCTTTGAAAGGAAATACTATTCCCTTTTGGGCTGTTCCGGTATATTTAGCTTCCTTGGATTGCGTCTTCAATTCAAAGAAATTATTCATTACTGATATTATGTTTCGTTTATCCTTGACTTGGTTAATACTCAAAGATATAACATTTTGAATTATAATTCCTGAACAGATAGTAGCCATATTGTTACCACTGGCCGTTTTTCTCGTTTATTATTTCATTCGAAAGGATGTCTATGACTTCCACCATGCTATATTGGGTACATTTCTGGACCTTACAATTCCTTATTTGTCAATATTTGCACGTCACTTTGATATACTGAAACCTTTTATCGGATGCATCTCAGGCCTTCTATTTTCTGTACTCATTACTGCGGTGATAACTGATGCTATCAAGGATGGTGTTGGACGGCCGAGGCCAGATTTCTTCTGGCGTTGTTTCCCTGATGGAAAAGGGGTGGGTTTTCAATTTTATTGACCTCCTAGATAGTCTAGTTAATGTCACATGTACAGCTTTTATGTAGTTAACTACTCAATAAACGCCCTATTGGTGCATGACATGATCAGGTGTTTGATCCAGTAACAAGTGATGTTCGCTGTACTGGAGATAAGGGTGTTATTAAGGAAGGACACAAAAGTTTCCCCAGCGGACATACCTCTTGTAAGAACTCTTTACAATCTTAAACTTTTCTTTCTTAAACAGGTAATATTGCAGATACAGAAAAAGCTTTTATTTAGATGGACTGATTGACTCCAGATATCTATACAAGTTAAAATGTCAGTATGTTCCCGAAGAAGTTTGTCTATTCTAATAGAACTACAAGCGTAGAAATTGTTTTAGAGGAATTAGTTTCACATTATGGAAAGTATTTGTTAGGGATTCTTGCACAGTCTTGATTAATCATGTTACTTTCAATTCAAAAGGTTGAGGTATTTGGTCTGTTTTGGAATATTCAGGTGGAGTTCGGTTCTATTTTTGTAGTCATTTTCAATGGCTACAAAGATCTTACTTTGTTAAAAAATATAAGCAAAGTATTCTCTCGTGGTATTGATTGATTACATATTTTTGTTTTCTTTTGTAATTGCAAAACATACTACTTTTGTTTTCTCGTAGTTTATCCAAGATGTTCGAACTTGGAAAGGATTTATTGAAAAGAATTTTTTTTTTTTTTTCTGTTTTTCTTCAACATTTCCTTACATCTTAATGTAAACAAGAAATAAGATCATAGTAAAAATATATCAAATGCCTCAGTTTCTCAACCTTTTGAATCTGTCTTCGTTCATTGCAAAAATATATCACTTTGTTTTGTGTCGTCAATATCTTAGAAATGACATATTTCTTTTGTATGCAGGGTCCTTTGCTGGTCTTGTTTATCTTTCTTGGTATCTATCCGGCAAAATTAGGGTATTTGACCGCAGGGGCCATGTTGCAAAGCTCTGTCTCGTTTTCTTACCGATCCTCGTGGCAGCTATGATTGCTGTCTCCCGTGTTGATGATTATTGGCATCATTGGCAAGATGTTTTTGCTGGAGGTCTTATAGGTTAGTATATCGTTGCCATATTGATTACATATTTCAATAAACCCTCTTACAAAGTTTCTGATACGATTTTCTTTTACCAGGGACGACAATTGCTTCCTTTTGTTACTTACAATTCTATCCACCTCCTTACGACCTAGATGGTAAGACCATGAATTGTTCCTTTCATCATCTCGTCATAGTATGTGTTAATATTGTTGTTGTGATAATTTGCTTTGAATACTTTTCAAGCCCAAATCAGTCTAGCCACTTCTGAAATTTCAGGCTACTCTCATTTTGGACATTTAACCAGACTCAGGCTTGATCAAAATATGTGGGTCTGATCTAAATTTAGAAAACACGTATATGTTACTTATAAATACTAATAATTTACCGAAGTGCTCAATATGATTATACAACTTTTCCATGTTTGTGTCTAAATTTGTTTTATCAAAACATACCTTTTTATGCCAAGTAGTTATAATTTTAAAATTTAGTTTAGTTTATTGCTTTTGCCGTAGTTCCAAACATAGGCCTCAATCCAATAAAAAATTGGGCTGGATAATCTTGTTACTGTTAAATTTTCAACAAAATGGCCAGGCTGAGATGATGTTTTTATGGGTTCTAGTTCAGATATTGAAGAAAAATGTTTCGATCACAATTGTGTGCGTATTAATTTACATAATTGTATATATGCAGGTTGGGGACCTCACGCATATTTCCAAATGTTGGCTGAATCTCGTAATGGTTCTCAGCCCTCTACCGTGAATAATGAGATTCATCATGTGCAATCTTCTGAGCTTCAAGCTGTATCTGTGTATATTCCACCTCAACATGATGCTGATACACGAGTCAACAGCTGGGATTCAAGCCCCATGTTAGGAGCATCTCAAAATGTAAGAACACATTGACTGCCGTAGACATAGGAAACATCACCGACATGTCCATAATCTGTAAAAATTATAGGCTTCGTGAGTTTCAGTTGCAGATAAACCATTTTAGATAAGATGGTTGTTAGATTGAAAATTTGGGATGTGATGTTAGTTCTCTTTTAATTTCCCGAGATTGAAGTATACACTATACGGTGCTTTGCAATGTGACGAAAGGGAGCAAAATAATAGAACTTCTAGAACTCCTCTACTGAAAATGGTCGAGAAAATTTAATATATTTTTTGAGGAAGTTATCTTACTTTTTGTAACTCTAGTTTTTGCTTACATTACTCTGTTAGGACCGATTACACTTTACTTTGATGTAGTTTGATATAAATATACTTTATTTTCTTGTATTATAAAAATTGGCATTTTATGTTTTTGTCTTTTGCTTTATATTGTCACCTGATATAGTTCTAATCCTTTTTTAACAGTAGCTATAAATTATAAACAATGAAATTACCGTCTGCTTCTCCATTGGTTGGTATAAAATTACTGTTCAGCAATATTTTAATTCCTAATATAATGAGTTACTTCTCTGTAAAGATAAGTTCGAAAAAGATGTTTCATACTTGTATTGCTATTATTTAATATAATTTTAATAAAAAAAATAATATGGATGTGTAGAAATGTTTAACTAGAGTTAAATCACTAAAATACTGTTAGATGTGTGTTTTGGGTATCTTCTTTTCCACCACTTTTTATTCTATTGATTGATACTTGTAGTATTTTTTATCATTTGTGAATCTTACCATTTTATATAAATTATGATTTATTATTCAAAAAATTAGTTTGACGATTCATCATTTGAATTCCGATCAAAAACGTTAACATGATTTCTTAATTATTTGTCGTAAATTATGCTTCTTTTAATTTTAAACAAAAATTAAAGTATTAGAATTTTTTTTAATAAATGAAATGAAAAAAGAATTTAAGATTTAAAGTTTAGTAATTATATATATATATAATGTAATCTCTTTTTTACTTCTTTAAAATGATCAAGACCATTTCAATACATTTAAACAAAAAGTTGCTTTCAACTTAATTTGACATCACTATGACAGCAAATATAACGGTTTTAGATCTCTTCTGAAAGATAGTTGCTAACTAATAAGAGTTTAAAACAATTATCGTTTGAAATTTCGTTTATTAAAGTTTTAACATATAAATATTAAAAAATAGAGCTTATATTTATATTAATTTATAATATAACTGCTATTTTATACTTTTTTTTAACTAATAACATTTAAAATTATATTGTGCTATAAATATTCAATTTCATATTATTATGTATTATGTTATTAGATATAGAAAAATATTTGTTCTAATAGAATTTATGCAATGATATTTTATCACATATTATATTATATTATATTATTATATAAAACAAGCATTTTTTAACTCCACAACTTCTACGTATAATGAATGTAAAATAATAAAGTTAATATAATTTCAAATTTAAAATTGAATACTGATAGTAAAATAAATAAATAAAAACATAGTAAATTCCGCTATATTACATTATAATATAATACCCGTAATAGTATATTATCTAAGTAAAATTATTTAATTTTTCTGGTAACTTTTTACAATCTTACAAATTTTAACAAACTAAGTCGAAGGTTTTGAAAGTACATAGCATTAGGATGAGATTGATGCATGGCACCTGAATAAACCAAAGAACACCTCTGATGAAAACAACTAGAGCATGAAAAGCTTGAAGAAACGAACTCCACCTACCATGGATATGTGACAAATTCAATATTTATTAATAAATATTATGCAAACAGTCTCAGTTTTCCTATTCATATATTACCACATCTCGAAGACAGTTTCAAAAGATTTTGTAAAAATGTTAATAAGTCAACGGCGGAGTAAGACTTCCATTATTGTAATATGTTGCCAAACATTTGTTACCAATTAGTAAACTATGAAAACATTTACTATTACAAAAACAGTCATCAGAAGTTTGAAACTCGTAATTGCTAAACGAAAACAAAAAAAAAAGTAATCAAACTTATGTTAAGAAGCTGATCTCACGTTGAATTTGATTAGATACACGACAAAAACAAAGGAGGATAAAAGAGCTACATAATACTGTGTTTGAGTAATCTGTGTTAAATCTTGACACAAACCAGCCCTTTACTTTGCTTTCGTGTTTTTTTACTGCAAGATCATGGATTCTGCTGCGGAAAACATGACACTTTCATCTCGTGTGGTTGCAATCACAAAGGGTGATGCTTCTTCACTCGATTCTGGGCATGCCCGTCTTCTAGAACTTGGTTACAAACAAGAACTCAAGCGTGGTCTTTCGTAAGGTTTTATCGTTTATTTCGTTCCTTCAGTTTCTTTTTTGTTGGTTTTTCATTTCTCATTACGTGTTCGCAGGGCCATTTCAAATTTCTCCCTCTCGTTTTCAGTGATATCGGTGCTCACTGGTGTCACCACCCTTTACAACACTGGGTTGAACTATGGTGGCCCCGTTTCAATGCAATATGGGTGGTTCATAGCTTCTGCTTTCACCATGCTCGTTGCTCTGTCAATGGCTGAAATTTGTTCATCTTATCCAACCACTGGTGGTCTCTACTATTGGAGTGCTAAACTTGCTGGCCCTAGATGGGCACCCTTTGCTTCTTGGATTACTGGCTGGTAATCACTTCTAAACCACATTACCAATTATTCTGTTTTCATATTCTAATTCTCTTCTTAGCATTCATCTTTGGACTTTGGTAAGCCAAAAGAAGAACAACTATTATCCAATCTTTTTAGATTTATAGTGCATATTTCATAATTGCAAGATTGGCTCCACACCAGATAGCTAAGTCTTAATTGATAGTTGAATCTGTCAAAGAAAGTTAAGGGTCAATAATCCATTGCCAATTTCAAAGTTGATGATACATTAGAGTAATTATAAGTCAGAATGAGAAATTTTAACCATGTTCCATGGATGTACACAGCATTTTTGTGTAACTATCTAAATTATGCAGCTCTTCCTAATAGCCTTTGGCTTGAAACTCAATTTTGTAGCTTGATGAAAGTCTAATTACAAAATACAATGGCATTCTCTGACGCATGTTGCATGTTTCTGTTTTCATGCAGGTTCAATATTATAGGCCAGGTATTTTTGAGAAGTGACATTGTCATGAATTTTAACATCTGATGAAGATGTAGAATGTTGATAATCTATCTGAAGATGTTATTTTCATTTCTTTTCATTTGCAGTGGGCAGGGACAACAAGTGTGGATTTTTCACTTGCACAACTAATTCAAGTTATCATTCTCCTTAGCACTGGTGGAAAAAATGGTGGTGGATATGAGGCATCCAAGTATGTAGTTATTGCTTTTCATGGGGGAATATTGCTCCTCCACGGTATAATAAACAGTCTTCCTGTCTCAGTGATATCATTCTTAGCACAATTGGGTGCTATCTGGAATGTTTTAGGTATGAAAAAAGTAATTTGATCATTTTTTTCTTCCAAAATTCTGTTCTCAAGGTATGTCTTGTTGAATAACTAATTTGAACTGAGAAACTTTTAGGCGTTTTTGTGCTGATGATTCTGATTCCATCTGTGACAACCGAAAGGGCTAGTGTGAAGTTTGTTTTCACTCATTTCAATGCTGAAAATGAGAATGGAATTAACAGCAGACCCTACATATTTCTCTTGGGACTTCTAATGAGTCAGTATACCCTTTGTGGGTATGATTCATCAGCTCATATGGTACATCTTTTCCACACTGTTATTAAATCACAAGTTTAATGTCTAAAATTATGCACTTTCTTTAACTAAAAGTCATTACTGATATGAATTTCAGACAGAGGAAACAAAGGGTGCTGATAGAAATGGACCAAAAGGACTTATAAGCTCTGTTGGGATATCCATTATAGTTGGATGGGGTTATATTCTAGCCATTACCTTTGCAGTCACTGACATCCATTACCTTTTGAGTGAAGATAATGATGCTGGTGGGTATGCCATTGCTGAAGTGTTTTATCTAGCATTCAAGAGAAGATATGGCAATGGAAGTGGGGGCATTGTTTGCTTAGTAATGGTTGGTGTTGCCATATTTTTCTGTGGTATGAGTTCAGTTACCAGCAATTCAAGGTAAACATGTCAATCCTCTCATGATATCTAGTTTACACTTACATGTGAAGGTAGGCTTTTTTTTTGTTATTTGAGGATCGATATTAACTCAAATTTGTAAAGAAGGTCCGTTTGTTTTTTATTTAGAAATAAGGTTAAGTCGTCAGGGTGGAAGACTACATTAAAAGTGAAATCATCCTCCACCCAACCAGTTTTTTATTATTTTTTTCAAAAAACAAAGTTGATGTGAACAATAAAGTCGTTGTCATAGATAATGACTTCACTTTTAGGGGTTTTTTTATTAGAACAATAAGTGATAAAAATAAAAAAATTAATTAGAATACAAATAAAAATTAATATTATTATATTAAAAGAAAAAACTAAAAGTAAAATTATTATATAAGACAACGATTTTATTGTTCACAATAACAGAAACTGTTTTCTATTAAAAAGACTTTGCTTTTTACAAAATAAAAAATAAGAAACCGGCCGGGTGAAGTCGTCCTCCCCATAACAACTTAATTAAATTTTGCAATAAAATTTTTAACGGAACTTATTTTATAAATTTATGGTCAAAACTAGTCCGAAATATAAAAATTCCTGTGAATGTAATATGGTGTGCTTAAACATTGTCCAGAATGGCTTATGCTTTCTCCAGAGATGGTGCCATGCCATTGTCATCATTGTGGCACAAAGTTAACAAACAGGAGGTTCCCATCCATGCAGTTTGGCTTTCTGTTTCAGTATCATTTTGCATGGCATTAACGGTGCGTTACATACTATATTTGTGATGAGGTGCAATTTTGGCAAAACAAAAATGGTGCAATTTTTTTTTTCAAAATTACGAGAATGTACAGTTTTGAAAAAATGGAGTAATATGTTAGTTTTAACATGAGTGAAATGTAAATGTGTTGCAGTCTCTTGGTAGCATTGTGGCATTTGAAGCAATGGTGTCTATAGCTGTGATTGCCCTGCATATTGCCTATGCCCTACCTATTTTTTTTAGGGTGACCTTGGCCCAAAAGCATTTTGTTGCAGGGCCTTTCAACTTGGGCCGTTACGGAATCATTGTGGGCTGGGCTGCAGTTATTTGGGTTGTGATAATCTCCGTATTGTTCTCGTTGCCTGTTTCGTACCCAATAGCCATCCAAACATTTAACTACACTCCTGTTGCCGTTGGATCTTTGCTTGTTCTTGTCGTCGCCTTCTGGATACTCACTGCTCACCGTTGGTTCAAAGGCCCTTTAACCGATGTTAAAAACTCTACTTTTTCATTGTCATGATGATCCATTTGTAAAACCTCACTTATCAAACCTTACAAGTAAATGACTAATTTAGCTTCTCAAACTCATTTTTATTTTGGTTCCTAAATATATATCATTATTATCATTCTCCTACGTTAGAAGTAGATTTTAAGTCTAAGTAACTCCACAAAACCAATATGTAAATTGAGGATTGCACCCATTTATATATTGTGAATTTATCTTATCTTTAGTCGATGTGAGACTTCCAATACTCTATGAACCAGAAATTCAAAACTTCAGTGAAATTGTTCATAATTTCAACGGTAGTGTTCAAGATAACTCTTCTTTGAACAAATCTCTTTCTTTACATTTTTATGTGTTGTGCTTGTACAAAAATATCTCTCTATCTTCTTTGTAACATGTATTTGAAGACTACAAAGTCAAAAAGTGTTGCTTAAATTTTTTGTAGGCTGGTGGAGAACATGCCTAACCTTTTGGTGTTTACACGGGTATGATTCACCGTCATTAGCCTAATGTCAACGAAAAATTAATAGGAAAATCATGGTCAAAGTTTTTAAGGAAGAATATCATTCCTAATTTTCTTACATGTAAAATCCGTATACATACCAAAATCCAACAAATTTCAATCTCAATCTACAATTTACCAATTATTTCCGTAACATACAAGTTAATATATTAATTGGAGTTTAAAACATTTCTTTTTTACTTGATACGAATTGTGTGGTTATAAATAGTTGGGAGGTATAAAAAATCTTAAAGAATTAGTACAATATAACTAGACACCGCAAAACTTTAGTAACAAGTTAAAGTCGTTAAGATAATGAACTTTCTCAACTATAAATTTATAAAATTGATTTTATCACTGGTTAACTTCTACAAAATAGAATTTGTTTGTCAAAAAATGAAAATCAGAATTAGAAGTTAAGAGAGAAAGATAAAAAAAAAAAAGTACCTTTCATCACGTTGAGAAAATAAAGAAAAAAAAATAACAATACAAAAAGAAGAAGAAAATGTTTATATGAGAACTCTTTATTTATAACTGTGATCATGCCTTGATTGTTTAACATCATCATCCTATCGTTACAACATTGAATTTTTATCTTTATATGGAATTAAATTTTGACCTATTTAAGATCTACAATTTTTAGTAAGATTATGACGCTTTGATATTAATAAACTTTTACATCTACTATTTTAATTTTTATATATAAATACAATATTCACCTTTTTAACGACTATATTATCTTTAAAAGTGAGTCGTAAAAATAATATTTTTATTGGCAAAATTTAGTTTTTAATACTTGATTAATGAGAGAGTTAAATTTATAACCGTTCTCGTACTTCCTTTCAAATCCTTTAGTGTTAATGAAGATTGAACCCATAACCTTCTTCACTCTCACTTATAGTTTTGTCACAAAATCATCTTATAACTCTAAATTGACCGAATGTAAAAAAAAAAAACATAATAATTTATCTTTTCAGTCTTATGCGTAAAAAATAATTAATTTTTCTAAAGTTAATGAAAGCACCGATCAAAATCATTAAAGCATTCAAAAATATGAATTAATTATTTAAATAATAAAAATAAGAAAATTGAATTTAGATCGAGTTTACGTTGTGAGGACACAGGAAACGGTGTTTGTTCATCACCACATGTTTGAAATTTTGAATCAATTGGGTGAAGACAAGGATTGAAGAAAACTGGCACGTGGTCCACCCAAACAATTATTTCTTCGTACTCAATGTCTTTAGTTCTACGTAGGAATAACTATAATTATTATTAACTTGGATTTTTTCTTGTATTTTGTAAAATTATAAAGTTAGGTTATTGTTAGGTAAAACTAGTTTTTGCATCGTGTCACAACAAAATACCCTAAAATTCACGACAAAATTGCTTGCAGCCTAATACCATTTAAATATATATCATTTTCGTACAAACAATTTTAACTAAAATCAATTTTTTTAAAAATAATTTTGTAAGCTCTTGCTAAATTGTGTGAATAAGATTTTAAAACAGTCAAGTAAACGTATAAAATATTTGGTTTAAATATCTCTGAAATGTTTTCTATTAATAGAAAAAAAATATACAATACGTTAGACGTTGTTTTCGTTTTTTCCAACCATGGAAGTTGCTGGTGGACAAATATCAGCTACAGATCATTTTGTGGAATATTTTTTAGTTTTCTTAACGGAAGCTTACATAATGATATATGACAAATAAACCTTTCTTGGAAGGTATTGTTGAGCTTATTCTTATTTTGATGGATAGTATTGTTGAGTAATACTCGATATTTTAATTGGACGTATATATTTACTCTGTTCATATTCTCATATATTTTTAATACAAATTTTTATATTATTTTTATTATAGTTTAAATTATTAAAATATTAATAATTTATTAAGTAATTATATATATATATATATATATTATTTGTAATTTTTAGTTTTATAACTTTTTTTATATACATATGTTTTTCTCTTTTTTTTAATTATTGGGCTTACCATAAAATCAATTCACAAAATTAAAATTTTTGTGAAGTTCTCTTATGAAATATATAAATTAAATATCTTTTAGATTTTATACTTGAATATTTTTAATCCCTTTTTAATGTTTTTATTTTGTTTGCATGTGAATGTTTAATTTTCAATTTAAATGTTCAATAACACAAATCCTTCATTTTTTACGTAATATAAAAAAAACTTATCTCCCTTCTATCTTATTATTAATTTTTATTTCATTTGAAGAATTAATTTCTTTTTTTCTAAACTAATTTTCTGTTATATTTTTTTAATAATTTGACGAGTTTCATATTTTAAAAGTTTTCCTAGATTTATAAGATATTTTCCTTTTATCATTATGTTAATTATACTTTTTTTTTTCTTTTTGTGATTTCTTTTGATATGTATCAAATTATTTTTTACACACATTTAATTACTTTTATTTCTTTTATTTTAGATATGTATAATATATCTAAAACTTTAATTATTGAATTCATACAAATGAATCGCTCTTGTTATACCATGGTAAAATTTAAACTTATTGTTTTGTATTTATATAAAGCAATAGGGTTAGAGGTCTCACTTTGATTATAAATAAAGTCAATTCACAATATGTAAGTGGGTGCAAAATCTCATATTACAATCTGATTTTGTTTTTAACATGGCAAAGGATCATATATTAATTTAGTCTCCCACGTAAAATGTATATAATTTGGTATGAGAAGATGTTTTGGAAGTATCTTGATTAAAGATAATATAAGGTCAATTAACAATATGAGTGAGTAAGATTTACAATATATAAACAAGTGAAAACCTTATTTTACAAGTCACTCATGTGAGAATGAATTAGTTTTAGATCTATTTTTTAACAAATAACATTTTTTATTAAAAAAATAAGTAAAATTAAATACATGACTGTCACGTGTCACTACACATATAAATAAAGGTCAAATGTTATTTGTCACATGAGATCAAATTTAATATTATTAAAAAATGACCTAAATTCATTGTTTGAAAAAATAAGAGACTAAAAATAATCAAAATTTTGAACATAAATCAATTACAATTGGACATTAGTTGATCTATTAAAAATATATTTAATCCAAAATGAAAAAATACTAATAAAATAATAAATAATATACAAATAGATATGCATGAATAAGTAAGTGACAATTTTTTACAAAACTTTCCTTGCATTTTAAAAGATTTTATTGAAACTTTTATGAAATATACTTCTGAGTTAAAACAGTGTTCTAGACTATATCTATAAAATCTTAATATAAATTTTGTCAACATATGCTTTTGATGAATTACATCGGTGTAAACTGATTACTCTCAATATTTTTATTATATTATTTTTATTTAAATGTAATTATTTTCATTCTTTTATTTATTGTGTTTGATTTCGTGGTTACTGCTATTTGTTTATTGTTCTATCCATGTATGTTGCTTAAAAAATAACTGTATAAAACGTTATTACCACAGTAGTCATATATATATATATATATCCTAAAAATAAACATTATAACTATGACTTATGCAATATATAATTCTCATTTGATTTAAAATTATATATGAAATTTGTCTACTATATTAAAATAATCAGTGGAAGGAGATGAAAGCCATGTGAATCATTAGTAATTTTGTGTGTCACGACAAAAATGTTAAGTATTAACTATTTGTTGTAAGCATCGTATCTTCGACTTCTTAGTTTCTATATTCACATTCGACAACTAATATTATTTGGACACGTGTTTAAACAAAGTTAAAGTTAAGTCTTCTTTATTTTACATGAAATTTATTCTTTACATTTACCAACATAAAAACATAAAGAGTTATGGTATATTACTATTTGACCATTACAAATAATTAGAACCAAATATTTAATTTATAACATAAAAATCCATATAGATAGCTAGAAATCATATAGAAACAACATATGAACCTTTATGTGTGTCCTTTTGTTTCACAGTAAGAATGTTATGCGTGCGGTGAATACAATATTTAAGTAGACTTTTAATTTTCCATAAAATTATTTCTCTTTATATATTTAAGTAGATTTCAAAAGACAAAAAGAAAATAGAAATTTGATTTTCCTACAAAAACGAATCCTTGTCCAAAATCACGAATCTAGAGTCGGTAAATTAATATAATTTTTTAACTGTCATTAATAAAATTAATACGACTCGCTCACCTCTGGTTTTGTAAAAGGTTAATTACTGATCAAATTAAAATAAGGCATCGACATCGAGTTAGTCAGGTAGATTAAGAAAGAGTTTACTATTGTTTTTTCTTTAAACTATTATATATATATTTTTTAGTATCTCATCAATTTTTTGGCGTTCTAAGTAATTTATTTGTTTTTCTAAAGTCAAGTAGTATTATTAAATTTTCTTGGGAATGACAGGGGAAGCGAAATCAATAGTATTATTTAGTATTAGAAACAATATTATGGAGAAAGAAAAACACTAAAAAAATGAGATGAGATATTAAACGGAAAAATAAAAAAAAATAAAAAAGGAAGAAGGAGTTGCGGAGAAGAGTGAAAGAGAAACAGAAAGAAACACATTCTCCCATCTTCTTCTCTCTGGAGCAGCCTCCATTGACCACGGAGAATCTCTGTGATTGCTTCATCAATCACAATGGTCTCTGAAAAAGTACTTCCTTCTCATGCGCTCGCAAGTGGACACGCTCCACTTGATTCCGGCCATGCCCGTCTCAGAGAACTCGGTTACAAACAAGAACTCAAGCGTGATCTTTCGTATGTTTCTCTTCTCTCTTCTCTCTTATTTCCCTGTGTTCACTGCACTTTTTTTATTTTTTAATTTTCTAAATCTTGCTTTGAACTGTGGTAGGGTGATTTCGAATTTTGCGTTTTCGTTTTCTATTATTTCGGTGCTCACCGGAGTCACTACTCTTTACAACACTGGGTTGAACTACGGTGGCCCTGTTTCCTTCGTCTATGGTTGGTTCATTGCCTCTGCTTTCACCATGATTGTGGCGCTTTCAATGGCCGAGATTTGCTCCTCCTATCCCACTTCCGGTGGGCTTTACTATTGGAGCGCCAAGCTTGCTGGGCCCAGATGGGCTCCCTTCGCTTCATGGATCACCGGCTGGTACCATTCCCAATTCCTTTAACTTATTTTCCCCCAATTCCATGGTTTTAGTTTCTAATTCTCAATGCAAAAATAAATAGTTTTTCTCCTAACACAGGATATTATTATGCTACATGAATGAATCAATGAATGCGTGAATGACAAAGCCACATCATATGCACCACCATTATTAGTATCATTCATGTATCATTCTTTTTTTCTTTTTTAAATCTGCAATTGTTTTCTCAAAATCACCCATACCTACCCTCCCACTTTCTTTTCGGTTGATTTCGTTCTTCTTATCGATATGAATGATTCTGTATTCGGTTCTGTCTGGTCCCGTATTTGGCAGGAATCGCCCAGTCTACAGTATCCTATTAAATACGAGTTAATTTGAGAGATATAATCATATAGTTGCTATGCATTGTGTACATAAGTGAAAAATTTCAAAACCTAATTATTGATTATTTTGGTGAATTATTTTACACATCTTGTCATTTAAAAAATTCACTTATTTGACACACCCTCTTAATTATGTTATAAATATGAATGAAGACATATTTGATGCTCGAAATAAAAGTTACTTTAATCTTCAAAAGTTTTTCTATTACAAATTGGACTAAATTGTCAGTCAAAAAATTCGTTCCCCTAAAGTTAATATACCAAATTTCTCCTTTTCCAGACAAATGAGTACAGGCCGAAACTTTTAGGGTCTAAAATAACAATAGTAGTCCCTTTTTAAGATAAATTTATATAGGTGTAAAAAAATAGATAAAACAACAGTATATAGTTGCAGGAAGAAGATTATATATTTATTTTAATGTGATATTTGAAAAGGTAGTGGTTGAAAAGTAGTAAGTATGTATTATACGGAAACATGAATAGTAATTTGCATTTTCTTTATTTAGTATGACTTTTTGTTCTTCTTCCATTCATCTTTATTTAGAAGATAACAAGGAAAATGAGTTATAAGTATTTAAGATGTTCTTCTGTTTAAAGAAACTATTTTACACTGTCTTTTGATGAAGATTTGTAAAATTTTTATTTCAGGTAATTTTTAGTACTTAGTTGTGTTGCTGCTATGTTGATACTACATCTAAAAAGTTTGTTGTATGTTGTATGCATAACTCAATATATGCCTGAAGTAAATGTAATTTATAAAAGCCTGACACTTTGCACATGGAGAAGGTACCATCACATTTTTTTTATGACCAAATTTTTAATGACGCGTTGACTCGGTTGGTGGACCCATTGGATTTCGATTCTCCGACCTGAGTCTGAAGATGGGCCTGTGCGCATTGTGATAAGGGATATACCCAAATTTTTAACTTTTTTTAATAATATTTTCATAAGTAGCTCTATGATAGATGTGAAAAAAATAAAATAAATTTTTTATAAAATAAATTTAACTGCAGCAATATAAATTTTTAAAAAAATTATCAAATTAATTTGTGTTTATATATATATATATATATATATATATATATATTGATTTATCTTTTAGAAAAACTTGTTTATTTATGTTTCTATGCAGAAAATTTATCTATCAGAACTTTTCTTAGCTTTCAGCAGATTAATATTTTGTAATATTTATCTAATTTAATATTAAGAGATGCAGACGAATAATTCTCATTTAATCATTAGGGATCACTGAAGAAACTTTTGAGGATTGTAACTGTAGCATTATTTTATATTGTAGTAGTAGTATTCACCAGTGTTGCTTGGACAAACTACATGCCATTCTACTTACTAAAAAATGGTATTATAGATAGTAAATCAATCATTAAAGCTAGTCACAAATTTTCCTTATTCATTCCAATCTCTGACTGTTTTAATAGTTTCCAAATAGAGATTTTAGAGTTGTATTTATATTTCAGTTTACCAACAGCATGCACAGAACATTTACTATTATTTCAGGTTTAACTGTAATCAGACAGTTATTAATTAATGATAATGGCGCATAGATTTTCCATTTACTTCTCAATTTTATGATGTAAAATGTTCAACCATGTTTTCGATAATTTAAGACATAATTCACCACAGATGCCTAATGTTGTGCCTTGATATACCGTGTGGCTTGAAAATAAAGTTTATTGCTTAATCAACGTATAAAGTTTTATAACAAGATACTCTGCAATATGTTTCTCTGATGCTTGTTGGATGGTTTATCTGTTTTTACAGGTTCAATATTGTGGGCCAGGTATTCTTAAGAGGGCACATTCTATAATTTAGACATCCTTCAATTTCACTGCAAGGTCTAAACTTGTATGGGTGTAGATTTCTGTTAATTCATTTCAAGCTTCAACTTTTGGTTTGTTTTCGTTTTCAGTGGGCAGTGACAACAAGCGTAGATTTTTCACTCGCACAACTGATTCAAGTCATTATTCTGCTTAGTACTGGTGGGAAAAATGGCGGTGGATATGAGGCATCTAAATATGTAGTTATTGCTCTCCATGGGGGAATCTTGCTCGTACACGGCATAATAAACAGTCTTCCTATCTCGTTGTTGTCATTCTTGGGACAAATGGCAGCTATTTGGAATGTTTTAGGTATGAAGAAAATTCCTGTTTGATTAGCATTTTCTGCATTCAGTTTTCATTGGCAACCCTTTCTGAATCTCTTATTGGAATTGCAAACTTTTAGGTGTTTTTGTACTTACGATTGTGATTCCATCCGTTGCAACGGAAAGAGCAAGTGCCAAGTTTGTTTTCACTCATTTCAACACTGAAAATGGGGAGGGAATCAGCAGCAGACCTTACATATTTCTTTTGGGACTTCTGATGAGTCAGTATACCTTGACTGGGTTTGATGCATCAGCTCATATGGTGAACTTTTTCTACTCTTTGTCTTCCTTTTGGGAAAAAACCATGCACTACATTAATTAAAGACAATGCTTGACAGCTTATGTTATTTGACTTATGTACTCTCACTTTATAATATTGTTTTTAAAGGATGAGTTGGGCTCAGAATCTAAATGATAAGATAATGCTAGATAAGACTTTACAAATCTTAATGGATTTTTGTAGAGATGAGCTAAACTCAAAATTTAACAACTCAATTTCTGTTTGAAAATTTTATGCTCTTCATTTCTATTGATGGCCGAAGTGTTCCCAAATGATCTAGACTAAGACTTTCTGTTTACTGTAACATGTATCTGCAGACAGAGGAAACCAAGGATGCTGATAGAAATGGACCGAAAGGAATTATCAGCGCTGTTGGGATATCCATTATTGTTGGATGGTTTTACATTCTAGGCATCACCTTTGCAGTCACCGACATCCTTAGCCTTTTGAGTGAAGATAATGATGCTGGTGGGTATGCCATTGCTGAAGTGTTTTATCTAGCATTCAAGAAAAGATATGGCAATGGAAGTGGGGGCATTGTTTGCTTAGTAATTGTTGGTGTTGCCATATTTTTCTGTGGCATGAGTTCAGTTACCAGCAACTCAAGGTAAATGTGGCAACCCTTAGATAGGGATTAAATATATCTGAGTTACACTTACTTGTGAATATACTATGACATGCTTAAACATTTTCCAGAATGGCTTATGCTTTCTCTAGAGATGGTGCCATGCCATTTTCATCATTGTGGCACCAGGTTAACAAGCAGGAGGTTCCCATCTATGCAGTTTGGCTTTCCGTTTCAATATCATTTTGCATGGCATTAACGGTATGTGCAAACTTTGGCTTCTCTGAATTGTTGAAAGTGGAATAATATGATTTATAAACTGAAATGTAATAATATATTGCAGTCTCTTGGAAGCATAGTCGCTTTTCAGGCCATGGTGTCCATAGCAACCATTGGTCTCTATATTGCCTATGCCTTTCCCATATTCTTTAGGGTGACCTTGGCACGAAAGCATTTCGTTCCTGGGCCTTTCAACTTGGGCCGTTACGGAGTTATCGTGGGCTGGGTTGCTGTTCTTTGGGTGCTCACCATTTCCATACTATTCTCATTGCCAGTTTCCTACCCAATAACCGCAGAGAAGCTTAACTACACCCCTGTTGCTGTTGCATGTTTGCTTATTTTTGTAGTTTCTTACTGGATTATCAGTGGTCGTCGTTGGTTTAAAGGTCCAATTACTAATATCTAAAAAATGAAGTTGGGTACATATTTTTTCGTATCAAACTCATCTGCAATATGATTCATTTTAGAATCCTAGATTGATATTTATTGTTCTTTATGTTTTAGTCTCTATAATATTATTCTTGGTTTATGTAAATTGAATATTTTAAACGCCATCTCCAAAGATGGGTTGGTGTTGAGATGAGTCAATCCATTGGAAATCAATTTGTAGTTGTATTTTGTCCTGTGACTTTGTGTGCATTCGTTTTTTAATTTTTCTTCACTGTTGTCAAAACTATAGCAATTCTGCTCGAATGACCTATTATGTCTGAAGAAAATTTCGAATGTTGAGTAACCCAAAATTTTGATAAGTTTGTTGAGAAACATTCTATGAAGAAAAAGAATTATTTCATAAATTCAACTTATATCTTATACAATTATTAAATAATTTTTTTAGATATGATAAATGATTTTAGCTATTTTCGTTACCTTCAGGTCCCAGTATATCTCTTTTGTTTTTTAAGTATACATAATTTTTGTTTCTTTTATACCTTTTCATTCTATTTTTTCCATGCCTCTTTTCCTCTTTGTCGTATTACTTGTTCTTTTCTGTTTTTCTAATTTAATAAAAGAATGGCACGTTACACTATACTACTCCAGCGAGGGAATAAATGGATTGATTTTTCTATCTATTTATTTATATATATTAAAAGCATAAATATTTTTAATGTATTTCTTGAATTGAAACTAAATCTCAAAGAAATTTGTTTTTAATGGTCTTTCTTTTCCAACATAAAAGAAAAGGTCTATTGTAAGAAACACTTTCTTTACATAATAAAATCATCAATTATAGGTAGCATTAAACAATTTTTAAATAAAATTGATTAGAACCAAAAAGTTCTGTGATGACGATTTAAAAAGGTGTTGTACAAAGAACTCCTATGCAGTAACTCAACGTCCATTTTGAAAGCGAAATGTCTGATATGTGTACTATTATTGAACAGCAGCTCGTAATAAAATCCATTCAACAACCATCCTTTTGAATCTACCATTCATTAATTCGCTCATTCATTCACCGAAAAATCAACATACGAAATCCACACTTACAATCTTCCTTAACACGCACAAAAAGTTAGTTATGACTTGCCACAATTATACTAATTTTGTTGGATTAGTTTCTTCCTATTGTAGTCATTGTCACAGCCGTCAAATACTACACCTATCATCAACACATCCTTCACTTTTTCATAATAAAAAAATAAAACTAAACATATTGTTGTGAATAAGAACAGGCAAAAAAAAAAAAAAAAGACGATTAAGAATTAAAGGTGGCCATGTTTAAGGAAATGAAGTTATATATAGTAGCAGTCTCCCTGCATCGGTGTGTTTGGTGGTGATTGGTCATAATGGGCAGAGGTAACCAAACAGTCCCATCTCACTCCGATGCGATTGCAGAAGGATACGTTCCACTTGATTCTGGCCATGCTCGTCTTCAACAACTCGGTTACAAGCAAGAACTCAAGCGTGACTTATCGTATGTTTCTCTTCTTTCCATTTTTTTCACTGCACTCTTTCTTTTTTCTTCTTAAATCTTGCTTTGAACTGTGACAGGGTGATTTCGAATTTTGCGTTTTCGTTTTGTATTATTTCGGTGCTAACCGGAGTCACTACTCTTTACAACACTGGGTTGAACTACGGTGGCACTGTTTCCATCGTCTATGGTTGGTTCATTGCCTCTGCTTTCACCATGATTGTCGCGCTTTCAATGGCGGAGATTTGCTCATCCTTTCCCACTTCTGGTGGGCTTTACTATTGGAGCGCCAAGCTTGCTGGGCCCAGATGGGCTCCCTTCGCTTCATGGATCACCGGCTGGTACCATTCCCGATTCCTTTAACTTATTTTCCCCAATTAATGGCTCGTAAATTTGTTAATACCGAGTTGAAAATGTCTCTATTTGCGTCACAAGCAACTTCTGGTTATGTAAGAGCACGAGAGTGCAATTTTGCAGTTTGAATGAGGATCTTGTTAGGGACTGAGTTGGATTTAAGGTTTAGGAAACAAAGAATGGAAACAGTGCGAAGGAAAACTACTTCGTAATATTCTCCACTCTCTTCCGATTCGTTAGAGAAGAAGAAAAAAAAACTGAAATAACTGCACCTAGGAACAGGAAAAAGAAATGCAGGCACAGAGATGGAAATATATGAGAATTTCCAGAGGAGAGAGAAAGGAGACGATTGTAACAAAATATTCCTTGCCTCACTTTCCCTCTACAACCACATATAAAACGTAAGTTAGGGGCCAATAAAAAATCGTTGACCAATAGATTGATTATTTTGGGCCGTGTACTTTTTTTTCCTCACACACCCATATCATTTGGATCGTGTGTTACGGTCTCACGAATTTCCCCACCCTCTGTATTTCTCTCTTCTGCCACTAATGTTGTTGTTACACATACAAACTAAAATTTCTGAAAATTAATGTTTTGTAATTTAATTGTGAGGTTTTGTGGGGGGGGTGTGGGGGGTTGAAGGAGTGTTGGTAGTAGTTTTATCTATAGGATAACAAGCAGAAGAAAAATAATAATTGATCTTTCAGAACAAATACACTTTTGAGGTTTGTAACATACTAATATTCACCAATATATTTGTGCAGCAAACATGTCATTCTACCAAGTATTGATATTATTGATAGTTAAATCTATCATAAAATGTTCGTCCCAATATATTTATTTCTCAAGATTTTCCACTAGTGATTTTCATTATATTTAAATTTCAGTATGATTGGTGAATAAGAAAACACATCAATAAGGAACATTCACTGAACTAAACAGAAATTTAGACTGTATTTAATAGATAAATCAGAATCAACAATAAGATGGTTATTATGTTAAATCCAGTCCCGAAATTGGCAGTTATAACTTATAATTAATGATATAATGCATAATTTGTTCGTTTTTTTTTTTATTTACTTCTCTAGCTTATGATGTATATTGGTCAACCAGGTTTTTGAAAATTCAGTGCTCTCATCGGGTAAAATTGACTACAATTGCCTAATTTGTTAGCTCTCCTAAGCGCCATGTAGCTTGAAATTAAAGTTTATTGCTTAATCAGTTTGTGAAGTCTAATAACAAGAGACTCTGCCATATTTGCTTTACCGCGGTTGTTTCTCTGATGCATGTTTGATTGTTTATCTGTTTTTGCAGGTTCAACATTGTTGGCCAGGTATTCTTAAGAAGACACAAATTACACATCCTTCACTTTTCGATGTAGATTTCCATTAATCCATCTGATGCTCCAACTTTGGTTTCGTTTTTCATTTGCAGTGGGCAGTGACAACAAGTGTAGATTTTTCACTTGCACAACTGATTAAAGTTATTATTCTCCTTAGTACCGGTGGGAAAAATGGTGGCGGATATGAAGCTTCTAAATACGTAGTTATGGCTTTCCATGGGGTGATTTTGCTCCTACATGGTATGATAAACAACCTTCCTATCTCATTGTTATCATTCCTGGGACGGCTCGCTGCCATTTGGAATGTTGTAGGTATGAAGAAATTTCCTGTTTAATTGTTTTCTGCATTCAGTTCTCCGTGGCAACCTTTCTGAATTTTTAACTGAAATTGAAAATTTTAGGTGTTTTTGTGCTTATGATTGGGATTCCATCTGTTGCAACGGAAAGGGCTAGTGCCGAGTTTGTTTTTACTCATTTCAATACTGAAAATGAGGACGGAATCAGCAGCAAGCCCTACATATTTCTCTTGGGACTTCTTATGAGTCAGTATACCCTAACTGGATATGATGCATCAGCTTATATGGTATATCTTTTCCACTCTTTTCCTTCTTTTTCTTTTCCTAGAATTTATTGCCCTGAAAAACTTTTAGAGTTTTGTTCTCCAATATACAAATCATTCGTAATATTCAGTATTATCCGCTTTGAGACAAAAGAGAGTTCGTATAACTGCTATTTAGAAAAAAATATTCTGGGATTTCCGATAACTTAATTTCATAATTAAAAGCTAAAAAATTCTAACATAAATCACATTACTTCAAAATCAATTTTAACCAAAAATAATTTTGTAAACACCATCTCACCAAGACTCATTGATTACTGTAAATTCATATGCAGACAGAGGAAACCAGGGAGGCCGACATAAATGGACCAAAAGGAATTATCAGTGCTGTTGGGATATCTGTTATAGTTGGGTGGTGTTACATACTAGGCATTACATTTGCAGTCACCGACATTCATTACCTTTTGAGCGAAGATAATGACGCTGGTGGGTATGCTATTGCTGAAGTGTTCTATCTAGTATTCAAGAAAAGATATGGCAATGGAGCTGGGGGTATTATTTGCTTAGTCATTGTTGCTGTTGCCATATTTTTCTGTGGCATGAGTTCCGTCACAAGCAATTCAAGGTAAAACGTGGATGCCAAGCGAGACTTAATTTCTCTACTTAGTGATGAATATAATATAATATAATATGATGCTTAAAACTTGTTCAGGATGGTTTATGCTTTCTCTAGGGACGGGGCCCTGCCATTTTCATCAGTGTGGCGCAAGGTTAACAAGCAGGAGGTTCCCATCTATGCAGTTTGGCTTTCCGTTTCTATATCATTTTGCATGGCCTTAACGGTATGTGATATGTTATAAACTTTGATTTTATAATAATCTGAATATTTAGGTTTCTGTGATTTGTTTTGTTGAAAAGTGACCATATGAGTGAAATGTAATTGTGTTGCAGTCTCTTGGAAGCATAGTGGCATTTGAGGCCATGGTATCCATTGCAACCATTGGCCTGTATATTGCTTATGCCTTACCTATATTCTTTAGGGTGACCTTGGCACAGAGGGATTTTGTCCCAGGGCCTTTCAACTTAGGCTGCTATGGAGTCATTGTGGGGTGGGTGGCTGTTCTTTGGGTGCTCATCATTTCCATACTCTTCTCATTGCCTGTTTCGTACCCAATAACCATGGAGACACTTAACTACACCCCTGTGGCTGTTGGATGTTTGCTTATTCTTGTAGTTTCTTTCTGGTTAATCAGTGGTCGCCATTGGTTTAAAGGCCCTATAACCAATATATAAAAACTTATCAGTTTTTCTCTTTTATGTATAATTTGGTAGAATTTAGTGGTTTTTGGATAATGTTTGTTAGATAATGACATTTATTCATCATTGAAATTGTTTGTTTGGGAATTGTACATTGTTATATGATAGGAATGATACTAAGAATAAAAAACAAAAAAACTCGTAAAAAAGAAAAATACTCACTATTACTATGATGGTTATAACCATAATTATCATTAAAAAATTGACTTGTTACGACGGTTGAGATTCTAACTGTTATAGTAAATTACATTTCTTACGTGAGATCAACAAATACTCGTTAGACTTATTATCTTAGGTTTAGGAACATGTCACACAGTAAGGAAATTATAATTTCAGATATATATTGTCATACTAAGTTAAACTCAATATATCATGTTTACGATTGTAACTAACAACAGTAAGTTGGACTTATTATATTAGATTATGGTTTTTTTTTTTTTCATAGTTGTTTTAAAGTTAAATTTATAAACATGGATCATTTGATATACTTTTTTTCTGTAAAACAGGATGAAATAGTTAGGAGTGTAAACAGCATCAAAGCTGAAATCGTCATTATACAGGGTGAAAATATGAGGGGACACATTATTCTAAAATCATAATTGATTTACTTGGCACAAACTTAAAAAAATCTTAGATAATTATAATAATGTGAATTATATCAATATTAATTTAAATAAAATTAAAAAAATGAATAGAATTAATGTCAATTTAGTTGACACTATTTATAAATAAATATAAATATTAAAAATCAACTAAACTAATACTAACATTAATAAATATTAAAAATAAATTATATTAATATTAGCTTATATCATTTAAAATTCTTCTTTGTCGGTATTAATTGCACCACAAATAGTAGTAAATTATCTCCCCTTCTAACATAATAATTCACTTCAAAATCACATAATTTTGTCTCTTAAGGAGAAATCAATATATAATATTTTTAATAAATTATCAGCAAAAGCCTATATATACACATGTATGTACTGGGTCACAAAGATTACTTTGTTCATGTTTTCTCGCAAGAAGGAGAAAGACAAACACTGTATTTATCAATATCTTGAAAGTGACCTCTACACTTATTCATATGCTTATAATATATATACTATATATGAAGCACATAGGATAATGTCTACTACTGGAAAAGGAAAGGAATATAGGTTTCCATGTATGTCCAAACTTGAAGTTAACCAATGCCCATGTATAGATGGTGCTAACATACTTGCTACATAACAGAAAGTTTCTCATTTTGCTCCAAATTTATGCTTCCATTTGAAAGTTCAATCAATCTGCAAGCACATGTATAGAACAGGAAAAGGAATGAGAAATTATGTATCCTTAGTCTCTGAAGTATGACATAGTTCTTATATTATTTGAAGTATATGTAATAAAATGGCAAACCTTTTTATCTGGTTGGTGTTGTCCATTTCAAGCTACCATTAATTACGAGGAACCCCTTCCTTCTAGAACTTTTCTTAGCATCTCAGCGCATTGATCAACAGCAGCAAGATTGGTTTCATATTTATACAAATTAAAACAGTCAGAGTCTTCCAGAAACGTTTCTACGAAATCACAGAACTCAGTCCTAGGTATGTTCGAATCCACTGAAGCCCCTGTCATTGGTTGTGAATCCCAAGAATCTGTGAATTCCATTCCCACACTGTTCACTGGAATCTGATCTTGATTATGGTTCACGTTCAAGAAAACGTTTGGTGCTGCGAGATCTGGATCCCAAGCTCTTTTTTCAGTGTTGGCTTGCGATCTATGATCATTGAAAAACAAAGAGAAACTGTATAATTAATAATCACCTTTTGTTCCCAAGGTGGACCCTTCAGATGAGGAAGAGTTGGGTTTGTGTCTTGAGGATGATACTTTAGGCAAATAAGAATTGCGAGAGCTCTCTTCAACTTTCAGCCGCAATCTATATTTCTGTGTAAGAAGAATGTTGATGAAGAAAAAACCTAAACAATGAAGCAGACGACAAAACATGCATGGTGACTTTTCCCGGTTCATGAATGCAGCTATGTATAGTTATGGAAAAAGATAACAAAGTAACGGAATCGTGATACCTGTAAAACGTTCCTGGTGCCCTAATTTTATGCATTGATATTCCCTTTAAAACTTACATATAGTACATTCTCGGAGGAAAGCAGAAAAAAATTCAAATCCATTTATGGCAGGTTAAGCAGTAAATTCCAAATAACCCTAACCCTAATAACTTTCAAGAACATATTATTTGGATTAACTTACTATGAAGAATTTTAAAGGCTAATCTGTGAAACATAATTGATCAGAAACTATTGCTTGTCTAAGTTGAAGTAGTAGAAAATTACCTGCAGATGACTTGCAACTTGGCGAACAGTGAGGTAAGATTCACTGACATTCATCCGAACTAATATCTGTTTTGGACGAGCAACTGAATATGAAAAACGGAAGTGAAACACAGGCAATTAAATTAATAATTACTAATATTCTTATCATGAATGAAGCTTCGATCCCTTACTGATATATGTAATCAAGAAAAGAAAAGAGGGAAAAGAAACAGTACTGTTCTCTCCTAATTCTTTCACTGCATCTAAAAACTTCTGATGCAACTCAGGAGTCCAAACACTCAAACGTTTTTTGGACTCGGACATTCTGAAATGTTCATTGGGGTTGTTAATGTTCATCATGGCTGATCCCAAAGAATCTGGCTTTTCGTGCAAAACATATCTCTTTTCTTTTTTCTTGCCTTCACAGTGATCATGGTTTCTTTTTCCGTATGCTTTGTTACCCTTGCACTGTGTGGTTGGCATTGTGTTGTTAAGGGTCCATGTATCAGCATCGCTTCTTCCTCTTTTTTCTCCAAGAACCTGACATTGGGTTTTTGTCACCTGTTCAAAAGTTGAGGGAAAATAATTCATGATAACCAACACCCAGAGAGAAAGTTGAGAAAAATATGAGTACGATAGACATTAATGTGATGTATACATATAGAAGTAAGACAAAGATTTTTTAATGAAGTGTATGATATATATAATAAATGTTATAAAATCATCACACATCCTAAAATTTCGAGGTAGATTTTCTTCATTTGTTTAGTGTAGGTTTAATTTCGCAATAAATCAAAATAATTGTGGGTATTCTGTACGACAGACATTAATAGCTTTTATCGTAAATTCAAAACTCAAAACATTTACATGTACCTGGGTATTCTGTAAGCCTGCGTTTTGAGTGTTTTTGGGTGAACAGGGTCTTGAGTGATACAGATGTTGCCAGAGATATCGAAGATCATTGGGAGTGATTGGCTCCTGAAGAAAATAACACAATCCTGTAGCTAAAGCTTTCCTATTTACATCATCAAACACTCCAGAGTAGATAACTGTGCATGACACAAAACGATGCATTATTAATCAAATGAGTGTACTGAAAGATCTGAAGTACTGGAACTTACAGATGATAGGAACATCCTTTTCAACTGCTACATCCAGAAAAGAAGGGATATCCATGTCAGCCATATCAGCTTTAGCCATGATCAGTTTGAACGTTCCTTCTTGATGCCAGATCATGGATGCAGCAGCGGAAGCATTATTTGTAGCAGTAACTGATTAACCAAACAATTATCAGAGCTATTAGTTGAGCACATATCTAACACCAGATTCAATTCTTATGAACTCTTACAGAAAGTGTCAAATTTTTAATTACTCCTCAAATGCTAACCCGAAAAACACTGGTTAAAGTTTTACTGTGTGATCATTTTGAAAACCATTTTCAAGAACGTTCTTGGATCCTAAAAGCTGGATCCGTCTGAATTTATCATTTTACTTACATGTCAGCAAAAAAATTCAGTGAGATGAAAGTGGCAAAGAGAATTGAGAGAAAATTTGAAGTATACCTTTGAAAGAATATAGCTGAAGAATTGCTGAGAGATACGAACGTGAAATTTTGTCATCATGCACTAGCAGAATTCTAAAACCTCTTGCAAAACTAGGAACATGTTTTATCAGTGAAATTGACTCATCTACCATTTTCACAATGTGAAACTGAATAGAGGAATGAACCAATTGAAGGATTAAAGCACAGAGGAAGAAGAATTTTGAAGTGTTTGTGGATTATAAAGAACTAAGGTGTTTGAGTACATTATATGAAGTAGGAGGACAAGTGTCAACCAAGGTGAAATAAACGTGACCATATAAAAGGTATTTTTTTTAATTATCAACGTTTTTGTACCCTTTTCTGGAAACAATATACTTTTTAACTTAATTAACTCATAAATTTAAATGATTTCAATTGTGATCTATATAGTTAAAAAAAATTATTTTCCAATTATAGATATAAAATTTTATCTTTTGGGATGACGCGGGTGTATCCTTACATTGTCATTACTTATATGTTTTTAAATAAAAAATTAAAAACTAGTTTTTTTAAAAAAAAATTCGAGTATTTTCAATTAAATTTCTGTTAACAAATTATTATATCGAATGTTCAATATTTATATATTTTTAACTGAGTCTCTACATCAATTAAAATTTGGAAATACCAAACAATGTTACTTAATAGAGATAATTAGCATTGCGAAACTTTATTCTTTTTATTATTGAGTTCAGTGCTATGCTTGACAGTGTAAAATTAAATAATCAAGTCATCCAATAAATTAGTTAAAAATATAAAAAATTTAAACACTCAATAGAGCTAAAATTTTAATAAAAATTTAATTAACAACACTTCAATTTAATGAAATGCTTCAAATTGAAGTAAATTTCATTTTATTGTTATATAAAGACACATAAATAAGGATGATGTAAAAAATTAACAGAAAAAACAAGTGATAAAAAATTAATTCAAAATAAAATTAAAAATTAGATACTCACTAAATTAAATTTTTTTAATAAATCCAATTAAAAATACTCAAATTTATAAAAAAAGACTTCAAATTTAATTAAGATTTTTTTTACTAAACTTAATTGTGCATACAAAATTTAATACAGGTTAAATTAACAATTTTGTATTAATAGTTATATCACAATGTATGATAACTTCTTAGTTATTTTAAAGACTAACGATTTCTATGTAAAAAGATAACAATTTCATCATTCATAGTAATTTAGAATTAGGAAACATAAAACATTTATAATATACATGCCATTTTAGTACAAAAGTAAAATTATAAATAGGTTTGAGAAGGGTAGTGACTTATGGCATGTGTTAGACATTGACCATCACAGGAACTCTAGAAGGTTCACTAAAAGACCTTGTAATTACTAGTAGCAAATGGTAGTTAAATAAAAAAAAAAAGACATGGTTCACATTTTCTATATAAAATAGTAAACTTCTACTACAAGTAATGTGGTACTGAATAAATTTAAGAGTGTATTAATTTTAAGAATTATTCTCACATTTCCAGAAATAAATGTAGTTTATAATGTTATTTTTTTTTTATAATTCTAGTAGTATTTTGTTGGTGAATTAATTAATTGTTCTATTTAATAACAATACTTTTCCCTGTTTAGGTTGTGAAAAATTTAATGTCTATGAAAGAGTGTTGTTGAATTAATAATAATTCATTTAAAATTTATTAAGAAATTTGGTTTCCATGCTTAAAAAGTCAAATATTTTAATATCTTTATAATTTTTTTACCGGATTTTCTGAGATAAAGTGAAACCTTCCACTCTGTTGCAATAGCTGTCGCTTCAGTCCGTTTCAATTAGGTTTGTTAGAACCGTGTGTAAGAAAATAAATAAAAGATATGTTAGAAGATAATAAACGAGTAAAAAGAAAATGAGTTTTTGAAAACTAAATAATCATTTCAAAAGTTTCTTTTTAAGGATAATATGATAATTAAAAAGAATTTTTTTATAATGATGAAAAAGAAAAACAGAAATAGCATTGTTTTTATAATTAAAAAGAAAAACAAGTTTTTTATAACTAAGGAAAAACAATTTCTTATAATTAAAGAAAAATAATTTTTGTACAGTCAAAAAATCTGTTAGATATAAATACATCTCTATCTATCTTAAAAAGGGTACTCTGATTTTTAAACATTTAAAAATATGAACTATTTTTACAATATGACAAATTTAAAAAGTTGTCAAGAAAAAACACAAACTTAATTTAAAAAATATCGATAAAATATTCAAAAAAGAAAAAGAAAATTAAGTCAATAAAGATTTTAAAATATCCTCAAGTCAATTTCGTTATCACTTCTGAATTTTTTTGAAAAGAATAACATAAATTTTATTTTTAAATCTACATAAATCAATCATCTCTTCCTCTTCGAATCATTAATTCCATAAAAATACATACTAAATTTCATATTAAATTATGTTGATGAGAGCAGCTTAAACTCACAAAGGACAAAAGATAATTATATCTTATTTAATAATGATTTGTTTTAAATACAAATCTTATATATTGTAACAACACTCTATTAAGAAATTGTAACTAAAACAAAATAACAAATTCCTAAACAACCTTCACTAACATAATTGAGTAATTAAATATAAATAATTTTCTAAAAACTTATATAAGTAAGAGGAAACAACAAATTCCAAATTCCTAATGCACATGCACACTGATGTACACGTTCAACACTCTTTTTTGATGTACACGTTCAACACTCCTCCTTGCATCAGTGAATGATAAGTCCAAATGTTTCTCTTAGTAACTCATACTTATTTTTTGGAAGTGTTTTGGTGAAGATATCTGAAATAACTTGATATTGTATTGCTTTGTTTTTTCCATGAAAGACATGATTTTTTGAGATGATAATGGTTGTCTAGTTGTCCACCATTACTTCCGTAGTAATCTATTGCTCCAAGTGCAAATCAATTAATATTTTTCCAAGCCATAAGGCTTGATCTAGAGTTGTTGTGGTTGTGGTAGACTGTGCAACAATTTCTTACTTTTTGAACTCTAAGAGAATATTCCTAATTCAAAATTGAAAAATAGCCCGAAGTGCTCTTCATGTCATCTAAAGATCCTCTCCGGTCACTGTCAGAGTAACCTTGCAACTTGAAATCTTGTGATTGATTAAACTTCATGGCATAATTTAAAGTTCCATTGACATATCTCAACATTCTCTTTGCTGCTTTCAAATGAGATTCTTTAGGACAATTCAAAAATCTTGAAAGTACACCTACTATATACAATATATCAGGTTTTGTTGTTGTGAGATACATTAAGCAACCAAATAAGCTTTTGTAGAGTGTTTCCTCCACTTGTTTTGAAACATCATATTTGCATAACTTCTCCTTTTGACACATATGAGTGTTCACACTTTTATAATTTTCCATGCTAAACTTCTTCAGAATCTCCTTTGCACACTTCCTTTGACTAATTAAAATTTCACCACTCTTTTGCTTAACCTTCGTACCAAGGAAAAATGACATTTCTCTTAAGTTTGTCATCGCAAAAACCTGCATTATTAAACTCTTGAATACGTTTAAGATTGCTGCTAGTAACTAGGAGATCATCAACATACAAAGAAATCACAGCAAAATTAGCTTGATTACGTTTTGTGTATAAAGTGAATTCTCTAAGACTTTTAACAAAGCCTAGTTTTGATAAGAATTCATCAATTGTGTTGTAACAAACTCTTGAGACCTATTTGAAACCATATAAAACCTTCTTTAATAGATAAACTTTATCTTCATGTCCTTTCACCCAAAACCCTTCACGTTGCTCAACAAAAGATTTCTCCCTCTAGAAATCCATTTAAAAAGGCTAACTTGACATTAAGTTGGTAGATTTTATATCCTTTTGTGCTGTAATAGCTAACAACATGTTGATGGTATCATATCTTATTACCGGTGCAAAAGTATCAATGTAATCCACTCTAAAAATTTGAGCAATACCCTTTCACGACTAACCTTGATTTGTACTTGATGATTGAACCGTCTACATTCAACTTTGTTTTGAACACCTATTTCACTCCTATGAAGTTCATGTCTTCAGGCCTTTCAACAAGCTCCCAAGTTTTTTTTTTCAATCATGAAAAATTCCTCCTGCATTGAAGCCATCCATTTGGGATCCTCCATATTGCTTCATAATAACTTGCAGGTTCTAACACTGTTACATTTTGCATCTATCATAAATATCTGAAAGTAATTTAGTACCCATTATAAGTGCATCATCAACTAGCTAATATTGATTTAACAAATGGTCAACTATTGACATTTTTTCAACACCATTCCAATTCTATTGTTCATCCTTCATAAAGTACACATCCCTACTTGTAAGATTTTTCCTTTTGGAATGTTGAAAAACTCTATAAACCTTGGATAATGAACTATATCCCACGAAAATCCTAGATTCAACTTTCTTATCTAGCTTGTCTCTCTTAATCTATTACACTAAGTGATGTTAGGAATTCAAGTGAGTCTAAGTCCCACATTAACCAGAAATGAGAAAGTAGAGCACTATATAAAGATAAAGACCCATAAACCCAGTGCATTAAGGTTTTGGGTTGAGAGTGGTGTCAGTGTCTTATGTGGTTAGGCTCAGATCTCATTGGTGTTGTTCTCCTAGTGAAACCCCCTTTGTAAAACCTAACAAGTGAAACATAAACATCCAAACACTTTAAAATATTTCAAATATTGCTACAAGGAAGGTAAAGCAAATATTGTCACAACTTAAACATTAATACACAACTGAATGAAAATAGGAGTAGGGAATATTATCCTAATAAAAAAATATTACCTATAAACACTTTTTTTTACTTTTTCGAGTAAAAGAAAATTAGAACAAGATATCGGTCTTCGCTCTCATCTTTATTCTCCATGCAACGAAGATTTGGAGAGGAAATAAAGAAATATAACTTTTTGAATAAATTTTCAGTACACCATCAAGTCAATAATATTCCTTCCGTTCCACAATCCTAAGAAGCGGAAAAAATAAAATCACTTTTAACCCAACATATGTTTTTGTTTGAACACAAAAAAAGAATGGGAAAAGATGTAAAATTCGGACCACAGATAAGGGACATAGGAAAGCTTGTTTTAAACATGGGTGATTTATTGTAAAATGAACATGTGTTAATAATTCAATTTGGATTATTTGAATAAAACCCAAGGGTAATTATATATATATATATATATATATATATATATATATATATATATATATATAATTACATAGATATGCCGAAGAAGATTAATATGTTAGATTGAAGTATTTGGCATATACTATACATATATTATATTTTCAGTGGTATCTAATACACGTATCGTATTTATGCATCATAGATCATTATCTATTTACCAAAAATCAATCACAAATCATACGCATTATTCGGATAAATATTACAAAACATTAATGCATGTCTAGTTCTGCATTAAATTTATATAAAATTAATTATATTTAACTTTTTAATTTATATTCAGTATATGTTTAATTTTCAAAATTAATTAAAAAATAAAAAAATTACTTAAATAACTAACTCTTACTTTGGTGTCGAAGAATCGATTATATATACAAGTCCACTGATATTTCTAATTTAATACACTTAGATTTTGTTATCATGCGTCATTTTCAAGACAGTGCTGTAATGATTGGCTATTGTAAATTTAAATTAAACTAAACATTCTTCTGTATTTTTAAATAATTTCATTATTTGTAGGAATATATTCAAATTTATTTTATTGGAAAAGTTGGTAAAGTATGTAGATAAGTATTGTTTTGAAATAATAGACTGATAAACGAATTTAAAGTTTGAAGCGGGATAGTGAGACAGGAGACGAGATCGCCTACAGAATCCACAAACACTCCAAACAATCCTCACCTTTAAATTTTATTTATTTCATCACGAAACATGATCTAGAGCGTGCATCATGTGCAGTTGTGTAGCCGATTCTGTTCGGTGAAATAGAACACACTACAAAATGCCAACATCCAGAGACACCGAGCGACACAGGTCGACGACGATGGTGAAACTCTCCATCCCTTACTCGATTTGAAATTAGGGTTTCTCTTGTAATCGCCATCTCATATTCTTGATTTGTTTGCAGGATGAAATCGAAGAGTTGGAACCATTGTTTGACTACAGCCGGGTTCAGCCTGTGAACCCCATCACCATCGATGGTGCGTTTCTTTTCTTGAAAAATTTCGACTACTTCAAACCCTAATTTTTACAAGATTACTGTTTACCCTTTTTATCACTACCCTACGGGAGTTTGTGTTTGAATTTGAATGTCTGATTGTGATGGTCGCAGATGATTTTTATGATGACGACGATGTGATTTTTCTTGATGGTAAGAAGAGGAAGACTACCCAGACTGTAAGTCTTATTTTAGGCTCTGATTTTCACGTATTTGTGCCCTGATTATTGGTTTTGGTTTTGTAACTATTGAAAATGTTGGGGTTTTAGGTTGAGGATGACAAGAAGACCAATGGGAAAGGAGTCTCAGTGGTGAACATTGAAGATCAAGATGATGATTGGTTACCCCCTCCACCAATGAGTGCAAGTAATTCGCAGAGGTCGATTGATGATGATTCAACTTTGAAAAAATTAAGGTTGTGTACTTTTCACTCTCCTTAGGAATTTTCAAATGCCAAATCTTAGTTGCTTGCTATTGCTTCTTTTTTTACTCCCCCGTGAAATTATATTGTCATTGTTCTGCGCTGGAATTGGTTGCTCCAACAGTGATATTATAGGATAAGAATAATGCATACATCTGTAGTCTATTGTGGGATGGGTGATAGCCTTTTTTATGTTCTTGAAAAAAAAAATTGGCCACTCAACCCTAACCACATAATGCAATGATAAAATGGAATCGTTGACACAGTTTTTCATTTTGTTTCTGTATATCTATACTTTTTGTGTGTTAATCATCTGTGGTTTCCTCTGGAACTAGACTTGCCTTTTGCGTTGCTCCACATGTGGATATTACACAGAAAAAGATGTGCATTGGTGAATAAAATGGTTTTAATTTTCCATATAATTACTCCCAATACCTACCCGCTTTTATCTACAGTTTCTAACAGGGTGTTACTTATGCATGTAGATTAAAGAAGCAGGAACTTGCCTCATTTGCTGAATCAGCAAAACAATTGTTAAAAGATGTGGAAGAGTCTTCTAAATTCGAAGTTAATGATTCGTTGCAGTCTTCGGTAGATGGTGTAGATGAGAAAAGTCTACAGCATTCTGAAAGACCAAAGATTGTCATTTCTGTTCAAGACAAAGATGGAACAAAGCAGATTCGAATGTTCATGGTATATAATTCCGTCAACAGATATACTTTTTGTTGTCAATGCATGATTATCGTTATCCTATGATTCACGATTCGGTTCATCAGCTTGGTGATACAATATTTGCGTTGCATTAATTGTTTCTGAATTGCTTGTGAACCATGCAAATAGCAAAGGATCGTGTGAATCACCCTCGCGCAATTCTTCAGCAGTTGGGGTGTGACATCTTGCTGTACAAAGCCATCAGCTTTGTACCCGGCCATTGGGGCTGGAATAATAATTTTCACAACCAAAGATCCAGTCTCTGTTCCACTTTAGCTGCTCTTACTGCTAGTGGAGGGAGATGACCCACAACCCTAATTTAAAACAAAGAAAAATGTTTTTTTCCTTTAGGAGTTTCTCTGTCTTAGATGCAGGTCAAACACCACCGAGTTATGATTTTTTACTTTGGGCCGTAAGTTATTATTGGATCACTGGGAAATTCTTCCTCCTGCACCGTATATTTTTCTTCTTCCAGCTCCCTATAATTATATTTGATGGACAAAACTGCTCTTATGCTATCCCGATTGTTTTATTTTTCAGGTAAAATCTAGTTGTAATTATTGGCACAAGAGTTGTGTTTCTGTTTTTTTTTTTCAAAGCTGCTTTTGTTGGGACAAGAATTGTGTTTCTGATTTTTTTTTTTCAAAGCTGCTTTTCATTTATAGGCCAGTGGACATATTTTCAAAACAGAGTTTGGCCTCAATCCTTACGCTCATATTTTATTTGTCTCTAGGATGACAAGTTTGAAAGGATTGTCAAGACATATGCCGATAAAATCAAGTGTGACCAGAAACAGATAGTATTGTCCTTTGATGGTGATAAAATAAGTTCGTCCGAAACCCCTGCTAGCCTTGGGATGGAAGACGATGATATTATTGAAGTTCACGTGAAATCACGTTGATCCAGGTGAGTAATATTCTATCTTTCTGTTTTTAAGAAATCTTTGATTTTGTTCATAGTATTACGATATCTTGCATTAGTAATGCACTTCTGACTTGAATTAATGTAAGGGTGTCACCTGCGTACTCACTTTCTGTCATTGACTTGTTTTTTTCCAGGGAAGTATCATATTGTCTCCTGCTCCAGTAGCCGTTCGATTGATTGCTTCATTCAAAACGTAATTTGCTTCTTTTTGCTGGAAATAGTTACAATATCGCCTATACTCATCTGACCAGGTAATCATGGTGCTCAAACTGACATTTCGGACGATGTTTGGGAGTTACATTACCCTTGAAGGTTTTTGTGTTTTTAGCATCTTTAGTAAAACAAGAACAATTCTAGTTCGTATTTGCAATACTTATTTGTACAGCAAATATTTTGACAGAATAGTTTAGGCACTCTTTTGTTAGATGTTTGTCATATAGGTCTGTTAAAATCCAGAAAACCTCCCGGTATTAGAGGTGCCTGCATTTTGTTTTCTGCTGTTTGGTTGATCGTTCAATAGATCTGTAAGCGAAGAGTTAGCTCAAAGTCGATTCCGAAACTTTAGTTGAAACACACATATAGAGATTATTTTTAACACTAGATTACATAAACAAATGCAAGTATCATTTTATGGTTACTCATTTTCAAATTAGAGATTTTAATTTGTAGTCCAGGATATGTATTAATTTTAATTTTTCCAATTTATTATCCTCTGACGTTATTCATAGAGACAATTAGCGAGCATGTCTCTTGAAGACTGTTAAAATGCTAAAATTTTACGCAAAAATATTCAAGCAATCTAAAAAAAGAGAAATGGTTTAGAACAATGAATCATACAATGCATTTTTATAATTAAAAGAGAGAGAAATAGAATTATGATAGAGATGGAAAAGGTACCGTTCATGTATTAAAGGCTTAAGTATGAGTTTAGTTCTTTAATATTAGAAAGTTGTTTTTTCTTTTAACGTAACTTAGTCCTTTCAAAAACATAATTGTTTTTCTTTCAAAGTTGATAGAGATGATTATCCTTGTTATTTTATACATTTTCAATAAAAATCAATCAATATATATTGTAATATCATTTATATTGATCTCAAAATTTCCTATGACATGAAAACAAGATTAAATAACATCTTGTTATTCAGTTAATAAAAATTTAATAAATTTACGTAAATACTTTTTTTTTCATATGTAAAACTTTTGAAATATTCTTATCTACATAGTAGGTAGTCAACGTAATCAATTTTTGATATCTTTTTATTGTGTGTTTGAATAAGACAATTTAAGAAGGTAATTTATTTATTTGGAGAATTTAAAATTTTTTCAAAGAATATGACATATTTTGATGAGAAAATAAAAAGAAAATTGAAATTGAGAAATTTTAAGAAGGCATTTCAAACAACTAAAATACTAAAATTTAAACTTTATTTAAATAATGAGGAAATAAAAATTCTTTAAGTTGTGAAATTGTTCATTAGTTAAGATAAAAATGTCCACAAGTCTAAAAAGTTGAATTGGACCGAACATAAAATTGAGATGAGTCAGCTTAGATCAAAGGTCGAGTCAAGATGATCTAGGTCAAAGATCGAATCGGATCGAGTTAGGTTGGATCGAAGGTCAAGTAGGGTCGAAGGATGAATTGGCCGGATTAGAACAAGCATACCGGCCTAAGTCGAAAGTCGAGTTGGGCTAAGTTGGGCCAAAGGTCGATTTAGGTTGGGCGGGGTCGAAAGTCGAGTTAAGTTGGACTAAAATGAAGATCAAGCTAGGTCAAACTAGATCGGACTGAAGGTTGACTTGAGCCTATCAGAAGGTCAAGTCGGGACAATTCATACTAAATGCTGAACCATGTCGGTCTGGACTAAAGGTTGAGTTGTGTTAAGGTTAATTTGAACCACAAATCAATACGAGTTGTATCAAATCAAATTTCATAACTAAATTAAGTTAAATTTAAATTAAATTTAAAGATAGAGTTGAGTTTGCGGTAAAATAAAAAATTAATTATTTTATAAAAAAAATTAAAATTAAAAATATTTTAATTATTTTATCCAAACTTAAATAATTATAAAAAAATAAATTACAAATAATTCAATTATTAAATATTCAATTTTTTGAAATTATTGAAATCCGTACTGTATTAATGTTTTCTGAGGGAAAAACATTTGTCGGAAGGGATTGAAGGACTGTGTCAAGCGGGAGGGATGATATATGAGCCACGTGGAAGAGGCAAATAAGACTATTTTTAATGCAGAGTACTTAATCAATTTAAGATCTAAATTTTATAAGATAAATTGACAGGAGAATAAATTTAGATATGAGAATCTTAAATATGATATTAAGTCATAAAAAAAATATTTTTTAAAACAACCTATTTTCTGAAAGAAATATTCTAAAATAATAAAAAAATATTTTTATTACAAATAATTTTTGTTGAGAAATATTATAGACCAATAACTAGAAAAGAATAATTCACAATAAATTAATAATAAAAATATTTTAAAATTAAATATTTGTAAGGTAAAGTGTAAATAACATAGAATTAAATGAATTTTATAAGACTCTTATATTTGAAGAAAAATATAGACAGATCTTAAAAATGAAACGATATAGAGAGACTCATAAAACCTAAATTAAAACTGTATTATAATCTCCATTGAGAGTGTCCTGATGCCAAAAGGTATGTTCGTTAGTAAAGAGAAAAGTAACTATATAATTGGAAAAAAGGTAGAAACTTATCCTAAATATTTTAAAAAAGAGAAAAATAATAAATTCTTTTTTTTTGTAAATTAAAATTAGTTTATATAAATTTATAGAAATTATATAAACTTTTTTCCAAAATAGATTGATAGATAATATATAATTTAATTTTAGATTGTAAAAAAATCATTCTTTTTAAAAAATATTCAAGGATATGTTTACATTCCCCGAGAAAATTGGTTATCTAAACCTAAATCTGTAGGCCCAAGCATAGCACAAAATCCAATTTTGGGCCAAGAGTCCACTATTGTTACCCACGCCACGCACATGTAAAATGTTGTCTTCCTCTCTCACCCAACTTGCATTCCATCTTTGCATCTCCAAAGTTTCAAATTTCCCCCTTTTCTTTACTTTTGGTCCCACACCTTATTCCATCTCCAAATTTAATATAATAAACAATTAAAGTTTTAGGAAAAATACCAAATGATTGTTTGATTTTCAGTACACATACATTTATATATAATGTATGAAATTAATAAACTAAATTTCAGTTATGATTTTCAGAGTTAGTAATTTATGATATCCACTGTTTTATTCCCATGGAGTTTTATTCTTGTACTCTATATCTCCGAAAAATAATGGTATATATTTCTTTTATAATTTTACTACTTTATTATATAAAATAAATAAATTTAACATCTTAATACTACTAGTCAAACACAAGAAATAAAAGAATTAAGAAATTATAGAAATCTTTATAATTATTCATATAATAGTTAATTTTTAAAAATATAAAAGTTAACATATCAACTATGCTAAAAAAACATGTATTATTTTAACAACACAAGCGATAATGATTTCTTTTTATCTTCACACAATCATTTATCAACGATCACTGATCTACCTTTTTCTTTTCATACCGACTACTCAATCACATTCAAACAAACGAAATGAAGTTTGAAATTTTAAAAGAATATATATTATAAAAATAAAAGAAAATAAGAAGAAAAAATTGAAAAACCTTATCTTATAATAAGAAATAAACTATGAAAATATAAAAACTTAAGTCTCATTTTGATTATTTTTTATGTCATTTTTAACTGTAAAAACTGTCACATTTTTTAACTTTTTTTGTTTATCTTATTTTTGTTTTGTTTTCATGGTATATTTTTTTATTTTTACATAAATATTCAAATAAAAAATATACTAAAAAATTTGACTACTTTATATAATGAAAAATAATAAAAAATATTACAATAAAAAATTTCAAAGTAATTTTAGTTTAAGTGCTGTAATTTTTTCCTCAAAACTAAAAATAAAGTCTAACAAAGAAAAAGAAGCCAAAATCAAACGTTTTTTTAGTTAAATATGTTTTTAATATTTCAAGTTTTAGTCAGTTTTGGAATTAATTTCTTTTTGAAATTTTATACTAATTTAGTCATTTATTTTTAGAAATGTGTAGATTTAGTCATTCTTACCAAAAATTTTTAAGTTTATTTAATATTGTAAATGCGTTTTATAATAATATTTGAGTTAACATTGAAACAAAGATGTGTTAAACGGTGTAAATAATTCAAATACTATTATAAAATGGGCTTAAAACATCATATAAATGTAACACAATTTAGTTAAAAGTTCTAAATTTACGTATTTTTAAAAATAAATGACTAAATTAATCAAACGTTTTGAAAAGATACTAATTCTAAATTTTAATTAAATTTAAGAGACAAAAATATATTTAATTTTTTTTTTACCAAAATCAAATGCAAAAAGAAGACAAAAGCTAAAAGATTATTTAAACCTTAGCATTCGATTAGTAATATAAAACTCACACGAATTAACCTCTTTTTTTTTTCAAGAGTAAATAAGTAGATGGGGCTTGAATTATTAACAGTGTTGTCTGAAATCATATTATGCTGATACAAGTCAACACCTCCTACACTTTTCGCGTCAGTCCAAACAACATTTATTTAATGCACTGTCAATCTCACCTACAGCGCAATTCAATGCTATTTTCTTTTTATTTTTCTCAATTATCTTCTCATTTGTGTCTAATAAATAGCTTCAGCCACTTGTAATAATCATAACACAGAATAATAGAATTTTACTTTTAAAAAAAAAAATACATTAAAAAAAATGATGTAATAGAAAAAAAACAAAGTATGATTAAATAGATTGAAAAGAGTTACAGAGTACAGTACTTTTGTTTGTTGCGATGTAAATGGAGTGAAAAGTAACGTGACGGAGTCGTGAGACACGAGGGGTGGGCCCGGGGTGGCCGGTCCGGTTGGGCCCATCCCATTAGGCGAGTTCCGATTGGCCCAACGCGGCTAACCTTTGGGATTACGTAACCACCACATTCACATGCACTATACACTGGATAACGTCCTCATGGACCCCACTTCACCACATCGCTCTTCCATGCTGGAAAAGTTCCATCTCTTCACTGTACACGTCACCTCCCCCAATTGGGTAAAGCCTGCAACAACGCATGACTCTTGTTGCTTCCTTCCCTTTCTTCTTCTTCACTGCACAACAAGAATCCACACACCACAACCCACACTTTCCAAAATTCACAACCCCTCTCTCTTTTTTCCCACAAACAAACACTTTTCGCTGCTTTCTCTTTGCTCTCTTCCACTTTTTATTTATTGGGAAACAGTCGTAGGTAGAATCTCTTACTTCCTTTTCGCTTTTCCAACTCCTTCTCAAAAGTCAACTCTCCATGCTTCTCTCGGATTTCATGTTCATTGTTGCTTCCTTTCACTGGTTTCTATACACTATTTTTCCTGCTTTTTACTTTCTTCGCTTTTTTTCATCACGAAAATTAAATTTAATTCGGCTTTTCTTTTTTTTTTTTGTTTGCTTCTGGTGGTTTTCTTATCTTCATTCATTTCTGTTATAGTTTTTGCTACTCTTTTTTGGGAGGACAGAGTGGTGGGCTATGATTACTTAGTTCCCTCTGATTTGGGTGTTTTTATGATGGGTGATTTCACTATCATACCATTACAAGTTCTCGAGTTATTATTAGTCGTGTGGGTAAATTGTGGATTTTTGAAATAGTTCTTTTGGATTTGTAATCGATTTGGACCAACAGGTAAGACATGGACATTTGAATCGCTTTTTTCTTTCCATAATAGTATATTGAGTAAATAGTATATCCAGTGTCAGCGTTCACCATTATTCAGTTATGAATCGTTACATATAATGGATTTGTCATTTTTTTAATAGTAATCACTTTAAATGTTATATTTGTTATGGTTTCTGATTATTTGTATCTATCATGATTTCTGAATAGTTGGCAATTTTTTTTTTTATATTTTCTGGTTTATAGAAAATAAACTATTTTCCATTTTTATTTTGTCAAAGGACTGTTTTATCATTCTTAACAGTCTTCTTATGGTTTCACAAGTATAACTGCATTTCATGTGAAGCTATTCTGCAGTTTCCATTTTTTCTTCTTCAGCTTTAAATTCTATTGACCCTGTGCGATTTTGTTTACAGCTTGTAAACCTTCACAGGGCAACAACTGATGCAAGACGAGATTGCCTTTTGCATAAAAGGACTCTGCAACCCTGCATGGTAGCTGAGCTGATATCTGGATCTTCTTTATTTAAATTGGTGTCTATACAGTATGCAGTTTTGTAATCTCAGAGCCTTTTTCATTATTGGAATTGAAGATTAAGGAAATGGAGAAGGTTTGTGAGTTCTGCACGGCCCTGAGGCCACTTGTTTACTGTAAAGCTGATTCGGCATATCTTTGTCTATCCTGTGATGCGAAGGTGCATTTGGCAAATGCTTTGTCCGGCCGGCACCTCCGGAACCTTGTGTGTAACTCATGTGGAGATCGTGTTGCTTATGTTGTATGTTTGGACCACAAAATGTTAATCTGTCGAGACTGTGATCAAAAGTTGCACAATAATTCTTTATCACACCAGAAACGAGCTATCAGAAGTTTCATAGGTTCCCCTTCTGCTAAAGACTTTGCAGCACTCTGGGGGTTTGAATTGAATGAGATTGAAAACTGTGCCAATCAGGATCAGTTTGATTCAGTTTCTTGTGTTTCTGCGGAATTGAATGTAGCACAAGTCTCAGGAAAGCCTGACATTCAAAATGGGGTCCCTTCACTGCTAGCTGGGGCCAAACTTGATGAGGGATCGACCAGTCAACAAGGTCAGGTAAGCAAGACAGAGTTTTAATATCTCATTTATTGTACTGATGAAATATATTATACGTAGTTTTGGATTTCAGTCATTTCAAAACTACTTTAATAGCTAAAGCTCTCATGATATAAAATTTAGCTTTGTCACCGAAGTTTTCCAATAAATATAAGATGGCTGTAGTCATAAACCATCTGGTACTTCTGAATTGATTGACTTTATAATACTGAGCCCATAAAAGGCATAGTTTAAAAGCACGTACACACATGTATATTAAAGTTTACGAGTTTACTTTCCATACTTTGTGAGAATTAGAGGAGTCATTATAACGACTTAAGAGTTGAACAGGATGTACACTGTTATTGCTTTCAAATTACTTTAAAAGGATGCAATAATAGAGTACTTGATACTTTAGTTCCGAAAATTATAAAGTAATGGTTAATCTAGTCCTCGTTTTATAAAAAGGATGTCAGTTAATTTAGTCTATCAAATTGGCTCCAACAGTTAATTTGGTCTTTTAGATTATAAAATTAATAATTTAATTCCTGAATTCAACAACCACTGTCAACTTTGCTATCTAATTTAACAACTATCCATCAATTTGGTTCTTGGCATTTAGGGACGAAGCCACTGATAATACACAATAAAGTGAGAGGCTAAATTGACTGATACACACTTACAATCAGAACCCAAAATGACTTACATTTAAACTAAAACAAGTCGAGGGATTACAATTTCTTTTAACAATTCCAGGGAGTAAAATAATTAATAATTTTTTTTTTTGGAAATTGATTTGATGGTTACTCTTGTCTTGGACAAATGATAGAAACTACCAGTTTATTAAATCTGGAGCAAATCCAAGGAATGGTTTGTGCATTCTCAAATTTAGGAATATGCAACATGTTTTGGCCAAATTGGTGTTCCTCTCACCTTGTAAAATCTCTTGTAGTTGCTAAAACTTCCTTCCTTTCTCATTGTATGACAACCGCTTGGTCAGAACACAACAATTACGGGAAGGTGTAATTTAAAATGTAACCCTTAAAGTATTTACTTAAATTGTAATTTTTTTTTTCTAGTCCCAATTCAATAAATCAAGACAACAAATAGTATAATTTGGATATACATGTCTAATTAATTAGAAAAAGGAACAGCTTCTATCATATGTATAAATGCAACCCATATGGTTTACTCTTTTCCGCTTCTGATACAAGTTAAAATGTGATGCATCTCAATTTTTAATATTGTCTTGCAGATATTGCACAATCATCAAGAGCGTCAAACTATTGTGCAGCAGATTATTGATCTAAAATGGCTCCAACAAATTGAGGAGATTGATTATTCTGCAAAGATCAGCAGGCTAAAAGAAAAAAAATCATCACCTTCATTATATCACACTCTTAAGAAATTGGACGAAAAATTCAATGGTCAATCACAAAATTCCCAGGATTTGGCTACTAATGTTCTGGAAAAATACTGTCCTACTGTGGAGCCGAGTACAGAAACTGTGCCCTCTACTTTTTCTCAACTTGATAATTTATCTTCATCTTCTATTATCGATCTTCCCTTGCATGGAGAATTGTTCTGGACGTGCAAAAGTCCACTTCGAAGTAATCAGGTCAGAGATTTCTTTGTTCGAAGACCACTGGTTTTAACCTCTGTTCTTCTTTATGAAATATGAACTGCTAACTTCTTCTCCTATTTTGCACCTTGCTTTGGTGGGATGCATGCCTTTGGTTACATGAAAATATGAACATGTACACACAAATATCAAAACTTTTTTCGATTGAAGTTTGAAAGAGAACACTAGGTTTTGTACGTCATTGGATAATATATTTAGCATATGATGAAGAATGGGAACATAGAACCGAGGAATAAACACAAAAACAATTGAAAAATTCCATATTTGATATTAAATTATTAAAGATAAGCTATCATCAAGGAGACAGATATTATGCTGTATAGGTAACTCAAAGGGCACTAAATCTAACCAGACAAGCAACGCGAGCTTAAAACTCAAGTATATCTTGTCTACTCTGGGAAAGAAAACCACAATCTAGCTAGGGATAAGATATCCCAATTCCCATTCAACTAAATCCTAACTTCTGAAATTACGGATATTCCCTCAATCCTGATTATAAACAGCAATTCACATTTTCTGCTACATTACAAATCATAATTTAATCGAATTTGAAATAGAATTTCCCCATACTGCAATAAGCTTCCAACAGTTATAATTGTTATACATTTCTCCTTTTCCTTTATTGCAACATATTAATAAAAAAGCTTTATGATGATGTCTGTGTAACCCAGCAAGGATAAACAGAATTACATATTGATGAAGAGCTTAAAGGACAAACTGGACCAACAAAACCCATACATAAGAAAGGATATTATGCTAGAAACAAAACACAAGTATAGTATGCTAAGAAAAGGAGTTATTTTTACATATAATTATTGAAACGGGTATTGGTTTCATAATATAAGATTAATATCATTCCAAGACTTTCCTAATGGTGAAGGTCCTCCTATGCAAAGGCTTTAACTTGTCTCTTCCAGGCCTATCCTTGTTTAAAGAAAAATTGGGTTCAAGCTGGAAAAAATGGAAAATCATACAAACAAATTTCAGCCAGCTTTTGAATGTCTTTAACAGGAATTTGGTTGGAAAATGCCAAATTAAACATGCTCTTGATAGGGTTTCTAAACTCAAATCGGTATCATAGAAAGTTTGGAAATTTTGTTTCAAACATAGCATGCTGGCTTTTTAATCTTAGACCTCCCTCCCAATCTGTCAGTGACAAGAAAGAGGAGGAGTTGAATATCTAGTAATGTAGCAAGACACTTGTTTTGCTGTGTGTTTGTGACTGCTCTTGCATTTGATTCATTTATATTTGGTTGACATTATATTGATTGTTCAGTATCTACATTTGGTCAACTTTATACTTGTTGTCAAAATGGAAATTTCTTTTTGTCAATGTTGCAGCTGTGGTCCCAAAATATTCAAGACCTTGGTATATGTGAAGAACTTGTTCGTCTGGATGATTTTAACATCCCTGATGTTGACTTAACTTTCCAAAACTTTGATGAATTATTTGGAGGAGATAAGGATCCAATTAGAATATTGTTTGATGATCAAGATGTCTCCTGCTCTTCTTTAGAGAAGGATAAGTCAATCGACAAGTCAGATATTGACAATCTAAGTGCAATGGAGGTCTGAATTTCTTCCTTTATAAGTCAACATATTTTCATTCCTTCTTAGTGTGTTGATAGTTGTAGGGCTACATCAGACTACAATGATTAGAGAAGAGCGTCATAATATTTATATCAACTTTAGCAGAATGTGAACAGAAATTTATTTTTGTAAGGCTAATTTTAAAGGACAAAGGGCAATATTAATGCAGAGTAATAATGTTATGCAGAACAGTGCACTTCAGCAGTTTCCTTTCGGTGACTTATCACTTCTTGAATCAAAAGCGGAAATGTGAAACTTTCAAATTTAGACATGAATAATATTGGTTTAAATGCTTTCTGATTCATGGTTTTGGTTATACCACACATTTTTTTGGAAAGCATTCAAACACAAATGCAGTTGCAATGATACCATAGATACAGTAAAATAGTTAATATAAGTTTCAGCAATCATTGTATGTAACTACTTTATATCTTGATTTCTGAAGCTATTTATAACCACAAAAGTTCAAAGAAATACCATAGAAGAAGAATTGGAGGACTACTGTGTCCTCCCATGTGATACAATGATTTAGGTCCATAATTGTGTAATATATGGTGCAAATGTTTTGAAGCTCCCATATTTTTATAGTATAAGCTTTAGAATAAAAAATTCATTATGTAGTTTAAGGTTAACTCCAGTTGATCTTCATCAAAATCATCTAATACTGTATTCATGAATAGTTGATCGAGCTAAGATATAAGAAGTCAAGGTAACATCGACGAGATACCCCGTCTCCAAAATAAAATACCTATTAATTGTACTCTTGTTTTTCTGTCATGAAAGGATTCTTCGGCTTCTGCATCCATTAATCTCTCCCAATATGATCATGAGAACAAGCATATGAACCCTCTCGGCCAGTACTGTCCAAAAAGCATGGATCCTACGCATGCGACTCAACCATTTGATTCAAATATACCCTTATCTGTTTTGGGATTCACTTTGGAAAGCAGTTTCACAGGTCATGAGGACAGTGTCCTTTCTCCCTACAGTGAAGGGAAGGCTTATTCAGGTAGTTAAATTGAATTGAAGATTGCACATGTGGAGCCTAAAGGAAATGTCATATGAAGTATAAAGAGAAAAGGTCTCAATTGTGAGTTCTGAGTGCTAAGTGTCTCACTTTAGCCTATGTTTAGTTGAGTCATTTTAACATGCCATTCAGTTATTATCACATACCTGTTAGTTCTTCATCTCAGTATTGTCAATTTTGACATTCGAGTTTGTTTTTGGTACCTCATTGATCTATTACCAGCAATAATGCATTTTGTCCCTGGAAATATTATTAAGTTGATATTTGTATTTTATCAATTTTTATCATATTTATATTCTTTCTGCTTCCAGGCATGAGAAGCAATTTCGACTTCTATCCAGGAAACCTGGAGCTAATGTAAGAAAGAGAGTGAAAGGCATTGCTATGACAGAAAGCATTTGACTTTTGCATATTCATGCTGTAGATATCTCTCTCTATTCCAGATTGTTCCTCATCATGAAGCATTTGTTAACTTGATAAATTGATTCGCTCATATTTTTTCTGTTCATAATATATTGTAAAAGTATAGCATCATGATATGTGCTGCTTATTCAGAAAATATAGTTAATCTATGTGTATGTAAATATGAACAATTTCTTCCAAATTTGAGTTTTCTTCCTGTTAAAAGTCTAATAATCTTGACAACTCAATTCCTACATGGTGTTGTATAACATCCACTCAATACCATGGACATTATATTCAGCGGAAAAAAACTCTACAGACAAGTGTTGCAAGTCTCCATGTAATACAAGGAGAATACATTCTTTGCAATATACAGTCCTTTATTGGTTAAAGTTCATCGAAAAATATAAAACTATGAGAGATTTACTAAATTTCGTGTTAGACTCATCTAAATATGTGATTTTCAATAATTCATCTAATGGAAAATATTGCGAGAGTGTGTAATCTACATGCATAAATACTTTGCAAGGTCTTTTTGGTTCTTGATAAATGATATGTTTGTTGCTGTACCTGCAGATCTATGGACTTATTCTGGTTTCTCTTGATAGTTAAGTTTAGTCAACCCTTTGCATTTTTTTTTGCTGACGTTTGAAATCTTAAACCCTATTACAGAATAATCTACCAATACTCAACAGTTATGTTTCAATTCAATCAAAGTTAAGGATTATGCTGTACAACTACAAGCAGCCATTTTCAGTGGCAGCTCTATGCATTGAGAGTAGTAGAGAAAGGGACATTTGTGATTTGCTCTTCAGACCTTGATAAAACTTAAGAACAACTAATTCAGCTTTTAGCAGTGTGACCAAAGCTGTAATGAAAGGGAAAGATAATCTGAACATTGTTTGTTTATGAAAAAATAATATCTGAGAAGAATTGTGTGGCTAACTTAACAACCATGACACGTGGGAAAGAGTTTATCTATTGCTCATTGAGAAAGAAATTAACGTGAGGCTTTTGAATGAGTGTTATTTTATTCAACAAACATTTTGATACCAGATTTTGATGGAGTAGCGATTAGAGGAAGAGGTTGTTGTAAATGTGATAAAGAAGCAATCCCTCTAACCTCTCACTCCAATTCCAAATAGAAAGACCATGATTTCTTTTCTTTTCTTTTCTTTTCTTTTCTTTTCTAAATGAATGTCAAACTGTCTTAATCCACTTCATGACTTGAAAATGGGAAACCAAAGCCTAAACCACACCAGCCAGTACCCTCCTTCAAACTAACTTCAAATTCAAGCATTATATAATCAAATGCTGCCCTAACCGCAACTGCACCTTGAATACGCCCTCTAAACTGTCTTCGCCTCTTATTATCTTTCTGTTAGAACCAAAAAATTATTATTTCTATTTATGTCTATGCTCAAAACCAAGAATAAATCATACAACGTGGACCCCCATTTACCAATTTTATGTCATTCCCTTTTTACAACTTTATATGTATGTAATTTTTTATTTTCTTGTCCGAAGGGTTTTTTAAATAGTTATTTTGTCCTTGTGTAAGTTCTTTCAAGTCCTTTAATTAGAAAAAATAAATTTAAGGATCGTTTTGACATCAACGGTTTTTAAAAATAACAAACAAACATATAAGTGCTTATTATTTCATTCGTGTATATGTAACATCAAACTAAACTTTATTGTATTTCTTTTATGGATTTCAATTCTTAAAAATGTATGATGCACTTAAAGAAATTAATTATCAGAGTGAAAAAATAATAATTCGCTGAGCCGTTTCAACAATTTTGAGTGCTAGATTTATGTAGAGTGTAGAATATAACTGGTGACCATTTTAGACAAATATTATTTTGTTAGCTATTATTGTTAAGATAATACAAAAAAAAATATAACATTTAATAATATTAACAATGTATAAATTTTAATGAGAATTTTATTACGCTATTTGACATATACAATGGTTTACTAACCTCCGCACAATAGTTTCTGCATTAAGTAATAATTATTGATGTGAGCGCATATGGATTTGACATTAAACGCATATATTAGTTAAGTATAAATGAATAGACAACAATGGATATAGCAATAATTGAGAGCTAAATTGTAGTTTATAAAAAGAAAAAATTATCTTGACACCTCCTTTTTCTCTTATTTCTATTTTTCTGTTAATAATAAAATACTATATTTAACTAATATAACAAAATTTTGAAATAAAATAATAATATTTATAGTTATTAAATGGTAGTATAAAATATAATACATGTCAAACTATGATTATCCTTTATAAAATATTGCTGAAATGAGTTTTGGATGAAATTAAAAAGGTTGCATAAATCAATTACAGTAGTGAGAAACTGCATTGCTCCATAACAATTTAGTAAGAGAAATAAATTAAAATTAAAATGAACCTTCTTTGGAATTTTTTTATATAATTTCTCCGAATTTTCATTTTTAAATTGTATATAATTAAATTTTAAGTTATCAGTAAGACTAAAAAATCACGCCATTTTTATTACATAAGACTAAAAGGAAATTACATCAATGGTCAATGCTTAAGCAGGAAATTTAGTTTTAAGAAACACACCAATTTTAAAATACCAAAAAAATCCTCAAAAGATTTAGCAGATCTTACGGAATGAGTAGGGGTAATTAGGGAAAGGCATAAAAGTTGAATAAGCTCCGAAAGAGCGTTCTGTTAGGAAGTGTGTCAGAGACGGTTTCTTTCTTTCTTTCCATGGCACCAAACACACTCGCCTCAACCATTACCACTATAAAATCTCTTCTTCCACCTCTCTCTCTCTCTCAAATCGCTTTCTCTTTCTAAAATCGCCTCACTCCTGGAGAGAAGCTCAAAGCCAACAGAGAGGTCAGTGATTTTCAAGAAATTCTCGGTTTATTCAATGAACAGTAGCTTCTTTAATTCAATTTTAATTTCTCTATGAATTAACTTCATTATACATTAAGTAATTTGCATGTTCGACTTATTAATCATTTCATCGACATTTCTTGAATAAAACTTAGTTCGACGTTTTCTTCGATCGCGCACTGTGATTCTTTAAAGAATCGGTTATCAAATTATTATGATCTGAGAATAAATATGAATTAAGTGATGCTCGATGAAACAATTCAGTTAATGATCGATCATCACATTGCGATTCCGGAATTCTTTTCAGTTATAACCATCTTTGTCTGATTTTGCAGAATCGAGAAAAATGCTTAATAAGGACGCTTGCTCTCCCTCCTCCAACGGCGGATTCGGACCCGCTTCCGCCTCTGGTCAACTGCCGTCGAACGGAGGCTACGGTTCGTTGTACTCAGCTCTGTCGAACGATAACCTTCCTTCGCTCTCCGCGAACTGCAGCAACGGCGGCGGCGTTTCGCTGTACCCGTACTCCGAGTCAGCAACTCAGTATGACTCGTGCGTGATTCAGAAGCACCAGGACATGGTGAACCGTCAAAGCATGTGCCTGAACCGCCTGGTGGAGACTTCCAAAGAGGTGGATGCTCTGAGGCAGGAGAACGGTCAGCTCCGGGCCGCAAACAAGGAGTTGCAGAAGCAGCTGCACCTCGTCATCCAGGCTTCGCTGGAGACTCAGTTTGCCGCCGCCGGAAGTGGCTCCTCCGGCCAGACTCAACCGACGCTGTTCGATGTCTTGCATGGCTTCCGCAGCCTCAACATTGGGGAAGGCAAAGAGAATTATGCCGATTGGAATAACAACAGTAATCATAATCACAACAATATTATGAATAATAATAATAACAAGGACCTGCAGGAAGTTTCGGACGAGAGTCCAACGAGCGTGATGGAGAATAACGTGGTGGAAGTTGAGAGATTCTCGCTCCCTAAGAGCATATCTGTGAGGTCCAATGGTTACTTGAAGATGGCTCAGTCTGCTGCTCTTGCCACCAATAATAATGCAACTCGCAATAAAGGTGCCACTCGCCCACGCGCCACCGCAACTCCACCTGAAGCCGTTGTAAGGACACACGTGCTAACTCTCTATATATGCTTGGGCTTTTTAAGTTATTATTATTATTATTTATTTTGATATGTGATTATTGCGTTTATCGTTATTTACCGTACTTGACGTGCTTGTTAGTTGCTAATTATTTTCCTTTCAAAAGAAGTAAAGCCTTGCTTGTCTATGTCATTACCTGGTGGTAGCTGCAACGAATGGAGTAGTTTCTGGTTGTTGTTTTCATTTGCGTGTGCTTGTTTTGGAAGTGTGCAACTCTAGTTAGCAATCGGGTTCGCAGGACCCATTAGCTCAAGTTGCTCTAAGGCATAAAGAAGTAGCCCAAGCCTTGCTGTGACAGTTGTAACTTGTTTGGTGGGTAGGAGCTAGCATAACCTGGGCTTTGGGGTCGTTAGGTTAGGTGGGGCTCTAGCTTTTCCCGTTGTTTCTTTTTTCTTGCGTGGGTATCATGTCCCAGTTAAGTAAGATTAATTTTGATAAGGAGCCATACAGTTTTGGTATTGTATAGGGGTCAAATAATTATGTGGTTTTTAAAACCTCCATGAATTTTTGAAATATGGAGAATTGGCAAGGCTGTGTTAGCCATACAACACACGTCCACTAAATATTGTTCTTTCATGTGTAGATTTGAAAAGATTTATGATAGTCATGTTTGATCTGTCATTCTGCTGCTAGCTGCTAGTGGTTGGGTATGTTTAACGTTTTGATAGCCACAAACAACAATTTCTAATTCGTGTTAGATGACATTATTGTTTTTAATTGGTAGAGTAGAGCTGATGCAAATATATTTTATTTATTATGGAAATTTTTATTGTCAGCAAATAAAGAAGTCATTTTAGTAAATAACGTAATTAGTGTGTGTGTGGAAAGTATATGTGCACCGTGCACATAAATGCATAATTGGACATGATATAGATAACAATATCTAACAAAACTTTAATTATTTTTTGTATGAATTCACATTATATCTTTTCCTTCTTACACTTATGCTCGTTTAGACGATGACATCTAAATTAAGAGAGTATAGTTCAGCTTACTTAGAGAGGATGACACCTAAGTTAAAAAGTCAGCTTAATTGGTTGAGCACCGTATGTATGAATTGTTATAATATCTTAAATATATTCAATGTTTATGGATGAAAAAATTACGAATCTGACTTAACTACTGTTGATAGTTGGCAGCCTAAAATATAGGAAAGAGTTTATTTATTTATTATTATTGTAATTTATGCTATTTGATTGTTGTTGAAATTTTTGCATATGTTGGCATGAAATGGTACAGCAGAAGGTATATGTGCGGGGAGGGCAGAAAGAGGAAGAGCCTCTGGAAATGGTGGTGTATAACCAGGGGATGTTCAAAACTGAGCTGTGTAATAAGTGGCAGGAAACTGGTACATGCCCATACGGAGACCACTGCCAATTTGCGCACGGTATTGGGGAGCTTCGCCCAGTCATTCGCCACCCACGCTACAAAACTGAGGTCTGCAGGATGGTCCTTGCTGGGGTTGTGTGCCCATATGGCCATAGATGCCATTTCCGCCATGCACTCACTGAACAAGAGAAAGCTGTGGTATCACAGCCTAAGCCCAGAACAATGAAGCTGGAAAGATAGGAGTCCGTCTTGTCTGCTGGAGTAAACGTAAATGGTACATAATATTCTTCATTGTGTAATTACAAACATGGACAACTACCACCTAAAAAATAATATTGCTTTCTAATGAATTGGAAAAGTAAGGGTAAAATACAAATACAAAATAGGAGGTTTGCCGCCATATCTAGAGCAGGATTGTTGGGGAGAATGTGGTCAGTAGTCGTCGTGTCTTTCATTTTTTTCTCCCGTCACATTTTGATTTTTGAGAGTTAAATTCATAATACGTCAGATGATCCCGATCCAACCAACCGATAGAAAGTATTCTTTGTAATGATACTACTTTTCTTTTTTGCTTTTTTGGTACTTTTGAAATGATACCATTTGATACTTTGCAAAGAAAGCAATTTCTAGTGTAGTCTATTTTTTAGCTGCCTGTACTTTTTTCTTTCAATACGAGTATATAATATATTTCACTTCCCTTTTTTGCTCATCAAGTAAATCCCCCTCTTTCCTTAGGCTACAAAATCAGGTCTTAAAATAAATTTGGTAGAAATCTGTGTGTTTGCCAAGATTGTCCTGTAATTGTTTAGGCCCAAGATTCCGTAGGCCTTGGCCCATAGTAATATGCTCACACTCACTCCAGCCTTCTCCCGTGAACAAAATGTATCTAATTAAGCTCGGACATACTACCATGTTTATTCGGCCTACCAGTGATCTCACATACCTGGACATTGGTACTTCAAAAATCCATCAATAAACTATTCAAGGAAATTGATGTCATTCACTTTTTATTAGAGATAAAACTTCAAACATTTTATATATGTACTCTTGTAAGATAATTTCTTTCACAGTGATCCAACTCTGTCCAGAACTTTATTATTTATTATGCCTAATTTCATGCCCTTTAATTATAAAAATAAATAAATAATCAAAGATCAATTGATATCACTGGCTTTTAAAACGGCCAAATAAACACTCGTAGTGTTCTTATTTGCTTCCTGTATATCTAACATGAAATTATTTTATAAAATATCTAAACAAAATAATTTATATAAATTAAATTTTACCCTAACCAGATTTTATTTACGGATTATTTAAAATGTTCCATGAGACTAGATACATTTTTACATTTTTTTTACATCACCATAGATCACGAATTGAATGGTTTTTTATTTTTATTTGAAGTTTTTTTTCATATTCTGTGTGTAGATAGAGAATTATAAAAATAGATAATTTAAAATAAAAAAAAAAGATCCTTTAAAAATCTAAGATTGTGTTTTGAAACCTCCATCAAAGTATAATGATATAAAATTTAAGGACGAAAGTATAAATTTTTTTATTCTAAGCTATCAGAATAAAAAATCATTTTATCTTATGTAACTTTTGTCTCGATAAAAATAAATTAAGAGAACAACATTATGCTTATAACTTACAACTTTAAATTTGTGTTTTAAAATCAAAGACGCATTTTGTAAAAAAGTTACATGCTATGCTTAAACAATTGCACCAAATGCTTAGTCATAGGAGCGTAACTAAGTTCACATATAGAATAAATGTAGGTATAATTAGTTGTAACATACTCACTTTGGTCCTAATGTGTTTAAATGATACTTATTTTTAACTTTGTGTTGATTTAGTACCCAAATTAATTAATTTGCATCAATGTAGTCCATCTCGTTAAATTTTCATAAACGCCGTTAACAATGACACTGATGTGGCATTGCAGAACAGACAGTGTCACCAGAAATAATTGTCCAGTGGCAATTTTGGTTTAACGTGCCATATCTCTCTTTTAAAGTTTATTATAAATGATTTTCCCATTTGAAAGCCCTAATTTTCCATTGCTACCTTCATCTTGAGTTGAATTTTGTTGTTGAAAAACATCTTTGGTTTGATTTTTGTTAACAACGAACTGTGAATGAAGATTTCAAAGGCTGCAATTACTTCAAATGGTGCAATGGAGATAATGGGAATGAAAGAGATGCAACCATTGCTAAACAGAGCAAAAGGAAAGGATAAGTAATCTGGAAAAAAAAGTTAATTGATTCTGAGAAGTGGCTGAAATACTTATTTAGGATAATTGGTTTGTTGGGTTTGATTATCATCCTCCTCCTGTGTGTTCAAACAAAAACCCTAAACCCTATGATCCAAACAACAAATCATGCAACTTCAATTTTATCCAAATCGTGCAGACTCCCTCAAATTCAGCAAACCCTCTTCCCCCTCTTTACTAACGTATGCAGAGAAATGGGAACAAATGTGTGACTTTTTTTTTTGTCTTATGTTGCACTGTTCCACATCATACACAACTCTTATGCCACATCACAATATTTTTTTTCACTTACTAGGTCCACATAGTCAAACGTTATCTTAATTAACGACTTTTTTCACTTACTAGGTCCACACAGTCAAATGTTATCTTAATTAACGACGTCAACGAAAAGAGACTACATTAATGCAAATTAACTAATTTGGATACTAAGTAGACACAAAATTAGAAGCGGGTATTATTTAGACACGTTAGAACGAAAGTGGGTGTGTTGCACTAATTATACCAATAAATATATAATCGAACATGTAAAGTTAAGTCAAAATTTTCTTAACACACCTTTGAAATAATTGATTATCAAGTTTACAACAACTTTTCTCAAATTCCGCATCTAATCAATAATATTGGGTATGCATTACATTCTGCAAAAGGAAATTTCACATGTTTTGGATATATGTGATTAATTATGATACATAATTGATTTTATCAAGAAAATTTTTATGTTTTTTAAATCAAGAGAGCTATGTTGTGATTTCTAAATATCTTGTGAGAATATTTTTACATAATTCAATTATTTTGGAAGAAAGATCGCTCAAGATTCATCATAGATAATTAATCATGTTTGTAGGTTGATTTGTTGTAAAATTGGTAATTTGTTGCTCAAAGTTCATTAAAGAAAGATTACTATAGATTATTTGTTGTTGTAAGATTAATTTATATAAATAATGTTAAGATAAATACGTGATAAAAAAATTGTATAAAAGGTGAGCCGTTGGAGTCGCTAGAATTCGAATCCATTTATACGCTGAACCTTTCTATATTATCCTCTATTGTATTTTTAAAATATTATTTGTCTATATTAAAAAGATTTTTAGTATATTTTAAAACATAAAATTTAATGTATATAATAAATATATTTTAAAATTAAAAAAATTAATAGAGAAACCAAATAGTAAGTTATTAAAAACGTTTTGTACCTTTATTTACTTTGATCGTAAAAAATAAAAAATAAATAAATCGTATCAAAAGTATATTTTATTTTGTTACACTAATTTATGTTTGAAAAACTTCGACTGAGGGAGCACGTGGTGGTATGCAGTCGAGTACATGATATGAGGCCGTGCATCCATAATCTAACGGTTGAAATATGTGATTGATGAGTGGCGTAGAGATAATCCAAAGTTGAAGGGAGAAAAGATTCGTGTGTGGTGGGGTTAGTGTGAGTAATAAAACCCATTTCCTTCTGTTAAGCATCTACATTCCACAACAACTCCTATTCCTATCATCTTCTTTCTACACACACCAATATATATTTACATGTGGTTAACCTAACCTAACCCAACAACATTTCGTTTCATATCGCAGAGAGAGAAAGAGAAAGGGAGAAGAGGCTGAGGAAGTGATGGGAGATGGGTGGGTTGGTAAAGCATAAGAGAATCAATATTTCTCACTGTTTTTGCCGATTCCACCCATTCCTATGATTTCCTCTGCTTTCTCTCTTTACACTCTCCTCTTACCTTCTCTTACTTATGTATGGTAAGCTCTTTTTTCCCTTCAGATCTCTTCTTTATACCATAGATCTGTGCTTTTATGAATCTTGATTTCTCTATCGTCTTACTTTTTCCTTGCTTCGCATGTATGTGTTACTCTGCTATAATTACTATCACAGATTTACCTTTTTTTTTTTCTTCTTGTTGTTCATGTTTAAGATTTAACAGATTATATGAGCTATTTCTAGCAGGTGCGTGTGTTCTTTATGATAAATGCGCTATGTACCTTTGAAGAGAGAAGCTAATTAATTGATCCAGTTGAATCTTGGTTCATTTGTAGATCAATGAGTATATATGAACTGGTTTTATCTGAATTATATTAAAACTAAATAAACAAAAAATATTAACAGATATTAACATACAGTAACAGCGATAGGTAGTTGATGTCTGGAAATTAGATTTTCTGTAGATTATAAATCAAACATACGAATTTGAAGAGATAATGTTTGATAGTGAAATCACTCCTGCTGAATCTTCAAAGCAAAATATTTATTTTAAAAATTACTTTTAAAAAATTGTTAAAGTTCACACAATAAGCGAGTACTTCTCAAAATGATGAGATTAAGTACACCTGAATATATGATAATAACTTGTTAATTAATATCAAAATAATAGATGAGGTGTGAAGATGCTTATTCACAGTGCCAAGTAAAACGGTCTATTAATTCATTTCTTAATTTTTGAATTTATATATACATTTTTAATATAATATTAAAGTTTGTATGGAAGAAAATGTTCGGAACCTGACAAAGGAGTTCACTGAAGAAAAATGGAAGATTTAATATATTCGAGACAAATAGAAAAAAATGTTCAGAAAATTGACGTGTAAACTTTAAAAGACGAAAGGTGTAGATATAATCAAAAAATAGAAGTATACATTTGAATATTTTAAATATGAGTATAGATTGAGGATTAGAATGCAAGATAGTTACATATTTATAATTAGGTTAGGTTTCTTAAATATAAAGGGAGGTTGGAAAGATTGTATCCGAGAAAGTAAATAATATGGAAAGTTAAAAATTTGTCTCATTAGTTGAAATGAAAGTTAAAAGGAGAGTTATGATGCACTGATAGGGTTATCTATATATGTGTTAGACATGTATATGTGTTTCATAATTTGGTATACTTTATCGATATTTATTAATAAAATATTTAATTTATAAAATCGTAATAAATTATAAGAAAATCTTTGAATATTGATTAATTTTAGTGACAAAAAATAATTAGTTATTATAATGATTAATTTAGGTACCAATTATAAACTAAAGTAATTTTTATTATAGATTGGTTTCTAAATTTGTCACTAATATTAGCTACCAAGAATTTGACTATCAAAATAATTAATTTATAAAGTGATTTTTAATTAGAAAATTAGTCTCTAAATTGGTCATAACATATTTTTTATTGCTACAATTGGTCATTATTTGAGAGTTTTCTTGAAATGGTGATAATTTATGTTTTTTGTTGTTGAAGATTTTAGTATATATGATTTTAATTTAGATTTATATTATAACAATCCTATATTTATTATGTTTTTAAGAATTATTATACATTTTTCAATATTTATATATCACATATAATATTTTATTATTTTTAAAACAAATGTATCTGTGTCATATACATATTGTATCTGATATATATATATATATATATATATATATATATATATATATATATATATATATATATGATACAACATTTAGAAGTATAAGATGATTGTTTGAATATAAATACATCAGCTCACGAAAATTTAAAATTAATCGACTATTTATTTATTTTAAATAATAAGTAAATAAAAATCTTATCAACAAAGAAATTATTAAAATAAAATAAAATGTAATTGATATTGATATTGAAACAAAAATATATTAAATAATGTAAATAAATATTAATATAAAATATATATTTATTATATTTTAAAAATTATCATAATTAATTTAAAATAATTATATTTATTTATCTTTACAATTTAAAAATTGAAATATATTACCATTTTAAATATAAATAGACTTCAAGAATTAAAAGTATATTTAACTTGAATAATTAAGGAAGACAAGTATAAACATATTACTAAACCGGGACGTAGGCATATTTTTTCAACCAAAAGAAATAGTTGTATCACCATCTTATTGATTTACTCAATAAAGTTGAATGTCCAAAAATAACATTAAAATATATTTTATATATAACTTTGAAAAAACATATACCTAAAGGAATAACATACTAAGAAATCATTTTTTATGACAAAAAAAATAAAAATGAAGGTGCAATATTACTACATGTGGAATGCACAAAACTATTCCGTTTAAATTGAAGACCCTAATAAGAGAACCTAGTGGCTGCAACCATGAGGCAACACCATTTAGAATAATATATAGTGAAGGTGGGTCCTAAAAGCTAATAGAAGCCATCATGATAGAGACAACTAAAACCTAATTTAGTGATAATTTATATAAAAGAAAGAAAGAAAAGAAAAAGTTGCGTTGAAGATGGTATCAGAGGAGTGAACACGGCAAGGCAAGCATGGCATCGAGATTGATGCGTCTTCTGTCGTATTACCCACAATTCAGTAAAGTCAAGTTAAGTGGGCATTTTGCAGACTCACCCATCACTGACTCACGTGACATTACATCAACGCGTTTTACTTTAATAATATAATAACATATATTAATATTTTAAATTAAAAATACAGATATAACAAAGTTTTTACCAGCGGTTAAAAAATATCATCCCAAATTAAATAATAACAGTCCTTCAGTTTCAAAATAGTGCCACTTTAGGTTTTCCTTGAAGATATCGAAACCTAGAGTGACTATTTTAAGGCGCCGTGAGGAATTGGCTCAAAAGGAGTGTGTTGTGTGAGTGAAAGAGGTTTTCTCTGGAAAAGATGAGGCAGAAAGGAAAGAGAGGTTTGAGCGAGGAAGGGTTTGCAATGGGTGGTTAGGTAAGAGAAATCAGATGATTCTGGTTTTGTTTTTCTTTCCTCTTGCCTGAGCCTCCCATTCCAATTGCTTCCTGGTTCCTCTCCTTCCTCTTTTATTTGCCTCCCATTCCAATTCGCACCAGGTATGTTTTCATCTATCTCTCTTTCTTCACTTTTTTTTCACTCTAACCTAATCTTCATCGTTTCTAAAGATCATCTCCTTCAGGTTCATCATTTCTATGTTTATGCTCTTTTGTTTTTGCAATTCATATTATATCAAAAGCAATTTCGCAAAGATATTTGTTCATACGCAGCGTCACTCACCGTCTCGTGTGAAGAACAACCGAATCAAGCGATTTCGTCACATCACGGGTTCCTCACTTGTGATCTCAAGTTTTTTTTAATAAAATTGTAAAATGCTTTGTATATTGAGATTTATAACTTGATTCGATTTCACCAGTTGTAAGATGTAGTAAGGAGATATTATCATACCAAAAATGTAGAGCAAAATTTCTCCTATATCTGATATTCGCACCAGAGTACTCTGTTCAGGCCTAAAATAACAAAGATGAGAAGAAGATGCTATTATAAACTATTTGTTAGTTAAAACATTCATTCTTAATCTCAAAGGCCATCCAAACTTGGGAAGAAGGGGGAAGGTGAATAAATTAGTGAAATATTTTCATTACAAAAATATTCTAGGTACAAACTTCTTTTTTTCCATTTTCAATTGTGTGTATTTAGTTAATATCAGATGAAGGTTAAAAGTATAACTCAGCATAAGAAAATGTTCGAATGAAAATTTATCGTTACATATATGTATTCTGTATTAAAAAAGTTCACGGTTGAAGGACTAAAAATGGATTCTATTTACGATGGAAGTCTATTAGAAAATCTTATTAATATTTACCGTTAATAATCCTACAGATTGGATTTTTCTCCATGTACAAGAGAAGAAAGTGATACAAATCTTGATCATGAGTATTCTTGGAAAATATTTCTTTCAACGCTTTTTTTTAAATCTTCTTTACAATTAATAATCTTACAAATACAGATTATTATGAGATGATTAAATAATCTTTTAAATAAATTATAAAAGGGACTAAAAATTGCCTCTGTTTACGGTAAAAAAAGTTGCAAATGTGAGAAATTCTCGCCGTGGTAAACATGAACGTAATTACGCTCAAAATGCTTCTATTTACATTAAAAAAAATTCCGCGTGGATTAAATGCTTACACAAATGACAACAATGTTACATTGATTAACTTATATCACTTATCATTAAATCTTATTTTAAATATAACTTTAATTTATTTATGGGGTTCATTCCATAATTTTGCTTTTCATTTGAGAATGGAGATTTTAAAGTAATTTAAAAATATAAAGTTGTCCACATTTATTTCTTATTTTATTAATTAAATTATTTTCCATGACATCTTAAGTGATTCTGTCAGGTTCTAAAACTTAATTGTATCAAAACAAAAAGTAAGTAAATGGAAAACTCAATTGAAATTATAAATATTCTAAATATAACATTTTAATTTTAAAATAAATATTAAAATTGTATATCATAAAAAGACTATTTTTTTTAATTTTAAATATTTCATGCATTTGAGGATAAAAGAAAAACTAGTATAAGATTTACTACAGACCACGTTGAAAAAATCATAAATAATAATAAAAAGAAGTGGGGGCCTCAGAGGGTCCAATCCATTACGCGAAAATATTCGATTCAATATCCTCTCTCTCTGCCGACAACTTTTGTCCATATTCTGTGTCACGAGTTTCATCATGCTCACAATTTTGATTCCTTTTTGCACCTTTATCAGTGTGATTAAAAAACTGTCTCTGTGCATCATTCTTCGTATTATTGTTAAATCTTTCTTTCCTGCATCACTGTTAAATCTAACTTGATACAACCCTTCCCTGTGAAACAGAAACATCGAAGAACATTTGAGAGAGAAAGAGAGGAAAAGGGAGACAAATTTGGAGGAAGAAACGGGTATGGGGGGATTGGGAAGTAAAGCTTATGCTATACTATTGTTGAATCCATCCATAACCAAAGCATAGCAAAATATGGTGTTTCTTCCCTACACCTCCCATACCACTTTTTTCCTCTATTTCTCCCCCTTCCTCCTCCTTCTGCTGCATATTCATCTCAGATCTCCTTCCTTTCTCATCTGGTAATGTTATCCCTATTTTCTCTCCTCTATTATCTCAGATCAATTATTTTTAATCATGTTTCCAATATTAAAAGATTCATTGGTTGCAAATTTCGTTAGATCTATATCAGAAAAGTATGTACCGATTTACAATTGTTTAGATCTAGACAAGTTTGGTTCAAGTTCTTGTTAAACAAATTATACCAATCAATTAAACAGCCACTTGTCTGGGTATGAGTACATTAACCACAGTAGATTCATATTGTTGTATGCAATTTTACCATCTATACATCATTCACAGATGTTAATTGTTCTGAAACTCAAAAAGTTTGATCTCTCTTCAATCAACAAGTGTCACTTTCTGATATTGAAAAGGTTTGTTGAAATTTTCTTATTTGAAGTCTGAGATAATTTTCACGATAAAATTAATTTTTGATTCTTCATTTGTTTCAATCGCCCCTAATTTATCCGTGTGATGTTAAAAATTGGCTATGGTTCAACAACTCTTTCATACTACAGCAGTTGAAGCAGTTGAATCCAAGAAGAGAAAAATCAAGAACGCTCATCAAAGCGCTTAACCCTGACCTTTCTCCTTTTTCCATGCCAATATTTTTTTTTTTTACTAAATAGTACAAATTCATTGAGATAATACATGGGCAAATAAAACAAAAAAAGTGAGTAAATCGTGTTTCGAAAAACTCGTATTTCAAACTAGGGAATATTCAAAGCTGAAACGGTGATCGAAAATATGTTTCGATTTTATTTTATTTTTTGTTAAAATCATGCTTGGAAGCATGAATTCAATTTCTTTTATAGTGTATAAAAACACATTTTATTCATACTTTTGTACCTGACGTGTTTATATATAATTTCCATTTCTTTTTTACCTTAATTTCTAAAATCACGCATGGATTTTTATCTATAATAGTTTAAATTGCTTTTTGGCTTTTTTTTTTTACTGAAATATTTAATGTTCTGGACAAGGTTTCACTGAATTTGTAGTTGTTGTTGAAACTATGTTTTGTTTTTCTAAACAAGTTATTGGATTTTAATGTTCTTAAATAATTTAGTCATTGTTATTTTGTAAATTTTAAATTTTACTTATAAGTTTTTAATTATAAATAAACTGTTGTGTTTATTTTACTTTACATGTGTTTCTTAAACAGTGCGATTCGGTAATAAAATAATTATATTAATTTAATGTTACTTGAAAATATAACATCATAAGGTCTTAATTGAAAATAATTGATAATATTGAAAATGTATATTAAAAATAAATCAATTTTTTTTTGGTTTAAATAGTACCTAAGGAAAGATAAACAAATATTTAGATAATGTGAACTGGTTGTATTAATTTGTGACGAAAACATGATAAGAATAATAATGATAATGTTAAACCACAAATTTGTATACAAGACCAATTGTGGGATGAGTTTTCTCAAATCAATATTTATTGATTACCTTTCCTTACGTGTTAATTTTCAAAAAAAAAAATTATCACTTTTTTTTAAATTTATTTTTTTATATGGATCTTCAATATATGAAAATTAAGTGTGTGTGTGTGGTGTGTATACATGTATACAAAAATAATAACAAATTATATTATTTAATGATAATAATATAGTTAAAATATTGTATAGAAAAATATTATAGTATAAATTTAGGATGTTATGTATATAGCATGGAACTTCCAAGCTCACCAATTTGAGCTTACCAAGTTAATTTATCAAGTAAAGTTGGAATTTTTCCTTTCCCTTATAACTATGTATGCATATTTTTATTTATTTATCTATCTATCTATTTCATATTATCCTAAAATCTCAGTATAAAAAAGGCTAGAGTCAAATTTCCAATAGCAAACTTTAACCTAAATTCATAGTTTTAAAATACAATATTCTCAAAATTCACATCTTACAAAAATCTCAACTTACCCCGTTCAATAATTTACATGGAGAATTTCCACCAAAATCACTAAACTCAATTCATCCACATACAAAGTCTCCACCTAAATTCAAATAAAAATTCAATTCGGAACTTAAGATTTGAAATTTAATAGTCAACTTTCTTTACCGTAATTTCCTCAACTTCTAAGAAAAAATTGGATTGGAGGAGAATTATGAAGTATAACACTTTAAGAGCTCATTTATCCTCGCAAGATTCAATTCTTAACCATTAAAAACCTAAAACTCTTCAAGATTCTCCAAAACCCAAATCACTTTCATCTTTGCATGCAGGTGGTGTAAGGAAAAAAATAAAAGTTATACCTTTGTTTGTAATTAGTAACTATCTAAGCTTAATAAACACACAAGGTGGAGAGAATATTAGTGTGACTTTGGTTTAAAAAGAAATTGGATAGCATATATAAGTGGAGAGAACAAACAGAAGAATGAAAGGATAATTCTGAGGTGTTATAATATGTTGGAAGTACGATAATTTTTTTCATTGATATTAGAACCTCTGTGGCTTGATAAACCCACCCCCTTTATCATTTTTTCTTTAAAACTGAAAAGGTTTAGTTCAATCCAAATTCCATCCCAACACATAAAAGCCCCACTATTTATTATTTAGACCTGAGTGGTAACGGATGGTTGGGGACGAATTCCATACACATTCTCAGATAAATAATTTATCCTTCTCTCCATGTCCAAACTTAATTTGTGTGAAATTTTTGTAGCGGGTTAGAGATGACAACAAGACGAAGCGGGAATAGATTTCACTATCTTATATCAATCCCCGTAGAAAAATTCATTCTCATCTTCATATTCAAATTCAATGGGTATCAAATTTTTGTTTCATTTACATTTTCACCGAATAACGGATATAATCTCGTACTCATACAACTCGTTTTCTAACTACTTTAATATTAATTTTAATTAATTTTTATAAGATAATAAAAAATTACAGTAAAAAAAATCATAATATTATCAAATGTCCAATATTATGAGGATGGTTGTTTTTTCGATATCAAATACTTTGAAATAAATTATAATTGTTTACATTTTAGATTAGAATACCAAATAAAATTTTATGAGAACCAAAACATTTATTAAATTTGCAAACATTAATGAAACCTAATTGACAAAATTTTAAAATATTTTAAAAAAAACATAAAAGGAAAACAAATATTCAAATTAAAATATATTTTAAATGTTTGTTTATTTCAATTTTTTAAATTCTAATGAATCTCTTTTTTATACACTAATAAAATTTATAATACAACACTTGATAAAAATGATACAAAGAATGAATAATAAACATAATAATAAAATTTTGACATAGATCTTTTATCTTTTGAACTCCAATATATGTTGGATGGTGATAAAAAAATATTCATGACAATTACATTAAATTTTTATTGTAGTAAGTAAAAGTTATTTATATAATTATAGTGAAAAAATGACAGAATGATTGATAATGAATTAGAAAATAAAAAATAATTAGATAAAATACATCGAAATAATATTCTATATGATGAAAATAAACAACAAATCAAAATATTAAAAAATTAACAAATGTGTGTCTTATAAACAATTTGAGAGACTGCCGAAAGAAATCGCACAAAAAAAATGCATAATTAAATGTATGATAAGATGAAAAATACATCTAATAAAACGTTTCGAATATTAATATATATACTCAATGGTTGAGAAATAACGAAAATTATTTTAGCGAAACAAAAAAGTTCTTCAAATGAAACAAAAATAAAAAATAAAAAATAAATAATGTTTTTACCTAGTAAATGAATGATTTGTGCTATTAAACACTTAAATTGAGAGGATTAAATATTCTCATGTGAAAGGAAAATATACAATAAATAAAAATATTAAAAATAATTTAAATATTCAGATGTGAGACATAAAATATTTTTAATTGACATACATCATTTCAACATTATTACATAAAGGTTATGATAAAATGAAAACTATATTGAATATACGAATGAGTTTCATGACAATCCAAATAATTAGAAAAAATAAAAAATATAAAGTGTGTGTGTGTATATATATATATATATATATATATATATATATATAGTGTTACTTAGTTAATTGTGAAAATTTTAATAATTTAAACAGGGACGGAGATATGCACATCTCCATACTCATTCTCATACTTAATTGAAAAAGTCGAAGATTTCTCATATCCATACCCAATTACTTAATTTCTATAAAATTATGAAAAATATTACAAAGAAAACATAATATTATCACATATTAAATATCAAAAAAATGTATTTCCGTTTCTTCAATATCAAATATTTAGAAATAAATTATAATTATATACATTTCAAATTAGAGTACCAAATACAATTTTCGTGATAATCAAAACATTTATTAAATTTACAAACATTAATGAAACAAATTTGATAAGATTTCAAAATACTCTTACAAGATTACAAAAGAAAATATATATATATTCAGATTTAAAAACATTTTAAATGTCTATTTACTCTCATTCTTTACATTCTAATGAATTATACACTACGTAAACAAATTCACACAAATAACAAAAATTAAACTCACAATAATTAAAATTTTAACCTAAATTTTCTATCTTTTGAATTTTAATATATGTTTGATGGTGATAAAATTATTAAATGTGTGATAAAAACACTTTAATACACCATTGAATAAAATCGTCCAAAAATATATATTTTTTTAATGTCTTTAAAATAATTACTTTTTATATAAGTTTCTCTCGTTATTATTATTCAACAAACATTTGTCGGGATAACCACTCTGACTATTATGACCAATAACAGTATTTGAAATGAAAAAGAAATTTCTTTCATGTTAAAGAGTTAATACGTCTCTAGTCCTAAATTTATATAAAAAATTAAAATTGTTTATTTTTTGAAATTCACATTATTGAATTAAAATGTCTTTGCTCATTAAATTGTAATGTTCGATATTAAAATATATTAAAAGTTCGAACAGACATATTTCAATTTCAATTTCAGATTAAATTTAAGTATTAAAATCATATTCAATCAAACTCAGAAATTATAGGATAGGTCATATGGAATTTATATTGGTAAACAGTAAATCTAAAAGTTTAAATTTCATTACTACATTAAGTGTGGACATAAGACGCTACTTTCATTGATTGAGTATACTTATATTTAGAACTAAGATTATTTCAACAAACTAAATCCAAATTTAGAAAATAATATTTTTTCACCATTCAATTTAAAATAACCTGTTACCTTGTTTTTTTGGAATAATTATTCATTTAAAAAGTAATCAAGATTCATAGTTAAAATAAAACAGAACAGACAAACATATAAAAACAGAAATCTACTTACTCAATTTAAAGAAATATAGAAACAACTTGTTTTTGTGAAAAAAAAAGGAAAATAGAGGAGATTTTCTAGAAGATTTGTCATTGAAGAGTTTGCCATTAAAGTAGCTTGCAAAATTAGAGATAGAAAGGGAGAAGAAATAGAGTTACTTAGGATTGTGTAATGTAATGTCTTTAGAAAAAGGAGAGCTTTGAGTTATGGATTAACGTGAATGCATATGCATTATGCATAGTCCCATGATAATTAATTACTAATAAAACCATTAACACAGGGTTAATGGGATAAAAGCTAAGAGAGAACAGAGTGAAAAAGCATTAATTAGAAAAGGTAAAAAAAAATTAATAAATTAATAAGAAAAGTGAATGGTGTGGTTTTGCGCATGCGGGATCCAATGCGTAAAAAATACAAAAAAAACACATTGAAAGAAATGAAAAGGGACCCACCAGTGTTGGGTGATACACACTCTCGAGGCCTCACGCGCCGCTCTTTGTACAGACTTCTTCGGACACACCACAAACACGCATCCCTTACTATCTTTGTGCAACAATTTTCACTTTTTTCCCTTTTCTTACCCAATCATTCAATTCTAACTTCAAATTCGCAACGCTTTGTCAAAATCCTTTTATTTTGTTTCCCAGTCATTTTTCTGATTAGTTACCATTTTCAATACAGTATGTTATTCTAAATAAATATTCTCACACATCTATATATCTCTAACAATATATAAAAAAGATTTTTCCTTTTTTTTTTCACTTTTCAAAATATTAATTTTACTCTTTAAATATAATAATTTATTAAATTTTTAAAAATTGACCGTTATTTTTACAATTTTTTTATAAAATCATATGTCTTTGCTTCTTATCTTCTTCTTTATTTATCAATAGTTATTTTTTTAATTGTTCTGATATATTTCACTTTATTTTTAATAAATATAATTTTAATATATATATATTAACTTAATAACATTATAATATTATCACCTACTAATATAATATTACGCATATTTAAAAAATATATACATAACCCTCTAGTATACATTAACGACAATTAAATAATAGATCGAGTGGATTAAAAAAGATTACAAATAAAAACTAAAATAAAATTAATAAAAACATAATTAAAATTTTCCAAATTTATAATAACTTCAAAATTTGCATTATTAGTAAATTCATCACGGTGATGTGTGACGAGTGACATTCCACATCACCTTTGTTCAAACGTTTCGTTATTTGAACTATATGTAAATTCATTTTTTGTTTGTCTGACGAACGTAAATTTATATCTTTTGATTATACGTCTGATCCTAATTAGTCGTGCGTCGGATATAAAAGGGTTTTGATGTCTTGATCAAATTGTATCAAAATTTAAAAAATTGTTATCAAATTAAAATTAAAAAAATATTGAAAGATTAATTTAATATTTTAAAACAAAATATGAAAAATATAATAATAATTAAATTTAAAATAATTTTTATAAAAACAAATAGAAATATTATATTTAATTTTTCTATGACAAAAAAATTATTATTATTGTCATTCTTATAATTATAAAATTAAATAAAAATATTTTTTATAATTTTACCCTAATTAATTTTTATTTATTATGATTCTGTGTAAAAAACAAGTGAAATTGAAAAAAAAATAGTTAATTAAAAAATAGTTACTTGAAATATTAATAAAATAATTATTTTAATTTAAAAAAGTTTATTTAAAAGGTAAAACAGAAAAATAAATATAAACAATAGAGAATTTTTTTATATAAATATAAATATTTAAAAGATTTCAAAAATAACAAATATATAAAATATATTAAAATTTTAAAAAAATATTTAAAATTATATAAAAATAATACAAAATTCAGGAGTTATGACCCATCTATCTATATAAAGATCTGCAAGCAAGATCGAAGAAGATAAGAAAATAAAATAAAAAATTAATTTATCTTAAAAAAAAAAAAACTGATCGATAGATCTCGACAAACTCATCACAAAAAATAATTAAATCGTCTCAATTTCAAAAAAGATAAATGTGAAATTAACAACAGAAAAAAGAAAATAAAGCTGGAGAAATAAGATGACGATTCAAAAAATTAGGTTTTTGTGCTTCTGAAACAAAACAGTTGTTTTATTTCTTTTAAAATGAAACAAATTCAGGTTTTTAAATGATTTTACAGATAATATAGTTTTTATTTTGGATCATTATTACTTTCGTGTTTTTAGTAAAAGTGAAAACACATAATTAAATTTGGAATTCTTATATATTTTAATTTTTTTAATTGAATTCATATTAAAAAGTTGTTTTATTAAATATTTAATTTTTTATGTTTTTAATTGAATTTTAGTTTTTTTTAACTGTCAAGTGAAGTAATATTGCTGTCTGATTTTACAATCTCAATATAACATCATGAATTTGGATATAAAAAATAATCTCTTAAATCCTATCATTTCATTTTAAGATTAAGTATGAAAATAAAAAATAAACCAATCATACGAAAACACAAAATAATATATTTTTATTAAATATAACTAAAGTTTTATAACTTGTTTTTTTATTATTCAAATTTGGAATATTGCGTCACGATCAAACAGTGAAGTTACTCCAATTGATATTAAAGATTTAATTAAAAATTATAAATACTGAATAGAAAAAAAAATAGTAATCAATTGAAAATAAAAAAGAATCTACAAATAACTTCAAAAATAATTATGTCACGTTTTTTCTTATAATTGAAAGATACATAAACGATTATGATATAAAGTAATGATGACTTCACTCAAGGTAAAATCAAACGTAGACTAAACTAAAAAAATATAAAAACAGTTAAATCACCTTTTAAATAAAACTTTAAAAAGTAGTGAAATGTATGAGAAATTAAAATTTGATTAATTTTATATTGTAAGATAATTATATTTGTGTGACATAGTCTATGCTGAATAATTTGTAAGGAAAAGATGGTATATACACAGGTGGAGCACACTCAATTATTAGGTTGCAATTAGAGAGTAATATCAACAATTTAAATTTGATTTGGATTTATGCATAAGGGTGATTAAAAGTGAAGGACAGACATAGCAATTGGAAGGTAAAAGTGAGACATCAAATCTAGGGAGTGTTCTTCTGTATAAGGTGGTCTGCTATCAAATCCTTTGCTGAGAGATCATAAATCAAACCTTACATTAATCTATATTAGGACTTGATTGATTTCAAATTTTAAAAATAGTTAAAATCTTTTATGTCTTAAAGTACGCTAAATATATATATATATATATATATATATATATATATATATATATATATATATATATATAAAAATATGATATTTTAACTCATTTTTTATCTATTATTTCAATTATTATTAAATTTTTTAATAATATGATGTGATGATTTAATAGTAATTAAGATGGTGAGGGTAAAAAAAAAGTAGATTAAAGTATATTATTTATATATATTCAAATATCAAAACAGCACAAGACAAACTTAGAATTTGTTTGTAGAACTTCAAATTATGAGGTATTTAACAAGATATTGTGATTATACGGTGGATATATTAGTTTATTTCATGTAATTTTTTCGAGTGAATATTTTCAAATAATTTAAGTTATGAACTGAATTGTGTATTACATAATTGTTTAGCAAACAAAAAGCAAGAGGGTGACGGTCTAACCACCTACTGAATAGAACTATAAAAAAAAGATTTAATGAATTAAGTAGGTTTAAGGTGATTGGTAATAATTAGTTATCCTCTAATGACATATTAATGACGTAAGGGTGAAGTAAAAATTGACAGAAATGGCCCTGTCAAGAACGGGACGAAACCCATGTGCGTGGTGGGTCCCATTCTATGGATTGAGTCAACTCTGATTGAAGAAACAACCTTCTTATCCTAATGAAAGACAGATCCACGTGTAACATCCGTTGGATCAAGATCAAAAGGCGGTGGTGCGTGCGTCTATTTCTCACCCTAGTGTAATGTAGCACAGCACAACACTTTTTGCTTTGGACGTGACATAATGTATTAAGAAGGCACGCAATTGAGAGAAACCCCTCTGCAACGAAGCAATGAATAGAATTATTGGGTTTGAATGAACGTTGAAGGAAAGTAAAGGAAAAAATGAAGAAGGAATCTACACCGCTGACTTGTTATTGTGCTTTTTTCTATTCTGATGGCAAAATCTATAGTAAAGTGATTGAGCTGCACATTTTGTTAGTACAGGTGCGTTCTTTCTCTATCATCTTCAAAAGTATGTTTCCCAGTGTCTCACATTTACTCTTTATCACACCACCAATATGCTAGACAACGACTTTCGTGCCCATTATATTTCTTATTTTCTCACCTTTTCTTTTTTTTTCTTCCTAGCTACGTGACAAACATCATTCCACCTTTTTCAATCCTACCATCGATCATTACACAATAATTGCAAAAATCTGTTCACAAACACAATGTGCTTACAAATCGATTCAAGTAGCCAACTGGGATAAAATTACAACATTTGTAACGCAGCGTGATGAAGTTCCACGTAAAATCAAAATCTTTGACTAAGACAAAGGGTTGTTAATAAAGCAGAGAAAGATTGCATGAGGTAGAATTTTTCAAGTGTCTTTTTCTCCTTGTCTTCCTATTTACTGCAGCGACTCCTAAATTTCAATGCGCATGCAACTTCGATTGTCTAGTTCAAAATGTTGACGTTCCCTGTGCGTGGAGTCCACACTATGCACCAGGTTGGCTCGACTTGGAAAATTCCCTCACAACGTTCTCAGATAAACACCTTTTCATGTGAGCAAGAAAATGAGCAGACAGGGAAAGGACGTGGAAGAAAGAAAAGAACACCACATTCGATACATGAAAATTATGATTATCGATAACTCGAGAGGGAAGTAAATAGGCCATCTAAAATGGTATGAAGAGGAAGTGTTTGAGAAAATGTCACAGAGAAAATGTGAGAGAATTAATAGCATACGTGTTGTTTTGGGGATTTTTGTTTGTATGTGTTGTTTGGGTTGGATGGTGGTGTTGATTACTCAATGATAAATGGGTGTGAAATTGGACACACAAATTGGTGGGGTTAGCTGCACCTTGGGCCAATCATCCGCCTCCATATCCATTCACTCCAATCTAGGTTAATGCCCCACTACTACTACTACTACACACTATACGAATCATCTCTCCCAGTCCAACCCTCAATAATAGGGTAATAAATCCAAAAAGTTGCCCATAAAAGCTTGTGTATTGAGCTTAGTGAGAAAATAGTTAATCACCCACCAAACACCAAAATTTTCTACCCCCACAAAACCAAGCCACGTTCACATACTCAGACAAACAAACCCCATCAAACCCCTACAAATTTTTCTTTCCCTCTTCCTCTTTAACCCACCATAAATCAATATGAAAATTCCAAGAGCTTTGGAAACCGAGTTAGTGGACATTTTGCCATTCCCCACAAACATGCCCTTAACTAAATTAGACCAACAATTTCAACTTCGCTTTTCTTTTTTTCTTCACATGCATATTATAAATAATAATAATAATAATAATAATAATAATAATAATAATGCAGAACCAAAAGCTAAAATCTCGCCTTTATATACGACCCATCATGTCACCTCTTGTCCCTATGCTTACACACTCTCACTCTCTATTCCAACTCTCATTTTCTAAGCCTTAGCTTAGCTGTAGCTCCCTCATTTCCATTTTCTTCTGCTCTTCATAGCTTCGTCACTCATCCATTATCACTCATAACTTTTTTTTCTTAACACCCCACCAAAATGGCATCTGGGACTAGGACCGTGTCTCCGAGACCTCAAGGTGTGACGGCGAGAGATGTTCGCTCCGTCGTCGACGACGGTGGTGTAGGGCAGAGGGGTGTTTCCGTAAATATGCATAAAAGCTGATGATGAATGAAGGAAACAACGCAACACAAAAGCTTTGCAATTGCACTCTCCCGAGTTTCTGGCTCATCACAATGTGAAGAATTGGGAGAGTGTCATCGTTGCATCGCGGGGAATTGAGGGGTGCGGTCCGAATTACCTTCGACTTTTTTAGGTTCTTAAATTTTGTATTTTACTTCTTCTTTATTTCTCACGTATTTTGCCGCTGATTTTTCTTTATGTTAATGTTATGATGGAAGAATCATGGGATGTAAGAGATGCATACGAGGTTGCTTGTTTGGTTCTGGTGGTTTTGGTCTAATGGGAATTTTGTCTCGAGTTTGGGTGCTTTTAGTTTAGGAACTTATGCTTCTGGCATGCATCACTTACACCCATCAATGTATTTTCCTTTGTTGTGAGTTTTATATAAAGGGAATGAATGACTTTGGTTTTCTTAATTTAATTTCCATTCTATCGCTCTTCAACTTTTGATTTTTCCTTCCTAAGATAGGAGATGCAAAGCAGACAATGATAAGATACCAAACGTCCAAAAGAAAATAAAAAAGAATGAGAGAGACAAAAGCAATGGAAAAAAGCAGTGTGTGCCTTTGGTGAAAGAAAGTTGATCACTTTGGACTTTAATGTCTGTTTGATCGCTAACTTAGAATGAAACCAATTAATGAAAAATGAATATTCCAGCATTGATTGAATAGCAAGAAATGAATCAATTTGGATACATGTTATGTCTTTATCATACTACAACCTATTTGTCTTTTAACTCATAATAATCTACTCCTGCATCACAAACACACATGTCTAACGAAAATCATTAACCCTGTTCCTTCTTCCACTTTCTATATTATTGTCCCAAAAGATCCACTATGCGTAAGTTGAAAACTATTATGCATAAAATTTTTATATTTTGAGAATTTATTTGTTTAGGTGTGAAATGGAAAGGGTACTGTAGTTACGATATAGAAAAAGAATGAAAAACAATTTGTACAAAACCACCCTTGCATCTAGCGAACAAGAGGTAAAGTGGGTAAATTTGATTTTGCCTGCCCAAAAGCTAAAGAAGTAAAGTGTCCTTGACATTAGTTATGATTAGTATTATTAAGCAAAAGAACTTTTCTTAGTATTGACATTAATCATCCTAATCACATGCCCATTGTACTGTATAAAGTGGTGCTTTTTAATTAAATCCTCCTTCTACCATTGTGGAGTACTTGTTATCAAGAAGATGAATCATTAGTAATTCTTATTTTTATGGGTTATCTGTTATAATAAAATGTGAAAAAAAATTGTTGGAAGTCCCACGTCAACTAGAGATAAGGTCAATTTACAATATAAGTGAGGTGCAAACCTCTCTTTATAAGCCGGTTTTGTAGGATTGAATTAGACTTTAAACCCACTTCTAACATGGTATTAGAGCCAAATTAAAATTTATCCTAACGAATATATATATATATATATATATATATATATATATATATATATATATATATATATATATATATATATAAAATTAAAAATTAGTGCCATCCAAAAACCTACTCACTTGACAGTGTAAGGTGATTTTGATTGTAACTTCGAGTATAGATGGAAACACAGTACGGAGAATTTCAAGTTTTGGTTTTGACCAATATCATTATTATCAAACTTGACTTTAATTTATTAAGCTAATAAATGTTCTTTTTTTTAGGCTTTAATCAGGTTTATTTAAAAGTGTAGTTTGTTTCATTGAAAACCCTATGAATAATCTAATAAATTTCACTGGGTCATGAGCCTTCTGCGTCATATGAATTACTTTTTGTTATTTTAAATATATGCTAAAAACATAAGAGTTTTTTAAAGAGCAACAACTATATTATTTAGAAATGAACAAACCCATAGACCATAGGTCCTCGTCTTATTATGTGGTCAAAAAACGATAATTGTTTTTACAAGCAAAAATAGTTAAATAATAAAAAATAAGGCATAAAATAAAAAGCTTAAATATCTTTTAGTTCTTCTGAAATGAGTGATTTAATTTTGGACCTTCTATGTTTTTTTCCTTTTTTTTTCATCCTTATGAAATTTGTAATAATTCTTTTAAATTCTTATGGAAACTGTGGATTTTTATTTTAACTTGAGAAAAATATTTTTCGTTGATTTTCATCTTTTAAAAGTTTACATTATACTCTTGTTATCCATAACGTGTAATAGAAAAATCACATTTATTTTAGGAATGAGAGTTTGAAGGAATACGTGTGATCTTGTACTACAATATTAATGTGTCATAAAATTAAAACTCAATCGTTTTAAAGAGTGAAAACATATTAAAGTTAAAGGAAAAACTTCAATTGGAATCATCATACTCTTATGTCTCACGCACTCTCAAAATTAACAATTTAATCTTAAAATATTTTAATTATTTAGTAAAACCTTATAATAAATAAATTCATTTAAATAAAATAAAATTTTAAAGTGTCTTGTATAATATTAAATTTGAGTTTTATATTTGTAAAAGATTGATTAGAGCACTTAACTATATATGTAAAATAATAAAATATCTTTTTAATTATAAACTATTACATATAATTAATATATTAACTTTTATAATGGTTGTCTTTAATATAATACTACTAATATTAGTCATTTATTTAATTAAATAACAATGCAAAATTAAACAGAGAAAATTTGTAATTACAAAAAAGACTTTTGCAATCACTAGTAAAAGATGATAAGAGGTGAAACTTAAATCAATCTCACAAAATCTGATTGTAAGGTGAAGTTTGCATTCACATGTATACTTTATATATATATATATATATATATATATATATATATATATATATCTTGTGCGTGAGACTAGATATTAATTGATAGTTCGATAGCGGATGAAACTATATGCCCACAAATCTCGTTATGATAGATTATAAATTATGACTTGGATATCATGTTAAGAAGTAAATTTTAAACTTAATTCAATCCCATAAAAATGGTATGTAAGGTAAAGTTTGCACTGCATCCACTTATATATTATGAAAGTGTTTTATTTATAATCGATGTGAATTTTTCAATAAAAAATGCATGTGCTCCAACCACAAATGAGCATACATAAACGAAAACAAAAAATAAAAGTTGTTACTTTGACATTTAAATTTTGTTACACCGACTTATATTTATTTTTTTATTTTTAATTTTCTTTTTTATTATAAATATAAAAATTTCTTTTGTTAAAAATTAATTTACTTAAAATGGGTTGTCAAATGAATCGTGTATGTCAAAATAATCAATTTTCAAAATTTGAACCTTTTAATAAACGCAAGGCTTAAGCAAAATTCAACAACCATAAATAGTTATTGCAAATGTTTAAGAGAGACTCATTGTACAAGCAATAAACCCATAAGAAAAGAAAAAAGAAAAAAACATTGAAATTTGAAATCTGTAAGAGTTCAATTTTGCTTCCCTCATCTTAAATATCATCTTCAAGCTTCTTAAAAAGCCATCACTGTTAATTATGAAGAACTAAAACGTAAATTTGATACTTCTGGTGAAAAACATTCGTTCAATTTCTTGACTTAGAAGCACACTCAATATATTTGCGAGAGAAAGTGACATTCAAACAAACGGTTAAAATAGAATATTACATTTACCCTTCTGTTCATTTGATAAGTTAACATCAATGCTGAGAAGAGTATTTTACTCCTCTTAACGAATTGACTTCACATACTTTTTCCCAGGCCCAAACTCATATATATCTTTTGATTTTTACGGCTAACGTAAACAGAGTTATTAGAAGTGAGCTTTAAATCTAATTCAATCTTATAAAATTGATTTATAAAATAAGGATTGTATCCACTTATATATTATAAATTAATTTTTATCTTTAGTCAAGATCAAACTTTCAACAATTATATAGTAAAATATATAATATATTTATCATACAAAAAATGTTCAACATATAACTCTTGAATTTATCAAATTTGAAATATCTGAGTATGTGGATAGTATTAGATCTATGTATCAGAAGGGTGGTTTTCTGATCCTTCTATATCCTAATATAACTGTATCTAGACAAAGTGAACATATGCCATGATGTTGAACTAAATTGTTTGAAGAATTTTAGGTTATTTTGTTTTTAGGAGTGACGAAGAAAGTGCATGATATGAGGACCACCGCAATTAATGGTTGGCGGCTTAGACGAAAAGGGTAGCTGCTATTTCTATACACTTTGCATTGTGCAGTAGAATCTCTTTTGTCATGAGATTGAAATATTAAGTCAGAACAACAACCAAGTTACAAGGAAAAGGATGATTTAAGGTTCCTTGATTCTCATCGTCCTTAATCTGGAAAAGAAAATGATTTTTTACCTATTAAATTTTAACAATTTTTTTTTACGATCTTAGGTGTCATATTTTAAGTAGTTTTTTATTTATTTTTCTCATTTTTAATATTTTAAAATTATTTAAAAAATGACATCTCATATTGTAAAAAAAAATTATCAAAATTTAGTAGTCAAAATATTATCGTCCATTTAGAAACTTTGAACTTGGATCAACTTGAAAGAAAACCAAACTTATTTCTCATCGCATTATTACATAAATATGACAGGTGCAAGAACATAGGTACAAAGACAACAATCTCTGTATAACTAAGGACATTCCTTGAATTAAACATCATTATATAAAAAATACATTAATTAAACGGATGAAAATAAATTAAGAAAATCGAATCTTGGTAAATTTAAATGAAAAATTATGTAAGTTTATATTTTGTGTTTAAGCTTAGAGTTACTTTTGTGTTGAGTCTTTCGAAAAAAATCCACATCAATAATAGAATAGTTCAACTTATACATAAAAAATCAACATTATTTTTAACTCAAAATCTTATTTTAAAATAATAGATTTATAAATATTTATTTTTATACACGATATTTAATTTTTTTTTTCTTCAATATAAAACTTAAACTCATACTTGAAATTTTACAAAAGAAACAAAGTAGTTTCTTTACGGACGGTATTGATACCAAACAACATAAAAGAGACACATTTTATATAGTGAGATATCTAAGTGGGTGGCGCATAATCTAAATTTTTAACTCTTTTAGTTCAAGACAATAAAGATAATTTAATATCCAATTATTGCTCACATTAAAAATAATAAGGAATCTAATGCGATACAAAGCAAGAACAAACCAATAATATGAACAAGGTGACCCAGTCAAATAATTTGGCAAATGCAGATAGAGATACTTCAGAGCTTCACTTCTATCCACATATTCTATGTTTTCCCTCCCCTGTGTCAAAAATCATTAGGTAATTTGGGATTATCATGTTTCAAACTTTTAATTTATAAAATAAATTAATAACACTTAATTAATTATAATAAAAAGGAATCATCACATCATTATCTTAAACCATCAAATAACAGCTTTTTGTAGGCATGAATTTTTAATCTATTAAGAACCCACCCATGAATGTTGGCCTTTTACACTATTTGATTCCATAAAAGATAATATTTAATCTTGTACTTTTATTTTATCGATTGTTTTCTTTTGTTAGCTTAAATAAGAATGAGAAGAAAATTTACAAAGAATCACTTTTTATATAGTTTTTTACAATACTTATTTATCTTGTTGGCATTCCCCTGTTTTATTTTATTTATATTTTTTATAAAGTTTATTATAAAATATATTTTGAAAATAATATTTCCAAAATTGAAAGGTCATTGCGTTCGCAGCCAACGACTGTGGAATGGAATCTTCAACTTACCTCTTTTGGTTCTTTTTTTCTCCCAAACTATCCCATCTTGCTTGGTATTCAATTTGTTATTAATTGAAAATAAGTGACTCTATACAAATAATCTCGTAATTACATTTTAAAAATCTTAAAAAATTAGAAACTAATTTCACACTTTTAAACATTTATATTTTTTAATTAATTTATGGTTTAATTACTCGGATGGTACCCTACAAGTGTGTCAATTTGATACCGCTTTTAAAAAAAATGTCAATTGCATCTCAACTTTTGAAAAAGTGTTTCAATTAGGTCCCTTTAAGACGGAGTTGACTAACGTCGTTGGTCAACGTGCCATGTGTCAGTCTGTGGTTTTTTTGATTTTTTTAATTTTTTTTAATTTTTTTAATTTTTTGAAAAAAAAATGCCATGTGTCAGGTCTCTGTGTGTGACACGTGGCATTGTCAGTACCACGTGACATTGCAATGCCACGTGTCAGTGTCATTATCAGATGTCATTGTGTTGATTTCGATTTAGTCCCCATATATGTCATTTTCTTTAAATTTAGTACCTACTTATGTGTATATGATTCAATCTTTACCTAATTTTTTTTAATAACTAAAATCCATTTTTTATAAAATTAAAAGTAATTAAGTATACAAAATTTACAAAAATTAAGTATTTGATATTTATATTAAAATTTAGTGGTAAAAGTCATTTTATTAAGTCATTTTTAATAAAAAAAAATTAGTATAACATTCAAACAAATAAAAATTTTGGTTTAAAATTAGTAAGAGACAATATTGTTCTATTTTAGGTTAAAAAAATAATAATTAACAAAACATGAGTACTTAATAAAAAAGTAATTAATAAAGTAATATGTTAAAAAGTCATTTTTAATAAAAAATATTAGTAAAACATTTTATACAAATAATAAATTTTATCTGAAATTGAGAGAAACAATATATATATATATTAGTACTTAATTTTGTAAAAATATTTATACTTAATTAGTTTTAATCTTAAAAAAATGGATTACAAAAATATTTTATTTATTAAAAAAAGTGGGTACTAAATTGAAACAAAAAGACATAGGGACTAAATCGAAATCAACACAATGGTATCTGATAGTGACACTGGCATGTGGCATTGCAATACCACGTGGCACTAACAATGCCACGTGTCACACAGGGACCTGACACGTGGCATTTTAAATTTTTTTTTCAAAAAATAAAAAAAAAACAAAAAAAAAAAAACACACTGACACGTGACACGTTGATTAACGGCGTTAGTCAACCCCGTCTGAAAGGGACCTAATTGAAGCACTTTTTCAAAAATTGGGATGCAATTGACACTTTTTTAAAAACGATTACCAGATTGACACACTTGTACCAAAGTGAGTATCATTCGAATAATTAAACCTTAATTTATATATCCTTTGTTTTTTTTCTAACATTTTTTATTAGAGTTGTAGGTGTTTGTTGTAGTCTGAAATAATGCATGCGAAATTATTAATCATTGATGCTGTAATCAGAATCTTATCATAATCGAAACACCTATCTAACCTTCTTCCCTCCAAGCTTTTATCTTGGTCATTAAAAAACTATTGAATCATATTGCATTTCTTATCTGAAAACTATCTTATATACTGTAGATAAATCTTTTCATGAATGATTATAAAAATGAAAATGAATAATCAATTTTAATTTATGTAAAAAACAATTCATTTTTTTTTATAAATATTTGAAAGCAAAATTCGTGAAAAAAAAAAACTTGAATTTTCCAAGTGCCACCGTCGAAGCATTTGGGTCCATTGAATTTGTGCCATCGGTTATCTTGTTGGCAAATGAAGATTAAGAGGTCACTTTTGATGGCAAGTTGGAATTATTTATATATTTTTGAAACAGTTACGAGCACTTTCCACTTTCTATCTTTAGATATTTTAGTGAAGAAAAGAGGAAAGCTTATCTGTGATGTGGAAAGCGAAAACTTACTCAGCTAAATGTTTTTTTTAATAAAAAAATATCACAAAAATAATATTCAATCAATTTTCAAACTACCATTTATTGACTACCAAATCACATTATTCTATTAGCCAACAAAATTCCGTACGAATGTATACAAAATGTCCTCTTACAAAAAAAAAAGTGGTAAATTAATGCATATATTAAAAATAACTATTTTAAAATTGATAGAAGTGATTACATTTTTTAAAAACAGGACTAATTTCTTTTTTGAAGTTTAAGCTACTTATTAAAATTAGTGTACTCTGAAATCATAGCAAAAGACGATACAAAGAATCTAAATTTTATGAAATAATTATTTTACAAAGTTGAAAAGAATTTAGTATAATGATTAACTGTTCTATCTAACGATGACGAAGGTAAAAACATGATTTTTGTTTGAAATTTATCACTATGTACAACTTTGTTTTTTTTTTTTTTTTTTTTACTTAGATTTAAGTTGTAATTGGTAACACAACTTTAATTGGTTTACTATTTTTTTTTCTTCTGAAATTATGTTTGCAAAAATGATTTTAGAGTTTTTAATAAATCATAATTGCATGCATAATTTTATTTTTTAAACCTTTTATATTTATTATTTTGATACATAATAGTCTCACATTATTAATTATTGTTAAGGTGAAGAGTTTAAAACTGATTTAAATATATATTTCTCATTCAACATTTTAATACACCTTTTAAAGACATAATTATGATGAAGTAACAATTATAAAATAAAAAATATCTCAAATATAGTATTTAATCCTAATAATGTACTTCAATAAATTTGAGACCAGAACATTTATAAATATTTGGTTTTAATTGATGTAAATGAAATAAATAGGTTATTGAAACAAATTTTTAGATATTTATATAGAAAACTTGATTAATAAATTGAAAATTAATATTAATTAAACAAATTTTGAGAAAATAAAAAATGTTTTTCAGGTACAATAAATAAATAAGAAAAAAAATTATAATATACGCTTTTAAACATTCATTTTGAAAAAAAAAAAAACAAAAGCTTTCTCCATTCTATTTTTTTTTTATCTCAAATTTCATTCTATTAATACCCAAATTTAACGTATTAAATAACTTTTTAAAAGTAAACAATGTCTAAAAATGAAACAAAAAAAGTTTCAATAACTTGTCCATTCCAAAACATAATAAATAAAATAGAACTCACGCATGGAAACACTAGCTCTAAAAGAAGTTGAAGTCGTGCTACAACATGAACTTCAAAAACAAAATAACCTAAAATCATATATTTGGTACAATTTTTTATTGTAAAACAATGATTTCTAGCGTGATTTGTTCATATGTATATTTAAAAAAATGTATTTTCATACATAAAAAAAAAAAACTCTTTTTAATAAATTTGCAAGACGTTGAAGGTTAACCATTTTGCTGACTTTTCTTTGGCATTGAAGATTGAACTCCTTGGGTTGAAAAAGCAGGAAATGGACGGAGATGAATGAATGAAGAAGAAGAAAAAATGCATAAAGAGTTGAGCAATGTGAGTTTGAGAGGAGCAATAATGATACAAATTCTTGTACCAAAGCTGTGTAAGGGTTGGATTGGGTCCATTCTAAAATTATTCAAACAACAAAAAAATGTGAAAGTGATGCAGCTGAGAGGAGTTGTGTTGGGACCATAACTATTCAAATATCGCAATCATCTCAATTATTTTCAAACCTTCTTCACTTTAACCTAACAAATCACCAACCTTCCTATCCAATACCACCAATTTCTCATTTTATTTTTTATTTTATTTTTCATCCATATTAACTCTACCCATTTTATCTTACAATTTCAAACTATAATTTTGGTGCTGTGACGATTATTTAAACTAATTATTCATGGTGATTTGCATTGTTGGGCCACAACCCTTCAAACATATAGGTGTTTTTAAAGTAAATCATGAATTAAAAATCCCTTAAACATGAGATTAAAGGCGTATTACGGTTACTCACATAGGTTGACTATATACCCTAGTCAAACGATTGACCAGATGAGTTTGACACCTGTCAAATGTTAAGTTTCATAAGTTCAGGGGTTTGTTGACGTGTCTCTCACCTATAAATAAATTCCTACTTACTAGTATTCTCGGAATTCGTATTAATTTTCAGCACAATACTTTGTTTCATCATATGTATAAACATGTGTTTTTTTAAGAATGAAGAAACCGGTATTGGTTGAATATGAGGCGTAAGCATTTGTTAAGATTGGCATCATCACCCACAGTTGAGCCTGTTAAGACAAGTTTTTTCAACTCAACGTCTGAAATATAAATTAATTAACTATATGAAATTATAGTTATTATTTAGACGTAGAGTTAATTAACGAAGTATATAAAATGTAAAAAAGAAAAAGAAAAGAAACAGTGACAGTTCAACAACTGAGTTTTAATGGTGACGTAAATTGGAGGCGCCGCATGCTGGGAGACCTGTAATTTAACACGGAGTCTTCAACTTCAACACCACACACACACACAGCTTTTGCCAAATTGGAAATTCCACACTTTCACTCACACCACGCACTTCTCCACCTCATATACAACTCTACATTCTCCTATTTCCCTTCAATCAAACAAACCCAATTCCCAATTTCTCTCCCAACTAATTTCCACTTCAATGTCCAATTTAATGCCTCAAAATTTTGAAAATTCAGTTTTATTTCATCACTATACACTTTTATTAAATATCAACCATTTAGGTTTATTAAGTGTTATTATTCCCACAACAAAAATTTAACTTTCACATAATTCATATAATCACTCCATCTAGATTCTATCCTTCTTCTCTTAAAGAAACAGTGTCCTTCCATTCGTATTAACGATTTTTTCTAGTTGGCCATCCCAAGTGAAAATAACACTGGACTCAATAATGTCCACTTGCGTACCGTAATTATCTCTCAAAATTTAGTTCAATGACTTCAATTTGTCCTTTTGCATTTAATTTCCAGAATAAATACTCCTTTTTCTGATAATTTTGTATTTAATTTCCCTTCGCTAGAAACTAGACACGGTGAATTAGATGCATCCAAGATTTACCGGAAGTGAGGGCAAGATAGTGGTGTGTTATGGAAATTTGTGCATAAGCTTTCTAATATCTCCGATTATTAGAATAGACACAAAGGGAGTCCAAAATTTACAGCAGATAAAAAAGGATTCTCAGACGCTAGAAAACCCTTCAAAAAATACCTTCACCAGAACTACTGTTAAATAGGACAAAAAGAAAGAAAAAATCTAGCCTAATAATCATAATATTAAAACCCTACAAAAAAAATAAAAAGCCCAATATTAAAGAAAAAAAAGGAGGGAAAGTAAGAAACGAAAAAGAGAAAAGAAACCGCGTCCAGGTCTGTGAAAAGTGATCGCGAAAGAGGGGTAAAAGTGGGAGATTGGAAAACCGAAACGGCGCCGCATCAGTGAAGGGAGAACCAAGAGATGAGTTGTTGGCCGAGGCGGCGTTCGGTGACGGCCACGCGCTCCTCGGAGAGGAGCGGGGAGCGGCAGAGGGGGCAGTTGAACTTGTAGTGGTGGAGCCAGCCGTCGAAGCAGCGGCGGTGGAAGACGTGGCGGCAGGGGAGCATGCGGAGCTGGTCGCCGTCCTGGAAGGTGGCCTGGCAGACGACGCAGGGGTGGTCATGGGCGGGTCCTTCGTAGAAGAATAATTGGTTGTTGAGGGTGAGCTGATCGGAGAGCATGATGAGTCCGGCGAGGCCGGATCCGACGGCGGCGAGGAAGCGGTCGTCGACGATCTGGTGCGTGTGGAAGCGGGCGAGACCTAGGGATTGCAACAGCGCGAAGAGCATCGAGCGGAGGTAGTTGACGCACATGGCTATCTGCGCCAACACCAGCAGCGGAATCGAACCCGACGACACGTCGTTTAATTCGCTTTGCAAACCCATGATTCCAATTTCCCAATCAACTCTGAATGAATTAATGAATGAATAGAGAGAACGAAGATTTTAAGAGGTCGCGGTGTATCGTATCGTATCGTGTCGTGTCGTCTTTGTGTGGATTGCGAGAACACAACACCTTCCACCTCTGTTATAAAAAGCCTCTCTGATGTGATGTCAGGGACTTCTTCACTATTCTAATTTCCTTTTATTCCCCTATTTTTAAATTCATTTTCATAAATTACTCACATTAAATCCACCAACTTGGAACGTAATAAATAACCTTTCTCAAATTAAAACAATTAGATTAAAAAATTGCAATGTGAGCTTTTTCTAAAATTAAAAAAAAAAAAAAAAAAAAACCTTTTAAGGAATAGGTGTCCCAAAGTAATTTGTGTAATTTGTGTAATTTGATATGGATCTGCAAGATTAGAGTCAATGCAAGGTGATGATTTATTTAAATGGAAGTAAATTAAGAGCAAATGGGCATGTGATGTTTATCTCATACATTGAATTAGTTTCGCTTTTCAAACGTCAAAAGCTGGACAGGATCTTTCACAAATATGCAATACCTTCTTCTTCCTCTTTTTTCCACATTTCTTAACTATATTCTCTGTTTAAGTTCAATTAATCACACCTCCAACACTAATGTGCAATACCTTCTAAAAACAATTACCCATAACAACACGTTTCTTAAAATTCTTATCCGTGTTCTTTCGGTTATTCCTATGTGAATTTCAGTCAAAGAAGTAAATCGGGCTGGATAGAATCTTTGTTTTCCATTTTATCCCTACAAAAATAGTTTATTCTTTTACTCGATTACTTTAAGATTCTCTGTCCCTGTTCTTTTACTTGTAAAGCAAAGTGCCCTTTCTGATTTCTCAACTTTTCTGTCTCTTACTCTAATACACCATTTTTATTCTTTTGTTGTTTGCCCTAATGGATAAAGAAGAGAAGATATTGATATTCATGTATTTTGTAGGATGTAGAAAAAAGAAATATTATTTTTTATACTAGAGTCTAGACTCACAACTTTACCCTACACTCTCATAACTTTAGGAAGATCGATACGAACTTTCATAAAAATGGAAGTGTGTGTGTTCTTTATGTTTCCTATCTAATTCTTACCATTTTGTTTTGTATTCTTCTCTTAAAGAAAGTAAAACCATGCTGCCTCTTGGTCTTCGAAAGGAGTTCCACCGCTAAAGTGTATCTTTTAATATTCAATCGATTACAATGCAACAATTAATTTATATATACGTATGAAGAGTGTAGGAACTAGGAAGACTCTATCTACAACAGTTTTGATATTGTTTTTGTTATAAGATTGTGAACTTTAATCCTTTTGTATTATTATTAGAAATAAAAGGAAAATTAGAACCCAAAATGTGGGATGATTAAGTAGTAAGTAGAGTTTAATCTGCTTTGATGGGTGTTAAATGAAGTCTGTAATGTGTAAAGCCAAATAGAAAGATATGGAGATGCTTGGAATCATCCCTTCCTCCTTCTACTTCCTTTTGATGGATATTCTCATATATATTCTCATGTTCACAACATCATCTAATTACTTTTGGAGAAAATTATTTTTTAATAAAAATTTTGTTGACAATTTTTTTATAATGCACATGTGACAACACCTCAATAGAGATTTGATGTAACTTAAAAAGAGATGAAAAAATTTGATGTGTGTTAAAAAATAAACTTTGTCAAAGTATCATAGTCTTTTGATAGGGTACTTATCTTTTATAATTTACATTATTGTCTAATTTTTTCACTTTTCACTTTTTATTGATGATTGTACCTTTACTATTAAGTGTTTTTACGAGGACTATGCGAAAGTGAAATGAAATTTATACTATATAAATTAGTGTGAATCTTATTACATAAGTTGATTTTATAGAGCGGAGTTATCATTAAATTTCATTTCTTAATGTAGTAATAAAATTATTTAAAGAATCTATTTTAAAAAATATTTTCTATTTGTTAGATATATCATGATATTTTCTATCAAATTATTTTTAAACTATACATAAATATTTAATTTTACGTTTAATATAATATATATATATATATATATATATAATATGTTGGAGATAAAAATTAAAAATAAGATAATTTTATAAAATATAAATACAAACTTTAATTTACAAACAAGTATTATAAGAGTAACGTCTTTATATTTATAAGAGTTATCATAACTCAATTGATTTGAGAATAGTAAGTTGGTATGATTCTTTAAATTGAGTTGGAAAATATCATAAAATACAGCACTTTAAATCATTTTTTTTATTTAATAATAGTTGCAAGCACCCAATTCGAATATAGTCAGTCACATTAGCTTGACATATATCTCGAATTTCGTATCCTCCATCTCAAACACTAGAAATTAGTTTTTTACCAAATTATTAATCACGTCTAAAAAGCAGGTGCAATAGTACCAACTATCGAAAGAACAAAGTTCGTAACGCATGATTCCTTACGAAGTTATATAAAATAATGTGATATATGTGTACACTATAAATTGTATTTTTAGGATTTATGTTTTCTCCATTGTTTTATCGATATTATGTGTTATTTACGTAGAGATGACATTGATGGGATCTCTAAATATCACTGCAAAATTCGCATGATGTATATGTAGTGCACTTTTAAGGTTGATTCTGCTGGTTAACTATTCCAAAATAATGGTAAAAAAAAAACTATCTTTGGAAGAATTTTACTCTTTCACTACACGTTATAATTTGGGTCTTGCTTAATGCCAATTTTCTGAATACAAAAACACGCATATCTATATGTATTGGGAAAATTATAAATAAATGTATTTAGTATATAAATGTTTAAAATATTTTTTAAATGTTATTATATCTGAATTCCAAAAATTTTTAGGAGAATGCTAACCAGGGTTATAAAAACACCGATTAAGGACTAATTAATATCTTTTGGTACCATCATTTTTATATTGAAAGTTGAAATAATTAAGTACAGTAATTAAAATAGTATAAATGCATATAAAAAATTTTATAAAGACAAATATACCTTTCTAAATTTTTAGACAATAATTCTTTAATACAAAACAAAGACTTTGAAATTTGTAAGGTCTCTACTAAAAAGAAAAAAAAAAAAAACAAATTAGCGAAGTCTCAAATTGACACTTTCATTTTTTTTTTTGTAAAATTTTTAGATGTTTAACACTACTTTGTTTGTTGGTTTTTCAGTTAATTTAAACTTTTTTATGTTATTTTTTTTTGTAAAATTTTTAGATATTTAACACTATTTTTTTGTTGGTTTTTCTAATGATTTAAATTTTCTTATGTTTAATAATATTTAATTTTTAGCTAGATTAAAATATAGTTATTTTATTATTTAATTGGTTTTTAACTTTTATTTCTTAACATTAGATAAAGTATTAAATATCCTTGTACAATATTTATGGACATTTTTATCTTTTAAATAAAATAAAAGTACATCAATGGTTATTAGATCAGATTTTATTTAATATCACACTTATCTAAATATTTTTATAAAATTCAATGCATATTAATTATCTTTAATCGATGCTCTTAGAACATTAATTATCAAGATCCAAAACTTTAATTACAAATCATCTTGTAAGATAATTTGGGAAAACGTGTACTTAAAAAAAATCATGTGAACATGTTTTAATGTCCTATCATTATTTAAAAAAAAAAATTCAAGAGTAGAACTTTCTTTACTTAAGCTTATGATAGAATTACTAAAAATAACTCTCAAGACCTCTTTAATACTCATTTGATTGGTAAAATACATCTTAACACATGTATATATTGGTTAAAAATAATTAATATACATTAAATCTTAAAAAATACATATATAAATATGATATTAAATAAAATTTGACATAATACAATTCCACTTAATTTAGATTAAGACAAAATTATCAATCCAATAAAAAATAATCTTTGGGTTGTATATTATTTACAACTCATCTACCAGATAGTAAGGAAGTGCAAATTAATTATATATATTATTTATAAAGATATATTTAAGTTTCACACATATATATATATATATATATATATATATATATATATATATATATATATATATATATATATATATATATATATTATTTGATTTAATTTTATATTA
>Ga0214542_1000027_pt1 | contig 175107 bp, 154 predicted proteins | sample CNSS1metaG_FD_160096 | JGI IMG/M metagenome (GOLD analysis project Ga0214542, IMG submission 160096) | Root nodule microbial communities from cowpea collected in UCLA plant growth center, Los Angeles, California, USA - CNSS1 | ecosystem: Host-associated > Plants > Roots > Nodule | place: USA... | reverse complement strand
GGTCACCGAGCTGTCGCCGATCACCGGCGCGTCGTTGGTGCCGTTGATGGTGATCGTCACCGTCTCGGTGTCGGTGGCGCCGTTATCGTCGGTCACCGTCACGTCGAAGCTCAGCGTGATCGTCTCGCCGTCGCCGAGGAATTGCACCAGCGCGTTGGGAACCTGATAGTTCCAGCCGGTTGACGTTGCATTGAAGCCGGCCAGCAACGTGTCGATCTGCGCGTGCGTCAGCGAGCCACCGTTCCAGCTCGGCTGGCCGCTCGGCGCGCTCGTCACCGTCAACGTCTCATTGGTGTCGACGTCGGCAAGCGTGATCGTGCCGCTCGTCGTCAGATTGCCGCTGCCGTCGACCGCGACGTCCTCGGTGACCGCGCGGTTCGCCGTCGCTTCGATCACCGGCGCATCGTTGGTGCCGTGAATGGTGATCGTCACCGTCTGGGTGTCGGTGGCGCCGCTATCGTCGGTGACCGTCACGTCGAAGTTGAGGGTGATCGTCTCGCCGGCGTCGAGGAACTGCACCAGCGCGTTCGGCACCTGGTAGCTCCAGCCGCTCTCTGTGGCGCTAAAGCCGGCCAGCAGCGTGTTGATCTGCGCTTGCGTCAGCGTGCCGTCGCTCCAGCTCGGCTCACCGTGGGGGGCGCTCGATATTGTCAGCGTGTCGTTGGCGTCGGCATCCGTGGCCGAGATCGTGCCGCTGGTCGTGAGATTGCCGTCTCCGCCCACTGAGACGTCCTCGGTAACCATGCCGGCATCGGCCAGGGCCAGGTCCGGCGCATCGTTCGGATCGAGAAGCGCCGACAATTCTTCCTCTTGCGCTACCGCGCCAAACTGCAGTTCGGTCGGGGACAACAGGTCAATCACCGGACCAGCATCGCCAATGTCGGCGTTATTATTGGAAAAGTTGCCTCCACTACTCTGGCCGGAGACCACACTGATCGTGCCATCCGGCCCTGCGGCGACGTTGATGCCGTTCCCCTCGAGGACTGCAACCAACGTTTCTCTCGGGATCTCGGCGTCGCCAATGACGAATGTCGGAACGTTGAGCGCCGCATTCACGATTCTGATGGTCGTGCCATCCGGCTGCTCGAGGACGACATCGTTGCCGATGACCTTTATGTTCTCCAGGGAGATGCCAGCTGGGAGCCGCACGATATTGGCGGCATCCGCCTTGACAATTTCCGGCAGATCCGGTGCAGGCGTCGCTGCCAGAGCACCTTCGACGGGTCCACCTGTCGCAGGATCCAGGAGTTGCGGCTCGGACGGTTCTCCAGCTTGCGCTTGCGCGACCAGGCGACTTCCCTTTGCGTGAACTTCATCGCCTGCCATAACATTTTCGACCGTTGACGCGTTCGCGCCACCGGCAACTGAAATACCTTGGGTTGCCATGGAGAAATCCTCAATAAGTTAATCGCAAGTAAACACAGCCTAATCTTGAATGCAATTCTTGAACGAAATCGAAGGGTGGCGTCTATATACCCGGATATGCAGATGCTGCATCTATTTGCCCGCGATGGTTTATTTGCATATCATTTTATGCCTCCTGGGCCGACTTTCATGGCAGTCGCGCCATCGAATCTTCACCAATCGCCCTCTCGCGATCAACACCGGGCACGGCAGTCCAATAACAATCCTACGTGTCCCTTGATTATTTACTGGTTTACGCCCGCAACACACCCATAAATAAAGCATATAACTTGACTAAAATTTTAGATAAATAGTATCTCTGGAGGATACAAAAGATATTCCGTGTAGATTTACGTGGGTTTTTCTTTTTGTTCGTAGGGTGCCGTCATTCAACCGTGAGGTGCGGCAATGAACGGAAAGAACTGGACAGGCATTAAGGTCTCTTCAAAGGCGTTTCTTTTGGCGGTCGGCCTGCTGGTCCCGACCGCGGCAGCAGCCGGTCAATCCGAGGCCGCCTACTTGGCACCTATGCGGTATAGCTTCGGCGCGCCAATCGCTGCCGCTGCGAGCACCATCGACGTTTTGCAGAAAGCGACGGGAGCGCTCGCCTCCCGGCAGCATCGGCAGGTCGCCGCCGTCACTTCGCTTCGCCCTCCGCGCAATGCCGCCTCCGGCGATGCCCCTACGGCCGTGTTCCAATCGGTGGCCTTTCGCGTAGCCGCGGTGCCTGCGGCACAGAAATGGAAGGCGGTCTTTCCCTATGTCAAGGCGGCCAATCTCGACCGATGTGGCACGACCGCCGAATGCCCGGCGAGCGCAATCCTGCGCAAGGCAATCGGCAACGCGGCCAATGCCAAACTTCACGAGAGGCTGCATCGCATCAACCGCACCGTCAACTGGTTGGTGCGCTATGAGCCGGACGCACAGAACTATGGCGTGAAGGATCACTGGGCAGTGCCGAGCGAAATTCTCGCGCGCGGCAAGGGTGACTGCGAAGACTACGCCATCTTAAAGATGGCGGCGCTTAAGGAACTGGGCCTGCCGCCGCAGTCGATGTCGGTTGTCGTCGTCCGCGACACCAGGCGAAACCTGTACCACGCGGTCCTCTCGGTGATGACCAGTCAGGGCTATTTCATCCTCGACAACCTGAGCAATGAAGTGAAGCTCGATAGCGCCCTGCCCAACTATCAGCCGCTGTTTTCGGTCAGCGCAGACCGCACATGGATCCATGGCATCAAGGCCGCCAACGACAAGATCGCCTCCGCGGCCCCAACCTTGCTTGACATCATGCCTGGCGAGGGCGCGCTGCGATAGATCGAGTGGCGGCCGGAAAGATCATGCCAGGACAAAGCCGAGCACGACGTCCTGATCGAGCAAAGACGCGAGCGCGGCATTGAGCCGGCCCCGGGTCACGTGCTGGTTGATCCCGATCGTGAACCCTGCGGGTTGCGGTTCGCCCGGGGACGCCTTCAGCCGCTCCACCAGTTCGGCGAATTGAACGTCGAACGAAAGCCTCAGACCCTGTGCCGGAGGTGAGGATTGGAAACCTAAGAACCGCGACTGAACAAATGCCAGGAACGCGGGATTATAGGCAATGATGCGCTTGTTGCCTGCAAGGGCGAAGGCTGGAGATGGACAGGCATGCACCTGGCCGGCGACGATGGGGAGACTGCTGCGCGCCCTGGCGTTGGACAATTGGTCTCGCAAATAGCGCGTCGCGACATAACGCAGCCTCGCGGTCAGATTACCGCCTTCGCCGACGCCCCGCTCACACTCGGCGACGATGTCGGCGAGTTTCATGCCCCTTTGCGTGGCGAGTTCCGAAAGGCTCGACCAGAAAATCTCCTCGAGCTTGATCCCTCGCCGCTGCCCTTGGACGGTCACGACGCGGAATCTGAGGGCGCTCATCTCTTCCGCACTCGGGTGGCTGGCAGTCATCAGTTTAGCGTTCCCGCAGCGCTTCCTCACGCGCCTTGTTGATCGGCTTCATGAGGTAAGTGAGGATAGTCTTCTTGCCCGTCATGATGTCGACCGAAGCGATCATGCCCGGCATGATCGCATATTCCCTTCCATCCTTTTCGAGCGCAGCCTTGTCTGTCTTGACGCGAGCGAGGTAGTACGTTTCGCCGCTGTTGGGATCTACCAGGCTGTCTGCGCCAATGGTCTCGACCTCGCCGCCGAGACCACCATAGATGGAGAAATCGTAGGCCGAAATCTTGATGAGGGCGGGCTGGCCGACGCGCACGAAGGCGACGTCGCGCGGTGAAAGGCGGGCCTCCACCAGAAGTGTTTCGGACGTTGGCACGACGCCGCCGATGACCGCGCCGGGCGTCACATAGGCACCGACGGTGTTGACCTCGAGCGTATTGATAATGCCGTCGACCGGAGAGCGAATGTCGGTGTTCGCCACCCGGCTGGTCGCCCCTCGGATCGTTTCCTCGATCACCGAAAGCTGCGAGAGCGCTTCGGTCTTTTCCGCGAGGGCCTCCTGCTTGAGCTGCAGCGAGAGCTCCGTCACCTGCAATTCCGCTTCCCGGACCGCCGCCTCCAATCGCCCGATCGATTCTCTCGCCAGGGCGAGTTGGCCGCGCGTGTCGGTCAACTCCTTCTCGACACGCAACAATTCCGTCTGCGCTACGAGTTTGCGCTTTACCATCGGCGCCAATAGTTCCTGTTCGCGCTCGGTCACTTGAAGGCTTTCCGAGAGCCTGGCGATGTTGGCCTCAGCCTCAGCGAGTTCCTTCTGCCGCTGGCCATGACGCGCCTGCATCACGGAGAGCTTGTTGCTGAAGTTGCTGGCCTTCGCACGAAGCAATTGTTCTTCATTGGTGCATATGCCCGGGGCCGACCTGACAATGTCCTCCGGGCACTGGTAATCGGAATCGTACGCCCCCGCCTCCTCGAGTTCCAGGCGCGCGATCTGCGCGCGTAGCGAACGCGCCTTCGCTTCGAGCTCACCGAGCGACGAACCGCTGGCAGTATCGTCCAGCCGCAGGATCAGATCGCCGCGGTGGACGACCTGCCCGACCTGAACGGCGATCTCGCGAACGATGCCCGGTTCGCTCGATTGGATGACCTGGGTCTTAGAAACCGGGATGACCTTCCCCTCCCCCCGGGCGATCTCGTCGACCTCCGCAATCGCGGCCCAGGCCACGAAGAAGCTGATGAGCAGACCGATGACAAGCAACCCCGCGCGCGCCGCCAGCGGCGGCTTTTCAGTCATTCCGACATTCATGAACTCGCCCCCGGTGAGGGATTTATGGCGCCGCTCCGCTTCTGCAGTTGATCGATAACCTGCGCCTTTGGCCCGTCGGCCACGATGCGACCTCTGTCAAGGACCAGAAGTCGATCGACGAGTTGAAGCATGCTGTGGCGATGGGTGGAGATCAAGACGGTCACCTCGCGACCGAAGACGGTGGAAAGCCTGTTGATCAACTCCCGCTCGCTGGCCATGTCCATGGCTCCGGAAGGTTCGTCGAGAAAGACGATCTTCGGTTTGCGAAGCAGGAGGCGCGCTATGGCCACGGCTTGGCGCTGCCCCCCCGAAAGCTGGGAGCCCCGCTCGCCGACCGGCATGTCATATCCGCGTGGATGGTGCGAGACGAAATCGTCAACCCCGGCGAGCTTCGCCGCCGCCACCATATCCTCGTCGCTCGCCATAGGGTTGGCCATCAGCAGATTGTCTTTGACGGTACCGGAGAACAGGTCCGAACTCTGGGAGACGAAGGACACCGCCGAGCGTACCACGGACGGGTGGAATTGCCGGATGTCGACGCCATCGAGCAGGATCCGGCCCGCACTCGGAGTATAAAGTCCGGCGAGCAGACGGCCGATCGTCGTCTTCCCTGAGCCGATGCGGCCGATGATCCCGACCCGTTCACCCGCTTTGATGGTCACGCTCATGCCATGGATGACCTTGTGGTCCGATCCCGGATAGGCGAAATCGACATTGGCGAAGCTGAGGCTTCCCTGGCGAATGTCGCGGTTGACGAAGCCGACCGTGTTCGGCCGATCTTCCGGCAGCTCCATGATCGAATTGAGGATCTTCAGTGACAACAGTGCTTGCCGGAGCCGCGCAAGCGTCAGGGCAATCTGCCCGAGCGGAGCGACGGCGCGGCCGGCCAGCATGCTGGCGGCTATGATGGCGCCGGATGAAATATTGCCCTGCGTGAATTCATAAGCCCCGGCGACAACGATGCAGACTGTCACCAGTTGCTGCACGAACTGCGTCGCATGCGAAGCCCATGACGAGACCTGCTTGATCTGCTCGGACGTATTGGAGGAATGCTTGCCCAGTTCGTTCCACCGGCGCAGCAGCAACTTCTCCGACTGCAGGGTCTTCACAGTCTCGATGGCACCGATCGTTTCGACCAGCAGGGACTGGCGCTGCGCGGATTCGTTCGAGGCGGCGGCCACCCGGTTGCCGATCTTGCGCTGGGCGACGTACCCGACAATCACGCTCAAGAAGAAGGCGATCGTGGGCACAAACGCGATCCACCCTGCCACGGCGTAGACGGCCGCGATGAAAACGAAGGCGAAAAGGCTGTCGATGAGCGTGCTCACCGTGTTTGACGTGAAGAATTCGCGCACGAATTCGAACTGCATGACGCGGTTCGCGTATTCGCCTGTCGATTGCGGCCTTGAGGCAAGCGTCGCATGCAAGATCTTCTCGAAGAGCAGGTAAGAGAGCTTCAGGTCCGCTTTTCGCCCGGCATAGTCGATGAGCGCAGCTCTTACCGTTTTCAACAGGAAGTCGAAGAAAATGGCGAAGCCGATACCTATTGCCAGCACCCACAGCGTCGAGATCGCCTTGTTAGGCAGGATGCGATCGTAGACATTCATGGTGAAGAGCGGCGTTGCCAGCGCGAGCACGTTGATGAAGAAGGCTGCCAGCGCAACCTGTGCATAAGCCTGCCAGAACGGCCTGACAGCCGAAGTTAACCAATGCCTGCGGTCGATCTCATGCGCCTCCCCCACAGCGGGAACTGCCGCCGTATTCAAATAGATCGCCGAGAAGGCGACTGCATAGGCGATGTCGTCAAGTCGCAGGTCCGCAAGCCTTATGGCCGCGCCATCCTGGAACGATGCATTCGAAAAGGTTAAAGCACCGCCGGGTCCCTCCTCGAGGATCGCGACCGCACGGCCACCTTTGAAGACGAGGAGGAGCGGAAAGAAAAAACTTCGGTTGGCGAGGGCGCGCAGAGAAACGAGCTCCGCCTCCAACCCGACGCGCTCTGCGATACGGGAAATGTCCTCGAAGCTCGGCGATGCCGCATCGAAGGGCACGTCCGAAAAGAGCACGGTTTCGGAGGACGGCCGGTTCAAGAAGATGCATATCTCCTTGAACGCGGTCGTGAAGCCGGTCAATGCCGGGCCGGGTCGCGCTTGCGTTTCAACGCCTTGCATAAGGATGACCGATCATGTCCTTTGGCGCGGGTCATCATTTCTGTCGGATTGGCTGAAGCAAATCCAGCGGCAAATCATTCGTCTGCCTTGAGGGCACACGCCGATAGGTTTCCGTCGCCGGAGCGGCGGGAACGTTGAACTCGGTGCGCGCATAGGCTTCGGCCTGTGCCGGTGCTTTGATGCTCATGGTCGACAGGAGTTGGCCCGTCGCCGCGAGAAGACGGTACTCTGCAAACAAAGCGGCATATTGCGCTGTCTTCGCAAGAACATTCGAGTTGAACCGGGCGTTCTGCGCCCCTAGCACATCGAGCAACGAACGTTGGCCGACCGCAAGCTGCTCGCGGTAGGATGAAACGAGTTGGTCATTCACCTGCGCTTGCGCTCTGAGCGTGCGCGAGAGATCATATTGGCTGGCGCGCCGCTCCCAGGAAATGCGGACGGCCTCTTCCACCTCGCGATGCGCCTGGTGGAAAACCAGTCGCTGCTCGCTGGCGCGGCGCATCTGCTCCTGCTCGTTGGCTATGTCGATGCCACCACGATAGAGGTTCCATCGCGCCACGACGCGCGCCTGCGCATCCCAGGTATTCCCCGTCGAGCCATCGATGTCGTTGCCGGAACGAAGCCGCCCTTCGGCGACGATCTCGGGCAGCATGTTCGACTTGGCGGCCTTGACCTGCGAGTCGGCCACGTTGATATCGGCGTCCGCTGACTTGATGCGCGGATTGTTCGTGCGGGCGATGCCTATCGCCGACTCCAGCGTTCTCGGCAAGGCTGCCGCGACGGATTTTGGCATCGAGGGCTTCGTGAGCGGTTGACCGACAAGTCGATTGAAGCTGATCTGCGCGGTATCCAGCGCCTCTTGCGCTTCCTGCAGCCGCGCTCTTGCGGACAACAGCCGCTCTTCGACCTGCTGACGATCGGCTTCCGTCAGCCTTCCACCCGAAATCAGCGAGTCTATGTCGGAGCGGATCGATTGGTGGGCGGCGACGTTGCGCCGCGCCTCGTCGACGATCTGCTGCTGCAGGATGTATTCGAAATACTCGCGGACAATTTGCAGCGCGATCGTCTCCGAACGTTCCAGCACGCGGAAGGACGCGCTGTCGACCCGTGCCGCCTGCCGTTCCACCTCGGCCCGGCGCCCGCCGCCATCGAACAGCTTCTGCGTGATTGTTAGGCCTACCTCGGATGGATAGAGCGGATCATTCTCGATGGACGTGGCCCGGCGGCTGCTATCTTCAAGATGACGAACGCCGGTTGATGCCTCGAAATCAACGCTGGGCAGATAAAGCCCCCGCGCCTGCCGAAGCTCGAACTCAATCGCTTCACGGTTTTCAACCGACTGTCCGATTTCGGGATTTGATTCCATGGCGATCTGAAGCGCTTCGCGCAATGTCATCGCCTGCGCTGCTGCGCCAGCAAAAAAAGTTGATGCGAGCAGAATGGAAACAAATCCCCCGCGGATACCCTTGCCCAGTTTCAATCAACCCCCCTCGCAACCAATGCGCTGCACTTCGATACTATTTCGTACTGAAAACCGCAAAAACTGCGCACATAATACATTCCCGACGAAAGAGGGCCATCGCCTTTGAGGAAGTCCGCAGCCTCCGGCGGTTTTCACCGCACCTTGTTGCAAAAATAGAACAACTTCGCGTGGTATCGAGCACCCGCGCACGCCACAGCGACAGGGCGCGGGTCAACCCGATGGCAGCCGCGCAAGTCTTGGACCCGTCGCAGCTTCGTCGGCGAGAATCACTGTCTGCGAGGCGGCGGTGCGATGCAGCCGCTCCAGGTCGATGCTGCCTTCGAACAAGACGCCGCCCACGCTCAATGCCAAATCGACCGCCTTGCCCTCACCTGCGAAGTACGAGGAGGCCAGGGCCTTGGTCAACCGGGCGCTGACCTCCTCGGCGTCCGACTCGTTGGCACCCGTGAGCAGCACGTCAAAGCTCGCAGGCCCTGTTCGAGCGACGATATCTTCGCGGCGCACGGACGTGCTGATGGTGGAGGCGACGAACTGCAAGAGTTCATCGCTCCACTGAGGTCCGAAACTCGCGGCCATCTCGTCAAGATTGTTGATCCGCACGTGAATGAGGGCGCCCTGCAGCGAATCACCCGAGCGGCGGCGGCGGCGCTCCAGGCCGTCGACGTGGTGGACGAGCCCGCGTCCGGTGACGCAACCGGTCGTGCCGTCGCGGGAAGAAATATGGTTTACCTGAGTGCGGAGCCACGCGGCCCGGCGGAATTGTACGGCCGACAGCACGATCAATGGAGTGCCCATCAGCAACGATACGAGGCCGGCGGCGACGATGGCGGCGATGTGAGGTCGGTCAGAAAGCGCCACAAGGCTCAGATAGGTCAGCAGCTGCGCGAGCACTGCGAAGCCGATGATGCCGCCAATCGCATTGCGTGCCACCCGCCAGTCCTTCTGCGCTTTGAACGATATTTCCCGCTGCACGATTCCATGCTCCCGGCTCGTTGACGTTATCGGTCTAGCGCACTCTTATGCATATTCCCTTTCCCGCATATCTAGAATTTTAGGGGGTTCGGTCGCAGGCGGAACGACATGCGTCGGGTGAGCGCCACGGGCTGGCTTAGCGCCCCGGCCCCGGCCCGACATTGTCGCTCCCGGTACGGAGGCATTGGCCAGTCTGGAACATACCCTCGCCGCCGCTCGTTTTCGCCGTGGAAGGAGCCAGCAAAATGAACCAGATCATTTATCTCGTGGGACTAGTGGTGATCGTAATCGCTATCTTGTCGTTCTTCGGGCTGTCGTAACGGCAGCCGCAAAAGTCGGCCGTCAGGAAGTTAGATGAGGATTGGCGAAGCCTCGCTCGGTGCGGCGAAGTGCCGACCGGCGCTCAGACGGGGACCTGCTCTGACGTTGCGCCCGCGAGCTGACGCCGCAGAGACGCGTCTGCATTGCCGCGAGCCCTCTCGACCTCTATCCGCTTTCCTTCCGCATCGAAAAGATGCAGGTGCCTCGGATCTACCGCCAAACCGACGATATCACCGGGACGAACGCCGCCGCGCCCGGTTTCAACTACGGTCAATTCGGGTCGGGTCGCTGAGGTAATGTAAGTGGCCGAACCGGTCGATTCGACGATTCCCACGGGAATGTCGAAGGAGCCCTCACCTTCCGGGACGATCGTCATGTGCTCCGGCCGAATACCGACCGTAGCCGTGAGCCCTGGCGCGAGTAGATCGCCAAGTGCCAACCGCGCCCTTGTCGTCCCGAAGTCGAGAACCGCATGTGCACCTCCCTCCCCGACGACTGCCGGAATGAAGTTCATGGCCGGCGAGCCGATGAAACCCGCAACGAAACGGTTTGCCGGGCGGTCGTAGAGATCGAGAGGCCGCCCCTGCTGTTCGATTACGCCGTCGCGCATGACGACGACATGATCGGCCATGGTCATGGCCTCGATCTGATCATGGGTGACATAGACAGAAGTCGCGTGGAGCCGGTCGTGCAAAGCGCGTATTTCCTTGCGCATGTGCACGCGAAGGGCCGCGTCAAGATTGGAAAGCGGCTCGTCGAAAAGGAATGCCTTCGGATGGCGAATGATGGCCCGGCTCATCGCGACACGCTGGCGCTGACCGCCGGAGAGTTCGCGCGGGTAGCGGTGCATCAATTGCGTGAGACCCGTCGTCGCCGCCACCTCCTGTGCCGCCTTACGCGCCTCCGCTTTCTTTACGCCGCGCATGCGCAGGCTATAGGTCAGATTCTGCTCGACGGTCATGTGCGGGTAGAGCGCATAGGATTGGAACACCATCGCAATGTCGCGTTTGCGCGGCGGAACATCATTCATTCGTTCGCCGGCGATCTTCATCTCACCGGTGGTGATCTTCTCCAGGCCGGCAAGCGAGCGCAGCAGCGTGGACTTGCCGCAACCCGAAGGTCCGACGAGCGCGACGAAGGCCCCCTTCTCGATCGCAAGATTGATGTCCTTTAGCGCGTGATAGGCTCCGTAGAACTTGTTGACGCCGTTGAGCTCGATCTGAAGGGTCATTTGAGGGCTCCCGAGGTGAGGCCGGAAACGATGCGGCGTTGCAATAGAACAAAGACGGCGAGAACGGGCGTCACGTAGATCGTGGCATAGGCCATGATGTTGTTCCACTCGTTGGTGTTCGGCCCCATGAAGGTGTTGAGGCCGACGCTTGCGGGCTGCAACTCCACGGCTTGGATCATCGACTTCGAATAGACGAACTCGCCGAACGCCTGCATGAAGATCAGGATGGCGCTGACGAGAATGCCGTTTCGGGCGAGCGGCAGGGCGATGTTGAAGAAGGCGCCGATACGGGAATTGCCGTCGACGAGCGCCGCCTCCTCGAGTTCCATCGGCACACTCATGAAAGTCGCCCTGACGAGAACGACGAAGAAGGGCATGCTCTTGGCGGCGATCGCCAAGATTACCGCGAACCGCGGTGTTTCCAACAGGCCGAATTGCGAGAAGCCAACAAAGATCGGGGTGACCATCAGGGAAGCTGGCAACACCTGCAGCATCAGGATCAGGAAAAGACCGACATCCACCCAGACGTTGCGGTAGCGAGCCAGCACATAGGCACAGCCGACGCCGAGCACCGCGATGAGCGACACCGCGCCAAGCGCTATGACCAGTGAGTTCCAGAGATAGCGCCCCATGTTCCGGCTTTCCCAGACGAAGGAGTAGATGCCCCATTGCGGCTCGCTGGGCAAAAATTTCGGTGGGGTCGCGAACATCGCCGAACCGGTCTTCAGCGCGGTGACATACATCCAGTAAAGCGGGAAGAGGTAGATGGCCGCCAGCACGAGCGCCACGGTGAGCATCAGCCGATTGCGCCATTGATCACTCATCCTCGGACCTCATGACGGGTGGAGCGTACATAGACGACGGAAGCGAGCATCACCAACACGATCATGACTACCGAGATCGTCGCCCCTTTGGCGAAGTCGTATTGCCGGAAGGAAAGGTCCCAGGCCCAATATTGGGTGACATTGGATGAGTTGTTCGGCCCGCCCGAGGTGATGCCGGCGAAGAGGTCGAACTGCTGCAAGGTGAAAATCAGGCCGAGTGCGATGATGGCGCCGATCGTCGACCGCATCATTGGCAGCGTGATCGTGAAGAAGCGCTGAAGTGCCGTGGCGCCATCAAGCTCGGCTGCTTCGTAAAGGTCTTTCGGTATCGCCGACAGCCCGACCGAGAGCAGGATCATGTTGAAGGATGTGCCAAGCCAGATATTGGCGATAATCACTGCCCAAAGCGAGTAGTTCGGGTCCGAGCGCCAGAAGATGTTGCCGGCGATAACGCCCATCTCCCGCAGGAAAAAATTGAGAACGCCGAAATCGCCCGAGAGAATCCAGTTCCAGATGGCACCGACGACAAGGCCCGGCATGACCCAGGAGACCAGGAAGAGGCCGCGCAGCCAGGAAGCGCCGGTAAAATTCATCCAGAAGAAAAGGGCGAGGCCGAAGCCGATGATGAACTGGCCGGCAATCGAGGCGCTGACGAAAAGCGCGGTATTGATCAGGATGGGTTGGGTCTCCGGCTGCGAGAAAAGATCGACATAGTTCTTGAAGCCAACGAAAGGCCGGACGAAGCTTCCGAGGCTGAACATGTCGACCTCCTGGAAGCTCATCACCACGTTGTAGACGAGCGGCAGGCCGGAGAGGACGAAAAGGAACGCCAGCGGCAACAGGACAAGACCGATGTCGAAGCCCCTTCCGTCCGTTACGCTGAATATAATTTTCTTCATTGGCTAACCCCCGCTCCGCAGGCGACCCCGGCCAAAGTCGGAGGTCGCCTTGCTCGTGAAGAAATTAAACGGATGCATTCCGCAGCAGAGTGTCCGTTCGGCGACCGTGTCTCAGCCAAGGACCGCCTTTATCTTCTCGGCCGCCTGATCGAGCGCTTCCTTGGAGCTCATTTGTCCGGTCAGAGCCGCCTGGATGGCGTCCTGTATCGCCTTGGATATCTTCGGCCATTCCGGATGCGGACCGCGGGGTTTGGCGTATTTCAATTGTTCGAGGAAGACCTGAAGCGCCGCGTCCTTCAACGGTTCGCCGGTTGGCGGGATGGCGATATCGGAGCGGGCCGGCAATTGGCCGAAATCCTTGAACATCCTGTCGTCCTGAGAAACGAAAAATTCGAGGACCTTGAAGGCTTCTTCCGGGTGCTCTGTGCTGGCAAAGATCGCCCAATTGAAATCGCCCATCGCGGAGGATCGTTCAGCGCCGATCTCGGGGACCGGCAGGAGCGCCACGCCCCAGTCGAACTTCGCCTCCTGGATCATCCGGTCGAGTTCCCAAGGGCCGGAAATCGCCATCGCGGCATTGCCGGAATTGAAGGTTCCGGTCGAATCCCATTGGCCACGCGTCAGGCTATCCGGCGACGCGAGCTTCTCATCGATGATCGTCTTCCAGATATCGAGTGCCTTGACCGCACCCTCGGCATTGATGTTGTCATAGCCGCCGCCGGCCATCTGCGCCCAGGGCAGGAACTGGAAGGTCCCCTCCTCGTTCGCCTTGGCGGAAAAGGCAAGCCCGTACACATTCGCCGCCGGGTCGGTCAGCTTGCGCGCCGCTTCCACCAGTTCGTCCCAGGTCTGCGGCGGCTGCTCCGGATCAAGACCCTTCGCCTTGAACATGTCCTTGTTGTAATAGAGCGCGATCGTGTTGGTTGCCTTGGGGATGCCGTAGAGTTTGCCGTCCCAGGTCACCGACGCAAGCGGCCCCGGGAAATAGCTTTCTGGCTTCACTACCGATGATTTGGCGATCATGTCGGTGAGATCGAGAAAGGCGCCACGAGAGGAAAAGAGCGCATGCTCCGGATTGTCGACGGCGATGATGTCGGGCGCCTGACCGGTCGAATAGGCTCGCATTGCCTCGCTGACGACATCATCGAACTGGATCTGGCGGTATTCGACTTTGATGCCGGTATTGAGCTTGTTGAAATCGTTGATCAAGTTTGGTGCCGGCTGGATGTCCCGGTCCAGCGACCAGACGGTGATGGTTACATCCTCCGCCTGCGCGGAAAAGGCCGGCAGGGAAATACTGGCAAGGGCGATTACGCCCAGCATTACACGTCTGCTAACACGCATGAAATCCTCCTCTCGTGTTATCCCACGGCCGACAATCCTCCATTCCGGCCGACGGGCGGTCCTCAGGCCGGATCGGCGACGAACTCGCCTCCCCGGCAGTTCTTTAGATAGTTGAGCGCATGCACTTGGCCGGTCATTTCCAACGCGTCGCGGTAGACCGGATCGTGCCAGCCTTCGATGTCGATCGAGCCAGTCCAGCCGGCAAGCCTCAGTTCCGAGATGATGTCGGTCCAGTTGCTGTCGCCGAAACCGGGCGTGCGCATGAATACGAATTTCTCCTTGCCGAAGATGCCGTGCTCGCGGATCACGTCCCAGCGGATCGTCGCGTCCTTGCCATGCACGTGGAAGATCTTTTTCGCCCATTTGCGGATTTGCGGCAGCGGGTCGATCAAATAGACCATTTGGTGGCACGGCTCCCATTCAAGCCCGATGTGATCATCCGGCGTCTCGTTGAAGATCAACTCCCAGGCGTCCGGGTTGTGAGCGATGTTCCAGTCGCCGCTCCCCCAGTGACCGTCCATGGCGCAATTCTCGAAGGCGATCTTCACGCCCTTGTCGGCGGCGCGCGCGGCAAGCTCCCGCCAGACTTTCCGGTACCGTGGCAGGCTGTCGGTGAGCGGGCGGTTACGGACGCGGCCCGTGAAGCCCGCGACGCAGTTGGCGCCAAAGTGGTGGGCGTAGTCGATGCAATCCCGCCAGCCTTGTAGCGTCTGCAGATCCATCTCGGTCTCTTCCAGCGGATTGCCGAACATGCCGATCGTGGAGATCGTGATGTCTCGGTCGCCGATCGCCTCGCGGCAGCGCTTGCCGAGCTCGGCCAGATCCTGACCGTTCGTCGTCTGCCAAAAGAACGGCTCGAAACTTTCGAAACCGAGGTCGGCGATCTCAGCGATCCGCTTGGCCGCCTCGCCGCTGGTGGCGCTGACCATGGTGCCGATGCGAATGGATTTAGCGGGGTTGCTCATCGGTTGCCTCGTTTAGATTTTGACCCGCTGTCCACTGCGGGCGCTCTCGATCGCCGCAAGGACCATGGCAAGGCTGTTGATATTGTCGTCGCTCGCCGTCTCGGGGTGCCGGCCGGTGCGAATTGCCGCGACGAAGTCGGCGATGACGCTGGCATGCCCCTGCGTCTGGCGAAGATCGGCCGGCTCCGGCACCTCGATCGGCTCCAGGTCGCGAAGGAAGCCCCCGTTACCGGCGACCCGCTTCGCCTGGAAATTCTCGGCTCCGTCCCAGAGCAGCGTGCCGCGGGTGCCGATAATGCGCCATTCGCTTTCCCAGCTAGTGTTTGCGCCTTCGGCGCACCAGGAGCCGCGATAGGTAAAGGTCAAGTCATTCGCCAGTTCGAATATGGCGGTGGCGGCCGCGCCGTGCGCGTACCAGGAGCCGCGCGGGTTCTCTTCGCGGCAATAGACGGCGATCGGCCTCGTTCCAGCGATGAAGCGGGCGGCGTCGAAAGTATGGATCGCCATATCGAGAAGCAGCACATGCTCCATTTCTTCGCGGAAGCCGCCGAAATGCGCGCCGATGAAGAAGTCGCAATGGATGGCTGTGAGATCGCCGATCGCGCCGCCTTCGATGAAACGGCGGATGCGGCGCACGCCAGGGACGAAGCGGCGGTTCTGGACGACCGCGTGAAGCCTGCCTGTCTCGGCGGCCAACCGGACCAGCTCCCGCCCGTCCTCGAGCGAAGTCGCCATCGGCTTTTCGCTGAGTACGTGGCATCCGTGCCTAAGTCCGGCGGAGACCACATTCAGCCTCGCGGAGGGCACGACGACGTCAAAGAGAATGTCGGGTTGCGCCTGTGCGAGAACCGCCGCGAGATCGGAGCCGATCGCGATATCGGCGATGTCGAACTCGTCGGCAAGGGCCACGGCGGCATCGGGATTCACGTCAACGAGGCCCACGATGCGGATCACCGACTGAAGGTCATGGTCAGCGGCAATCGCCTTGAGCCACCCCCTGGCCATAGCTCCGCACCCGCACAGAACTGCTCGCAAGATCACGATTCTCCTCCCGCACGTCTCCGAAATCCGCCTTGCTCCAGCGACCGTAAACGTTTACGGAACTATGCGGTGTTTTCAAAACATGTCAATAGGAATTCCGGCACGATCAGGCCGAGCGAGGAGGGAAGGCTTCGAGATGAAGGGAATTCGCCGGCTTGCGCAGCATCTCGATATTTCTATCGGAACCGTTTCGCGTGCGCTCAACGGACGTCCCGACGTCAAGGAGGAAACGCGTAAGCGCGTGCTGGAGGCGGCAAGGCAGTTCGGTTATGTCCCGAACCAGTCGGGCCGAAGCCTCAGGCAGGGAACGACCAATATCATCGGCTTCATGATCCAGACCGGAACGGAGATCACCGGCCAGGGTGACACCTTCTTCATGAGCGTCTTTGACGGTGTGCAGGAAGTCTTCGCCCGGCACAAGTTGGATCTCGTCGCCCTGCTGTGCTCGTCCAAGGAAGACCCGACCGAATACCTGCGCCGCGCCGTGGCCCGCGGCTTTGCTGACGGCCTGATCCTTTCCGCAACGCAGCGGCATGACACCCGCGTTGAATTGCTGGCCGAGCGCAATATCCCCTTCGTCACGCTCGGCCGCACCCTCACCGACGCCGGCCAGCCGTGGCTGGATCTTGACTTCGAGGGCATGGCGCAAGCCTCCATCGATCGCCTGGTTGCGCGCGGACATCGCCGCATCGCGATCACGCGGCCGCACGACGACGCGAATCTTGGTTACGTCTTTGTCGAGCGCTGCCGACAGGCGCTCCGCGCTCACGGCCTCACGCTTGACGAGAGCCTGATATTCCGTTCGACCCCCAACGAAGCCGGCGGCTATCAGATCGGCCGCGACCTTCTCGCGCGCCACGAGCGCCCGACCGCAATCGTCCTGATCAACGAAACGATTGCGATCGGCTTTTACAGCGCCCTTTCGGAGGCCGGCGTCAGGCCGGGAACTGACATCGCGGTGATCGGCCGCCATAGCCCGCAAGCCCACTTTCTCTCGCCGTCGCTCACCTGTTTTCGTCTGTCGCTGCGCGATCTCGGCATAGCGCTTGCCGAGACCTTGCTTTCGAGCATGCCCGCATTCGCGCATCATTATCCGGATGCGCCGTCCAATCGCCTGTGGCCGATGGAACTCGTAGACGGCGAAAGCGACGCCTTACAGGCTCACCAGTTCTGATTGTTCCGGAACGCGCCATCGTGTAGGTCAATCAGGCTTCTCGAACGTTGCCGCATTCCGCCTCAAGAACGTCAATTTGCCCGATTCAGAATGTAACGGCGATTGGTGGATCAAATTCGACGATCCAGCGATTTATAGCACTGAAGAACGCCTGTCGGTTCTGGACCGTGTTTCTCGTTGGAGAATTGGCAACCGTTCCTTGTCGATCACCCATTGTTCTTCGTCGGCATTTTTTTTGATCAAAAAGTGATCGATTCCAGTTGGTTAAAGCGGGACCTGAATATGACCCGTCGACGTCCCCCTGTGAAGGAGATCGCTATGCGACTGTTCTTGGTGCTCGTCGGACTGTCAATGGCCGCTGTTTCGCATGCCCATGACGCACCCAGCGGCTGGACTTATCCGAACTCATGCTGCTCGAATTTCGACTGTCGCCACGTCAGTTTTACCGCGATTAGCGAGCGACCTCAGGGTTACATCATCAATTCGACGGGCGAGGTGCTCTCATACTCCGATAGGCGCATACGCATTTCGCCCGATGGCGAATATCATTGGTGCTCGACGGCCGGCGATGACCGCGGCAGGACCATCTGCCTGTTTGTGCCGCCAAGAATGAATTGATCGCGAGCATGGCGGATCGCATGGCGCGGCTCTGTTCAGATGGTGTCAACTTGCGGCGATCGGCGTAAACTCGGACTGGCTTGGGTAAAAGAGCCGGCAGGCGAGAGGAGCTGCATCGCCCATGGGTTGGTCCTTCAAGATCGGAACGATCGCTGGCACGGCATTGCGCGTGCACATCACCTTTGCGCTGCTGCTCGCATGGATATGGTTCATGCACTACCGGATCGGCGGCACGCCGGCCGCGATGGAAGGCATCGCCTTTGTCCTCGCAGTGTTCCTCTGTGTCGTGCTGCATGAGTTCGGACACATCGCCGTCGCGCGCCAATACGGCATCAAGACGCCGGATATCACCCTGCTGCCGATCGGCGGGGTCGCCCGCCTCGAGCGCATGCCGGAGGAGCCGAAGGAAGAATTCTTGATCGCTATTGCCGGCCCGCTGGTCAATGTGGCGATCGCCGCTGTCATCCTTCTCCTGCTCGGCACCACGGTCGGTCTGGAACAGATCGCCGACATCGAGAATCCCCAACTGGGCTTTCTGGCGCGGCTCGCCAGCGTCAACGTATTTCTCGTCCTCTTCAACATGATCCCGGCCTTTCCGATGGACGGCGGCCGCGTACTGCGTGCGGCGCTTGCCTCGCGCCTCAGCTGGTCGCGCGCGACCCAGATCGCAGCCACGATCGGCCAAGGCCTTGCGTTCGTTTTTGGCTTTCTTGGGCTTTTCTACAATCCGCTGCTGATCTTCATTGCGATTTTCGTGTATCTCGCGGCGACCGCGGAAGCACAGAACGCGCAGATCCGAGAGGTCTCCGATAGCGTTCTCGTCGGCGATGTGATGATTACCGAATTCGTAAGGCTCGAACGGTCGGCGGACATTGACGAGGCGATCGACACTCTGCTCGCAACCACCCAGCGTGAATTCCCGGTGGTCGACAGCGCGGGCCATTTCGAGGGACTTCTCACACGCGACGACATTATCCGCACGCTCAAGGAGACAGGGGCGGCAACACCGGTCGTGCGCGCGATGCGCCGAGATGTGCCGACGATCCATTTCCGAAAGCGGCTCGAGGAGAGCCTGCGCCTGATGCAGGAAGCCAATTCCCCGGCCGTCGCCGTCGTCGACAGCCTCAACCGGCTCGTCGGTCTGATGACGCATGAAAACATTGGAGAGATGATGATGGTGAGGGCAGCCGCCACCGGCGGCTTCCGCTTCGGACATCTACGCCATCGCAGGCCGGATGTGCAGGCCTGAACCGCCGTTACAGCGCCGCACGTCGCCTTCTCCACGCCGCATCGAAATCCTGCAATATGGGTTGCGATTTTGAACACAAAGCGCTGTCGAGCGAACCGCTCCCTTCACGCAATATTGTCTAGGCGTTTTGTTTTCAGTCTCAATGCGGCCGCGCTGTTCCGGATACTCAACCGCTTGAAAGCAACGAAGCCGGTCGATTGACGTGAAGACTCTTGGCGCTTTGACCTTCTCGCTCCTGATCTTGTCGGTACCCAGCCACGGCTGGGCACTTGATCCGCCGCTGTCCGGTCATCCTGTATTCGACCGCGCCGTCGAACTGGTGGTGGATAATTTTTACGACGCCTCCGTCATCGACCGGTTCGGCGAAGCGGTGAGACGGGAAACCGAGGACCGAGGCGCGCCGCTGACGGCGGACAGCCCGGAGGCCAGGCTCGACGCCGCAATAGACACTGTCCTGGCGAGTCTCGACGCGTCGCATACCGGCCGCTTTCTGCCGGACACGATCGCCTACTACGAACTCGCAGACATCTTCCGCTTCGCGATCCGCGACGAGATGAAGCGCCTCTTCCCGCCCGACGGAGAGGTTAGTTTCGAAGGCATCGGCATGGTCACGCGCATGCAAGACGGCGTTCGCTTCGTCAGCGACGTCTATGACGGCACTCCGGCGGACAGAGCGGGAATTCGGGTCGGGGATGAACTCCTTTCCATCGACGGTGCGCCCTACCGCGAGATCGAGTCCTTCCGCAACAAGGCCGGCAAAACGGTCGACGTCAAGTTGCGCCGCAACCGCGATGCCCCGCCGATCACCCTCCCGGTCTCCGTCGAGCGCATGCGGCCGCTGCACACATTCGCGAAGGCCATCGAAGAGAGCATCGCCGTCGAGGAACGCGGCGGTCGGCGTATCGGCTATCTGCGCCTCTGGACGCTCGCCACCTCCGGCGGCCTTGAAGCCGTCGCCCGAGCGCTTGTTACCGGCCGGCTCAAGGACGCTGAGGGCGTGATCGTCGACCTGAGGGGCCGCTGGGGCGGCGGTCCGGCCGACGCGGCCGAACTCTTCGTCGGTGGCGTCCCGACCTTTCGGCTGATTTCCCGGAGCGGCAGGGATACTCTTGCGAATGTGCGCTGGCGCCGGCCGGTCGTCGCCATCATCGATGAGGGCGCGAGAAGCGGACTTGAGCTCTTTGCCTATTCCCTTAAGGCAAATGGCATTCCGCTCGTGGGAACGCGCTCTGCCGGGGCGCTACTTGCCGGGCGCGCCTATCTCCTGCCCGACGACAGCCTTCTGGAGATTGCGGTATCGGACGCGGTGATCGACAATGGGGTGAGGCTCGAAGGACGCGGCGTCGAGCCGGATATAACGGTTCCGTTCAGCCTGCCCTATGCCGCCGGGCGCGACCCGCAATTCGAAGCCGCCCTGGAAGAGATGCAGCGCATCCTCGCCAAAGGCTGAAGCTTCGGCGGTGCTTGCCGGAAACTCCACGGGTATTACTCGCTCTGCCGCAGGTTTCGGATTCGATCGAAGAGGACGGCCAGCACGGTCGCCCCGCCGATGAAGGTTCCTTGCCAGAAAGCGCTGATCCCGAGCAGGCCGAGGCTGTTGCGTATGACCTCGATCAGCGCGGCGCCGATGAGAGCCCCGGAGGCCGTGCCGACCCCGCCGGCGAGATTGGCGCCCCCGATGACGGCCGCAGCGATGACCTGGAGCTCCATGCCCGCACCGATATTTGTGGTAACGGCGCCGAGCCAGCCGGTCTGGATGATACCTGCGACACCCGCGGCGAGCGCGGAGACCATGTAGACTGTCACCTTGATCCCATTGACCGGAACCCCCGTCAGCCGTGCAGCCTGCTCGTTGCCGCCGATGGCGAAGACGTAGCGGCCGAACCGCGTCCAGCGAAGCACGAACCCGGTCAGCAGCGCCAGCACGATCATGAAGATGACCGGGTTGGCGATGCCGAAGAACCAAGCGCCGCCGCCGATAGAAAGAAGCAGATCGTGGTCGGGGCCGAACTGGAAAACGACCGAATTGTTCGATACGACCATCGCCAGGCTGCGCGCGATCGACAACATTCCGAGTGTCACCACAAAGGGCGGGAAGTCCAGATAGGCGATCAATACGCCATTGAATGCCCCGATGAGCAGTGCCGTCCCGATGGCGACGGCGACGCCGACCTCAAGGCCGTAACCCGCATTCATGACGACCGCGAGGACCATGCTGCACAGACAGAGCACGGATCCGACGGAGAGATCGATGCCACCGGTGATGATGACCAGCGTCATGCCAAGGGCGATGATCGCGACAAAGGTGAAATTGCGGGTAATGTTGTAGAAATTCCGCGTCGTCGCGAATGTATCGGTTGCAATGGACAGGAAAATGCAGGCGAGGATGACGGCAATCAGCACCCAAAACGTCTGGCTCGACAGTATCGAGCTAACCCAAGTCTTCTGTCTCTGGCCGATTTCCCGATCCAACGTAATTGCCATGGCTGCGCTCTCCCATTCCGGCAATAGATCACGATCATTTTAGGTCGAACGAATCTTGTTTCATGACGTGATCGACTCCGAGAAGTTGGTGTGGGACAGAGGCGGAAAACCGCACAGAATTTCCTCAGCGCGCCAGCTCACACCTGTTCGATGGCGCCGGTAATCAGCCCCGTAACTTCTTCTGGCGAACTGGCATCAATCGGCTTGTCGGCGACCTTCCTGCCGCGCCGCATCACGATGACGCGGTCCGCGACAGCGAAGACATCGGGCATACGGTGGCTGATTAGCACGACGGCGATGCCGCTGTCGCGCAGATGACGGATGAGGTTCAGCACTTCCGCCACCTGTCGAACGGAAATCGCCGCCGTCGGCTCGTCCATCAGCACGATCTTCGCCTCGGAAAGCATCGTACGCGCGATCGCCACGGCCTGCCGCTGACCGCCTGACATCTGCTTGACGAGATCACGCGGCCGGGTCTCCGATTTCAGTTCCTTGAATATCTCGCCGGCGCGACGATACATCGCCTTGTAGTCGAGGACGCGCAACGGCCCCATGCCCCGGCGTAATTCGCGGCCCAGGAAAACATTCGCCGCCGCTGTCAGATTATCGCAAAGCGCCAGATCCTGATAGACGATCTCGATACCGTGCTGGCGCGCTTCCACGGGACGATGAAGGACCAGTTCAGCGCCATTCATCCGCATTGTGCCATGACTCGGACGGAAATTGCCGGCGATCATCTTGACGAGCGTGGATTTGCCGGCGCCGTTGTCACCCATGAGACCGACGACCTCGCCCGCATGGAGCGCGAGCGAAACATCGTTGACCGCCTGGATAGCGCCGAAATGTTTGGAAATATCGGCGAGTTCAAGAACCGCCACAGCCGTCTAGCCTCCCATCCACGGCCAAGCACGACTCTCAACATGCGTCGCCGCGGAGTCGTCGCTTTGGTCGCTTACCCCGACTCCTCCCGGAGAGCGACGCATCCATTTATGCAAAAGCACGTAACACCGTCAATCAATTGTCCTACCAATTTAGGCCGTATAGGCGGTAAAGCCATATTGTAATACAAATATCCGTTGACGTTCGGCGCAAGCGGATATTAGCTGTCAGCGGGAGGAGAGCATGCTGATCCTTGTCACCGGCGCAACGGGCAAGGTCGGGCGACACCTCATCGCGGCGCTGCTCGACGATCCGCGTTTTCCGAAGGCGCGCGTCCGTGCGCTTTGCCATAATCGCGTGCCCGCCGAAACCGACCGTGTCGAGGTGGTTCGCGGCTCGATCGCCGATCGGGAGATCGTGGCTCGAGCAATCGCGGGCGTCAGCCATGTGGTACATCTCGCCACCTGCAAGGAAACCCCCGACCAGGTCATGGACGTGACGGTCAAAGGCCTGTTCTGGTTGCTCGAAGAATTCCGCTTGAGCGCGACCGCCAGGCAGTTCATTCTCATCGGCGGCGATGCTGGCATAGGCCATTTCTACTACCGCCATGACGGGCCGATCACCGAGGCCGCTGCCCACCGCGCCTATCCTGGCTGCTACGCTCTTTCGAAGGTGCTCGAGGAGGTCATGCTTGAGCAATATGGCACGCAATACGATCTGAACGGCTGCTGCCTGCGCGCACCCTGGATCATGGAGAAGGATGACTTCAAATATTCCCTGTCATTCGGAGACGACGTTTTCGGCGGACCCGACTGGAAGATGATGGTTCCAGAGGCGGATGCCAAGCGATATGCGAGCAACGGCACTGTGCCGCTATTGCGCGATGCCGACGGGCGACCGCTCAAACGCAACTTCGTGCACGTGGCCGACCTGGTATCGGCGATCATCGCTGCGATCGATAATCCCCGCGCGGTGCGGCAGCTCTTCAACGTCTCTATGGACCGGCCCGTCGATTACGGCGAAGTCGCGGACTATCTCGCCCGTACGCGCGGCCTTGGGTCCGTGGACATACCGAGCCGGTTCCACTCGAACTGGATGGACAACAGCAAAGCCAAATACCTGTTGGGCTGGCAGCCCGACTACGATCTCAAAAAGCTTATCGACTCGGCCTGGCAATATGAGCGCGCGGAGAGTGATCCGCGGATCGTCTGGTACCCGGGTTGATTTCGTCGCGGACACGGATGTCCGTTCGTTCAAGGGAGGAGAGAATGAGGAAGGCATTATTGCTTGCCGCAGCCGTCCTCGCGCTCAGCGCGGGCACGGCTCTGGCTCAGAAGAAGCAGCTTGTCATCGTCGTAAAAGGCCTCGACAACCCGTTCTTCGAAGCGATCAACCAGGGTTGCCAAAAGTGGAACGGCGAGAACAAGGACTCCGAGTATGAGTGCTTCTATACCGGGCCGGCCTCGACCTCGGACGAGGCGGGCGAGGCACAGATCGTCCAGGACATGCTGAGCAAATCCACTACGGCCGCGATCGCCATTTCACCGTCCAATGCCAAGCTGATCGCCCAGACCCTGAAGACCGCCAACCCGACCATACCTGTCATGACGGTCGACGCCGACCTCGCCCCTGAGGATTCGTCACTGCGCAAGACCTATCTGGGAACCGACAATTACCAGATGGGCTATCGCATCGGCGAGTATATCAAACAGGCGAAACCGGACGGCGGCAAGATCTGCACGATCGAAGGCAATCCCGGTGCCGACAATATCCTGCGCCGCGCCCAAGGCATGCGCGACGCCCTGACCGGCCAGAAGGGGCTCACAGAACTCAAGGGAGAAGGCGGCTGGACGGAAGTGGCTGGCTGCCCGGTCTTCACCAATGACGATGGAGCGCGGGGCGTGCAGGCAATGACCGACATCCTCGCCGCCAATCCCGACCTCGACGCTTTTGGGATCATGGGCGGATGGCCCCTGTTCGGGGCTCCGCAGCCCTATCGCGACCTGTTCAGACCGATGGCGGACAAGATCGCCAAGAACGAGTTTGTCATCGGCGCGGCCGACACCATCGGCGAGGAGGTGGCGATCGCCAAAGAAGGCCTGGTGACGGCACTCGTCGGTCAGCGGCCTTTCGAGATGGGTTACAAGGCACCGCAGGTCATGCTCGACCTGATTGAAGGCAAGCCCGTCGACGATCCGGTCTACACCGGACTCGACGAATGCACCAAGGACACGGCCGACACCTGCATTCAGAAGTGACTCGGCTCAAGCCGGCAGCCAACGCGCTGCCGGCTATCTCGCTACGCTACGGCACGTCTCCTTGAATCGCCCTCGATTGAAGAGAACAACGTGCGGCGCTTTCAAAAATGCTACAGCGACCTTTGCGCGTCTGATAGACGCGCGGCGCTGTAGGATCAGATCTGCCAGTCTGCGTCTAGCGAATAGGCCCTGATGTAGTCGACCTTCATTTCGGATCCGTCTGCAAGCCCGTCGCTCGGCGTACCGGCGATCCCTCCGACGGCGAGGTTGACGATCATATACATCGGATCGTGCATGTCCGCCGGCGTGTCGGCCCGTGCGATCGCCGCGTCGTCGAAGTACCAGACGATCTCGTCTTCCGTCCAAAGCACTCCGTATTTGTGGAAGCCGCTGGTATCGGCCACCTTCACCGTGGTCGCCGTGCTGGTCTGCGAGCCGGTTTCGTTGGAATGCACGGTAGCAATGATGGTGTTCGAATCCTGTCCGCGCATCTCCACGACGTCGAGCTCGGGCGGCCAGGAACCGTCTGCCGGCAGCAGCCAGAAAGCCGGCCAGACGCCTTGGTCGTCCGGCATGTCCGCCCGGATTTCAAAATAACCGTAGGTCTGGGCGAAGGATGAGTAAGTCGTCAGCACCCCGGAAGTGTAATCATAGCCGTTGATCTCCGCCTGGACCGCTTCGGATGCCGGCTTTGCCGTGATGGTCAAAACACCGTTCTGCACCGAGAACGGATTGGCGGATGCTGTCGGCCCATAACTTGGATTAATGTACCATTGCAGCTCGCCGTTTCCGGTAAGCGTCGCCCCCTTTTCGGGCGCCCACCAGAACTTTGGTTCCCAGACACCGCTCATGCCATCGCTGAGTTGCAGCGTGTCGAAGTCGTCGGCGAACGTTTGCGTCAGCACGGAGCGGTCGAGGCTCAACCTGAATTGGCTCGCCTGCAACTGATCGGCGGTGGTGTTCCGGAACACCAGACTCTCGCCGTCTGCAAGGTGCAGCCTGAGATCCATGCCCTCCTGGGCGACGTTGGCGAGGACTTGCTGAAAGGACGTGAACCCGTAGCCGTCGAGGCGGACAATGTCATCGAAGTTGAAGTCCGTGATGAGGTCGCTTCCATTGCCGCGGGCTACGACGAACGTGTCGGCGCCTCCCCCACCGATCAGGACGTCGTTGCCGTCGCCGCCATCGATCGTCTGACGGCTTGAACCACCTTTGATGATGTTGTCCTGGTCATTGCCGACGGCAAAGCGGCCGTCGCCGGTGACGGTCAGGTTCTCGAAATTCTCCGGCAAGGTGTAGCTCATCCACGTGCTGATCGTGTCGACGCCCTCGCCCGCCGCTTCAGAGGCGCGGTTTTTCGAGGAGTAGAGATAATAGATGTCGTCGCCCTTGCCGCCGATCATGGTGACGTTCACGGAAGCGTCCCCCCACATCGAATCGTTGCCGGCCGTACCGTAGAGCACGGGGCCCGATCCGGTGGCGGAGAACCATGCCGTGGAACTGCCACTGTAGTAGAGCGGTTTGCCAACCGCGTTCAGCACAAATCTGCTCATCGAATAATCTCCTGCTTTGGTGGCGGTGAGCCTCTCCCGCTGCGGACCCAGACCTCATTTTCGCAACTTCTAATAATCGCGTCCCGATTCTAGCGCAGCCCTGTGTTGCGACTATGGCACGACAGCCTTACTCCTTTCGTGGCAATCCGGAACAAAGCCACAGCCGCCGGCGTTTTTTCGCGTTAGGGCGCCTCGGAGGGGGAACCATGAACAGCGCGGATGTTGTGCACACATGCCTGGCAGGTGATGCCGGGATGTCGGACTTACCGGATTTTCGCACCGCGCTCGATACTCTTCCGCTCGCCGTCTACATGACCGATGCAGACGGCTACGTCACCTACTTCAACGCTGCCGCGGCAGATCTCGCCGGACGAAAGCCGATCTTGGGGAAGGACCGCTGGTGCGTGACCTGGGAGCTTCGACGGCCGGATGGAACGGCGCTGCCGCATGATCAATGCCCGATGGCCATGGCGCTGAAGACGGGCCGCCCTGCCAGGGGTCAGGAATTACTCGCCGTTCGTCCGGACGGCATGGTGGTCCTCCTTCTCTCACACCCAACCCCGATCTTCGACAGGACAGGGACACTCACAGGTGCCGTCAATCTGCTTGTCGACGTTACCGATCGCCAAAGGGTGGAGGAAGACTCCCGATACCTCGCTGCAATCGTCGAATCCTCCGACGACGCCATCGTCTCCAAGGATCTTAATGGCATCGTCACCAGTTGGAACAAGGGTGCCGAACGCCTTTTCGGATACACGGCCGATGAAGTGATCGGCAAATCGATCACGCTTCTGATGCCGCCCGGCTACGAGAACGAGGAGCCGAACATCCTCAGCCGGATCCGCAAGGGCGAGCGTATCGATCACTACGAAACGTTGCGGCAGCGCAAAGACGGGAGCCTCGTCAACATCTCCCTAACGGTTTCGCCCGTGCGCGATGCTGGCGGCTGCATCATCGGCGCTTCGAAGATCGCGCGCGACATCAGCGAAAGCAAGCGGGCGGCGGAGGCGTTGACGGCGCGCCTGCGCGAACAGGCTGCCCTCTACAGCCTCGCCCAAAGGCAGCAACGCTCAAAAGACATTGCAGAAATCTACGAGGCCTCGCTGGATGCCATCCAAAGCGCACTCTCCTGCAACCGCGCCTCGATACTGCTCTTCGACAAGTCCGAAAGGATGCGCTTCGTCGCCTGGCGCGGCCTCTCCGAGGAATACCGGCAGGCCGTCGATGGCCATTCTCCCTGGACCGTAGACGCAGTGGATCCCGAGCCGATATTCATCGAAGACACCAATCTCTCCGATGTCGCGCAAGAACTCAAATCGGTGATCGCGGCGGAGGGCATAGCCGCACTCGGCTTCATTCCACTCGTCGCCGAAGGACGGCTCATCGGCAAGTTCATGACCTATTATGACCTGCCGCATCCCTTCACCGCCAACGAGATCAGCGTGGCCCTGACGATTGCGCGGCAGCTCGGCTTCAGCATCGAGCGCCTCCGCGCTGAAGATGCGAGGCAGCGCGCGCAGGCGCTGCTGCGCCGCAAGGAGGCGCTGGAGAGAGCCCGAGCAGCCGAATTGATGGCAATCATGCAGGCGGTGCCCGCGTCGATCTGGATTTCGCGCACCCCCGATTGCCGGGTCATCAGCGGCAACCGAGCCGCCTATGAGCTCCTGCGGCAGCCGGACGACGCCAATCTGTCGCTGTCGGCGCCAGCCGGCGAACGGCCCGACAACTTCGAAATCTTCTCCGAGGGGCGGCTGCTGACTGCCGAGGAAATGCCTGTGCAGAGGGCGGCGCGCGGTGAGGAGGTCCCAAATTTCGAAGAGGAAATCCGATTCGACGATGGTTCGTCGCGTTACCTCTTGGGTAACGCGACACCATTGCGGGATGCTGCTGGCGAGGTGATCGGCGCCGTGGCTGCGTCCGTGGACATAACCGAGCGCAAACAGGCGGAAGAGGCCCTCCAGGAGAGTGAGCGGCGGCTCCAGATCGCGCTTGCGGCCGGGCGAATGGGGGCTTGGGAGTGGAATCCGGCTACCGGTGAGGTGATATGGTCACCTGGCCTGGAGGCGCTTCACCACCTCGAACCGGGCACTTTCGGCGGCACTTTTGCCGATTTCAAGCGCGACATTCATCCTGACGACCTCCCCTTTGTCGAACTCGAAATCGCAAGGGCCCTGGAGAGCAAGACAAACTATCATGTCGTCTATCGGATCCGGCTTCCCGACGGCACGATCCGGTGGATGGAGGCGTTCGGGCAGTTTTCGGTGCCCGGACCCGGGCGTCCGGTAAAGCTTGCCGGCGTCTGCATGGATATCACCGAACGAAAGGAAGCAGAGTCCCAGCGCAATCTTCTGGTCGCCGAGCTCAGCCATCGGGTCAAGAACACGCTTGCGATCGTCAACTCGATCGCGCGTCAGTCTTTTTCGACCAATCCGGATGCGCACGAGGCGCAGAGATCTTTCGATGCCCGCATCCGCGCGTTGGCGCAAACGCACACACGCCTTGCGGAGGCGAATTGGTCCGGAGTATCGCTCGAAACGGTGCTCTCGGACGAACTGTCGCCATACCAGGACGCGGACACGAACAACATCACGCTGCGTGGACCGAGGGCGATGCTGCCGCCGAAACATGCACTCACCCTCGGCATGGCCGCGCATGAACTCGCCACAAACGCGGCGAAGCACGGGGCGCTATCGGCGCAGAGCGGCTGCGTTGAAATCGAATGGGCCCTCGATCCGCAAGAGAAAAAACTGCGGATCTGCTGGCAGGAAACGGGCGGGCCGCCTGTCCTTGCGCCAACGCGCAACGGTTTTGGACGCCTGCTACTGGAGCGAGTCCTCGCCGCGGACTTAGGCGGCGAGGTGCACCTCGAATTCGCCCCGCAGGGGCTGAAATGCACGATCAACCTCCCGTATCCGGGGGGGGCTTTCCCATGATGCCGGCCGAGCCATGTCGCGTCTTCGTCGCCGAAGACGAATTTCTGGTCGCCTTGCAGATAGAGGAGGATCTCGCGGCAGCAGGGTACATGGTAATCGGTCCATTCACCAGCCTCGCTTCCTCCCTCGCTGCTCTACGGACGGAGCGCTTCGAGTTGGCGACCCTGGACCTCAATTTGCGCGGCGAACCCGGCTATCCACTGGTCGATGCACTGTTGGAACGACGCGTACCCGTGCTGCTGCTGACCGGCTACGCAGTGTCGGATCTGCCGGAACGCTATCGGGCGCTGCCCCGCCTGACAAAGCCGTTCGACGGCGCGACTCTCATTCGGAACATCGAGAGCCTTCTATCCGGAAAGTGAGGGTTCTCGCCGGCCGGCGCAGCGCGATCAGGAAAAATGTGGGCGGTCCGGCCGGCACGAGACTATACTTCAGCCGGGAAGAAGTCGGAAAGCGGCACCTGGAGCGCGCCGGCAATGCGTTTCAGTTTCGCCGGATCGTGGTCGCTGCCGCTCTCGATCTCGTTAATCTCGAGATTGGTAAGGCCACAGGTGACGGCAAGGTCTTCAATACTGTAACCGACTGCCTCGCGAGCTGCCCTTACGCGGGCGGCAATGCTGCTGGCGGGCAAGAGGGAGGCCTGTGCGCCGATATTGGAGGGGGAAATGGACATAAATGTCTCCTTCTCAAGGCATTAAATTCTTGCGAATTCGATGTGGAGTGCGGGTGACAGGCGCCGTTAACACGGCGGTAACCTTTTATGTCATTGTTGTAACATGGACAAGCCGAAATGATGCGCCTTACAGCGCGCGTCTTTTCAGACGCGCAAAGGTCGCTGGAACTCTTTGATTTTGCGCATCGAGCTTTCCGAAGATCGGGTACGATTTTCCGGCCGATGCGCTAGTGTGGTATGAGTAAAACTGTGCGCGGGTCTTGGTCCTCGTGCCGCGCTAACTTCCCAGAATTGATACGCTTATGATTTCAGGTCGATCCGACCCGAAATCATAAGCGTGATGGTCGAAAGCGGGTCCAGCAACCACCGATACCGATCAATTCGAGCGTGTGAAGAACGGCTTACACGCCGCGCTTGTTCCCCCACAGGAGGACGTGCAATTGCGGCAGCACACGCGCCTCGAACCATCTGTCTTCGGTAACCCTCGCCACCAACCAGCGCATCCGTTCCATCACCCCATCGATGTCGATCGGCGCATCGCTGTCCTCGGGCGGTGGCGGCGTATGATTGCCGGGCTGCAGATAGAGCGGCAATTGCGGGTAGCGAGCGGCCGCGGCCCGCGCATAGGCATAGTCCGCCCCGTCGAACACGACTATCTTCAACACCACCTGCGGCTTGTCGCCCGACGCCCGAAGACAGGCGTCGAAGGCGTCCCAATCCGTTTCCATGCCGCTCGAAGGCGGCTTCGGGCTCAGCACCAGAACATCGAGGTCGACGAACCAGTCGCGCGCGACCGACCCCTGCGTTTCCAGGGCGAAACTATAGCCCTCTTCATGGCCGCGGCCGATCAAGTCGCCAAGGGGCTGGATGGCGGGGTTGCCCCCCGACAGCGAGACCATCACGGGCGTCCCGCCAGACAGCCGCGTAACCTCACGCCAGATGTCCTCTGTCGACATAGCGCGCCATTCTTCGCGGTAGCGACTGTCGACGGCGTGAAGGCTGTCGCACCAGGAGCAGCGGTAATCGCAACCGCCGGTGCGGACGAACACCGTCGGCAGCCCGATCAGCACCCCCTCGCCTTGGATCGTGGGCCCGAATATCTCGCTGATGCGGATTTCCGCGGGTCGTGCGGCGGTCATGGCCGGTATTCCGCCCAGGTCTTGGCCGTTTCGCTGACACGCACGGCCGTCGTTTCCGGCAGCCGCGCCTTGCACCATTCATAGAAATGCTGTGCCAGGCACTCCGCGGTCACGCGGTCGTGGCCGAGCACGTCGTTCAAGTGACGGTGGTCGAAAGCCTCATCGATATAGCGCTTCAGCGGTTGGAGCTCATGGTAGTCGCGCACGAAACCATGCTCATTCAGCGTTTCGGCGGATAATTCGACTTCGACTATGTAATTGTGTCCGTGCAGCCGCGCACATTGATGGCCCGGCGGCAGGCTTTTCAATTGATGCGAGGCGGAGAAGTGAAATTCTTTGGTAATGCGGAACATCATATCACCTCCTCGGCGGCAAAGGCACCGGTGGCCGCAATCCAGAAATCCGGATCTGCGTAATCCGTCGGGTCGGCAACGCCCGCGAGGTGAAACGCTTCGCGCCGCTCCACACAGGTGCCGCACCGGCCGCAATGGCGCACCCCGCCCTTGTAGCAGGACCAGGTCTCGGCAAACGGCGTGTGGTGCTTCGCTCCGTCAGCGACGATATCGGCCTTGGAAACATGGACGTAAGGGGCATAAAGCGTGACGTTCGCATACCCCTCGAGCGCGTGGTTCTGCATCTCCTGGAAGGCCGCGATGAAACCGGGACGGCAATCCGGATAGATGAAGTGGTCGCCGCCGTGGACGGCAGCCGCGACGGCATCAGCCTTCTGGGCAGCAGCAACGCCGAAGGCGATCGCCAGCATGATGGCATTCCGGTTCGGCACGACCGTCGACTTCATCGTTTCTTCCGCATAATGCCCGTCCGGCACGGCGACGTCGTCGGTCAGGGACGAACCGGTGAGATGGCGACCGATTTCGCGAATGTCTATGATCTGGTGCTGCACCCCGAGGCGGCTTGCGCAGGCGGCGGCGAAATTCAGTTCCTTGCGGTGTCGCTGCCCGTAGTCGAAGGAAAGCAGGCCGACAAGCTCGCGTTCCGTGGCGACTTTGTGCGCAAGCGAAACGGAATCCAATCCGCCGGAGCAGATTACGATGGTTTTCATGGCAGGTGTCCTTGTTTTGACCGGGTAGGCTGCGACCGGAGTGTTACCTGAGCGCCTTTTAGGCCAAAGAACCGACTTTGTGAATGGCCGTCGCAGCAGGTCTGGTGGAATTTCAGAGGGCACCTGAAGGCCATGCCGACCACTGGGATCGGGTGAGTTGAAACGGCGACCACCTCAGTCCGGTCGTCGATCGAACGCCGACTTTCACTATCTGTTGGAAAATCGCCGTTATTCATTGGCAGGCGTGTAGCCGCAATCAATACTCCATGCGTCATTCTCTGAGGTTTCCCGTGCTGAACAACAACATCCTCGTCGTCGGCGGCGCCGGCTATATCGGCTCCCATACTTGCCTTCGGCTTGCCGAGAAGGGCTATAAGCCGGTGGTCTACGACAATCTCTCGAACGGCCATGAGGAGTTCGTCCGCTGGGGTGTTCTGGAGAAGGGCGACATTCGCGACCGGCAGCGCCTCGACGAGGTCATCGCCCGGCATCGACCAAGCGCGATCCTGCATTTTGCGGCCATGATCGAGGTCGGCGAGTCTGTCAGGGATCCGGTCGCCTTCTACGACAACAACGTCATCGGTACGCTGACGCTGCTGTCGGCGACGCTTGCCGCGGGCATTGATGCCTTCGTCTTCTCGTCGACCTGCGCCACCTATGGCCTGCCGGACAGCGTACCCATCGATGAGACGCACAAGCAGGCGCCGATCAATCCCTACGGCCGGACGAAGTGGATCTGTGAGCAGGCGATGAAGGATTACGGCCTCTACAAGGGCCTTCGCTCCGTCATGCTGCGGTATTTCAATGCCGCAGGCGCCGATTTCGAAGGCCGCATCGGCGAATGGCACGAACCGGAGACCCACGCGATCCCGCTGGCGATCGAGGCGGCGCTCGGCCGTCGCGAAGGCTTCAAGGTCTTCGGAACCGACTACGATACGCGTGACGGCACGTGCGTGCGCGACTATATCCACGTGCTTGATCTCGCCGATGCGCATGTGCGCGCCGTCGACTACCTGCTCGCAGGCGGCGAGAGCGTCGAGCTCAATCTGGGAACCGGCACGGGCACGACGGTGAGGGAACTGCTGACGGCGATCGAAACGGTTGCGAAGCGCCCGTTCGACGTTGCCTATGTCGGTCGGCGCGAGGGCGATTCCACGACACTCGTCGCCAACAATGATAAGGCCCGCCAAGTGCTTGGATGGGAACCGCGATATGATCTCGGGGCGATCACCGAGTCGGCGTGGAACTGGCATTCACGCAGAAACGGCTAGCTGGTTCCGGAGTTACAAGCACAGCGCCTTTTGCGCGTCTAGAACGGCGCGCGGCGCTGTAGAGCAAAGGCGGGTGGAAATCACCTGGCGCCGTGCGGCGAATGTCATGAACTGGCGCCCATGAGCGGATGGCTCCTAGCCGGACCAATCCAGGTCACGAACGGTTGTCGGCGCACTATCGTCAGTTTTCCCGCAGTGAAATAGAGCAGGAAGGAACCGACATGATATGGGTTCAGGATGTCGACTTCCACGAAGGAGCGGACAAGAAGCAGCACTGAAATACAAAAGAGAACCATGGCCTCGACATGGCGTTCCGCCGAAAGCACGCGCTTCAATTGCCCAAACAAGGCCATCAGCAGCACAAGGCTCAACAGCACGAGTCCGATCAAACCCGTCTCGACGGCAGTCTCGATGTATGTGTTGTGAAAGTGAAAGCCACTGCGCGCCGTGATGTAGAACTCCTCCCACAGCCGCTCCGCCTCGGAGAAGCCCTGCACCCAGTAGCCCTGGTAGCCGATGCCGAAAATCGGTGACGCTTTGGCCGCCTCGATACCCTCCTGCCACAGATAGGTGCGCCCGGTCAGCGTCGAATTCTTGCCGAAGGCCCCCAAGACGATATCGAGAGCGCCGCCATAGATCAAAGCGACAGCAGCAATGCCGCCGAATGCGGAGATTGCCAGGAACAGAGCTTGTCGATTTGCAGGCCTGAGTGCCGCTATCGCTCGCATTCCAAGACCGAGCCCGATGATCGCAACCGCCGTGATGATCGACGTCGCTGACTGTGATGCAAAAAGCGAATAGGCCGAAATCGCCGCGGCGCCCAGGGCCGCGGCGATCCACATACCCCTTTCACCGAGGGTAAACAGCGCGACAAAGGCGAAATAGACGCCAAGCGAGGCATAAAATCCCAATTGGTTCTTCGAGGCGAATGCGCCGACGAAACTGTATGTGCCGTCGAGCGGGTCGTAATGGTAGATGCCGAACAGCAGCGAATAGAGGAGCACGATGGTAACGCCGACCACCGTGCCCCGTGCAAGCGTGCGGATGTCGATCGTCCGCATGGCAATCAGCGCGCACACTATGTGGCTCAGATATTGGATACTGGCGCGGAGCGTCACCCCCGGCGCGGCGGACCAGAACATGGAAACGCAGGCGAAAACCGCAAAGGCGAAGATCCAGAGATATTTGCCGTAGCTACCGAGAACCTTGCGGTAGTCGACAAGGATGAGCGGAAACCAGAGGCCATAGTAGAACAGGATCGATATCGGGCCAAACCGGGTCGAGTAGGCGAACACGAAGAGCGAAAGGGCTATGGCTGCGGTGCCATAAAGCCCATTCGCCCCAGGAGTAACGAGGCTCGCCTTCGAGATCCTCATGCCTGTTCACCGGATCGCCATCGCCGCAGTGACCTTGATGACGTCACCAGGCAGGACCGGCGTGTTCTCGCTGGCAGCGATCTCAGCCGGCTTACCATCCTTCTCGCGAATGATGGAATAGCTGACGTTGAGGCTCTGTTCGGCGAGTTGCGCCGCTTCTGCCGATTGCATCAGGGCCTCAGCCATGAGATCCCGGCTGGTGCCGAGCTTCAGCGTCAGCGCGTCGAGCTCCGCTTCGGTGTTCTGCAATTCCTGGGCAAGCTGCGCGTCCCAGTCATCGCGTAGGTTTGTTTCGTCCTGCGTCGCCTTGTTCATTTCCTGCTTCGCTTTCAGCGACGCCGTGTCGATGTCGAGCAGCGACGATTGGACGTCGGCTACCCGCTGCTCCAGGGAAAGCTTGCGTTGGGCGAGCGCTAGCCCCTTGTCGGCGAGACTGTCGACATTGTCGCGGTCCTGCATCGCCAGTTCGAGTTGGCGGGCCTGCGTTTCGGCTTTCTTGGCCAGCGACTCGATCTCGCTTTGGAGCAGCGACTTGAGGTCACCGAGAGCGGCGAGTTGCCGCTTCTGACGCTTGTCACGCGATTCCATCAACGCGCGTTCGCTGGCGAGCAGCTCGTCCGCACCAGGAACGCTCTTCAGCTCCGTTGGAAGTGTCACCTCATCGCGGTTGCCGATCTCCGCCAGCAGGCGTGCGCGGCGAATGAGCAGCCGGTTGCGTTCGGCCACCAGCACTGCGGATTCGCCGCTTGACTGGATGAAGTCGCGGGCGAAACGCTGACCACTGTCGGCGCGCCGCAATCCGCCTGCAAGGCTGACCGCCTTCAGCACTGTGAGATTTGGCGCATATGGGTATTCGCCCGGGGTCTGCACCTCTCCATGGAGGTACAGCGGCCGATACTGCGCCATTTCGACCGAGGCCGAGGGGCGGTCCCTAAGACCGAAGAGCGTCTGTATCTTGACGCCGATCTCTTCGGCGAGTTCCGTCGTGGTCCTGCCGGAGGCGGGCAGATCTCCAACAAAGGGCAGCGAAATGCTGCCCGAGGAGCCGACCGTGTATTCGCCGCTGACGGCCCCCCAATCGCGCACGGCGCCTTCGGCGGTCTGCCACTCGGCGACCCGGACCCGCAACTTGTCCATGACGCCCAGGCGATATTCTTCAGCCGATGCCGTCGCGACCCCGCAGACGACGGTTGCCACGCAGATCGCGGCACGGGCAAACTGGAGAAGCATGCCGGGACCGCAGCGTCTCCCTGGTTTTTTGATGGATGGCATTTTCGCCCTTCTCATTGATTGGCGTGGTCTTGGCCGCAGCGGCCAACACCAAGGATTTCAGTAGCTGCCGCGGGAGAAGCACACGGCGGGTATGGTCTTGAAGACGATGACAAGATCGGCAAGGAGTGACCAATTCTGGACGTAGTGCATGTCAAAGGCCACACGGGCGGCATATGAAACATCGTTTCTGCCGCTCACCTGCCAAAGGCCAGTCAGACCGGGCCGCGAGCGCAGATAATAGACGGCAGCCGCATCGTAGAGCTCAAGCTCGTCCTCGACCACCGGGCGCGGGCCGACGATGCTCATTTCCCCACGAATGATGTTGATGAGTTGGGGCAATTCGTCAAGGCTGAGCTTACGCAGGACACTGCCGACGACGGTAACACGCGGATCTTCCTGAAGCTTACGGGTCGTGCGCCATTCCTCATAGGCGGAAGGATTCTCCTTGAAATACTCCTGGAGCAGCCGATCGCCGTTCTCCACCATCGTACGGAACTTGAGGCATCTGAAAACTTGGCCGTTGTGCCCGATTCGACGGTGCCCATAGAATACGCTCCCGCCGTCTGAAAGCTTCACGAGAGCCACGATGAGCAGGAAAATCGGACTGAGAGCGAGGAGTGCCAGGAAAGCCAACAGAATATCGAAACTTCGTTTCGACATTCCGCCAATTGGCCTTCCTTCCCCCTTTCTCTGTGAGCCCAGAAATGGCGAACTGGCCGAGTGTGTCGCGGACTTCATAGAGGTGACTCCATTTACGTTTTGCGATTGTCGGTCCCGCGGGACGGGGCCATCTAAAGCGAGTGTATGGTTAGATTTTGTTTTTTGAAGGCCAAAAGATGGCGCCCGCCGGGACCCTCGCCCAAGGGGAATTCGGCATCATCCGAATGTCAAAATATTGGGAAAATTTAAATCCAATCATATAAGATTGCAATTAGGATATGTTAGTCATGCAGTCGACGCAATTAAGCACGGACCCGGCGCGTTGTTTAAGAGAAGCCGCTTATTTTACTTACATTGTCAACTTTACACTCGATTGGCTGGCGATCCGCGCCGCCGTTGGATTTGATGAAGCGCAATTTCAGAGGGTTTTTTGCAGCGCAACATTATTTTGCAATGCACATTTCAGAGCCCCGCACGCTCACGGCTGTAACAAAAGTTGATCGCAAGCCCGAGGTCGCGAGAATCAAAAAGACGAAGCAAACAGAAGGGGTTCCCGTTTTCCCCTTTAATCTGGGGGGCTCTCGACGCGAGTCATGCGGCTCCCGCCCCCTCCTGCGTTCCGCACGCATAAAGAATTAGCGGACATACTTTAGGTTGCGTATTCCGGGAACATCCAATTGATTTTTCCCGATAAAGGCTCCGGAAAGATTTCTCGGATAAGATCGTGTGCGGATCAGGTGTTGAAGAGTAAAGGCACCACTAATATAGTAGTAGCATGCGGGTGATGGCCTCTCATGGTCTCATCTGAAATGGGGAGAATGGGATAGCCGAATGTTCGCACCGCGTTTTTTTGTGAGCATGGTCGGCGCTTTGGCGGCTTTCGCAGTCACGACCTACTACCTCACAGGCTCGCTCTCCGCGACGGTGGTTCAAACCCTAATTTGCGCGGTGCTCATTCAGGTCGGCTATTTTCTTACCATTTTATTGATGGTCTGGAAGGAGGCTCGCAGGCGGCGCAAGCCTTTCCCTACAAAGTTGACAGCGGCGGCCGACGCCGCAACTGAGGAAAAGCAGAAGATTCCTTACGCAGGCTGAGCCGTCCTCGGCGCCTTCATTCATGACCGATTTCCTGTTTTGTGCCGGTTCGCTCCGGCATGACACCTTACGGCCTCGATTTTAGCGACAAAGAAGCCATGTTCACGTTTCCACGATAATGTCGGAGGTCTTGAATGACAGCGACCGCACCAACAAGAGTTTGCGTTATCATTGCCGCCAAGAATGCCGCCGAAACGATCGGCAGGGCAATCGCTTCGGCCCTCGCCGAACCTGAAGTCGCGGAAATCGTCGTCGTCGACGACGGCTCCACAGACAACACCTCGGCCGTCGCCCGCGCGGCCGACGACGACACGGGCCGCCTCACTGTCGAACGCTTCGAGGAGAATCGCGGCCCCGCCGCTGCCCGCAATCACGCCATGGCGATCTCGAAGGCCCCGCTCGTCGCCGTTCTGGATGCGGACGACTTCTTCTTCCCCGGTCGCTTCCGCCAATTGCTTGCCCAGGCCGAGTGGGACTTCATCGCCGACAACATCGCCTTCATCGACGCGGAAGGAGTGCCGGACGCTTACGACAAAATCGGGCAGTTTGCACCCCGCCCCCGATTCCTGGATCTCGTCGGCTTCGTCGACGGCAATATCTCGCGGCGCGGCTTGCGCCGCGGCGAGATCGGTTTCCTTAAACCGCTGATGCGACGGTCCTTCCTCGACACGCATCGGCTCCGCTACAACGAAACATTGCGCCTTGGCGAGGACTATGACCTCTATGCGCGCGCGCTCGCGCGCGGCGCCCGCTACAAGATCATCCACAGTTGCGGCTATGGCGCCGTCGTTCGGCGCGATTCTCTCAGCGGCAGCCATAGAACGATCGACCTGCGGCGCCTTTATGAAGCCGATCAAGCGATTCTCGCCGAAACCCCATTGGACAGTAATGCCAAAGCGGCACTGAGGCGGCATGAGCGCCATGTACGCGACCGCTATGAGTTGCGCCATTTCCTCGATCTCAAGAACAGCAAGGGATTGGCGGCAGCGCTTGGCTATGCTCTTTGCCGCCCTGATGCCCTCGCCGCAATCTTCGGGGGCATACTTGCCGACAAGACGGAGCATCTTCGCCGCTTCCGGTCCCCTGCGCCAGTCGCCCTCGGCGGCGCGGGCGACTTGCGTTATCTCCTGGATGGAGTTCCGTCGGAGCAGGCGGAATAGCTGTCGGCTATCTCCCACGTCTACGTTGGAACGCTTTTCGCCACTCCGAGTTACCAAGGCATGGCAACAACCGATTTGGGATTTATGAGATGAAAGGCATTGTTCTCTGGTTAATGGGTGTCCCGCTGATCGTGATCATCCTGCTCTACATGTTCGTCTTCTAAACCGCAGCCCTACCGAAGATCGGCGACGAACAATGCGGCAGATACGGGCGCGAAGTCATGCCGACGTTTCGAGAGGCTTATGAGCATCAGGGATTAAGTGCGTGCTCAGCAAAAGCCCGCCGTGGAACGGCGGGCACTGGTACTGAAATAACTAAAGTATGCGGCCACTATGACCATCCCCCAACGAATTTTCCAGTAACAATTTAGGGGCGATTTGCTGCCGAGTGTTGCCGGGCGCCATCATTCATGCCCACTCCCCCAGTGATTCGGCCGGGCGCATAGTTGCAGCGGGAAATTTTGCCGCGGGAGACCGCCCAAAGGTTGCCGCATTTTGCGTGGGGGGCGACTCAAATCCCGCCAGGCACAGGGCCCTAGGACGGCCCAGCATCTCCACCTCCGCCAGAACTGCTCCAAGCCTTCTTGCCAGGCATCCCTCTTGCGGCACCCTACAGTATAAGGATTCTTGAGCTGAATTGCCCTTGCGCGCACCCGCGAAGCGCCGCGCCCTTCGCCGTCTAGAAATGAAGGTCGTCATTTTTTGCCACGCTGCCATATTTTTTTTCTGCAAGTGCCCTAGCTTACGCGCCGCGGGCTCAAGTCTGCCCTGTCGAAACCGCCGCTCTCGCGGCACTGCGCAATTGGGAGTGACGAATATCGTGAACCGAAGCGCATGTCTCATCGCCGCTCAACCGGATACGCATGACGCTGATCTTCCAACTATTGCAACCACACTTACGGGCAGGCCAGCAAACAAGTCTTTCAGCGGGAATTTCCCCAGTTCGAAGGGGCGACGCAGCGGCGACGCGCACGAGTATCTGCGCATTTGCCCCTCGCCTCAGAAAGGAGCGTGACCATGAAAGCAAATCGTTACAGGCGCATCTACTGCGTCGCTCTTACCGCAGCGCTTTGCCTCGGCGGAGCCTCCGCCGTGGCGCAGGAAGACGCGAACGGCACCTCTTTCATGGACGACTTTGATCAGTTCGACCGAAAGGTCTGGTACGTCTCAGACGGATGGAACAACGGCGCCCACCAGAACTGCACCTGGTCGAAGAAACAGGTGAAGGTTGTGGATGGCGTTCTGCGGCTGACATTCGAGAAACGCAAGGAAGGGGATCGCGACTTCGTGTGCGGCGAACTGAGGACGCGCAAGCGCTACGGCTACGGCACGTACGAAGCAAGAATGAAGGCGGCGGAGGGCTCCGGGCTGAACTCGGCCTTCTTTACCTATATCGGACCGACCGACAAGAAGCCGCATGACGAAATCGACTTCGAGGTGCTCGGCAAGAACACTGCGAAAGTGCAACTCAACCAATACGTCTCCGCCAAGGGTGGAAACGAGTTCTTTGCCGACGTACCGGGCGGCGCGCACCAGGGCTTCAGCGACTACGCCTTCGTCTGGGAGAAGGATCGGCTTCGCTTCTATATCAACGGCGAACTGGTGCACGAGGTCAGTGATCCCGCCAAGATTCCCGTACATGCCCAGAAGATATTCTTCAGCCTTTGGGGAACGGACAAATTCACCGAGTGGATGGGCACATTCGCCTACAAGGAGCCGACGACACTCGAGGTCGACCGCGTTGCCTTTACCGCCGCCGGCGACGAGTGCCAATTCGCCGAGTCGGTAGCTTGCCGCCAGGATTGACCGACAAGCGCTGAAATCACTGGTTGAAGGGAAGGTCGCAACTAAATGTTGCACTGCACAAAGAACTGGATTACGCTCGGCCGGGGCTGAGCACGGGAACGGATGTTTTCATGCTGCAGATACTGTATTTGGCACAGGACTTGGCAGACCCGGCCGTGAGGCGCAGGATACTGGCTCTGGTTGCGGGCGGTGGCAATGTCACGCTCGCGGGCTTTCGTCGCGGCACCAATCCCCTCGCCGCTGTCGAAGGCATCGCGCCGATCGAACTCGGCAAGACCGCCGACGGTCGTTTTGTTCAGCGTATCGGCGCAGTGGCCGGCAGCTGCCTGTCGCTCAAGCGCAAGCTCCGGCATGTTAGAAAGCCGGACGTCATCATCGCTCGCAATCTGGAGATGCTCGCGGTCGCAAGGCGGGCAGAAGCGCTTTTCGGCGGCGAGGTTCCGATCGTTTACGAGTGCCTCGATATTCACCGCCTCATGCTGCGCGGCGACTGGATCGGCCGCGCTCTGCGCAAGGCCGAAGCCCACCTTGGTCGTGAGGCCCGCCTGCTGATCACCAGTTCGCCAGCCTTTATCGAGCATTATTTCCGTCCCCTTTCCGGCCTCCAGGCGCCGCCTCTGTTGATCGAGAACAAGGTGCTCGACACGACAACCGCAGCAGAAGGCGAGCCTCCGCGCTTCGTGTACCCGGATCCCGGCCCGCCCTGGAAGATCGGCTGGTTCGGCGCACTACGCTGCCGCAAATCGCTCGCCCTCCTTGCGGAATTTACGAAGAAGATGGAGGGCCGCTTCGAGATCGTGCTGCGCGGCAGACCAGCTTCTTCCCAGTTTGAGGATTTCGAGCGTTTCGTACGCAATGAGCCGTTCATGCGATTCGCGGGCGCCTATCGCAACCCCGAGGACCTGCCCGAGATCTACGGCGACGTCCACTTCACCTGGGCAATCGATTTCTTCGAAGAAGGTCAGAACTCCGCCTGGCTGCTGCCTAATCGTCTTTATGAAGGCTGCCGCTATGGACGAGTGCCAATCGCCATGAAGGGCACCGAGACTGCACGATTCCTCTCGATGCGCGACGTCGGACTCGTGCTCGAGGAGGCCAGTGCCGACAGCCTCGCCGCTCTCATCGGCGCAATGACGCCGGACCGCTTCGCCGACGCCGCCGAGCGTATCGGCCAATGCCACGTGTCAACCTGGGTTTTCAACAGCACCGATTGCGAGGCGCTCGTACGCCGGTTCGCGGCCCTTACCCGCAAAGCGCACGGATTCGCACCGGCCGCGGCTCTTTCGGAGCCGCGACACAAGCAAAGTGGGATGCTATGACCATGCACCGTTCCACAGCCAAGTCGAGTTTGATCGTGGTGCCCTGTCTCAATGAGGCCGCGCACATAGAGGCGCTCGTCGAAAAAATGCGTCCGTCGCTGGAGCCGCTGCACGCGAAAATCGTCATCGCCGACGGTGGCAGCACGGACGGCACGCGGGAGATTGCACGCCGCCTCGCCGCGGAGGATGAACGCGTGCTCTTCCTTGACAATCCCAAACGCATACAGAGCGCCGCCGTTAACCAGGTCGTTGCCGAGTTCGGCTCCGGCTTCGATTTTCTGATCCGCATCGATGCGCACGCCAGCTATCCTGATGGCTATTGCGAAACCCTCGTCGATGAAGCGGTCGCGACGGGGGCCGATTCCGTCGTCGTCGCGATGGAAACCGTTGGTCTCAGCACTTTCCAGAAGGCGACTGCGGTCGCCCAGAATTCCAAGCTCGGCAATGGCGGCTCCAAACACCGGACGGGCTCGGCCGGCGATTGGGTCGAGCACGGGCACCACGCGCTGATGCGCATCGCCGCCTTCGAGGCGATCGGCGGCTATGACGAAGCATTCAGCCATAATGAGGATGCGGAATTCGACTATCGTTTGCGGCAGGCCGGATTTCGCATCTGGATGACCGACAGGACGAGCATGGTCTATTATCCGCGCCCCAGGATCGGGTCGCTCTTCCGTCAATATTTCGCCTATGGCCGCGGCCGGGCGAAGAACTTCCTGAAGCACCGCGCAATGCCCGGGCTGCGGCAGATACTGCCGCTGGCGGTGGCGCCCGTCGCCTTAGGCGCCCTTCTCGCAATCGTTAACTGGGCCGCCATCATTCCCTTCGGCGTATGGACAGCCGCTTGCCTCGGCTACGGGGTATGGATCGCGCTCGGACAGCGAAATCCATACGGGCCTCTCGCAGCGTTTTCCGCCATGATCATGCATCTCGCGTGGTCCGCCGGCTTCTGGCGGGAACTCCTCGCTTTCCGCAAGCGGGCGATGCGATGAGCGACAGCCTCCGGATCGATATCGGCGTGTGCACGTTTCGCCGGCCTGAACTCGCCGACACGTTACGCTCGCTCGCAGCCATGACCGTGCCCGAGGGCGCGACCCTGCGTATCATTGTCGCCGACAACGACACGACACCGAGCGCGCGGGCTCTGGTCGAGGAACTGCGGCCTACGATTGCCTTCGAGATCACCTATCTTCATTGCCCCTCATCGAACATCTCAATCGCCCGCAACGCCTGCCTGGACAACAGCACCGGCGATTTCCTCGCCTTCATCGACGACGACGAAACGGCCTCGGCGGACTGGCTTGTGAGGCTTCTCGAGATGGCGCAGTCCAGCGGGGCCGATGCCGTTCTCGGGCCCGTCAGGGCGCATTATGGCCCCTTGGCGCCGGGCTGGATGCGGCGCGGCGATTTCCATTCGACATTGCCTGTCTGGGTTCAGGGAGAAATCCGCACGGGCTATACCTGCAATGCCCTTCTCAAGCGCAACGCCCCGTCGCTCGCGGGCCGCCGCTTCAAGCTCGCACTCGGCAAAAGCGGCGGCGAGGACACGGACTTCTTCACAGGCATGCACCGCGCCGGCGGCAGGATCGCCTTCGCGCCGAAAGCCTGGTTGCACGAGCCGGTACCGGAAGGCCGCGCCTCCCTCTCCTGGCTGGCGAAACGGCGCTTCCGCTCCGGGCAGACGCACGGGAGGCTGCTTGCTGAGAATGCCAGGGGCCCCGCCTGGGCCTTGAACGTGGCGCTCGCCTCGGCGAAATGCGGATACTGTGCGGTCGCAACGGCGCTTACGTTCCCTGCGCCCGTGCCGCGCCACCGTTTCGCGCTGCGCGGGTTCCTCCATGCCGGAGTCGTAAGCGGCCTGCTCGGGCACGAGGCTATCGAGCAGTACGGAGTGAGGGAGGCACCCTCGCGATGAGCGAGACGAAAGGCCAGATCACTCCCGACGTGACCTTCGTGATTGCAGCTTACAATGCTGCCGACACGATCATGCGCGCGATCGAGAGCGCCCTCGCTCAGGACGGAGTTGCCGTGGAGGTCGTCGTCATCGACGATTGTTCCGCGGATGCGACCGCAAGCCTTGTCGCCACGATCCGTGATCCGAGGGTGCGCCTTATCGCGCTCGAGCAAAACCGCGGCCCGGGCGGCGCACGCAACGCGGGCCTTGCAGCGGCGCGCGGCAAGTGGATTGCCATTCTCGACTCCGACGACACCGTAACACCGGACCGCCTGAAACGGATGATCGACCGCGCCGAGACCGCCCAAGCGCAGATCGTCGTCGACAATCTCGACGTCCTCTCCCGCGGCGGCAAAAGCACGCGGATGTTCTCCGAAGCGGCGCTTGCTGAGCTGCATGAACTGACGCTTGCAGTCTTTATCAAATCGAATGAGATTTTCCGCTCCGAGCACAATTTCGGCTACATGAAGCCGGTCTTCGAACGCCGTTTCATCGAGGCGCATGGCCTTCGCTTCGATGAGGAACTGAGGATCGGCGAGGATTACCTCCTGCTCGCCTCGGCGCTCGCATGCGGCGGGCGATGCGCCGTCGAGCCTTTGGCCGGTTACATCTATCACATTCGTGAGGGTTCGATCTCGCGCGTATTGCGACTGGACCATATCGACGCGATGGTCGCGGCCGACGACAGATTCCTGGCTCGTTATACCCTCGATCCGCTGTCGCAAAGGATGCAGAGCAAGCGTCGACGCGGCTTTCAACAGGCGCGCTCGTTCCTCGTGCTCGTCGAGCACCTGAAAAACAGATCACTGGCCGGAGCGCTGAAGACTGCGCTCGCCGACCCGTTTGCGCTTCGTCATCTACGGATGCCGATCGCGGCCCGGTTGCGCCGCCTGTTGGCGCCGCCGACAGACTCCGCCTCCATGATGGAGGCGGCTGAACGATCCCCCTTGGGCAAAGATCCACATACAAGCAAAGGATGATACCATGGACCGTATCAGGACCGTCAGGAAAGCAGTTATTCCCGTTGCTGGAAACGGCACGAGATTTCTTCCGGCTACAAAGGCTGTGCCAAAGGAGATGTTGACGATCGTCGACCGCCCCGTGGTCCAATATGCCGTCGACGAGGCGCGTCAGGCCGGAATCGAGCACATCGTTTTTGTGACCAGCCGAAACAAGCAGGCGATTGAGGACCACTTCGACGACACGCCGGAGCTCATCTCATCGCTCTCGCGTGCAGGCAAGACAGCCCAGGTTTCGGAACTCGAAGCCATGCTGCCGGCCGCCGGCTCGGTCAGCTTCACCCGCCAGCAGGCGCCACTAGGTCTCGGCCATGCGGTGTGGTGCGCACGCGACCTGATCGGCGACGAACCATTCGCGCTGCTGCTGCCGGACATGGTTTCCTTTGGCGCGCGCGGCTGCCTGGCCGGCCTCATGGAGCTCTACGGTGAGGTCGGAAGCAATATCGTCGGTGTCGAACAATGTGCGCCAGAAGATGCCTCGCAGTACGGCATCGTCGGCAAGGGGAAAACGGTCCGGAACGGCTTCGCCGTCACCGAAATGGTCGAAAAGCCGGCAATGGGCAAGGCTCCGTCCAACTACTATCTCAACGGCCGCTACATCCTGCAGCCGGAAATCTTCTCCATTCTGGCGCATCAATCGCGCGGTGCCGGCAATGAGATCCAGCTGACAGACGGCATGCTCAAGCTATCGGAAATTCAAGCCTTCCATGCCCATCCCTACGAGGGTCGCACCTTCGATTGCGGATCCAAGCAGGGCTTCATTGAAGCCAATGTCACCTTTGCACTTGCCCGAGCCGATATCGGAGATATCGTGTTCCAATCTGTTCGCGAAATCATGCTGTCTCACGAAAGCCGTATCCGAGCGGCATAAGAAACGTTTCCGGTGGCCGGTCCCGGCCACCGGAAAGACCGGAGATCAAGATGAACAGAGCGGCCCCAATGAAACAGAGAGGCGTCCCATTGAGCATAGTGCCCCGAGAAGAGCAGGCGGACGGCTTCATCGATCTCGATCGGCTATTCGCTGCTATCATTCGCCGGGCACGATTGGTGGCCGCCTTCGTCGCAGTCTTTATCATGTTGGGTGTCGCATACCTCCTATTTGCCACGCCCATCTACACGGCCATGACCAGCATCCTCCTCGACGACAATCTGTCGAAATACGCCGAGGAAGAACCTACACCCACCAACAGTCAGTTGCTGGACAATCAGATTGCCAGCGCCGTCGAGATCCTGAAGTCCGGCGAACTCGCGCTGCGCGTCGTAGACGCTCTGAACCTTTCGGAGAACGAGACGATCCTCAATCCACCGCAGTCGCCGGTGGCGATCGTCAAGGGCTGGCTGCAGTCGGTCAGCGGTCTCTTTACAAGCGGACAGGCGGCTTCCGAGGAAGTGCAGCGCAGGGGCCGGCGACTGAAGGCCGCCGCACTTCTTCAACAGGGACTTTATGTGGAGCGCGTGGCTCGCAGCTCGGTCGTGGCACTGTCCTACCGCGTCAGCGATCCGCAACTGGCCGCGACGGTGACGCGGGCTTATGCCGAAGCCTATCTAACGGATCAATTGAACGCGAATTTCGAGGCGACGGAGCGGGCCACGGTCTGGCTGCAGGAGCGCCTCGATGACCTCAGGCAGCGTTCGCAGGCAGCAGCGCTGGAAGTCGAACGGTTTCGCAGCGAAAGCGGCCTGACGGCCGCCCGCGGCGAATTGATGTCGGAGCAGCAACTCGCAGACCTCAACAGCCAGTTGATCGTCGCGCAAGCGGATACAGCCAGCGCATCGGCGCGCTACAACCAGTACAAGTCGATCATCGATCAGGGGCCGGAAGGCGCCGTCAAGAATGCCACGATTTCCCCCAAGGAGGGCGACAATTCCGTGATACGGGAGCTCCGCACGCGCTACATCGCCATTGGCAAGCGCGAGCGGGAGGTTGCGCAGAATTTCGGCGATGACCATCCCCAGGCGGTCTCGCTGCGCTCCGAACAAGAGGATATCGCTCGGCAGATTTATCAGGAACTGACGCAGCTCACGGCAAGCTACAAGAACGAGTATGAAGTCGCCCGCTCGCGGGAGGCATCGCTGCGCCAGAGCATCGAGGGCATTGCCGGGAAAAATTCGGAGGCCAGCAGTTCACTCGTGCAGTTGCGTGCCATGGAGCAGAAGGCCGCGGCGCTGAAGGCGCTCTATGAATCCTATCTCGGCCGCTACGAGCAGGCGACGCAGCAACGCTCCTTCCCCATCGCCAAGGCCCGCGTCATATCCGAGGCCGGGGTCCCTGTCGGGCCGTCGAGCCCGAAGAAGACCATGACCCTGGCATTATCGGCCGTGCTAGGCCTGATAGTCGGCGGCGCCTATGCCGCATTTCTCGAATTCCGTGAAAGGACGTTCCGCCTGGAAGGCGATGTGAGATCGGCCCTTGGTCACCGTTCGCTGGGTTACCTGCCGCTGATCGGTTCCCGGCCGAAGAAGACGGCACAACTGTTGCGCGCGCGCTTTGCTTCCGACCGACAGCCGCAGCACCGGGTTGATGACACAATTCCATTCCAGCGGCTTTCACGCATCGTCCTCGACGCGCCACGATCGGCATTCGCGGAAACCTTCAGGAACGCCAAGCTGGCCTGCGACCACATGCTGCCCGCGAACGAAAGCCGGGTGATCGCCGTCGCTTCCGCCTTGCCGGACGAAGGCAAGTCGGTTGTGGCGGCAAACTTCGCGGCGCTTCTCGCCGCAAGCGGCAAGCGAACCCTGCTGATCGATGCCGATATCCGCAAACCGGGTCTCGCCCAGATGATCACGCCCGCCCCGCGCACTGGCCTGGTGGAGATCCTGACCGGCGTGGCCACATGGCCGGCCGGCATCAAAGTCGACCAGCGCTCGAAACTCGCCATCCTGCCCGCAAGCGGCGGAACTGGAAATGACAGCGGGCATCAAAGCAATGAACTGCTCGCATCGCCGGCCATGGCGGCGCTCATCGAGAACGCCCGCAATTCCTTCGACTATGTCGTGGTGGATCTTGCAGCCCTTGCGCCGATTGTCGACGGCAAGGCATTCGCACCGCTCGCAGATGGCGTGCTCTTCGTCGTGGAATGGGGAAAGACGCCGTCCAGGCTCGTGCGCGACCTCCTCAATTCCGAGCCGCAGATCGATGCCAAGGTTCTTGGCGTCATTCTCAACAAGACCGATATGAAAGAGCTGGAGAAATACAGCGATTTCGACGGAGCGGAAAAATACCGCAACCGCTACGGCAAATACTATGTCGAGCAGGATATTTCCGAGAGCCGATATACGGCTGCGTGAGGCCGCGGAGCCAGTGGCTCGCGTGGCTGCTCGCGCGATTGCCTATTCAGCCTGTGGCAGGACTTTGAATTGCCGCGTGTCTTTGTCCTAAATCGAGGTCGATCTAAGGAGACATGCAGTAGCGTCATCGGCTCCACAGCTGATGGAAGTGGTGAACGGGCCCACGCCCCTGACCGACCTGCAATTCCCCGGCAGCGCTAATGGCACGGTGCAAATAATCCTTGGCAGCGCGAGCCGCTTCGTCGAGCGGCTTCCCGAGCGCAAGGCCGGCGGCGACGGCGGCGGAAAGTGTACAGCCGGTGCCGTGATCGTTGAGCGTCTTTACACGGGGTGCCGGGAGGCGCAGCCGCCTTTGGCCGTCGAGGAGGATGTCCGTGGCCTCGCCGCTCTCCAGGTGCCCTCCCTTGATCAGCACCGACCGTGCCCCCGTCTTCAGGAGCACTTCGGCCTGCCGCGCCATCTCCGTTTCATTCTCGGCAATCGGTCGACCGCTGAGCAGCGCCGCCTCCGGCAGGTTCGGGGTCACGACGAGCGCGAGCGGCAGCAGCTGCTCCACCAGGGCTGACGCCGCATCCTGCTGCAGCAGGCGGTCGCCAGAGGTTGCAACCATGACCGGGTCGATGACCGCAAGCCTGCCAAAGCGCCGCAAGCGCTCGGCAATCGTCGCGATTGTCTCCCGGCGCGACACCATGCCGATCTTTACCGCTCTCACATCGAGGTCCGAAAAGACTGCATCGATCTGTGCCGCGACCATGTCGGTCGAAACGTTCTCGACCGCGGTAACGCCCCTGGTGTTCTGCGCGGTGATCGCGGTGATTACGCTAGCGCCGTAGACACCGAGCGCCGAGAAGGTCTTGAGATCAGCCTGGATCCCAGCACCACCGCCCGAGTCCGATCCGGCAATGGTCAGCGCGATCGGCGGAAAGCGGCTTAGAGGCGTCATTGATCGATCTCCCAGAAACATCAAGGAGATCCAGGTGAGGCGAAGACCTGGCTGTGAGGCTGCGGGGCGGCCCTTTTCCGTTCCTACGCCGGCATAACCCGGATCAGGTTCAAGGGTTCAGCTCACCGCCGTCTCAGCGCCCCATGGCGCTCCCCTCGGAGTGGCACATTCTATGCGGCAGCGCGGTTGAGGTGTCAACGCAGTGCTGGAAACGCTGCCACTCCTTAGGAATTTCCCAGCAGGCAGGTCAAATCGACGCGCGCTTCTTCTTTGTCGTTTCGATGGTGCGTTTCTGCTCGAAAACTCTGCCGTTTGCGCTATTCTTGCCCATCCCTCCGATACGAAAGGAGCACACAATGGGCCTGCGCATCAACGACACCGCCCCCGACTTCACCGCTGAGACAACGCACGGCACGATCAACTTCCACGAATGGGTCGGCGACGGCTGGGCGGTCCTGTTCTCCCATCCGAAGAACTTCACGCCCGTCTGCACCACCGAGCTCGGTGCAATGGCCGGGATCGAGGACGAATTCCGCAAGCGCGGCGTCAAGATCATCGGCATATCCGTCGATCCGGTCGAAAGCCATTCCAAGTGGAAGAGCGACATCAAGCTCGCGACCGGCTTCGACGTCGAGTATCCGCTGATCGGTGACCGCGATCTCAAGGTGGCCAAGCTCTACGACATGCTGCCGGCCGGAGCCGGCGACACCTCCGAGGGCCGAACCCCAGCGGACAACGCCACCGTTCGTTCGGTCTACGTCATCGGACCGGACAAGAAGATCAAGCTGATGCTCACCTATCCGATGACGACCGGCCGCAATTTCAACGAGATCCTGCGGGCGATCGACTCGATCCAGCTCACCGCCAAGCACCAGGTGGCAACGCCTGCAAACTGGAAGCAAGGCGAGGACGTGATCATCACTGCCGCGGTGTCCAATGAGGACGCCGTCCAGCGCTTCGGCTCCTTCGAGACCGTACTTCCCTATCTCAGGAAGACGAAACAGCCGACGGCATAACTCCGCCACGCCGGCGCCACGCCTATAGCGCCCACGCGTCTGCAAAGGTCGCTATAGCACTTTGGATTGCTGCATGGATTTGTCCTGGGACTGGCGAGGACTTAAGGAAACATGCAGTACACCGATCGTGGCGCCGCATGCCTTCTCCGAGGCGAAGAGCCGAGGCGATCAGTCCTTTCGCAGTGTGTCGATGATATCGAAGAGGAGCGCGTGCAGCGCATCACGGTAGCCGTTGCGCGCAGACGGTCCATCCTGCTCCGAAGTCATTACCGCGGTGAGATTCAATGATGGGACGATGTACAGCATCTGGCCGCCATAACCCCAGGCAAAATGCACCGGTTCGCCACCGATCTGCCTGGTAAACCAGCCATATCCATAGGAATCGCCGGAAAAGCGCGAATTGGTGTGGTGCTGCCAGGAAAGATCGACCCACTCCTCTGGAACGACCTCACGCCCATCCGCGGTTCGGCCGCGATTGCGATAGAGTTCGCCGAAGGCAAGCAGCGAACGCGCGCTCATCGCCATCTCGTTTCCGCCGAGATAGATGCCCTGTGGATCGCGTGTCCAGGCGTCGATGCGAAATCCTTCGACGGGAGCGAGCCAATCGCTTGCAAGCTCGAGCGTGGACTTGCCGCTGGCCTTCGTAAGGATCGCCGAAAGCAGGTGAGTCGAAGCGGTAGAGTAGAGCATCCGCCCTCCCGGCTCGTCGTCGAAGGGCTGAGCCAGCGCAAAACGAACCCAATTGCGGCTCGATACCCAGCGTCCGTAGTTCGGCCCCGACAATCGCCCAAGCCCAGCCTGCATCGACAGCAGGTTGCCGATGGTGATGTCGTTGATACGTGGGTCTGTCGTCGGCGGCAGTTCTGCTTTCAGCAGCGGGGCGATCTTCTGCTCGGGCCCTTCGAGAAGGCCCCTGTCGATAGCGATTCCAACAAGCGCTGAGACGATTGATTTCGATGCCGATTTGATATTCGTCGTTTCCGAAGGCGAATGCCCGCGGTAGCCTTGTTCGGCGATCACGGCACCGTCTTGGGCGACGATGACGGTCTTCAAAGCTTGAAGATCGTCGCGATCCGCGAGCTTCTCCAGCAGTTCCTCCACCGCAGTTGTCTGCTGCGCCTTGGCAGGCGAAAGGAACGCCACCAGCACAAGAACAAAGGCCCCGAACCTCTTCATGCCTCCGACGTAGGACAGGCGGTGGGCGAAGTCACGAAATCCCGGCTCCGCTCACGATGATGTGACCCGTTCACGCTGCGGAAGTACGATGTGCATCCGCCTCTCAAGCGCATCTTGCGCCGGATCAAGGCGACCGAGGCCTACTCGGATCATGATATTCTGTACAAGCTTCGGAATTGCGCACCTTGCTTTCAGGGGAGGCAAACTTGCGCCCGAATCGACTGACGAGTTTGGTTTCGCGAGCGGAGGATTTGGGCAAGCGCCTTCTCCTCGCGCTGATCACTTCGGTCTTGCTGGCAGGAGCTAGCGCTTGGTTCGCCGGCAGGCCGGACTTCAGCGCGGCGATCTGGGCTGCGGGTACGGCCGTCATTCTGGCGAGCCTCCTCACTGAGATCGCGATCAGTCTCGGAAAAAGGGAATTCGGACTCGACTTGATCGCGGCGCTTGCAATGGGCGGCGCACTCCTCCTCGGCGAATACCTGACCGGCAGCATCGTCGCTCTGATGTTCACCGGCGGGCAAGCACTGGAGGAATTTGCCCAGAGGCGGGCGCAGCGCGAGTTGACGGCGCTCATTGATCGCGCGCCGCGTGCGGCCGTCCGCTATGTGGACGGGCAAATGGAGGAAGTTCCCGTTGGAGTGTTGACACCTGGCAACCGCATCCTCGTGCGAGCGGGCGAAGTGGTGCCGGTCGACGGGATCGTGAAGGACGGCGCCGCCCTTGTGGACGAGTCCGCGTTGACCGGGGAAGCCTTGCCGGTTCGCCGGCGTTCGGGCGAGCCGGTGCTGAGTGGCACGACGAATGTCGGCGACGGGTTTGACATGGTTGCCTCGGCGACGGCCGCCGACAGCACCTATGCAGCGATCGCGAGGCTGGTGGAGAAGGCGAAGGCTGCAAAAGCGCCGATGGTCCGCCTCGCAGACCGCTATGCACTGTTGTTTCTCGCCGCCACGCTTCTGCTTGCCGGCGCCGCCTGGGCATTGTCGGGAGACGCGGTCCGCGCGCTCGCAGTTCTCGTCGTCGCGACACCATGCCCGCTGATCCTCGCCGTTCCGGTAGCGATCATCTCTGGCGTTTCTCGCTGCGCCAGCAAAGGCGTGCTCGTCAAGGGCGGCGGAGCGCTGGAACGCATGGCTCACGTAACCACGGTGGTTCTCGACAAGACGGGAACGATCACCGACGGCCGCGCCCGGCTGATCGAGATCAAGTGCCGCAGCGATCTCGACCCCTTGGAGGTGCTGCGGCTCGCCGCATCGCTGGATCAGGGATCGCATCATGTCATCGCCCGCGCGCTGGTTGCAGCGGCGCGCGAGCGAGGTCTAAAGTTGTCGCAGCCCTCAGGCGCGAGCGAAATGGCTGGCGCCGGCGTGTTCGGCTCTGTCGACGGCCAGCAAGTCGCGGTCGGCGGCTGGGAGTTCATCTGCACGAGAATCGAGGAGACGCCCTTCTCGCGAGAGGTCAGTGAATGGATTACACGAGACGGATCGCTCGCGGTGCTCGTCGCCAAGGACAAGCTGTTGGCCGGCGCATTCCTGTTGGCGGACGAGGTCCGGCCGGAGATCGGGTCCGTCCTCAGGCAATTGCGCGAGGTCGCAGCACGCCGCATCGTCCTTGCAACCGGGGATCGCGCCGACGTTGCCGAGAGCCTCGCGTCCTTCCTCAGCGTCGACGCCGTCGCCGCCGAGTTGAAGCCGGAGGAAAAGACCCGTCTCGTCGAAGATGAGAAGAATGCGGCGTCAGTGATGATGGTGGGCGACGGGATCAATGACGCGCCGGCGCTCGCCGCCGCCGATCTCGGAGTGGCAATGGGCGCGCGTGGTGCGGCGGCCTCCTCAGAGGCGGCGGACGTCGTCATTCTCGTCGATAGGCTCGACCGGCTGGTGGGCGCCATGCGCATCGCCCGCCGCTCACATCGCATCGCGCTTCAGAGCGTCTTCGTTGGCATGGGTCTGTCGATCGCTGGCATGATTGCCGCAGCGCTCGGCTATCTGGCGCCCGTTGAGGGCGCGCTGTTGCAGGAGGCAATCGACGTCGTGGCGATCCTCAACGCGCTGCGCGCCCTTGGCGGTCCGCTGCCCGGCCGGAGAAGAACAGCGCGGCTGTCAAATGCGGAGCTTCTACAGCTGGAAGAGGAGCATCGCGCTCTATTGGACGTGCTCGACGAGATCCGCCACACGACCGAGCGCATCCAGTATTTGTCCGAGTTGGAGGTCCGGGCCGAACTCGCGGCGCTGGAGGATCTCCTGCGGCAGCGGCTGCTCCCACACGAACGGCAGGACGACGAGGAGCTCTACCCGAAGCTGCGCAAACACGGTAGCGCACCGGATGCACTTGCCGGGATGAGCCGGACCCACATGGAGATCCGGCGGCAGGTCCATAACTTGGCTTCGTTGCGCAGAGCGCTCGGCCAGCACGGACCAAGTCCCCAGCAGCGTTATGAAATCCAGCGTCTGCTCCACGGGCTCGAGGCGATCACCCGGCTGCACTTTGCCCAGGAACAGGAAATCTATCGGCTGCTCGAGGACGATTGAGATGATGATCCAGGTTGAATTAAACCTAAATCGTAGACGTCACCGTTTTCACGAAGCTGGCGGGGGATGCGGATCGAAACTCCCGCGCGGGATTGACGTTCTCGTCTTAACCCTGGCGTGCATCGGTTTTCCGCGCCTACGATTGCCTGGACGCGGAGGTCCGGCGCTAGGATCTTTATCTACGCCGCTTGATGGCGATCAATGAGGCCCTCCGAAGCCGGGAGCTTAATCGCCTTGCTTGTTTTGGCCGAGGGGCTCACCGGCAAAGGAGCCATCAAGCCGGCCCTCGGCGTTTGGAAATCCTAATGGCCCGCCGTGGTGCGTCTCGCCCCGTCTCGCGATCCCCGCACACAGCGCCTGCCCGTACTCATTGGAGGAGACCAATGTCATTCAAAACGATACTCGCCGTTCTCGGTGCCTCGGAGCCGATGCGGGACTTGCAGATCGCCGCGGAGCTTTGCGACGAAGTTCGCGCGCACCTGAGCGCCATCGTTGTCGGTCAGTCGCCACAGCTCGGGCGCTATCCGGCAATGACACCGGCGTGGGTCGAACAGAGGGAGCGAAGTCTGCAGGCGCTTGGAGAGAGCGTCGTGCGCGCGCGCGAAATGCTCCTGGCGCGCGGCACCTCCTTCGATGTCGACAGCATCTATGCCGAAGTGGCGGCAGCGGACTACGACATCGGCGAGCGCGCGATCTACAGCGATCTCCTGTTCGTGGGCCCGACCCTCTTCCAGGATGGCGGCCTGAAGCGCCAGGCAATTGGTGGTGGGCTTTTGCAGACCGGCCGACCGGTATTGCTTGTCCCGCCCGCCGCCAAGCCGACCTTGAAGCCGAAAACGGTCCTACTGGCCTGGGATTCCCGGGCGCAGTGCGCGCATGCCGCACGGGAGGCGTTGGCTTTGATGAAACGTGCCGATTCCGTCCGTGTCACGATGGTCGACCCCGTAGCGGCTCTTCGGGCAAGCGGCAATGAGCCGGGGGCAGACGTTGCCGCCTATCTCGCCCGCCATGGCGTCAAGGTGACGATCGACGCATTGCCAAGCGGGGAATTACCGGTAGCGCACGTGCTGCAGCGACATGCTCGCGACGTGGCGGCGGACCTGCTCGTGATGGGCGCCTACGGTCATTCCCGCCTGCGTGAGTTCATCTTCGGCGGTGTCACGAGATCGATGCTCGACGATGCGGAGCTCCCCGTCCTGATGGCGCGCTGAATGCCGGGCAGCAGTTGAAGAGACGGCACCGCAATAACGGAATCCCGCGTCGAGCCTGGTCATGCCGCCGTCCGTCCGAGGTATCCCGAGGCAACACTCGCGAAACGGGGTGCGCGCGGTGGTCAGCGCCGAAAAAAACGTCATGAAAATTCCCATACCGGAGATCGCGCACTATCCTTCGGCATGATGTTCACGGCAATACCCACGCGTAAGTTGCGACACCTCGAAGCAAGGAGCGAGCGGTGGAGAACGAGACCTCAGCCATAGCCCTAGAGGCGCGCGACCTCACCAAGATCTATCGCATGGGAACGGTGGAGGTCCGGGCGCTGCGCGGTGTCGACGTCGAGCTCCGCGAGGGCGAGCTGGTGGTCCTGCTGGGTCCGTCCGGAAGCGGCAAATCAACCTTGCTCAATATTCTCGGTGGTCTCGATACGCCGAGCAGCGGCGCCGTGATTTTTCGGGGTCGCGAGCTTGCGCTCGACAGCGAGCGCGCGCTCAACCTTTACCGTCGCAACCACGTCGGCTTCGTCTTCCAATTTTACAACCTCATTCCCAGCCTTACCGCGCGGGAAAACGTTTCGCTCGTGACCGAGATCGCCAGAGATCCCATGCCGCCGCCGGAGGCGCTGGCGATGGTCGGGCTTGCCGAGAGGATGGATCATTTTCCAGCGCAACTCTCCGGCGGCGAACAGCAACGGGTCGCCATCGCCCGCGCGATTGCGAAGCGTCCCGACCTTCTTCTTTGTGACGAGCCGACGGGTGCGCTCGACAGCAAGACGGGGATTCTCGTTCTCGATGCGATCCTCAGGATCAATCGCGAGCTCGGCACGACCACAGCGCTCATTACTCACAATGCGGTGATTGCCGAGATCGCCCACCGCGTGCTCTACTTCGCCGACGGGCGCATCGTCGAAACGCGGCGGAATGCCGTTCAGCGGGCGCCGGCGGAACTCGCCTGGTGAGCCTATGAGCAGTCTCGATCGAAAGCTTCTTCGCGGACTCTGGCAGCTGCGGGCCCAGGTGCTGGCCATCGCCCTGGTGATAGCATCCGGCGCGGCGCTGCTCATAATGGCGCTGACGACTATCGAATCACTCGAAGAGACCACGAGCGCCTATTACGAGCGTACGCGTTTTGCCGATATTTTTGCACGGGCGAAGCGCGCGCCCGACTCTCTCGGACGCGATATTGCCGAGATTCCGGGGGTACGGCTTGCCGAAACTCGGATCGTCGAGGGCGCCATCCTCGACATGCCCGGCTTCGCCGAGCCGGTCGTCGCTCAGCTGATATCGCTACCCGAGCGTGGCCCTCAGCTCTTGAACGCCTTGGTGATCCGATCGGGACGCCTCGTCGAGCCAAGCCGCCCCAACGAGGTGGTCGTCAGCGAGCCGTTCGCCGATGCGCACCGCTTGAGGCCCGGCGACAGCTTCGATGCCGTCTTGAGGGGCAGCAAGCGCAGACTGCTGGTCGTCGGAACCGCACTCAGTCCCGAATTCGTCTATGCCATCGCGCCGGGCGGCCTCATGCCGGACGACGAACGCTTCGGCGTCATGTGGATGGGGCGGGATGCGCTGGCTGCAGCCTTCGACCTCAAATCCTCTTTCAACAGCGTTACGCTCAGCCTCCTGCCCGATGCGGATCCCAAGGACGTCATCCAGCGGATCGACGCTCTGCTTGGCCCCTTCGGTGGCGTCGGCGCCTATGCCCGGGCCGACCAGACCTCGAACTGGTTCCTGGAAAGCGAGATTGCGCAGCAGAAAAACATGTCGCGGATCCTGCCGACCATCTTCCTTGCGGTCGCAGCCTTCCTCACGAATATGGTGATGGCGCGGCTGATCGAAACCGAGCGCCGCGAAATCGGCCTCATGAAGGCATTCGGCTATGGCAATCTGGCGATCGGCTGGCAATACGCGAAGATGGTCCTCGCAATAGGCACGATCGGTGTCTTCATCGGCTCTCTCCTCGGCGCTTGGCTCGGCCACTGGAACACGGAACTTTATACCCAGTTCTATCGCTTTCCATTCCTTCTCTATCGCCCCGGCCCGGCCGGTTTCGTTATTGCCGGGTCCGTCAGCCTGGCGGCCGCACTGGCCGGCAGCCTTGCGGCGGTGCGCCGTGCCGTTCGCCTCCCACCGGCAGAAGCCATGCTGCCGCCCTCCCCGCCGATCTACCGGCGCACCTGGGCGGCACGGACCGCGCTTGCCGGCGCCCTCGACGAGCCTTCGCGCATGATCCTGCGGCGCCTCGTCCGCTGGCCGATGCGTGCCTTCCTCGCGAGCCTTGGCCTCGCCATGTCGATCTCCGTGCTGATCATGGCGCTGCAATGGGTGGATGCGATCGATTCGCTCGTCGAAACCGTCTTCGAACGCGGTCAGCATCAAGACGCGACGGTCGCTTTCAACGACCTGCAGCCCGTCGACACGGTTGAAAGCTTCGAGAATCTGCCCGGGGTGCTGGCGGCGGAACCTTATCGCTATGTGTCGGCGCATATCCGCCATGGTCATCACGTCCAGCGGCAGGGCATCATCGGTGTGCCGCACGGCGCCATCCTCAGTCCGGTCTTCGACAACGAGCGCGGACGCATCGAGGTGCCCCCCGACGGCCTCGTGCTCTCGCGCAAGCTCGCCGAACTTCTTGAAGTTGCGACGGGCGACACCGTCACGGTCGAGGTGCTGGAAGGGCGCCAGCCGCAAGCGGAGCTGCCGGTGGCGCAGATTTTCGATACCTATATCGGCAAGCCTGCCTACATGGACATGGACGCGCTCAACAGAATGGCCGGCGACGGTCGCGTCGTCAGCGGCCTGCATGTCAGCGTCGACGCGCCAAGCCGTACGGCCCTGCTGAAAAAACTCAAGGATATTCCCAATATTGCCTCGATTCTCTTCCGCCAGGCGGCCATCGACACGTTCTACAAGACGATGGGCGAAACTATCTTCATCTTCATCGGGTTCTTCGTCGCCTTTTCGATGACACTCTCCGTCGGCGTCACCTACAATTCGATCCGCATTGCGCTTTCCGAACGGGCGCGAGAACTTGCAACGCTGCGCGTGCTCGGCTTCAGCCGCTGGGAGATCTCCTACATCCTGCTTGGCGAGGTCGGCATCCTCACCTGGATTTCCATCCCGATCGGCGCAGTTCTCGGCTTCAGCCTCGCCTGGTACATGACGAGCGCCTTCGAAACGGAACTCTACCGGGTACCGCTGGTGCTGCGGCACGCGACCTACGGCAAGGCCGCCTTGATCGCGCTTGCGGCGGCACTGACCTGCGCGGCGATCGTCCGCCGGCGCCTCGACCGCCTGGATCTGATCGCGGTCTTGAAAACAAGGGAGTAGGCAGTGAGCATCGCAAGGCGCAGATTGGTGATCTGGGGCAGCCTTCTGGCCGTGCTTGCGGCCGGCATCGCCTATGCATTGCGCCCGCAGCCCGTTCCCGTGGACCTCGCGACGGCCGAAACCGGGCTGCTGCGGGTGACCATAGATGAGGAGGGCGAAACGAGGGTCCGCGATGTCTATACGCTGCATGCACCTTTGCGCGGGCAATTGCAGCGGATCACGGCCGATGCTGGCGATATGGTCGAGTCCGGTGAGACGCAACTGGCGCAGATAGAACCGGCCGCACCGGCGTTTCTCGACGCTCGGACGGAGGCCGAGCATCAGGCCGCGGTCGAAGCGGCGCGGGCCGCCCATAACCTTGCTGCCGCCGAACTGGAGAAGGCCAAGGCCGATCTGACCTTCGCCGAGAGCGAACGCGCCCGCGCCCGGCAACTGATCGAGCGCAACGCGATCTCCCGGCGGACACTGGACGATGCCGAGCGCGCCCATAGGGTTGCCGTAGCCAACCTCGCTACGGCGGAGGCGGCGCTCAACGTCAGGCGGCACGAACTCGAGCAGGCGCAGTCCCGCCTTCTTTCCCGGCAGGAAATCAGGAGTCGCAGCGAGACCTGCGAATGCGTTCCGGTGACGGCGCCGGTAAACGGCGTGGTGCTTCGTGTCATGCGCCGTAGCGAAGGCGTCGTCGAGGCCGGCACGCCGCTCCTCGAAATCGGCGACCCCAGCGATCTCGAAATCGTCGTCAATCTGCTCTCGGAGGATGCCGTCAAGATCAAGCCGGGCCAGAAGGCCCTCGTCACCGGCTGGGGCGGCGCGGATCTGGACGCGACCGTGCGGCGCATCGAACCCTTCGCCCGGACCAAGACATCGGCGCTTGGGATCGAGGAGCAGCGGGTCGATGTCATCCTCGACTTTGCCGACCCGCCGCAAGACTGGCAGACGCTCGGTCACGGCTATCGCGTCGATGTGCAGATCATCCTGTTCGAGGGCAATGTGCTCAGACTGCCGCTTGGCGCTCTGTTCCGACAGGGTAGCAACTGGGCGGTATTCGCCGCGCAAGGGCATGAGGCACGGCTACGCATTGTGGAAATCGGCCACCGGAACAGCCTGTCGGTGGAAATCCGCGATGGGTTGCAGGCCGGCGAGAGGGTGATCCTCTACCCGAGCGATCGCATCGGGGACGGCGTGGCAATCACGGAGCGTTGAGGCGGGCACCATGAGCGGACCCGCTTCGCGTCGGGCGCGATACCAAGAGCGATGCCCCACCCCAGCGATGCCGCTTGAGCCCGATCAAGGCACCGCCCGAGTTACACGCTAGGATGCTCGCAAAACCGGGAGATCTGGGTATGACCATTCGTAACCTTCATCATGCGATTGCGCCCGGGTCCCTCGCCATAATCGGCGCATCGAATCGCGGCGGCTCGCTTGGCCGCGTCGTCGTCGAGAACATAGTGGCAATGGGGTTTGAGGGCGACGTCTGGCCGGTGAACCCGAAATACGAGGAAATTGCCGGCCTTCATTGCTATGCGCGCGTGGCCGACATCCCCGGTATTCCCGAACTCGCGATCATAGTAACGCCGCCCAAGTCCGTGCCCGGCCTGATCCGCGAGCTCGGCCAGCGGGGCACACGCGCAGCTGTGGTGATCACCGCCGGCCTTTCCATCGAGAGCGGCCTCCGGCAAGCGATGCTGGACGCCGCAAGACCCTTTCTCTTGCGGATCATCGGCCCGAACACGGTCGGCCTGATCGTGCCCGCGGCGAAGCTCAACGCCAGCTTTGCACATCTGCAGCCGCAAGTGGGCGACATCGCATTGCTATCGCAGTCCGGCGCGATCGCAACATCGCTCATCGATTGGGCTGCTGACAACCATGTCGGTTTCTCACAGATCATCTCTCTCGGGGACATGGCCGACGTGGACGCGGCCGATTGCCTCGATCTGCTCGCGGGAGACGCTAAGACACGGGCGATCGTCATGTATCTCGAAGCCGTTCCCAATCCTCGCAAATTCCTTTCGGCGGCACGCGCGGCCGCCAGGGTGAAGCCGGTCGTCGTGATCAAATCCGGACGGCATGCCGAAGCGGCGAAGGCCGCCGCCACACATACCGGCGCTCTGTCGGGCGCCGACCAGGTCGTCGATGCCGCACTGCGTCGTGCGGGCGTTCTCCGGATCGAGGGTCTTGGCGAATTGTTCAATGCAACCGAAACGATCGGGCGCTTCTTTCCGCTGGAGCGAACGCGCGCTGCGATCGTCACCAATGGTGGCGGAGCCGGCGTACTCGTGGTCGACCGGTTGGTGGATCTCGGCTGCGAGCTCGCCGAGCTCTCCCCCGAGAGCATTCGGGCTCTGGACCATGTGCTGCCTGCAAATTGGTCGCGAGCGAACCCGGTCGATATCATCGGCGACGCGTCGCCGGAGCGCTACACGGCGGCAGTCGACATTGTCTCCAAGGACGCGGCAACCGACATTCTCATCATCATGAACTGCCCGACCGGCCTTGCCTCGCCCGTCGAGGCGGCTCGCGCCGTCGCTTCCCTCGCCGAAGCGGGAACGATAGGAGGCAAGCCAGTACTCACCTGCTGGCTCGGTAGCCGAGCCGCGCGGGGTGGCCGGTACATACTGCAGGAAGCGGGGCTCGCCAGTTACGAAACGCCGGCCGATGTCGCCCTCGCCACCTCTTATCTCGCGAAATGGTCGCGAGCACAGGAGTCTCTGGTGCGCGTTCCGTCAAGCCGGACCGGTGGCGACGCGGCCTACGACCGGACCGCCGCGCACGCCATCCTGTTGCGCGTGGCAGCGGACGGGCGAAGGATGCTGAACGAGGCGGAAGCCAAGGCGGTCATCGCGGCCTATGGGGTTCCCACGCCGAAGACCATCGTCGCCGCATCGCCTGAAGAGACGGAACGGGCGGCCGCCGCGATCCTCGCCAGGGCGGCGAAGGTGGCCGTCAAGCTGGTATCGAAATCGGTGACGCACAAGTCGGACGTCGGCGGCGTCGTCCTCGATATTGGAACCGCCGCCGGCGCCCGAGAAGCGGCGGAAGCGATTGCGACGCGGCTGAAGCACCACGACCCGAGCGCAGTGAGCGAGGGGTTCGCGGTGCAGCCGATGATCGAACGCAGGCGGGCGCGCGAGTTGATCCTCGGCACCAGCCGAGATCCGGTTTTCGGCCCAGTGGTCCTGTTCGGCTCAGGCGGCGTCTCCGTGGAGGTGGTGGCAGACACGGCGGTCGCGCTGCCGCCGCTGGACGAGATGCTTGCCGGCGACCTGATCGACCGCACGCGAATCGGACGCCTGCTCGCCGGCTTTCGCGACGAACCCCCGGCGGACCGGCCGGCGATCGTGCGCGTGCTCTGCGCGCTCTCGCAATTGACTGTCGATTTCCCCGGCATCGTTTCGATGGATATCAATCCTCTGCTGGTTGACAATGAGGGTGTGGTGGCACTCGACGCGCGCATCGAAATCGACCCGGTGCTCGCAACCCAGCTCGGCCCCAATCGCGACCTTGCAATCCGCCCGTATCCCGCTGGCTGGGAGAAAGAGGTCAAGCTCGGAGAAAGGACTTTCCATCTGCGACCGATCAAGCCCGCCGACGCGTCCCTCTATCCTGCCTTCCTCGAGAAGACGGCGCCCGACGACATCCGCATGCGCTTTCTAGCGCCTCGCAAATATTTTCCCGATCAGATGCTGGTGCGGTTGACCCAGATTGATTACGAACGCGAGATGGCCTTGGTCGCTCTTGACGGGGAAAGCGGTGAACTGGCGGGTATCGCAAGGCTCTATAGCGATCCCGATCACGAAACCGCCGAGTATGGCTTGCTCGTCAGGACCGATCTGCAAGGGAAAGGCCTCGGCTGGATCCTCCTGGCGCAGTTGAAGGACTATGCCAAGGCGGACGGGCTGAAGCGTATCGAAGGCATGATGCTGCATGAAAACACGAGGATGCTGCGCATGTGCCGCGAGTTTGGATTCTCCATCGACGAGCATCCGGCCGACGCACGCCTGCGGGTCGCAACCTTGGAACTAGCCTCCGCCTCGCTTTGAGCAATCGGCCCGGTCATTGTCCGGGAAGGGCGAGGATTGCGCGAACAAGTTCGCCAGGATCCCGATCGGCGTCGACCCGCCGCCATTCGACATCCTTCACGTCTGCGGCAAGCTGTCGCGATAGAACCTCGACATCAGCATCGGACGGGCTGCCGATCCTCGCGCCGACCCGCCGGCGCAGCAGCACCGGGTCCGCATCAAGCCAGACTGCAGTGCACGATGTTCCGGCCTCGCTGGCAACCGCCTCGAGACGCGCCCGGTCGACCGCCCTGTCGAACACGGCGTCGGCCACCACCGTGCCGCCGGCGCGCAGGATCTCCCAGCTGCGACGCGCAATCTCTGCATAGACCTTCTCTGAGATCTCCGGCTGGTAGGCGATGGGCGGAAGCCTCTCCTCGGCCGGCACACCGTGCATCGCCTTGCGAATGCGGTCGCTCTCGACGATCCGCGCCCCCGGCGGCGAGCCCAGCTCGGGGGCCAAGGCCTCCGCCACCGTCGTCTTGCCCGAGCCGCTGAAGCCGCCGATCACGATCAACTGCGCCGGCTTCGTGTCGATGAGCGAACGGGCGAGCTCGAAGTAGGAGCGGGCTTCGGTGACAAGCTCGCCAGACGAAATGCCGCTCTCTTCCGCCTGCGTGGCGGCGACATGCGCCCTTACGGCCGCTCGTATTGCCATGAAATACGGCAAGAGTACGTAGCCGTCCTCGTCGTCCGTTTCGTCGAGATAGCGGTTCGCAACCAGATTCGCGAATTCCGGAAAGCCGCGATGCCAGAGGTCCATGAGCAGAAATGCCAGATCATAGAGCGTATCGACGGTGGCGATCTGATCGTTGAACTCGATGCAGTCGAACAGCCGCGGCTCGCCTTCGATGAGACATGTGTTGCGCAAGTGCAGATCGCCATGGCAGCGGCGTACCTTGCCGGCGGCTTCGCGCGTATCGAGTAGTTGTCCGTGAACCGCGAGGCGCGCCTCGAACGCCCGGTTGAATTCCGCAAGCTCGTCGGCCTCGAAGACACGGCTGGTAGCGAAGCCCGCCGCATTGATCCGCAGGACCCCATCAATATTCTTGGAACCAGATCCCTCGTGGACGACGGGCGCCCCGCGGTGGAAGCGCGCGATCATTCGGGCGGCCCGCGTCATGAGTTCGGCGGTGAGGCGTCCCTTTACGGCCATACGATCAAAAAGGGCTTCCTGGTCGAAGCGAACCATCTCGACCATGGCATCGACAAGTTCCTCCCCCTCCTCGAATCCCAGGCTGCCATCCTTTCTGCGCATGATGCGCCGCACGCCAATATAGAGGCCAGGCGCAGTAACCCGGTTGAGCGCCACCTCTTTCTCGCAGGCTTCCAGCCTCAGTCCCGGCGTTGAAAAATCCACGTAGGGCAGCTTCACGGCGCGCTTCATCTTGTAGGCACGGTCGCCGACGAGAAAGATGTAGGAGATGTGTGTCTCGATCCTCTCGACCGCATCCTTCGCCGCGAAACGAAGCGCTTCCAGATACGCGATCGACCCCGACTGATCTTCGGCAAGCATGCTTTCGCCTCACTCACTCCCGGCGCGGCAGCCCGCATTGGTTATAGTGGACTCCTCAGGTAGCGCCTCATTGATGCGAATCAACAAAGGGCGAGCGGCGTCGGTAAGATGGCCTGATAAAGGTAGGTCGATTGAATCGTGTGGCTTGACTTCAAGCCTTCGCCGGTTGGGCCTTCCCATGTTGCAGCTCCCGGTCGCCTTTTCGGATCGGACCCCCGTCTCTGGCAAGATCGGCGAGCGGAGCGGGCCGACCGAGGAGATAGCCCTGCCCTTCGTCGCAGCCTTCCGCCCGAAGGACCGCCATTTGACCTTCCGTCTCGATCCCTTCCGCCAATACGGGAATCTCCAGGCTCTTTCCAAGCGCGAGTACGGCACGAACGATCGCCTTGGACTGGCGGTCGTGCTCGATACCGTCGACGAAGCCCCGGTCGAGCTTGATCTTGTCGAAGGGAAAGCTGCGAAGTGTTTCCAGGGAAGAGTAGCCCCTTCCAAAATCGTCGAGCGATACGCCGATGCCCAAAGCCTTGATCTGCCGCATGATATGGAGTGACCGGGCCTTGTCCCTGATAAGCGCGGTCTCTGTCAATTCGAGCTCAAGCCGGTGCGGCGGCAAGCCTGTTTCCATCAAGATCTGGTGGAAGAGCCGCGGCAGGTTCGCGTCCATGAGCTGGATGGCGGAAACATTGACCGCAACCCGATAAGGCGGCTCCCAGGCGGCGGCGTCCTGGCAAGCCCGACGCAGGACCCAGGCACCAAGCGTTGCGATGAGTCCATTTTCCTCCGCGACTGGAATGAATTCCGACGGCGGGATCGTCCCGAGCTGTGGGTGGTTCCAGCGCAGCAAAGCCTCGTAGCCTTGGATTGCGCCACTCGTTAGCGATTTCTGTACCTGATAATGCAGATCCAGTTGCTCAAGTTCGAGCGCCTGCCGCAGCGCTTCTACGAGCTTCCGGCGCTTGCGCTCGGAGGCGCCGATCCCGGCATCGTAGAAGCAGATGGTATCGCTACAGGCATGCTTGGCGTGAGACATGGCCAAGTCTGCGTTGTTCAGCAGTTCATCGACATCCCTGGCGTCGTCCGGCCAACTCGCCGTACCGATACTCGCCTTTACCTGCGCCTCCATGCCGCCGATGCGCATGGGTCGGTTGAAGACGCCTGCCAAACGGTCAGCGAACGCAGCGACTTCGCTCTGGTCCGCAAACCGCTTGACGGCTGCGAACTCGTCGCCTCCGAGGCGGGCGATGAATTCGCCGTCTTCCAATGACTGCGCCATGCGGCGCGCAAGTATGCGTAATGCTTCGTCGCCGGCGCTGTGCCCGAGTGTGTCGTTGATCTCTTTGAAACGGTTGAGATCCATGTAGATGACTGCGGACTTTTCATTCCGATCCCGCGCTTCGTGAAGGCTGCTGGCCAGAAATTCGCTGAGGCTGGCGCGATTGGGAAGACCCGTCAGCGGGTCATGGAAAGCCATGTGGCGCAACTGCTGCTCCGAATCGGCTCGCACGTTCGTGTCGATGAGATAGCTTGCGAGGCCCATGCCGAGGATGATCAGCGCCACCACGGCGATGGCGAGCCCGAGAGCTACCACTGCGCGAGCATCGATCTGGGGAAAGCTCTGCGTCATCGGCGTTACGCTGAATGCGGTCATCGCGGTAAAATGAAGGCTGAGTATGCCGGAAACCAACAGCGTGATCGCGGTCCAGAAGCGCCGCTTTCCAAGATAGCGTTGCCCAATCAATGCGACAGACACTGCCGAGCATCCGGCCGGTAGCAGAATCGAGGCAACGACATAGTCGAATTGCCACTCGACCAGACCGATAACGCGGTATGCCATCATGCCCGTATAGTGCATCGCCGAAAACGAAAGGCCGGCCATGGCGCCGCCAAGTGCGGGGAATGCCTGACTCGCCCGAATTCCACTGACGAGAAAACTCGTGAAGAGACCGGCCATGGCGATAACCAGTGACAGGATCGTCAGTGCCGGATCGATCGAAGCTGGCGCAGGGGGTTCGTAGGCCAGCATGGCGACGAAGTGGGTTGCCCATACCCCTCCGCCGCCGGCAACCGCCGCCAGGAATTGCCAGCCCAAGCGCTGGCCGCCGGCAGCCGGAAGGGCGCGACGCAACAGCCGCAGCGCAACTGCCGAGCCGAAGAGACAGATCAGCACCGCAACGAACACCAGGGCAAGGTTATGTTTGCCAACGACACAGTTGACGACAGTTATCATCGGCCGGCGTACCCTGAAATGTTTCGTTCCTTCACATTGAATGCACGCATTACATTTCGATTAGGAACCGGCCTTTGCCAACGCGTGTCGTCAAGCGCGGTTAACGAGTTCCGCCGGACACGGCCCGATTTGAGGCGCCGCGCCTCGCATTTGAACATATTCGTGCGGCGCGCTTTCGGTCCCTTGTTTTATTGCATGTCGTTGTTGCAAACTGTTGTACACTTTTGGGCGAGTAGCGCTAGGCTTCCACCGGCACGAACATTCCAAGTTTGATGTCCTTCAGGACCACATTGGTGTGGATTCGCTTGATCTGCGGGTTCTGCGCCATGATGGTGGCGGTGATCTCGTCGTACTGGCCGACATCCTGAGCCGTTATGATCGCTATAAGGTCGACGGAACCGGTGACGTAATACACCTGCTGGATGTGGTCCTGTTTTTCCGCCCAAAGGCGGAATTTCGCCAGCGCATCATAGTTCTCGCGCTCGATCTCCATTCCGGCGATGAACGTCATGGGATTACCGGCAACTTTGCGGTCGACGAGCGCGATCTCCGCCGTTATGACCTTCTCCTCGCGCATTCGCTTCAGCCGCCGCTGGACCGCGGAAGCCGACAGGCCCACCTTGTCGGCGATCGCCTCAGCCTTGAGCTGACAGTCCCGCTGGACGATATCAAGAATGTTTCGGTCGAACTGATCCAAAGTTTCCGGCATATGCTCCCGCCTCTACCCGTCGTCGATGTCATGAGTGCGAACCTGCGCCCAAGCGGAAGTCCACCAATAGCACGCGCGGCTTGTCCGCAAAATTCATCCCATGTATGCACGAATTCGGCAACGACAACCACAATAGCGCAGCCTTCCTGCGCGCCACACCGCTATGCTCAAAAGAAAAAGCTCACGAAGCCTTGGGGAACAACAGGGATGACGCAGAAGGCAGTTCCGGCGCTGCTCGTGGCAGACGTGCACAAGAGCTACGGCATTCATGAAGTCCTCAGGGGTATTTCGCTGACGGCGCAAAAGGGAGACGTCATCTCTCTCATCGGTTCGTCGGGATCCGGCAAGAGCACTTTCTTGAGGTGCATCAATTTTCTCGAGATTCCGGACCGCGGCCGTATCGTCGTCAATGGCGAAGAGGTAGCGATGAAGGCCGGCGCAAGCGGGCGCGCACATCCGGCGAATTGGCGGCAGGTGGAACGCCTGCGCACCGGTCTCGGCATGGTGTTCCAGAGCTTCAACCTCTGGGCCCATATGACGGTCCTGGAAAACGTGATCGAGGCCCCGATCCACGTCCTCAAGACAGACCGCAGGAAAGCAGTCGAGCGGGCGGAGGCGATTCTCGCCAAAGTCGGCCTCTACGACAAGCGGCATGCCTATCCGGCCTTCCTCTCCGGCGGACAACAGCAGCGCGCCGCAATCGCTCGCGCCCTCTGCGTCGATCCGGAGGTGATGCTCTTCGACGAGCCTACTTCGGCGCTCGACCCCGAGCTGGTCGGCGAGGTGCTTAAGGTCATTCGCGAGCTCGCCGAGGAGGGGCGGACGATGCTGCTCGTCACGCACGAAATGAAATTCGCCCGGGACGTTTCCAGCCATGTGGTGTTCCTGCACCAGGGCCGCGTGGAGGAAGCGGGACCGCCAGCGCAAGTCTTCGGGGCGCCGCTCAGCGCCCGTTGCCGCGAATTCACCCGCGTCCTATCGAACTGACCCGTCATCTCCACACAAAACCGCACGACTGAAAGAGGAACCCGAATGAAATTGCTTTCCATCCTGTTCGCGGGCGCAGCGCTCGCCGCCTCCGCCGCCAGCGCCAGCGCGGAAGTCCGCTTCGGTATCATGAACGAGGCCTATCCGCCCTTCTTCACGAAAGACGCCACAGGCAAATGGGTCGGCTGGGAGATCGAGCTGATGCATGCCGTCTGCGCCGAAATGAAGGAGGAATGCTCCATCGTCGACATGTCCTGGGACGGCCTCATTCCCGGCCTCGAGACGAAGAAGTTCGATGTCATCTGGTCTTCTATGTCGATCACCGACGAGCGCAAGAAGACGATCGATTTCACCGACAAATACTACAACACCCCGAGCAAGCTGATCGGCGCCAAGGATGCCGCAGCCGGTGCGACGGCGGAGGATGTCGCCGACAAGACGATCGGCATTCAGGTTTCGACGATCCAGTCCGAATATTTCAAAAAGTATTTCGCCGACAAGGCCTCCGAAAAGACCTATTCGACCCTCGACGAAGCTTTCCAGGACCTTGCGGCCGGCCGCATCGACTATGTCTTCGGCGATGCAATCCCGCTGGCCGAGTTCCTCAAGTCCGATTTCGGCAAGGATTGCTGTGCCGACATGGGCGACGTCGCCGACGATCCGGCGATCTTGGGCGTTGGCATCGGAGGCGGCGTGCGCAAGGAGGACACCGCCCTGCGCGATAAGCTCAACGCGGCGGTCGCCGCCGTTCGCGCAAGCGGCAAGTATGAGGAGATCTCGAAGAAATATTTCGACTTCGATCCGTACGGCAAGTAATCGCCATCGGTAGAGCGGCCGGGCCCGACAGGCCCTGCCGCGCCATCAAACAACCCTGCCAACCGCCCCGATCCGATCGCTCCGATGTCGTCTGCGCTCCCCCTGCTGGAACTGCTCTCCCCCTATCCGCCTGGTTGGGGCGGCGTCCTCCTCGCCGGCGCTTTGTCCACCGTCGCGATCTCGCTCGGCGCCTACGGGATCGGAATCCTGATCGGACTCGTCGGCGCGCTCGGCAAGTTAAACGGCAGCCGACCGGTGGTCGCAGCGCTTGATCTCTACACGACCGGCGTGCGGGCTATCCCGGAACTCATCCTGATTGTCGGTCTCTATTACGCGGGCACGGACGGCATCAATCGCATCCTCCTCGGCCTCGGCCTCCCGTCGATCGAAATCAACGGCTTCGTCGCGGCGGTTTCCGTGCTTGGCATCGTCCAGGGCGCCTATATGACAGAAGTGCTCCGCGGCGCTATCCTTGCCGTCCCGATCGGACAGATCGAAGCCGCGAAGGCTTTCGGCATGCGGCCATCCATGCGGTTTCGGCGGATCGTGCTCCCGGCCCTGATACCGAACGCGCTTCCCGGTCTTGCCAATCTGTGGATGTCGGTAACAAAGGACAGCGCCTTGATTGCGGTCGTCGGCTATCAGGAGCTGGCGCTCGCGACGCGTCTCGCGGCTGGCAACACCAAGCACTATTTCCTGTTCTTCTTCGCCGCCGCTGTTCTTTATCTCGCGATCACCCTCGTTTCCAACGTCATCTTCCGTGCACTGGAACTGCGCTTCCGGCGCGGGCAGCCGAAGAGTGCGTGAGGCCGGCACATGAATTTCTCCTGGATTTCCACCTATTGGCCCCTCTTGGCCGCCGGCGCCGTCCAGACGATCCTCCTGCTCGTTATCTCGGTCGTATTTGGTTTCGTTCTCGCGATTGGGCTGGCGCTCGCGCAAATCAAGGGGCCGCGCGGCATCAAATGGCTCTCGCGTTGCTACTGCACCTGCCTTCGCGGGACGCCGCTGCTTGTTCAGCTCTGGCTGCTCTACTACGGCGTCGGTTCGCTGCTGCCGCTCATTCCGGGGCTACGATCGAGCTTTCTTTGGCCGGTACTGCGCGAAGGCTTCTTTTTTGCGGCGGTCAGCTTCACGCTTAACTACGCGGCCTATGAGGCGGAGGTGCTTCGCGGGGCGCTGCTCGCCGTGCCGAAGGGCGAGTTGGAAGCGGCGAGAGCGTTCGGCATGTCGCCCGCCCAGGTGTTGCGTCGGATCTGGCTGCCGCGCGCCGTCCGCATCGCGCTACCAACCATTGCCGGCGAGATCGTTCTGCAGTTGAAAGCAACCCCGCTCGCCTTCACCGTGACTGTCATGGATCTCTATGCCGTCGCCTACAAAATCCGTCAGGACACACTCCTGGTCTACGAGCCGCTTCTCATCGTCACCGTCTTCTACGTTTTGCTGACGCTGCTGCTGACCCGCATCTTCAAAGTCGTCGAAGCCCAGGTCCCCATGCGCCGGTAGAGGAAGCTCACGGAGCTCCATCGAGAGCGCCGGGGTTTCCAACGAAAATCGCGCCAGTTTTCGCGGATTTCCAGCGCAAATCATTGCGCATTTGCCGCCGATCGCGCGCCAGCTCGCATAAGGTCACCGATAGACCACAAAGGAAGAGGCTCGCATGTCCCCCAAAGCATCGCTCTCCGTCGCCGATCCCGAGAGCTGTGTTACCGGCCCTCTCGCGGATCGGCCCTGGCATCTCGAGACGCTCGCGGTCGATGGCGGCCTCGTCATCGACCCGACCACCAGGGCCATCGCACCCAACATCTCGATGTCGGTCAACAACGCGCTTGCCCCCGGCGATGGCGCCTTTTCTGCCGACGGCGTCTCCGACCTGACGGCCCTGCCCTATCTTTACGCCCGTTGGACGAACCCCACGGTCCGCCAATTGGAGCAGCGAATAGCGGCGCTCGAGGGAACGGACGACGCGCTCGCGACGGCATCGGGGGTCGCGGCAATTGCGGGCACGTTCCTCACGCTCCTCAGGAAGGGCGATCACCTGATCGTCAGCGACGTCTGCTACGCTGGCGCCAACGAGTTGGCGCGCCGTATCCTGCCCGACTACGGCGTCGAGGTGACCGCGGTCAACATGTCGCGCCTCGACGAGGTCGAAGCCGCCTTCCGGCCCAACACACGGCTCGTCCATTGCGAGAGCCCCTGCAACCCGATCCTGCGGCTGACGGACATCGCCGCAGTGGCGGGCCTCGCCCACGACCGGGGCGCGCTCGTCTCAGTCGATTCGACCCTCGCAACCCCGGTAGCGACGCGGCCGGCAGCGTTCGGCGCGGATATCGTCATCCATTCCCTGACCAAGTTCATCAACGGCCATGGCGACGCGCTTGGCGGCATCGTCTGCGGAAACAAGGCGCTGGTGGAGCAAATCCGCTCCCGCGCCGGCGTCTATCTCGGCGCGTCGCTCTCGGCACAGAACGCCTGGCTGATCCTGCGCGGCATCGACACGCTTTTTCCGCGAATCCGCACGATATCGCAATCGGCCGGGCGGCTGGCGGAATTCCTCTCGACGCATCCCATGGTCCGCGCCGTCACGTATCCGGGGCTCCAGACCCATCCGCAGCACGCGCTCGCCAGGCGCCAGATGCAGGTCTTCGGCGGCATGATCACTTTCCGGACGACCTCGCAGCACGTGGTTGCCGCTCGGCTCGCCGAGAAGCTCGAGGTTGCTCACTACGCCTTTTCTCTCGGCCACCAGCGCAGCATCGTCGTGCTCCTCGACACAGACGAGATGATGAAGTCGACCTATGGCCTCGAAGGCGCGCAGCTCGAAGACTATCGCGCATTTGCCGGAGACGGCGTCTTCCGGCTTTCGGTCGGCCTTGAGGCCCCCGAGGACCTGATCGAGGATTTCGACCGGGCGCTCAGGCCCTGAACTGCGAGAGAATGAAGAAGGGAAATTTGCGCACATGAAGAGCATACGCGTCCTCGACGGCGGCATGAGCCGGGAACTGATCCGGTTGGGCGCCGAATTGCGGCAGCCCGAGTGGTCGGCTCTGGCCCTGATCGAAACACCCGACATCGTGCGTAGGGTGCACGAGGAGTTCATCGAGGCCGGTGCGGACATCGTGACGACCAACAGCTATGCCCTCGTGCCATTCCATATCGGTGAAGAGCGCTTCCGCTCGGACGGCGCCTCGCTGGTCGATCTTGCCGGCAGGCTGGCGCGCGCCGCGGCGGATGCCGAAACCGGGCGCGAGATCCTCGTTGCCGGCTCGCTTCCGCCGATCTTCGGCTCCTATGAGCCCGAGCGCTTCAACCCCGGTCGGGTACAGGACTATCTCGCCGTGCTCGTCGAGAACCTGGCGCCACATGTCGACGTATGGCTGGGCGAAACGCTAAGTCTGATTGCGGAAGGGGAAGCCGTTCGCTTGGCCGTCGAAGGCACCGGCAAGCCGCTCTGGGTTTCCTTCACCCTGGCGGATGATGCAACGGCACTCGAAGCCGATCAACCGAGGCTTCGATCCGGTGAACCGGTGGCGGAGGCAGCAGCTTGGGCGGCTGGTTCCGGCGCCGCCGCACTTCTCTTCAATTGCAGCCGACCGGAGGCGATGGCGAAAGCGGTCGAAGTTACCAAGCGCATCTTCCGCGAAAACGCTGCGCCGATCGAGATCGGGGTCTATGCCAATGCTTTCGAGGAGGACGAGGATGAGGGCGCAGCCAACCAGACCCTGCACGGCACGCGGGAAGACCTGACGTCGGAGCGCTATTCCCGCTTTGCCTGCGAGTGGGCCGAGGCCGGCGCGACCCTCATCGGCGGCTGCTGCGGCATCGGCGCGCAGCATATTCATCGCCTTGCATCGGCGCTTAAGTAATTGTGGGACAGGTTCAGGTCTCACGGTCTGACAGGATCCGGATGACCTCGCCATCGGTCAATTGCTCGAAGTCGCCGTAGAAGTAGCCGATTGCGCCGAACATCCTCGGCTGCAGCGGACAGACGACCTCGTCAGCCTCCTTCTTGATTTCCGCGACCGCGCCTGGCGGAGCGACCGGAACGGCGACGACGATTCTCGCCGGTTTCTTAGTCTTCAGCCCGACAACGGCGGCCTTGACGGTCGCGCCGGTCGCGATCCCGTCATCGATGATGATAACCACGCGCCCCTCGGTTTCTGCAGGCGGGCGATCACCGAAATACAATCGTCGCCGACGCTCGATCTCGGCCAGTTCCCTTTGACAGACGCCATCGAACTCAGCGTCCGATATGCCGGCGAGGCGGATCGTCTCCTCGTTGCGCACGACGGCCGGTTTGCTGCCGTCGATAACCGCGCCCATGGCGAGTTCCGGCTGCCAGGGAACCCCGATCTTGCGCACGAGCAAGAGGTCAAGCGGTGCGCCCAGATGGCTCGCGACCTCGGCCGCGACCGGCACGCCGCCGCGCGGCAGAGCGAGCACGATTACGTCCTGGCCGCGATAATGGTCGAGCGCCATTGCCAATTGCTGTCCCGCTTCCGAACGATTGGAGTAATGCACGTTCCTACCCCTCTTCCTGTCCCCTGCCCTTTCGTGCGCAGTGGCTAGCGAACCAGTCCGCCGCGGCCGCGATTACCGCCTCAAGCGCGCCCGGCTCCGAGAACAGATGCGTTGCGCCGGGGATGATCTGCAGCTTCTTCGGGCCGGAGAGCATGGCCAAAGCCGCCCGGTTCAATCCGAGAACGTCATGATCGCGCCCGCCGACAATAAGAAGCGTCGGCGTCCTGACTTCTTCGAGCACAGGCGCTGCAAGGTCCGGGCGGCCGCCCCGCGAGACTACGGCAAACACCCGATCCCCAAGTTTCGCGGCCGCCGAAAGCGCCGCCGCTGCGCCGGTGCTCGCCCCGAAAAGCCCGATCGGCAGCCGGCGGGTAGTCTGCGTCGTTTCGGTCCATGCGCAAGCCGAGACCAGCCGTTCGGTCAACAGCCGGACATCGAAGACACTGGCGCGGTCCGCAGCCTCGCGGTCGCTCAGAAGGTCGAAAAGCAAAGTGGCGAAATCCTGCCGTCGCAACGCTTCGGCGACATAACCATTGCGTGGACTGTGGCGGCTCGAGCCGCTGCCATGGGCGAATACGATTATGCCCCGAGGCTCCTTCGGCAGCCGGAGACTGCCCGGCAAGCCGTTCGGCGAAACCTCGACTTCAATTACATCCGGTCGATCTAAGGCCATGGGGATCGATCCTGGACATTCTGTTCAGAAGCCCCATTATAACCGATAATTGTGCCTTTTGATGTCGCGCCGACTTTGATCGGCCGCTCCGGACATGGTCATCGAAGCACTCTCGTCAAGAGGCGCGCCTCTGGCTATATTGGCCATCCCGACGGAAACCGCCTACAGCTAACAGACGCGCAAAGTTCGCTGTAAATTGCTGCATGTCTCCCGAGGCGTTTTAGTGAGACATTCAGTACGTCTGTTGAGATCGTAGACCGCATGGGAAATCCGGGGCTTCGGGGGTGCCGCCGTCGGACGAGACGTTGTGCAGGCGCTGTCAGGGAGGCGTGCGACGATGATCGAGTTCAAAATGCCGTCTCTCGTGGCCGACATCGGGCCCGCGATGCTGGTCGAATGGTTCAAGCAACCCGGCGACCGCGTCAGGCGCGGCGATGTCATCGCCCTGGCAGAGACGCAGGAGGGCGCGGTCGAGATCGAAGCATTCGACGAAGGCGTTCTCGGCGAACAGCGTGTCCAGCCAGGGAAAGAAGTACCCGTCGGAACCGTTCTGGCAACGATCTTCAATGCCGATGAGCCGGCCCCGTCCCGCCGCGCCGGCAAGCCGAAGAAGATCGTAGGCCGGCCATATGAGCGGCGCGGTACCATCCATCTCCCGATTGTTCCGGCGCGTTCCACCCAACGCGCGCCCGCCGCGCGGCATGCACGGGAACCGGCACGGGAAGACGCGAAACGCGGCGACAGGACCGCCCGCGGTCGCGGGGTGCTCCAAGAGGCGACCAATGCGGCCTTGGTCCTCTCGCATCGCGATGTCCCACATTACTGGGTCACACATGCAATCGACGCCACACCCCTTCTCGACTGGATGGAGGCTGAGAATGCTGGCCGGCCCGCCGAGGCGCGACTCGCCTACACTGCTCCGCTGATGAAGGCTGCGGCGCTGGCATTGAGGGAGGTGCCGGAACTCAACGGCGTCTTTGAGGGCGCCGCCTTCCGGCCGGCCAAGGCCGTGCACTTGGGGCTTGCTGTCCCTGTTCGCCGTGGCGGACAGGCCGCGCCGGCAATATACGATGCGGACTTAAAGAGCGTCGACGAGATCATGCGTGCAATCACGGACCTCGAGCGTCGCGCCCGGCTAGGGCGGTTGCGCGGATCGGAGGTGGCCGAAGGCACCGTTACCATGAGCAATGTGGCCGAGGGCAATGCTGACTACTTCTTTCCGCTCATCTTTCCGCCGCAGGTGGCGATCATCGGCTGCGGCACGCCAGGTGCTCGCCCGTGGGTTTTTGGCAATTCCGTTGTGGTCCGCCGGATAATCCCGGTCACGGTTGCCGCCGACCACAGGGTCAGCCATGCACGCCACGCCGCGGAGTTCCTGGCGCGCCTGTCCGAACTCGCCTCCAACCCTGAAACCCTCTGAGGGATACGGGGGCCAAGGCGCACCGCATCCGATCGCGCATCACCTGCGCCGATAAGACGCGCCCTCGTGGCCATTTGGGCGACGTCTGTGTGACCGCTACGTGAGCCGAACGGACATGCCGCCATCCACGGTCATGGGGCTTCCCGTCATGAAGCTCGACCGGTCGGAGAGGAGGAAAAGGGCCGCCTGGGCGATTTCCTTCGCGCTTGCCATGCGCTTCATGGGATGCAGGTTCGCGATGAATTCCAGCGCGGCGGGATTCCCTTCTCCTCCGCTTGGGGTGACCGTACCACCGGGCAACAGCGCATTGACGCGAATGCCTTCTGCCGCGTGGTCGGATGCCAGCGACTGCGCCAAGCCGATCAGGCCGGCCTTGGACGCCGCATAGGCTCCCATTCCAGGCATGCCGCCGTTGCTGAAGCCGACGAAGGACGACGTGAAGACGATGGAGCCTTTACCCTGCTTCTTCATCGGCGGTATCTGGGCTTTCGCTGCAAGGAAGGCGGCTGTCAGATTGAGCGATATGACGTCGTTCCAGTTGCCGATTGTCATATCGGGTATTGGACACATCTGTCCCACGATGCCGCATTGTTAAACGCTCCGTCCAGCCCGCCGAACTCCTTCTCGGCGAGAGCGACGAGAGCATCGGCATAGCTCTCATCCTTCAGGTCGCCGGCTAGGTATACGGCTTTGCCGTCGCCGCGGTCGATTGTCTCGGCGAGGGTTTTCAATTCCGCCGACCGACGCGCGCCTAGGACCACATTGGCTCCCTCTGCAGCAAACAGTAATGCTGCCGCCGCGCCGATTCCACTGCTCGCTCCGGTGACGATGATCGATTTGTTCGCTAGTTCCATGACGTGCTTCTCCTGAACATTGCGTCAAGGATGTCTAGCGGCGGGGCGAACTCCGCGGCCACCCGTTCCTGCCGCGAAAGGCAGCTCTGTCGCTACTTCGAAACGAAGAGTAGGTCGAAGCCCCTGAATTCGCCTCTCGCGAGTGACTTGCGCAGTGCCGTCCAGATCACCGACGGATTCTCCAGCCGGAAACCTTCGAAGCTTCGGATAAGACGGACCGTCGCCGCCAATGTGCGGACCGCGCGCAGGACCGCTGGACCGGAGAGCGAGGCGGAAAAGATTTGCGGGTGCACGGCAAGCAGCACCCCTGCGGCCCTCTCCCGGTCGATTGCCCGAAACTGCTCGATCGCCTTGTACTCGTAGCCTTCTATGTCGACCTTGAAGCAGATGCGCTTCGTCTTCGCCTTTGCCTGAAGTTCGAGGATCGTCACCGTCCTTGCGGTAATCGCCATCCCTGTGTCGTCGGCGATCAGCGCCGAGGTCTCGGAGCTGCCGAAGCTGCCGCCGACGGAGTGGAGCACCAGGGATTCGTCTTGGGATAGCGCGGCGTTGACGAGTTCCACCTCGCCGGCGTTCTCAGGCTTCATCCGCGTCAGGACATCGAAACACACGGGGTCAGGTTCAACGACGATGACATTGTTCGCAAGCTGCGCGGCCCAGTAGGGAGTAACGCCAATCCAACCACCGATGTCGATGAAGGTCGTGTTGTCGTCGACCAGGCGTTCAATGTTGCGAAACGTACCCGGCTCCCACTCTCCCGCCTGCAGTCGAGAGAAGAAGCGCTTCTTTTCCGGCTGGTCGGGAAAATAGACGGTCTTCTGAAAATAGGTGATCGCGCGCATCGCGCTTCTCTACCGCATGCTCCGCGGATTCGGAACCGGTTCCAGCGAAAATCACACCGCGATTGCCGCAGCATCCAACGAGACGGAAGGGCTCACGCCTCCACACGCTGAGCGCGGCTTCGGGCTTCGGTCAGCTCGGACGTCGTCTGGCTGAGGCGATCGGCAAGCACGCGCATGATCTCCACGGCCATCTCCGGAAAATCTGCCAAGAGCTTGAGGAAATCGTCCTTGCGGATGCGAAGCGCCTCGAGGGGCGTGGTCGTGGTGAGCGTGGCGGTGCGCGGCGTATTGCAGAGAATGGCGATTTCTCCCACGATCGAGTTCCCTTCCACCTCCGCCACTTTCAACTGTCCGCCGGGCGTCGAGACGAGAACGTCCGCTTTGCCGGAAAGGATGACGTAGGCGGCATCGCCGATGTCACCCTGGTGAAACAGGTTCTCTCCGGCACTATACATCACCCGGTCGGAGGTGAACGCGAGCAGCTTCAGCTTCGCAGGCGGCAGTCCGGAAAACAACGGGATCCGGCGCAGCATTTCCACTTCGTCTTTCAGGAGCATATCAGTCCGTTTCTCCAAATTTTATCGCGGGCGCAAACAGCGTCCCTCCCGACCGGCCGGGAAATATGCCTGCCTCGCAATAAGAATATTACATCAAGATGCCAGTTCCTTATAGTCGCTGTCATCTGACGAGGTTTCAACAGACCTGTCTTCCACCAGGCGCCCGTTCTCGAAATGCGCCACGCGGTCGAAAAGATCAGAAAGGGCCGGGTTCGACAGAACCCACAGGATGGCCGGATTTCGCTCTTCCGCCCGCAGGAAGGAAAAGACGTTGCGCGTAATCTGGTCCTGCGTGCGCTGGTCGAGGGCGAGCAGCGGTTGGTTGAAGATGTAGAAGTCCGAAAGGCGGATGAGGGTCCGCGCCAGGTTGAGCTTTTGCCGCTGACCTGCCGTCAAGCGCTTGCCGCCGGCCCCGACGTCGAAATCGAGGCCGAAGGCAAGCACCTTGTCATAAAGGCCAAGCGATTCGAAGAGATCACGCACGATCGCCCGAATCCTGTCCGAGCCGTCCGTATGCTTATGGCCGATGCGGCCGAACAGCACGTTGTCGATGATGCTGGCAGAGGCCATGTAGCGGTTCGGCTGATAATGCTCGATGATGCCGGCGAGATCGTCGGGAAGCCCGTCGCTGAACTCGCGCCGCGCCTCGACGATCTTTTCCATCAGCTCGTCGGTCAAGAGGCCGAAGCGATGCCGGGGCTCGATATAGCCGAAGCAAAGCCGGATGATCCGGATCGCGTCCTCTTCGGAGACCTGATCGATGGGACGACCCCGGAGCTTCTGCAGAAGCGTCTCGTAAACCGGGATCTCCTCGCTGCTCATGAAAGTGAGCTGCTGGAAGAACGGATGGTCCGGAGGCAGGTCGCGGAAGAGCTCGACGACGTTCTCGGCAATCTCCAGTCCCATTTCGTAGAAGGTCTCGTGCAGCCCTGCCCTCTTCAGCACCGTTTTGAAGAAAGGATGGGTTTCCAGCACCTTCTCCCACCTTGCCCGATCCGTGATCGTGCCGAACAGCAGGTTTTCGCCGATGGTGGCTTCTATATTGTAGGATCCGGGCTCGAAGAACACGACGAGGTCGCTGAGCTTTTCGGCCTCGAGACGCCGGCGCAGCGCCCCACGCATGTCGACGATCTCGCTGGCGAAGGCGGCGTGTACGGCCGGATCGATAGTGGAGCGAACCGCAAGCGCCAATATGTCGTTGGTCAACAGAACGACGTCGAGCACCGCCCTGATCTTGGCGAAGAGATCATCGGGCCCGCTCGCCCCCGCAGCGGCATAGTCGATCCAGTCGCTGTTGAGATCGAGCGACGGATTGCCGGCGAGTTTGGCTTCGAGCAATTCCCACCGGCGATGCGCGGCCTTGTCGCCGTCATAGGCGACATCCGTCAATGGCGCGTGCTTGAGACCATAGAGCAGGTTGTCTCCGAGACTGCCCTGGAAGGTATAGACCTCCGACGAGGCGTAGGAGATCCGCCGGCCGACGATCGCCTCCGGCAGTTCGTGGATATCGGTATCCCCGACGACGATCCGCCCGCTCTCCGGCCAGGTCAGCCGGCCGAAGGCCTCCGCCAGCGCCTCTCCGCCGCCGCCCGTCCCGCCGGTAATCGCCACCGTCTCGTTCGGGCGAACCTGCAACGATACATGCTCGATGATCCTCGCCCCGCCCTCGTCGGCGACGGATAGGTTGACCGCTGCGAGCGCGCCGGAGAGAGGCGCCGCCGCACCAACCGAAAGCTCCTGCACCTTGGGGTGGATCAACGGTTCGACGCTGAACTGCTCAACCACTTGCGCGTATTTCACCTGCACGTCCTGGCGTGCCTGGTCCCAGTCGATCAGTTCCTTGAGCGGGCCGGGCAGGTCCTTGTAGGCGCCAATCACCGCGACGAGCTGGCCGATATCGAGCCGCCCCTGCAGCGCGAAGTAGCCGCCGATCGAATAGAACAGGAAAGGCGTGACCTGCGCCAGGAAGTTGTTGAGGAACTTTACCAGGAACTTCCACTGGTAAATATCATAGCGGATCTTGAAGATCCGGCCGAGGCGCGCGGCGATGTCGGCCCGTTCGTAATTGGAGGTGTCATGCCCGCGGATCGTGCCGATGCCGTCGACGATCTCGCTGACGCGGCCCGAGAGCTCACGCGCCGTCAATTGGCGTTCGCGGCCGAGCACGAGCAACCGCTTGCGCATGCGCGGGATGATGAGCGCCTGTACGGCGACGATCACCGCCGCGACGACGCCAAGCCAGAAGCTCTGGATAAGGATGAAGACCAGCGCCGTCAGTGCCTGACCGCCAAGAAGCGCCGGCTGGACGAAGGCGTCGCCGGTGAAGCCGCCCATGGGCTCGACCTCGTCCTTGATCATGGTCGCGATTTCGGCGGGCTTCACACGTTTCAGGTGTTTGGGCGGAAAGCGCAGGACTCGGTCGACGAGCTCGAAACGGATGCGCCGCAGCAGGCGCTCGCCCAGCCTGCCCTTATAGGTGTTGATGTAGAACTTGAAGAGCCCGTTGATGATCACGAGCAGGAGGAAGACGAGGCTCAACGCAAGAAGCGTCTCTTGCCGACCGAGTTCGATACCCGAAAACAGAGTGATCTCGCCAAAATAAGGCAACTCGAACGAGATCGGCATGAACCGCTGAGTCGATCCGGGTTCTTCGAAGCCCTGGCCCTGGATGGGGCCGTTGACGATCTGCTTCGGCAAGTCGAAGGACAGGAAATACGGCACCATCGAAAGCGCCACGACCAGCAGGATCCAAAGCTGCTGCTTGCGGGTATGAGTCCATATGTAACGGGAAAGACGTGTTTCCATGGGCCGGCAATGAAACCTACTCAAAAATTCGCGATCGTATGGACGCCCCGACGGCGGGCGCATGCCGCAAAATGGTCCCTTTCCCTCTGATCTTCAATGACCCGCTCCGCCAAAATCGTGAGCGCGCTCGGCATCAGACCCGTAAGGCACTCGGCAAGCAAACCTCCGCCAGCGACTCGCCCGCCCGCAACCGGGTTCTGGTGGTTGTCTGCGCCGCTTGCGCTCGTCTATCCGCGAGCTTACAACAGCCGCATGACGCATGCCAGCCACTCCCCCGCCCCGTCCGCAGATTGGCACGAGAATGCCCACGACCTCGTCCGGGGGCTCGCCTTTTACTCGGGCAGCTTGCTGGTGGACGGCATCGCCAAGGTAATCGCCAGACATCCTGAAGCCAATATCGCCAATGCGTTCAACCATAAGCAGGTAGGCTGCAAGCTATGGGCGCGCGACAAACTGCTGGAAAGCGTCGGTCCGGCCTACCGGAAGATCGCGGTGCTTGGAGGTTGGTACGGCATCCTGCCGGCGATGCTGCTCGATGATCGTCGCTTCGAAATCGGCACCGCCATCAGCTACGACATAGACCCGGCAGTGGAGAAGGTCGCGCATACCCTCAATTCCGGATTCGGAGAGAGATTCCGCGCGTTGACGGCGGACATGTATGCTCTCGACTATTCGAGCCTCCAGGCCGACCTGATCGTCAATACGAGCTGCGAGCACATCGCCGACCTTAGAGGTTGGCTCGGCCTCCTGCCGCCCGGCACGCGCATCCTGCTGCAGTCGAACGATTATTTCAGCGAGCCGACCCACATAAACTGCGTTTCCTCCCTCGACGAATTCCGCACCCAGGCCGGCCTCACGCACATCGACTTCGCCGGTGCCCTGCCGATGAGGAAATACACGCGGTTCATGCTGATCGGGACGGTCTGACGGACCCTCTCCACTGCAGCCGATCGCCGAGGGTCACGGCCGTCTTCATCGCCCCGTCGAGGTCGAGCGGAGGGATGTCCGGCCGCGGCCGGGCGAGCATCGTTTCGATCCGGCGCGCGAGTTCACGCGGCGTGATGCCCTCTTCCGGCAGAACGGACGCAAGGCCGAGCCTTTCGAGCCGTTCCGCACGCGTGCTCTGCTCCGTTTCGCCGCCGGCGGTGAACGGGATCAGCAGTGCGCCGCATCCGGCGCGAAGGATGTCGCAGACGGTGTTGTAGCCGGCCTGAGAGACGGAAAGGCGCGCGCCCGCTAGCAGGCTGGCGAAATCCTGCCGGAAACGGGAGAGGTTGACGCGCGCCGGCGCCGACGCGGCAAGCGCGTCGAAATCCGATTGCGGCAGATTGGGTCCGGTCACCAGGCACCAGCGCAACGTCTCGGGCAGGAGCCGCGCAGCCTCAAGGGCCGTGCCGATCAGTTCCTTGCCGACCGCACCGCCACCCGCCGAAACCAGTATGTCAAATGTTTCCAACGGGGCGGCCGGCGGCGGAGGCGCGACAAGGCCCGTATAGACGACCTTGTCCTCGATCTCGCGCGCGAGCGGAAAGGTCTCCTCGATTCGTGCAAAAGCCGGGTCGCCGTGCACGAGCACCAGGTCGAAATGGGTCGTCACGAGCTCGACCGTCTCCTCGGCTCGCCCGGGTTTCGTCCGCTCCTGTAGGATGTCGCGCAGCGAGGTCGCGACCAGCGGCCGCTTTTCCATGGCCGCAATCGCTTCGAGCAATGGCAGGAGTTCGAAACGCATCTGCCGGCGGCCGAAAGGAAACGCCTCGATGATGACGATGTCCGGCTCAGCACGCCGAAAGGCTTCGATCAGCAGGTCCTTGCGGTGCTCCCGGAAAACGGACGTCAGTGGATTGCCGGCGGCGTCGCTGAGACCAGAGAAGCCCTTGTCGCCGGCCGCGACTGCCGGTAGGGCGATCGTCTTCACCCCTTCGCCCGGGAAGCCGGGCACGGGCAGCCCCCCGGTCACCATGGTTACGTCGAAATCCCGCTCGACAAGCGCCTTGGCAATGCGGCTTGCCCGCGCCAGGTGCCCGATCCCGAGCAGGTGCTGCACGTAAAAGAAAACGCGACGTTTCCTCAAGATGCCTTGCTCCATTCGTCCCGGAAAAGTTCGCTCAATTGCCGAACGCTCGAATGATGATCGAAATCGGAGCGCACTCGCTCTTCCGCGGCACTGCCAAGCCGTTGCCTGAGATCAGGATCGCGAATCAATTGCGCCAGTGCCTTGGCGAGCGCACCGGGGTCTTCCGGCGGCACGACGACGCCGTTCCTGCCGTGTTCGATGAGTTCCGGAACCCCGGATACGGCCGTCGACACGCAGGCGAGGCGCTGGCTCGATGCCTCGACCAGGACATTCGGCAGCCCGTCGCGATCGCCATCGGCGGCGATCCGGCAGGCAAGCGCGAAGACGTCGCTCTCGCGGTAGCGGGCAAGAACGTCCTTTTGGTCGAGAGCCCCGTCCCAGCGAACCCGATCCGCAATTCCCAGATTGCCGGCCATGGCGCGAAGCTCCTTCGTCAGGTCGCCCGCTCCGATGTGATCAAACCGCCAATGGAGTTGGGCGGGCAGCAGCGATAGCGCCTTCAGAAGAACGTCGTACCCCTTCTTGGCGACCGCTCGCCCGACGCTGACAATGCGAACCGGATCGGCGGGATCGGAGCCGTCGCGCTTCGAATGATTGCCCTCGAACACCGGGAACCGGTCGAGATCGAGGCCGTGATAGCTCAGATGCACCCGGGACTTTTCTTCCGCGAGGCCGCTCAGGTGCTCAAAGCCGGTCCTGGTGCAGGTAACCGTCCAGCGGGCACGGCCGAGTTTTTCCGAAAGCTCCCAGTCTGACGAGGTCCAGATGTCCTTCGCGTGCGCCGAGCAAGTCCAAGGGACGCCCGCCATGAGACTTGCATAGGCCGTCACCGATGCGGGCGTGTGGATGAAATGCGCATGCAGCCAGCGCGCATCGTCCGGCCACTCGGCAACGAGCACCAACGCCTGGCCGAAGCGGCGGACACGGTTGCGCGTCCTATCGCGACGGAGGTCGCGGAGAAACGGCCCGAGTGCGCGCCAGAAGCCGGCCCTCGGCGCAGTCCGAAGGAGGGCGCGAAAGACGCGCCAGGGCTCGTCGTGCAGATACTCCGGCAGATAGTGAACCTCAGCCCGTATCTCGTCATGGACCGGATGGCGCTTGCGGTCGGTCGGGCGGCGGAGGGCGACGAGCACGAGCTCGTGCCCCGCCCTCTCGAGGCCGAGCAGTTCCTGTGCGATGAATGTCTCCGAAAGGCGCGGATAGCCCTTCAGGACAACGGCAATCTTTCTATGTTGCGACACGGGATTTCAGATTGTCTGCTTTACGATGCTCAAGTGCTGTTTCGATCTGTGATCGAGCCAATCTCCGACGATCTCGGATATGTGCACGAGGCCTTCGAGTCTGAGGCCGTTAGCGCGGTGCGACGGCGGCGCCCGGCGCGGCAAAGCCTTGATCGCCGCGGCGAACCGCAGCGGGTCTTCCGCCTCGTGTGGCAACAACATGTCGACGAGACCCAGTGCCGACGCGCGTTGAGCGCGGATCAACTGCTCCTCGCGCGGCTGCAACCGTGGCACGATCAGCGCCGGCTTGTCGAAGGACAGGATCTCGCAATAGGTGTTGTAACCGCCCATCGAGACCACGCCCTTGGCACCGGCGACCAGTTCCTCCATGCGGTTGTCGAATTCGATCATCCTGATGAAGGGGATGCTGCTGCCCTTTCGGACCAGCTTGTTGCGCTTCTTGGCCGGCATGTACGGGCCAAGCACGACGAGGGCATTGAAGGTGAGTTCCGGGTCCTGCTGATAGGCATGAATGACGTCGTGGATGAGGTCGGCGCCGTCACCGCCGCCGCCGGTCGTGACCAGGATGTAATCGCCCTCGGGCCTGTGGCTCGGCGCATCGTCCCTCGGAACGCCCCTTTGCAGAAATCCGACGAAATTCATGCGGTCGCGAACGGTCGCCGGAACCTCCAGACCGACCAGCGGATCATAGAAGTCCGGAGGGCCATAGACCCAGATCGAATCGTAGAACTGCTCGATCTTGCGCATCGTGTCGCGGCGTTTCCATTCGGCTTCGAGCAGATGCGGCGCATCCATGATATCGCGGAGGCCGAGCACCAACCTGGTGCCGTGCGTCTTCAAATAGGTCAGGGTCTCCTCGACTTCACCGCGCAGTCCCATCGGCTCCTTGTCGACGATGAAGATGTCCGGCTTGAAGGTTTCCGCAGTCGAGCGGATGATCGACTGGCGCATCTTCAGCGTCTCGTGCAGTTCGATGTGCCGGTCGAGCGAGGTATACTCGCCGTTGCGAAGCTTGATGACGCTCGGGATCTTCACGAAATCGACACGGGCGCGATAGTCGAAGGCGCCGGCAATCGTCGCGCCGGAAATGATAAGGATCTGCAAGCCCCGATAGTCCTCGACCAGCGCATGCGCGATCGCGCGGCAGCGCCTCAGATGACCGAGTCCGAAGGTGTCATGACTGTACATGAGGATCCGGGCATCTTCGAAACGCCGTGTCATGCCTAGAACCCTTTCTCTAGTTGAAGCGTTGCCGCTGCAGCGCCCTTAGGCCCGGGAGGAGTGATAGGGGCTATTTGTAGGGATCGGCGGCGTCGCGCAACCCGTCTCCCAGGAAGTTGAACGCCAATATCACAAGAATGACAGGTATAGTCGGCAACAGCAGCCATGGGTAGAAGGCAATGACGCTGACGCTTCTCGCCTCCGTAAGGAGAATGCCCCAACTGGTGATCGGGGGGCGCAGACCTAGGCCGAGAAAACTCAGCGCGGTTTCGCCGAGGATCATGCCGGGGATGGAGATGGTCGCGGTCGCGATCAAGTGGGACATGAAGCCCGGCACGAGGTGCCGCCCGATGATGCGGCCGCTCCTGGCCCCCATCAATTGCGCCGCAAGAACGTAATCCTCTTCCCTGAGCGCGAGCAGCTTCGATCGGACCGCACGAGCCAAACCGGTCCAGTCGAGAAGCCCGAGGATGACGGTGATGCCGAGATAGATCAGGATCGGGCTCCAGGTCGCCGGCATGATTGCCGCAAGCGACAGCCAGAGGGGGATGCTCGGGATCGACTGCAGCACCTCGATCAGCCGCTGGACGACGAGGTCGAAAATCCCGCCGTGGTATCCGGCAAGCCCCCCGATCGCAATGCCGAGGACGAAGCTGACGGTAATGCCGAGAAGGCCGATCGTCAGCGAGATCCGCGCACCGTAGATGATGCGCGACAGCACGTCGCGGCCGAGCCTGTCCGTGCCGAGGAGGAAGAGCTGGCCGTCCTCCGCCGGACAGACAAGATGCCAATTGCTCTCGAACAGCCCCCAGAAACGATAGCTGTCGCCGCGACAGAAGAAGCGGATCGGTTCTACGTCCGACGGATCGTCCGCATAGTTCCGCTTCAACGTGTCCATGTCGAGCGTCATCGTCCGGCCATAAACGAAAGGCCCGATGAAGTTGCCTTTATGAAAGAAGTGGACTCGCTGCGGCGGCGCGTAGATGAAGTCGACATTGCGCGTGTGCAGGTTGTAGGGCGCGAGGAACTCGCAGATGAGGATCATGCCGTAGAGCACGGCGAGGAAAATGCCCGACGCCAGCGCCAGCCTGTGGCGTTTGAACTTCCACCACATCAGCCGCAGTTGCGACGCCTGGTTGACGCGCTCCTGCTCCTCGGTCATCGCCTCGACCGAATAGGGATCGAAGGGCGCGGTCGAAACGTAATGCGGCAGGGGTTCGCCAGGCGCGGGAATCGGTGACGTCACTTGGTACTCCTGCCTTGCAAGCGGATTCGCGGGTCCAGGATGGCGAGTGCCAGGTCCGAAATCAGGACGCCGATGACGGTGAGGAATGCCAGGAACATCAGAAACGATCCGGCGAGGTACATGTCCTGGCTTTGCAAGGCCTTTATCAGCATCGGCCCGGTGGTTTCGAGCGAGAGCACGATCGCCGTGATCTCGGCGCCGGAGATGATCGCCGGCAGGATCGAGCCGATATCGGAGATGAAGAAGTTGAGCGCCATGCGCAGCGGATATTTGAGCAGCGTTCTTGTCGGCGGGAGGCCCTTGGCCCTCGCGGTCACGACATATTGCTTCTGAAGCTCGTCAAGCAGGTTGGCGCGCAAGCGCCGGATCATGCCGGCGGTCCCCGCCGCGCCGATGATGACAACCGGGATCCAGATGTGTTCGAGAATCGACTTCACCTTCTCCCAGCTCATCGGCTCGGAGAGATACTTCTGATCCATCAGGTGGCCGATCGAGGTGCCGAACCAGATATTGGCGAAATACATAAGGATCAGCGCCAGCATGAAGTTCGGAACCGCGATGCCGATGAGGCCGATCAGCGACAGGCCGTAATCGCCCCAGCTATATTGATGCGTGGCAGCATAGATGCCGATCGGGAAGGCGATGATCCAGGTGAAGGCGATCGTGAAGAAGGAGACGAGAATTGTCAGCCACAGCCGGTCGCCGACGACCTCGCTCACCGGCAGCTGGTATTCGAAGGAATAGCCGAAGTCGCCCTGCAGCATGCCGCCGACCCAGTAGACGTAGCGTAGCACCGCCGGCTGGTCGAAGCCGTACTCTTGTCGCAGCGCCTCGATCTGCTCCATGTCGACGCCCTCCCCCTGGGCGCGGAGCTCGGCAATGTAGCTTTCAAAATAGTCGCCCGGCGGCAGCTCAATGATGGTAAAAACGAGCGCGGAAATGATGATGAGGGTCGGCACCATGACAGCGATACGCCAGAGGATGTAGCGAAGCATGTCAGTTGCCCTCTTCCAGCCAGAACGTATCGGTCTTGTAGACGCCGAAGTAGCTCGTCGGATCAAAGCCGTACAGCCCCTCCTCCGGGAAGTTGCGCAGCTTCTTGGTGACGAGAATCGGCTGTAGCGAGGCGTTGACGAGGCCTATCGAGAAAACCTGGTCCGTGTAGATCGACAACATCTCCTTCCAGACTTCTTCCCGCTCGGCTGCGTCCGAGGAAAGCCTCCAGCGCTTGAGGAGCTTGAGAAGCTCGACCACCGGCGGCAATTCGGGCGCCACACCCATTTCGCCATGGGAAATATAGTTCAGGCCCCACACCGGCCATTGCAACTGGTCATCCGCGGTCGGGGCGAGCTGACCCGGATTCATGTCGGCGGTCGGCACGCCGTTGTCGACCCCGAACCACATCGACATGATGATCTCGCCACCGACGGCGCGGCTGCGGAAGGTATCGCGCTGGGAGGTGCGGATGAAGAGCGATATGCCGATCTTCTGCCAGTAGTCGGCGATGAGCTGCAGGACATCGGTATCGAGCGTGCTTTCGCCGGGCGTTTCGACGACGATCTGCGCGCGCCGACCATCGGGCAGGAAGCGGATGCCGTCGCTGTCGCGCTCAGTCAGGCCTGCCTCGTCGAGCAGTGCGTTCGCGCGTTCAGGATCATGGGCGACCCAGGCATTGGCGAACCTCGGCTCGAAAAGCGGGCTCTCCGGCAGGATGGTATCGGCGCTCTCCTTCGTCAGGCCGTAGAACATCGCCATGTTGATTTCGCGCCTGTCGATCGCCAACGACAAGGCTCGCCGGACGCGAACGTCCCTGAGCAGCGGTCGCCAAACCGGATCGGCGCAGTTGAGGTTCGGAAGCAGCGCCAGGCGCGAGCCCTGCGTCTTCTTCCACAGCTTGACCTTCACCGGATAGCGTTTCTCGGCGTCCTTGAGATAAGTGTAGTCGACGAAGTCGATGCCCGCTGCCTGCAGATCGCTCTCGCCCGTGCCGGATTTTGCCGGAATGAGTGCGGACGAGCTGACGCTCAGCACGAAGCGGTCGATATAGGGCAGTTGCAGGCCGTTTTCGTCCACCCGGTGGAAATAGGGGTTGCGCTCGAAGACGAATTGTTCGGCCGGGAGCGGTGTGGTATTGCGCCAGGGATCGAGTGTCGGCAAATCCGGATTTTCCGGCCGGTAGGAGCGCGCCATACGCATATGGACCTTGCTCCACTTGTTCAGCCGCTCCGCCTTAAGGATTTCCTCCAGCTTTTCCTCGTCCTGGTACTTCTCGTGGAACTGCTTGAGGTAAGCGGCCGGCATGGCAATGATCAATGGCTGCGGAGCCGCGAGCTTCTGCAGGAAGTCCGGATTGGGCACCGACCAGGAGTAGCGCACGGTACGCTCGTCGAGGACCTCGAACTTCGCCGCCTCGCCGTCGATGACCATTGCCGTGGGCAGGCCGGCCGGCGACAGGTCCTCGTTGAGCAGGACATCCTCCCAGCAGTAGCGGAAGTCCTCCGCCGTCAGCGGCGTGCCGTCCGACCACTTGTGGCCTTCGCGCAGGCGGAAGGTGAAGATGCGATCCTCCACCACTTCGTAGCTTTCAAGAACGTCGGGATGAAGGTTGAGATGCTCGTCATAACCGACCAAACGGGCATAGCCGTAAATGGTCATCAGGCGAATATCCTTCGCGCTGCCGATCAGCATACGTATCCTGCCGCCATGCCGGCCGGGTTCCCGCCCCATCGCCGCGACGTTGATTACCCGCGGCGTCTTCGGCAGCCGCTCGGCGAGCGGCGGCAGCTTGCCTTCGGCAACCGCAGACGCGAGGGCATCATTCTCGCGCGCGGCGCCGAGCAGCGTCCTCGGGAGCGCGGTCGAGGCAAGGATTGCAAGCGCGGTTCTTCGGGTGATCACGACCGTAGCTCCCTGGCATCCACCGATTTGCGGGCGAGCACATAGTGGCCGCCACCGAGATGGGCGGGAGACAGCGCGTCCTTCTCGCCGCCATCGGAAAACTGTGCTCCCCATTGCCGCTGATCCGACCCCCCGCTCCTCTGGAGCGAATCGAAATCCAGCTTGCGATCGAGATCGGGATAGGGCACGGCGGCAAGCAGCGATTTCGTATAGGGATGGACGGGATCCCGCATCAGCACTTCGCGCGGCGCCAGCTCCACGATCCTGCCCGCGCACATGACGGCGATCCGGTCCGCCATGTAGTCGACCACGGCGAGATTGTGTGAGATGAAGAGCATCGTCAGACCGAGCTCCCTCTGCAGATCCTTGAGGAGATTGAGGATCTGCGCCTGCACCGAAACGTCAAGGGCCGAAACGGGTTCGTCGCAGATCAGCAGCTGCGGCAACAGCGCGAGTGCGCGAGCAATGCCGATACGCTGCCTCTGCCCGCCGGAGAAGCTGTGGGGATAACGGTTGATGAACCGCTGATCGAGGCCGACCGCCTGCAACAGGGAACGGACGGTTTCAACCCGCGACAGCGGCGTTCCCCGCCCATGGATCTCGAGCGGTTCGCTCAGGATGTTCTTGATTGTCATACGCGGGGACAGCGAAGATACCGGGTCCTGGAAGACCATCTGGATCTTCGAGCGCAACGCTTTCAATTCCGCGCCCTCGAGCTTCAGTACGTCGACGGGCCCTTCGCCCTCGTCGAAGGTGATCGATCCGCTGTCGGGCGTCACCGCGCGCATCAGGATCTTGCTTACCGTCGTCTTGCCGCAGCCGCTTTCGCCGACGAGCCCCAGGCACTCGCCGCGGCGGATGTCGAAACTGACATGGTCGATGGCGCGATGGCGGGACTCCTCATCGCCGCCGAACCAGCCGGAACTGCGCGTGGTGAAGGTCTTCGACAGATTACGGACGGACACCAGGATATCCGGTCCCGAAGCCCGCTTCGCCTCCCCTCCAATCAGCGTTCCCGCCTTGACCGGCACCTCTCGAAGCGCCTTCAGGCGTTCGCCGGGCTTCATGTCGAAATGCGGCACCGCGGCCATCAGTCCCTTGAGGTAGGGATGTTGCGGGTTGCGGAAGATCGCATCCACCGGCCCGGCCTCGACGACTTCGCCGTGATAGATGACCACGACTTCGTCGGCCATGTTGGCCACAACCCCGAGATCATGCGTGATCAGCAGCATCGCCATGTTCATCTTTGCCTGGAGCTCACGCAGGAGCTGCAGGATCTGCGCCTGGACCGTGACGTCGAGCGCCGTCGTCGGCTCGTCGGCAATCAACAGTGCCGGGCCGCAGATCAGCGCCATTGCGATCATGGCCCGCTGCCGCATGCCGCCGGAGAGCTCAAACGGGTACATGTCATAGGCCCGCTTCGGGTCGGCAAAGCCGACATAGCCGAGGAGCTGCTCGGTCCTTTGTCGCCGCTCGGCTCCATCCGCATCGGTATGAATTTGCAACACTTCGGAAATCTGGTTCCCGATCGTGTGGAGCGGCGACAGCGAGGTCATGGGTTCCTGGAAGATCTTGCTGATCCGGGCTCCGCGAATCTCGTGGATCTCGCGCCCGTCAGGTTCCAGCGACAATAACTCGACCGGCCCAGCCGCCTTGGGGTCGTTGAACAGGACCCGCCCGCTGACCTTCGCCACGCTCGGCAGGATACCCATGATCGCCTGGCTAATCGCCGACTTTCCCGAGCCGGACTCGCCGACGAGGGCGGTCACCTTTCCAGGCAAAATCCTGAAGTTTGCCCCCCGGACGGCATTTACGTCGCCGCCAAGCACGGAGAATGTGATCCGCAGACCCTCAACCCGCAGCAGGTCCGCTCCCGAAGTCATTGCAACACGCTTTCCTCATGCCCCTCCTTGCATAATTTCATGGTTGAAAATTATGCAAGCAACGCCAAGTGTTACAGCGACTTCACGCGTCCGACAGAAGCATTGCCCGCTGCAGCAAAAACAGTAGCCTAGCTTCAACTGGCTGTCCAGCAGACCGGCAATGTGTCGACGGAGAGGAGAAGGCTTGCTGGCGATCCAGACTAGAACGGGCAGAGGCCGCCGGTCAGGACGTCGGCACAATATGGCGAACGGCGGAAGTCGTCGTAATAAAGCGTCCACTCCGTGGTATCGGCGGCGCGATACGGACCGAACTTGAAATACTGGTTCTTACCGAGGCCCTCGTCGGCGTGGCCGATATGGCCCTTCACTGTCACGATCGGCTTACCGTTGGCATAGAGTTCGATGTGTCCAGTCCCATCGGGGCCGGGTTTGGTGTAAACCACAAAGTCGATCCAGCCGGATTTCGGATCGGGTAGCGGATTGCCATGGTCGGTGATTGTCACCCCGTTCGTACAGGAATTGAAGAGGCTGCCGTCGTCCGCTTTCCAATTGCGATCGGTTGCGACCAGAACGCGCATCTGATTGACGTCCGGCCGTGGCCAGACGGGCGCCTCGCCAGGCCCGCAGCGCGCCGCCACATTCTCCGGGCCTGTCGACACCGGCGGCAGATAATTGGTCTCGACTGTTGCAAAGAGCTTGCCGCGTTCCATGCGCAGCGCGAGGAACGGACTGAAATCGCCATTGGCGCCGGGGATGATCTCACGCTTCCATTGCGCTATGAGGTAACGGTGATCGCCGTTCGGCACGGGGTGGTCGAAATTGACCGCAAAGCCGTACCACACGCCCTGATCATAGGGGACGCGCAGTTCCGTCTTCTCCCAGATCTCCGCCCTCTCGCTGCAGCCGTCGTTCAGGTTCGGACAATGAGGAACCACACTGAGCTTTAGTCCGCCAGTGCCTGTCCGCTTCACCAAGCTCTGGAACTCGTAGGTACCGGCACTCTGCTCGAAACTCTCGCGGTAGTAGAGCCCACCTTCGGGCGCGAAGTCCTGGCCTTCGAAGCCATCGACAAGTTTGCGCTGCGATGGCGTATGCGGCTCGGACGATTGGGCGCCCGTAACCCCCGACAGAACGACAGTGGCAATGAGCAAAGCTATGCGAAACGTGGAAGTCATTGAAGCATCTTATCGATCAGGCCGCGCGGGCCCGGTAGCTGTTTCTTATTGCGATAAAGCAGCATGACATGCTCCGCTTCGGAAAGTCCATCCTCCATCGCATCCTCCGCGCGCTCCTCCGCGATCGCAGCAAGGGCGGCATCGCGTGGGTAAAGCACGGTGAATTTCTGTCGGACGCCGCGCAACGTCTCCTCACCGAGAGCAAGCCAATCGCCACCGCAATAGTTCACGAAAGCTTCGCTCGCGACGACGCTGTGACCATATTTCCTCGTGAGGCTCTGAAGCCGCTGCACCTCGTTCACCGCCGAACCAAACACTGAAAAGGTCAGGCGGTCGCGAAGGCCGACATTGCCGAACATGACGTTGCCCACATGCAGGCCGATGCCGTAGCCGATCGGTTCGCGGCCCTGTTTCCTGCGTTCGGCATTGAGAGCGGCCATGCGGGCGCTCGCCGTGCCGACAGCGGCAAAAGCCTCGCGGCTCGCCAGCTCCGAAGGCTCCTTGTGCCGTCCGCAAGGATAGACGGCGATGAAGCCGTCGCCGATGAAGCTGAGGATCTGCCCGCCATTGCGGTTGAAGGGCGTGGCAATCGCATCGAAAAATCCGTTGAGTGTCTCGATATAGGCCTGACGTCCTTCCTTCTCCGCCAGCATGGTAGAGTCGCGCATGTCCGCCATCACCAGGGCTGCGCGAACCGTTTCGCCGTCGCCACGTCGGACTTGGCCGCTCATGACGCGCCGTCCGGCATTGGCGCCGAGATAGGTGGTCAGCATGTTGTCGGCGAGCTTACCGAGCACCGCGACCTTTGCCGCGACTGCCAAGTGGTTCTGCAGCCTGAGCAGTGCGGCGATCACGTCGTCCGTGAAGCCTCCGTGGCGATCGGTGGTCCAGGAACCAACCATGCCATGCTCGGATTCGGCCCCGAGCGGCTGCATGAAGGCGATATAGTCGGTCGCCCCCTGCTCCTTCAGTTCGTCGAAAATCGGAAATTCCGACGGTTGAGCCGGGTCGATGCGACGGCGCACGTGCTCGAGATTGTTGCTCAGCAAATAATAGTAGGGGCTGCGCAGGAAGCGGTCCGGATTGCGCGCCAAATCCTCATGGCGCAAGCCGCTCACTTCCATACCCCGGCCGCGCCACCACGTGAACCCGAGGGCGTCATAGAGCGGGTGCAGCATGGAGAAGGACAGGTGGACTCGCATGAGCGGCAGCCCCGCCGCCGCCAGACGTTCGCAGAAACCGCGTACGATCGTCTCCAGCGACTCGTCGCTAAGCGAGGTGCGCATGAGCCAGTCCGCGACCTTGTCCAGGAGGATTTCGGAAACAGTGCCATTGCTCGGGCTCATTGTATCCTCATCATCGCTGCTGCATGTCTCCTTAAATCGACCTCGATCCAAGGACCGGACATACAGCAATTCAAAGTGCTACAGCGGCGCGTCTGACAAGAGGCGCGGCGCTCAATGCCGGCTATGCCCGCTGTTTCCGCAGACGAGTGACGAGCACTCGCCCCGCCCGGAGCAGCATGAAGGTTGCGCCGTCGAAATGAAAAGCTTCTGCCGGCTTTGTCGGCCGAGTCGTTCCGTGCCAGAAGCTCCGGTGCAGATATTCACCGCCGAACAGAATTTCCAGAGACGCCAGCAAATTTTGTCGCCCTCAAAATGTTACACGGAATGATGGCACGTTTAACACCCTGTAATTGCTGGGGTTGTCCGCAGTTTCAGGCCGATGCTTGACTTGCGGCGGCGTTACCGCCAACAAATCGGAACCGAAACGGCGGCTCACAAAAGGCCGCCTCAATACCTGGAAGCGAATCTTGACCTCCCCACATCACGACCGGCTCCTCCAATCGATCTCAGAGCGCACGGCCCAAGTCGGCATCATCGGGCTCGGCTATGTCGGCCTGCCGCTCGCGATTGCGATCGCGCGTGCCGGCTTTCCAGTGACCGGCTTTGACATCGACCCCGCAAAGGTCGTCGCTCTCGACAGCGGCCGTTCCTATATCGAAGCGGTGTCGGATGAGGCTCTTGGCCGGGAGGAGGCCGCCGGGCGGTTCCGCTCGACCACCGATTTCGCGAAGCTCGCCTCCTGCGAGGTGATCGTCATCTGCGTTCCGACGCCACTCACCAAACACCGCGACCCGGACCTTTCCTTCGTGGAAAAGACGTCGCGCTCGATCGCCGAGAGCTTGCGGCCTGGACAGCTCGTCGTGCTTGAATCGACCACCTATCCCGGAACGACCGACGGCATCGTGCGCTCGATCCTGGAGGATACGGGTCTTAAATCCGGCACGGATTTCTTCCTTGGCTTCTCGCCGGAACGCGAGGATCCGGGCAACCGGACCTTTCAGACCGACAACATCCCCAAGGTAGTGGCCGGCGACGGCCCCCTCGCCGCAACGCTGATGGAACGCTTCTACGGGGCGGTGGTGTCGACCGTCGTTCCGGTCTCTTCCAATGCGACGGCCGAGGCGGTGAAGCTCACCGAAAATATCTTCCGGGCCGTCAACATCGCGCTCGTCAACGAACTCAAGGTCGTCTACGAAGCGATGGGCATCGACATCTGGGAAGTGATCGAAGCCGCCAAGACGAAGCCGTTCGGTTACATGCCCTTCTATCCGGGCCCCGGACTCGGCGGGCACTGCATCCCGATCGATCCGTTCTACCTCACCTGGAAATCACGAGAATATGAACTGCCGACGCGTTTCATCGAGCTCGCCGGCGAGATCAACTCGGCGATGCCCCGTCACGTCGTCGGTCGCCTCGTAGAAGCGCTCGACCGCCGGCAGGGAAAGGCGCTCAGCCGCTCGAAGGTGCTGATCATCGGCCTCGCCTACAAGAAGAACGTCCCGGATATTCGCGAGAGCCCGTCACTCAGGCTGATCGAGCTGATCGAGGAGCGCGGGGGCGAGGCCGGCTTCTACGATCCGCATGTCGAGGAAATTCCCTCGACCCGCGAGCATCAGAACCTCAAGGGTCGTCGGTCGATCACCTTCGACGAGGAGAGTGTGCGAAATTTCGACGCCGTCTTGATCGCGACGGACCATGATGCCGTCGACTATGCGGCGCTCGCGCGCTGGGCACCCCTGATCGTTGACACCCGTAACGTATTTGCCCGCCGCGGCCTTGCGGCAGGCCACATCGTCAAGGCATGAGCGAAGCGCCGGCCGCGCCTACTGTGGTTGCTCGTCCGGTAAGACGCGCGGCTCCATCGGCATTCGCCCGGGAAAGTTCGCCTTGAGGTTTCGTGCGGCCATCGCGTAACCGCCGGCCGCACCGTCGATGAAGTGCATGTGGTCGCGGCTCATTGGTGAGGGAACGATACAGGTCATGAGCGCCGAATCCTGCTGGTGCAACCCATAACGGCAAATGCCCAATTCCACGCCCTGCCGCAGCCGCTCCTCGATTCGGCGCAGCCGCTCGGCGCTGACGTCGAGTGTCATCTTGAGCCCGTCGTCGAACTTACGGAAATCGGAATTGCTCGCGAGATCGCGCTTATACTGCGTGACGTCGAATCTGCCGAGATTGAAGCCAAGCCGGAAGCACAGGAACAAAGCGGAACTCTGTAGCGCTATCCAGGACCAGGCAAGCAGCCGCCAAGCCGGCGCAAATGCGCGCGATTCCATCGTTACGCCCTTGATCGAAAGCCGCGGCTGCGGACCGTCATCCGGAACCGGGTGCCCACCCCGCTCCTCGCCTTCGGCGAGCGCCACGATGTCACCAATCAATCCTTGAAACTCAAGATCGCTGCCACCCTTGCCGGGCAGCGCAATGATCGAGACGATCGTGCCATGCCGAGAGCGGATCGGATTCCAGCGGCACGAAAGCCCCGTCAGGTCGGGGCGGGTGCCGGGCGGCGCCGCTTCGACATGGTAGCGGCCCGCCTTCATTTCCGCCTCCGCCCAACTGGCACCACCGCCAGAGAACATGGCGTAGGATACCTCCTCGCTCGCCTTGAAGCGCGCAACGCGGATATCGAGTCCCTGCGCGCGAACATCAGCGACCGGCACGAGCGCAGCGCGCAGGTCGAGGCCCAACTCCTCCGCCACCCAGGTCTTGGCGGCGGCCAGTGCCGCGCGCGCGCTGACCGCCAGCGCCGCCGGTAACGCCGCAAGCGCCCCGTCGCCGCCGAAGACGAAAGGCAGGTTTCGCTCGTCGAGCGCATTCATCAAGGCGGAGATCACGCTCGCGCCGGCCATGTTGACGCTCTTGTATCGGCCTCCCGCGATCGCCCCGGTCGAATCGACGATGTCGGCCACTGCCAACAGCCACCCTCCTGGCAACGGCCGGTAATTGGACTCGTCCGCGACCCGCTCGAACGCGTCGAAGAGCGGGAGATTGGTGTAGAATTGAATGTCGACCGGCTCAGCCATGAGCGCCTGTTCCTTTCATCGGCTGGCGGCTGGCCGCCTCGGATCCCTCTGGATTGCAAATCATTTTGGGCGGATCGACCCAAAGCGTGATCGTCTTTAAGGGCGCGGGCGCGGAAGCCCCGCACACCTTTTCCTCATCCGGCATCAATTCTTACTGCGAACTGGGAAACGGAGAAATGATCTTGGGGCGCGGCGGCTGAGTTTCAAGAGGGCGGTCCGGCTGAGGCAAGCCGTGTCGGCCGGCGCAAAAAACGAACCAAAGTGCGGTGCCGCCAGCCTATGTGAGCGCGTCCAACTCTAATGCCATTGCAGGACCGTGATAATCTGTGCTTGTCTAGATCGCGCACGGGACAAGGTGCCGAGCGGAAAGGGCGAAACTGAATCTGGAATGCAGGAAAACACATTTCGCGTGAAGTTTTGGGGCGTAAGAGGCAGCTTGCCGGTTTCCGGCGAGCAATTCCTGCTCTATGGCGGCAACACATCTTGCATCGAAGTCCGCTGCGGCGGCGAAGCTTTGATCTTCGACGCCGGCTCGGGTGTGCGCGAGGCCGGGCTCTCGCTGATGGCGGAAGGCATTGCGCAATTCGACGTCTTTTTCACCCACACCCATTACGACCACATCATCGGTCTTCCCTATTTCAAACCGATCTACCGGTGCAGCACGGCGGTGCACTTCTGGTCGGGCCACCTGCACGGCCAGATGTCGACCAAGGAAATGCTCGACGAATTCATGCGGCCGCCGTGGTTTCCGGTCGGCCCGGCGATCTGCGCGGCAAGCCTGGACTGCGTTGATTTTCGGCCCGGCGATACGCTTTCCCCCCGAAAGGATGTTTCCATTCGAACGATGAGCCTCGTCCACCCAGGTGGTTGCGTCGGCTACAGGGTCGAATGGGGCGGGCGTGCGGTGGCGCTCATCTATGATACGGAACACGAGCCGGGCGTCCTCGACCCGGCGCTGCTCGACTTCATCGCTGGGGTGGACCTGATGGTCTACGATTGCACTTATCTGGAGTCGGAAATGGCAGGCTTTCGGGGCTATGGCCACTCGACCGGGATGCACGGTTCACGGCTGGCAAAGGCGGCCGGCATTCCACGGCTGGCGATGTTCCACCACGACCCGTCACGCACGGACGCGGCGCTTGCGGCCATGGAACAGGAGGTGCAGGCCTTCTTTCCCGGCGCCTTCGCCGCGCGCGACGGCCAATCCATTGACTTGTAATCCCAAGACGTCATGGAATAGACCAGCGCCGGGTGTGGGCGGAAAAACCGCACACACTTTTCCTCATCCCGCGCCAAGTGCGGCCACGCTGGACCAGCGGCTTGCTGGGTGCGACGCGGTGATCTCGAAGAGTTTCGACAAGAAAACCCAGACGCTCTCGTCGTGGACGAGGTGATGAGTGAGAATGCCCACGGTCCCCTCGCGGTCATTCACCTCATCGAGTCGCCGCAAGATGTCCCGGATCAGTTCGCCATGGTTGCGGCCGCCACGCGTGCCGCGCCAATCCATCACGTCCACATGCGTGTTGATGATCTTCAGCCCCGTTTGGCGGAGGGGCGCAGCTTTGTCACCGGTCTCCGGCCCGAAGACCGAAAGCGCCCTGAAGCCGACTTCCACGAGTTCTGCGATCACGCCTGGGTCGATGCGGTTCCATGGCGGAACGAGAAGCGGCACGAAGGCGGGGCCGTGAAGCGTACGCAGGCGCCCAAATCCGGCGCGCAACTCCGCGGCGACGGCCCCAGGCGGACGTTGGGCTCCGAGCTCCTGCCGCTTTTCGCCCTGAGCGGCATGGTTTTCATGCGACCAGCCGTGGACTGCGACACTGATGTGGCGACGGCCGGCAATGCAGCGCGCCAAGCGCTCGTCGGTATGCGCCGGTATGACCGCCAGTGTCGCCGGGACGGAGAATCGCTCCGTCAGATCGAGCAATCGGTGGAGCGCCGCCGTCGGTTCGACCGCATCGTCATCGCGCAGCCAGAAATCGACGCCTTGGCCCGCGTCCTGCAGCTGGTCGAGCCTGTCGATCAGCGGCTGCCAGAAGGTGTCCCCGCTCATGCCACCTTCCTTAAATGAACGTCGGATATCTCGCTCAACCGCCGTGCGGCAGCTGAAAGCGAGCGCTCTTCGAACACGAAACGGCGTGCCCTCTCGCCGAACTGCATGGTGAGTTTCTCGTCTGTGAGAAACCGCCGGACCGCCGCGGCGAACGCGACGACATCGCCCTCCGCCGTCAGCAGCCCCGTTTCGCCGTCCCTGACCACTTCAGGCACGCCCCCCGTACGCTGAGCAACGACGGGCAGGCCCGCCGCCTGTGCCTCGAGATAGGCAAGACCGTAAGCCTCGCCACAACCGGGCCAGACATAGAGATCGGCGCCGGCAAGCACGCCGGCGATCGCCTGCGGGGGTTTCTCTCCGGCCCAGTCGAGCCGCTCCGCCGGCAGGGCGGAGAAGACGCTCTGCACCTCAGGGCGGGCAGGACCGTCGCCGACCACCGTCAGGCTCCAGGGCATGTCGACGAGCTCAAGGGCGCGCGCGAGCATGCGGTAACTGTCCATCTTGTCGCCTGGACGCATCATTGCGACCGCGATCAGCCGGAAGCCATCCCTCGCGGCTCTTCCCAAACTCTGAAACGGCGTCACGTCGATAAACGGCGCGAGCATCGCATAACGGCCATCCGGTATCGTCGCCTCGAGGCCCTGCCGGTCCCGCTGCGTCAAGCAGACATTCACCGCCGCCTGCCGCGCACCGGCGGCAACCGCATCCTGCGCGAGCTTCCATGCTCCCTGATTGCGGCGGGAGGAATAGGAGCTTTCGACGGTCAGGTAGGGGATGGAGAACTCTGCCGAGAGGCGGGGACCAATGAGGTCCGGGGATTTGTAGTAGGGATGGTAGCAGAACCACGCATCGGGCGGACCGTCCCGGCGCCACAGGGCACGAAGCCGCTCGATGTCGCGCTCTGCTTCATGACGCAGGGCTGAAAAGGCCGCCTGTGAGCTATCGCGCATGAATGTGCGCAGATGCGAGGCGATATCGACCTTGTGCCCGGTCAGGCGAAGCGCTTCGATGAGCATGCGGGCCATTTGCCTGTCGCCGGACGGGACAGGGTGATCCGGAGATTTCAGCGGCGCATGAAAAGCGATCTTCATTCGCGGCGAGCTATCCCGCTATCGCTTGACGATGTCAATATTGGATGTCGGGTTGGAAAGGTCGCTCAACCGCCCGCCGCAGTCCGCGTGGAAGTCACGCGATCCTGCCTGTAGCCGAGCTTCTCGGAGAGTTCCGCCGCCGCATCGATCAGGACGCGCAGATAGGCGCTGCGATTGCGCAGGCCGTCCTCCTTCGGTGCAACAAGGCAGAGGGTGGCAATACAGATGCCGTCCGCGTCGTAAACCGGCACGGCAAAACAATGGGTGAAGCTGTCGACGATGCTGTTGAAGGTGAAGTAGCCGTCCTTCTTCGCCTGACGGACCTGAGCAATGAACTCCGACGGATCTAGCCGCTTGCCGCTCGGCAGCAGGAAATCCTCCTCCGGAATGAAGCTCAGTATCTCCTCGTCGCTCATATGATCGACGAGCAGGCGACCGGAAGCGGTCCATGGAATGGCAACGGGCTCGCCGATATTGGTCGAGATGCGGAAAGGCCGACTGCCCTCGTTCATCAGCACAACGGCGTATTTGTTGCCTTCGAGCTGGCACAGCTGCGCGGTTTCGCGCGTCTCTTCCGCAATCCGCGCCAGCAGATGCTCGCATTCGCGGATGAGGTCGAAATTCTCGGCATAGGCCGAGCCGAGGAAATAGAGCTTACGCCCAAGGAAGACCCGCCCGTCGTCCCCGCGATATTCGATTACGCCCTGGCGGAGGAGCAGATTGACCAGCTCATAGACCGACGAGCGCGGCGCCCCGATCCCTTGGGCGATCTCGTTCGGCCGGAGCGGCTGGCGCTTGAGGCGCAGATAGTCCAGGATTTCAAAGGCGCGATCGAGCCCCCTTGCCCTGCGATTGATCGTGTCTGCCTCATCCGCCATTGTGCCTGCTCCGGTGGGGGCCTGCACAGAAGCGGGCCCGGTTCACCTCATTTAGCCTTGTAGGCGACGCAGTCAACTTCGACCTTGCAGTCGACCATCATGCGCGACTGCACGCAGGCTCGTGCCGGCGGGTTCTTGCCGAAATATTCCGCATAGATGCCGTTGAAGGTCCAGAAATCGCGCGGATCGTCGAGCCAGACGCCCACCCGCACCACATCCTCGATCCCATAACCCGCCTCCTCGAGAATGCCGATCATGTTCTCGATCGCTTTGCGGCTTTCCGAAATGATGCCGCCGCCGATTATCTCTCCGCCCTCCATGGCGACCTGGCCGGAAACATAGAGCCAGCCATTCGCCTCGACGGCGCGCGCAAATGGCAAGGCCTGTTTGCCGGCACCGGTTTCGCCCGTTCCATAACGCTTGATCGTCACACGTCACTCCATTTCTTCATGTCAGTTGGTTGGTCAGTTGAAAGTCGAATTTTTCAGGAATTCCGCCAGACGCTCGGTCTTGGGTTTCAGGAACATCTCGCGCGGGTCCCCCTCCTCGCCGATTCGGCCCTGGTTCATGAAGATCACCCGCGACGACACCTCGTAGGCAAAACGCATCTCGTGCGTGACGATCAGCATGCTCATGCCGTCCTCGGCCAAGGCCTTGATCACCTGCAGCACCTCGTTGACGAGTTCCGGGTCGAGCGCGGAGGTCACCTCGTCGAAGAGCATCAGCTTCGGGTTCATGGCGATGGCGCGGGCAATCGCAACGCGCTGCTGCTGGCCGCCGGAAAGCTGGCCGGGATAATGACCCTTGCGGGAGAGGAGGCCGACCCGGTCCAGCCATTTCTCCGCGAGCGCGCTTGCCTCGTCGCGGCTCATCTTCTTCACCTTGACGAGACCGAGCATGACGTTGCCGGCGGCCGTCATGTGCGGGAAAAGGTTGAACTGCTGAAAGGCCATGCCGGTCAGCGCTCGCTGGCGGGCGATTTCCCGTTCCGGCTTGCGGCGGCGCACGCCCCCTACCGTCTCATAGCCGATTTCCTGCCCGTCGATCGAGATCGTGCCGCCCTGGAATTCCTCGAGCATATTGATGCAGCGAAGCATGGTCGTCTTGCCGGAGCCGCTGGAGCCAATGATGCTGATCACCTCGCCCTGCCGCATGGAGCAATCGACGCCCTTCAAGACTTCGACCGTGCCATAGCGCTTGTGAAGGTCGCGGATTTCAAGAAGATTGGTCATCGGGGCCTCACGATGGAACGGCCGTCTTGCGCTCGACGTAACGGCCGAAGCGCTCGATGCCGTAATTGATGACGAAATAAAGGAAGCCTGCGAAGAAATAGAATTCGAGGCTCATGAAGGTGCGGGAAATCACTTCCTGCGTGCTCAGGAGCAGTTCTCCCACGCCGATGATCGAAAGCAATGTCGATGCCTTGACCATCTCGGCCGCCGTGTTCACCCAGGCAGGCAATGCCTGGCGAAGCGCCTGCGGCCCCAGCACATAGGCGAAGGTCTGCGGGAAGGTCAGCCCAATCGCCTTGGCGGCCTCGGTCTGACCCTTAGGTATCGACTGCAGTGCCCCGCGCACCAGTTCGCCGACATGCGAGCTACAGAAGACCGCCAGCGCGAGAACGCCCGCCTGGAACGGCCCGAGGTCGATGCCGACAGTGCTCAAGACGTAATAGCTCGCAAGAACCAGCACGAGCACCGGCGTGCCGCGGATGAAATCCGTATAGGCGCGCACCAGCCACTTGAGCGGCCGCACGCCATAGGTGAGCGCCAGCCCGACTAGAACACCGAGCACCGTCCCGGCGGCAATCGAGAGCAGCGAGATGGAGATCGAAATGCCAAGCCCCCTGATGAGCGGAATGCGGGCCGCCCAGAGCTGGTCGAGAAAGGCAAAATCCATGGAGTTCACCTCGGCACGGCAAGACGCCGCTCGACGGCGCGCATCAGCGCCGCGAGCAGCGAGCAGGTTGCGACATAGAGGCAGCTCGCGACAATCCAGGTCTCGATCACACGGAAGGTCTCGACATTGATCTTGCGCGCCTCGAAGGTGAGTTCCGGCACGGCGATCGCGGCGGCGAGCGAAGTATCCTTGAAAAGCGAAATCATGGTGCTGCCGAGCGATGGCAGGACATTGCGCAGCATCAGCGGAATGATGATCGAGGTGCGGATTTGCATCTCGGTCAAACCGATCGCCAGCCCCGCTTCCCGCTGTCCCGAGGGCACGGCGATCAGGCCGCCCCTGAAGACTTCGGCGAGATAGGCGCCGGAATAGATGGCGAGCGTCAGGACGAAACTCTCGATCTTTCCCAGGCGGACGCCGAGTTGAGGAAGGGCAAAATAGCTGAAGAGCACAAGAACCAGAATCGGCGTGTTGCGGATGATCGTGACGTAGAGGCCGGCCGGTTTGCGCAGGACTTCGCTCTTCGAAACGAGCCCGAAGGCGGTGACCAAACCGAGCACGCTTCCGACGAGAATGGCGAGGATCGCGAGGCCGAGGCTGAGTGCCAGGCCTTGGAGCAGAAGGTCGAACGAGCGCCAGACCGCCGCGAAATTCAATGTATAGCTCATGGTCGAAGCAAATCCGGTGAATGCAGCTGGTAGCCCCGCCCCAAAGGCGGGGCTACCGGACGAAAGGGCTTACTTGTACTCGATGGGGAAGCCGATCTGCGGCGGGGTCAGGTCCTTGCCGAACCAGGTCTTGAATGATTTGGCATAGAAGTCGAACTCGACCCCCGTCATTGCTTCGTGCAGCGCCGTGTTGACGAAGTTCAGCCAATCCTGGTCGCCCCGCTTGACGCCGCAGGCGTAGGTCTGCGGGTTCCAGCCATAGCCCGCGTCCTTGTAGCGGTCCGGATTCTGCGTCATGTACCAGGCAAGCGACGACTGGTCGGTCGCTGCAGCATCGGCGCGGCCGGATTCGAGCGCCTGATAGATCAGATCTTGGGACTCATACTGGTCGACGGTTGCTTCCGGCAGTGCGGCATGGACCATGTCCTCCGCATAGACGTTCTGCAGGACCGAAATGGTAACCGACGAGCCGCCGGCCTTGAGGGCCTCATAGTCGGCATATTTGCCGTCGGCCTTCAGCATCAGGCCGACGCCCTCGCGATAATACGGGATGGTGAAGGCGATCTGCTGAGCACGCTCGCCGGTCACTGTCATGAACTGGCAGGTGATATCCACCTTGCCCGTGGTGATGTTCGGAATGCGGGCGTCCGACGACTGGTTGACGAACTCGATCTTTTCCGGATCGCCGAACAGAGCCTTGGCGATGATGCGGCCCATGTCGACGTCGAAGCCCTGCAGCTTGTCTTCCGCGCTCTTGAAGTGCCACGGCGCGTTAGTGCTGCCGGTGCCGAGTATCAGGTGGCCGCGTGCCAGCACTTCGTCGAGTTTGCTCGTGGGCTGCTGCGCTTGCGCGGGCATGGCCAGCGCAGCGACCGCGAGGCTCGCGGCGATAGCGAATGTCTTCATCATCGGAGATCTCCCCATTCTGGTTCCCTGTGGTTATTCGTCCAATATAGCGGACATGCGTCCTGAATATCGGATTGACCTATCAAAGGCCTCGGTCCATAACTTGTCAAGCGGGATCGGCAAGATTCGCGTTCTTCGCTGGCTCAGGAAGGAATGGAGGCCATGACTTTGCAGATCGAAACCCCCGCCGTACTCGTCGACCTCGACATCGCCCGGCGGAATGTCCGCGCCTTCCAGTCCTATGCCGACAAGCACGGGATCCGGGTGCGGCCGCATATCAAGACGCACAAGCTGCCGCAGATGGCGGAACTGCAACTCGAGGCGGGAGCAATCGGCATCACCTGCCAGAAGGTCACCGAGGCAGAGGCCATGGTCGACGGCAGCAATCGCATCAAGGACGTGCTCATCACCTACAATATTCTCGGAGTGGAAAAACTCGCGCGGCTCGAAAGGCTGAACGAGCGGGTGGAGCTCAGCGTCGTCGCCGACAACGCGACCGTCATCGATGGACTAACCGCCCACTTCGCGCGATCCAGCAGCCCGCTCACCGTACTCGTCGAATGCAATACCGGCGCAGATCGCTGCGGCGTCGCCACCCCCGCGGAGGCGTTTGATCTCGCCCGCCGGATAGCGGGCGCGCCTGGACTGCGCTTCGGGGGATTGATGACCTATCCGCCAGTCGATGGAGCAGGGCGGGTTCAGTCGTTCATGAACGAAGCGAAAAGGCTGATCGAGGCGGAGGGAATAGAGGTCCCCACCATCACCTCGGGCGGAACGCCGAACATGATGCAAGCCGCAGACGCGCCGGTCGCGACCGAGTACCGGCCGGGTACCTACATCTACAACGACCGCTCGCTTGTCACCCGCGGCGTCGCCAGTTGGGGTGACTGCGCGCTGACCGTTCTTGCCACCGTCGTTTCCATCCCGGCGAAGAACAGGGCGATCATCGACGCCGGCAGCAAGGTGCTGACATCCGACCTTCTCGGCCTCACCGGCTACGGACATGTGCTCGGGCGAGACGATATCCGCATCGACCAGCTTTCCGAGGAGCACGGCCGCCTCGTCTCGGATGAGGCGATCAACCTCGTCGTCGGCCAGCAGGTCCGCATAGTACCGAACCATGCTTGTGTGGTCACCAACATGGTTGATGCCGTGCATATCCTGGAGGGTGGCACCCCGAGGAAAAAATGGGCCGTAGCGGCGCGTGGCCGGGTTCTGTAGAGTTCTCACCTGCACGCCGCCTCATCAAGGCACAGCCCCTCGCCGACTTGAGTATGTTAGCGCTGCCGGAAATGCAGTATCGTCGCCCTATCTGCCGGGTGTAGCTCGCGAGGAGAGGGAAACGAATTTCCAAAAATCCGTGATTGGAGGACAGAAGATTTTCCCGAACCGCCGCCGAGGCGTCACGGCTTTGCGTTGTGATAGTCTACTAAATTGATAGGTTTATCTGGCAAACAAACGGAGGTCGGGATGAGCTCGAATGGATTTGCCGGAATACTGAAATTGGCGCTTGTGGTCGGAAGCATGCAGCTTGGTGCCATCGGCCTCGCGCAAGCGGATACGACAATTCTCAACGTGTCCTATGACCCAACGCGGGAGCTCTACAAGGACTTCAACGCCGCCTTTGCCGAAAAATGGAAAACCGACACGGGGGAGACGGTGACGATCCAGACCTCGCACGGCGGCTCGGGCAAGCAGGCGCGCTCCGTTATCGACGGGCTTGCGGCGGACGTGGTGACGCTCGCGCTCGAAGCCGATATCGACGCAATCGCCGCAGCGACCGGCAAGATCCCGGCCGACTGGAAGACCCGCCTGGATAACAATAGCGCGCCCTATACCTCGACGATCGTCTTTCTGGTTCGCAACGGCAACCCGAAGGGTATCAAGGACTGGGGCGATCTCATCCGCGACGATGTCCAGGTGATCACGCCGAACCCTAAGACCTCCGGCGGCGCGCGCTGGAACTTTCTTGCCGCCTGGGCCTGGGCGCGCGCAGCAAACAATGGCGATGAAGCCAAAGCGCAGGAATATGTGGGCGAGCTCTTCAAGCACGTTCCGGTGCTCGACACCGGCGCAAGAGGAGCGACGACCACCTTCGTTCAGCGCGGCCTTGGCGACGTGCTGCTCGCCTGGGAAAACGAGGCCTACCTCTCACTCGAGGAACTCGGCCCGGACAATTTCGACATCGTCACCCCCTCGATTTCGATCAAGGCAGAGCCGTCGGTCGCGCTGGTCGACGGCAATGTCGAGGCCAAGGGTACCCGCAAGGTGGCGGAAGCCTATCTCAACTATCTCTACAGCGATGCCGGGCAGAAGATCGTGGCCAAGCACTATTATCGCCCGTTCAAGCCGGAAGCCGCCGACCCTGAAGACATCGCCCGCTTCGCCGAGGTGAAGCTCGTCACGATCGACGACTTCGGTGGCTGGAAGCAAGCCCAATCGAAATTCTTCGCCGACGGCGGGGTTTTCGACCAGATTTACAAGCCGGGGCAATAACAAGCCATGGCACCTCGCGCACGCATTCGATGGCGGCTGCGGCAACCGAGCGTCATTCCGGGCTTCGGACTGGCGCTCGGCGTCACGCTGACCTGGCTCACCCTCATCGTTCTCATTCCCATTTCCGGCCTGCTCTGGCGGTCAAGCGGTCTCGGATGGGCGAATTTCATCGCGCTGACTTTCGACGAACGCACCGTGAATGCGTTGGCCATCAGCTTCGGCACGGCCTTCGTCGCCGCGATCGTCAACCTTGTCTTCGGCGTCATCCTCGCCTGGGTGCTCGTGCGCTACCGGTTCCCGGGCAAGCGGGTGATCGATGCCATGATCGACCTGCCCTTTGCGCTGCCGACCGCGGTCGCAGGCATCGCGCTCACGACACTATACGCGCCGAACGGCTGGATCGGCTCACTGCTCGAGCCGCTCGGCATCAAGATCGCCTTCACGCCGGCCGGCATTGTCGTAGCCCTCGTCTTCGTCGGCCTCCCCTTTGTGGTCCGGACCGTGCAGCCGGTGATGGAGGAGATCGACAAGGAGGTCGAGGAAGCGGCCGCAACCCTCGGCGCCAATCGCCTGCAGACGATCACGCGGGTGCTGCTGCCGGGCCTGCTGCCCGCGGGGCTGACCGGCTTCGCGCTCGCCTTTGCCCGCGGCGTCGGCGAATACGGATCCGTCATCTTCATCGCCGGCAACCTCCCCTATGTGTCCGAGATCGCGCCCTTGCTGATCGTCATTCGGCTGGAGGAGTTCAATTACGCCGCGGCAACCGCTATCGCCACGGTCATGTTGTTCCTCTCCTTCCTGATGCTTCTGGTCATCAACACCATCCAATCCTGGAGCAGACGGAGATACAGCAATGGCGCTTGACATCGGTACGACGTCGACCTCGGCGCCTTCCACTCCCGTCAGGGCGGCAACCTCCGAGACGCGCCTCGCCCGGGCGACTCTCATTGCTCTCGCCCTCGGCTTCGTCGGCCTTTTCCTGCTTCTGCCTCTCGCCACCGTCTTCATCGAGGCATTCCGGAAGGGCGCGGGCGAGTTTCTTGCAGCGCTCGGCGACCCGGAAACCTTTTCGGCCATCCTGCTGACGCTGACGGTCGCGGGAATCGCCGTTCCGCTCAACCTTGTCTTCGGCGTGGCCGCCGCCTGGGCGATCGCCAAATTCGAGTTCAAGGGCAAGGCTTTTCTGACGACGCTGATAGACCTGCCATTTTCCGTCTCGCCGGTCATTTCTGGACTCGTCTTCGTGCTGCTCTTCGGCGCCAATAGCGCTCTTGGCCCCATCCTCCAGAGCTACGGCATCCAGATCCTCTTTGCTGTGCCCGGCCTTGTCCTCGCGACCGTCTTCGTGACTTTCCCCTTCGTCGCCCGCGAATTGATCCCGCTGATGCAGGAACAGGGCACCAGCGACGAAGAAGCCGCACTGTCGCTCGGGGCCACCGGCTGGCAGACCTTCTGGCATGTAACTCTGCCAAACATCAAATGGGGCCTGCTCTACGGCGTGCTGCTCTGCAATGCCCGGGCAATGGGCGAATTCGGCGCCGTCTCCGTCGTCTCCGGCCATATCCGCGGTGAGACGAACACGATGCCGCTGCAGGTCGAAATTCTCTATAATGAGTACAATTTCGTTGCCGCCTTTGCGGTGGCGGCGCTCCTTGCGCTGCTGGCGCTGGTAACGCTCGTCTTGAAGACGGCTCTTGAACTTCGCTATAGCGACGAGATCGCTGCCAGCCGCAGGCATTGAAAGGTCCGTGATCATGGAAGTCCGCGTCCAGAACATACGCAAGGAATTCGGCCGCTACCCGGCGCTCGAAGACGTCTCGCTCGATATTCGCTCCGGTGAGCTGATCGCTCTGCTCGGCCCCTCAGGCTCGGGCAAGACGACGCTATTGAGGCTCATCGCCGGTCTCGAAAGCCCGACCGAAGGCACGATCTTCTTCGGCAACGAAGATGCCTCGAATAAGAGCGTGCAGCAGCGCAATATCGGCTTCGTCTTCCAGCACTACGCGCTGTTCCGCCACATGACGGTGCTCGACAACGTCTCCTTCGGGCTCAAGGTCCGGCCCGGCAACAGGAGGCCTCCGGCCGCCGAGATCCGTCGCCGGGCACTCGATCTCTTGGAACTGGTGCAGCTGTCGGGGCTGGAGAAGCGTTATCCCGCCCAGCTTTCCGGCGGGCAACGCCAGCGTGTGGCGCTCGCCCGCGCGATGGCGGTCGAGCCCAACGTGCTGCTGCTCGACGAGCCTTTCGGCGCGCTCGACGCACAGGTGCGCAAGGAGCTGCGCAAATGGCTGCGCGAAATCCACGATCGCACCGGCCACACCACCGTCTTCGTCACCCACGACCAGGAAGAAGCGCTGGAACTGGCCGACCGCGTCGTGGTGATGAGCAAGGGGGCGATCGAACAGGTGGGCACGCCCGACGACATCTACGACCACCCGGTCTCTCCCTTCGTCTACGGCTTTATCGGCCAGTCGAACTGTCTCGAAGTGACGCTCTCGAGGGGCGAGATCTGGTTCGAGGACCGCCCGATCGGCCTGCGCGCCGCGAGCGAGCCCGACGGGCCGGCGACCCTCTATTTCCGCCCGCATGATATCGAGCTCATCGATGGCTGCGGCGGTTGTCTGGCCGGCCTCGTCACGGCGGGCCGACGCGTGGCGGGTACGCGGCACCTCGAAGTCAGCCTTGGCAGAACCCTGCCTCCGGTCGAGATCGAACTGCCTCCAGAGCGCGCCTCATCGACCGACCACAGCCGCGTTGCGTTCCGACCGACCAGATGGAAGCTCTACCGCGGGGCGAGCGATGTGGCTGCGGCGTCAGTGCAGGCGCAAACGTCAGCGATCGAATTGGCGCCGACGGGTACCTGAAGAGGCTGTGTTGCAGCCTGAGGGGCTGGCGAGACGGGCACCTAACCGGGCGTCGAGGATCAGCTACGGACGGTCGGCGCTACAGCCACGACGCTGGCGATTTCGGCAACCGGCCCTCCGGGTCGATGACGGCAAGCCTCGGCCGATTCTTGCCGTTCCAGCGCCACAGTGCGACGCAGGTGCCGCCGGGCGACATGCAGGACGGGTAGATCACGCCGTGAAAATCGCGGGCAACGAGATCGGCCTGCACCTTGTGCGTCGTCGGCGCCTTGCCATGGTCGAGCTCATGACGCCATTCGCAGCGGTGGATGCTCTCCTCAAGCCCGAGATCGGCGAGCACGCCGGCGTCGGTCAGGTCCGCAAGTTTCGCGTCCTGCAGTTCGAGCCTCACGATGAGCGCCGGGTGCTGGACGAAGCCCTGGTTGTATTCCGCCCAGGCCGTGGAAAGCTCCCGCGCGGCATAGATCGTCGGCGTACCGACCGGATTCCATCGGCCCCCGAAGCGGGCGGCACCGTCGCCGGAAAGCGGCATATGCGCCCAGCGCGGCACGAAAGCCCGCCAGAGCTCCATCGGCTCGCCCGGCGCCGTTAGCTCTGAATTGGAGCGGGATGCGTGCGGAATACCGCTTACCCTTCCCATCCCGCTCAGGCGTAGACGCCGGCGCGAACGGACTCGAGATAGGCAAGCACCTTGTCGGCCTTGTCTTCGCCGACCAGATCATAGGCGGTTTTACCGGCCCAGCCGGGAATCGGCTGGTGCTTGAACCAGATGACCGCGCGGGTCTCGTCGCCGGCCATCTCGGAGGCCATCGTAAGAATGCGGACGACCCTGCTTAGCGCGTTGTCGACCTTGCGCGCGCCGGACTTGGCCGTCAGCGTGTTGCGCGCGACGCCGATCAGCTTGGCGAGTTCCGCAAGCGTAATGCCCAGCCGGTCGGCGACGAGGCGCGCCGAGAGGTAGGGGGAATGGCCTTCGCCAAAACCCGCCGCGGAAATATCGAAATCGACAGCCATCATGAGCAAGACTCGGACATGGTTTGATCAGATAGCTATTAAAGTAAGATCAAACCCTGCCCATTTCAAGCCGCAATCAGGCGCGCCAGGAAGGTTCGCGGCGTTCGAAGAAGGCGGAGACGCCTTCACGGGCGTCCTCCGTCTCCCAGGTGTCGGCAAGCTGTTCGATGGTTGCGGCAATGACGGCATCGGTGATGGGGGAACCGAGCGAGCGGGCCAGCCGCTTGGCCCGACCGGCGGCGCCGGGGGCGGCGGCAAAATAGGTGGCCACCTCCGCATCGATCGCAGCGTCCACCTTTTCGGCGGCGACGACTGCCGTAACCAGCCCCAGGGCCCTCGCCTCAAACACGTCGAAAAGCCGCGCCGACATGAAGAGCGGCCGCGCCCTGCCCTCGCCGATGCGGGCAACGACGTAAGGGCTGATGGTGGCCGGAATCAGCCCCAGCCGTGTTTCCGTCAGGCCGAAACTCACCCCCTCCGATGCGATCACCGCGTCGCAGACGCTGATCAGCCCGACGCCGCCACCGAAGGCATTACCGTGCACCCGCGCGACCAGCGGTTTCGGCATTTCATTCAGCGCCTTGAACATCAGGGCCAGCCGCGTTGCCTCGGCGATCCGTGCTTGCCTGTCGGCGCTGAACTGCTCGCGCATCCACTCGAGATCGCCGCCGGCGCAGAAACTCTTCCCTTGGGCATCGAGTACGACCGCTCGGACCGTCTCATCGGAGCCCAGCCGAACGGCGGCGTCCGTGAGTTCGCCGATCATTGCAGCGGAAAGAGCATTGTGCTTTTCCGGACGGGAAAGCGTCAGCCGGGCGACACCGCGTGCGTCGACGGCATGGCGAATTGTCGCGTATGTCATCCCGCGCTCCTCAGGGACCGGGCGAAGGCTGCAGCCCGCTCGAGTTTTTCTTCATCGAGCCCGGTCACAAATCCGCTTTTCCGCAGAAAGGCGTTCACCGCGAGCGTATCAACGTTTCCGGCCGCCCCCGGCGCATAGGGGCAGCCCCCGAGGCCGCCTACGGAGGCATCGAACACGCGCAGCCCACGTTGGAGCGCGACGGCGATATTGTCGAGCGCCCGGCCAGACGTATCATGGAAGTGTCCGGCGAGCTTCGTTGCGGCAAGATCGCCGAGCACTGCCGCGAGCATTGCGTCCACGGCTTCCGGTGTGCCGCGTCCGATCGTGTCGCCGAGGCTGATCTCGTAGCAGCCGAGATCGGCGAGAAGCCGCGCGATGCGTGCGGCCGCCGAAGGCGCAATCGGTCCTTCATAGGGACATTCGACAACGCAGCTCAAATAGCCGCGCAGCGGTACGCGACGGTTGTGGGTCGCCTCGGCGACGGGTCGAAACCGCTCGATACTCTCGGCGACCGAACAATTGATGTTCTTTTGAGAGAAGCTTTCGGAAGCGGAGGCGAAGATCGCTACCTCGTCCGCCCCAGCGGCGATCGCCGCCTCGAAGCCACGCATATTGGGGGTCAACGCTGCGTAGCGCGTGCCGAAATGCCGGGCGATGCCCGCCATCACGGCCGGTGCATCGGCCATTTGCGGCACCCAGCGGGGGCTGACGAAGCTCGTCACCTCGATCCGCTCGTAACCGCAATCGGAAAGCAGATCAACCAGCCTGATCTTGTCGGCCGTATCCACTAATCGAGCCTCATTCTGAAGCCCGTCCCGCGGCGCTACTTCGACGATCGTGACCCGGTCGAATTCCTCGGAAATCATTGTGCGGCCTCCTCGTGCAGCGTGACCAGCACCGTGCCTTCGCTGACTTGCGCACCTTCGGTCACGTGCACGTTCGCAATTCTGCCTTCGCGCATGGCGGAGAGGGTCAGTTCCATTTTCATGGCTTCCATGACGACGAGCGCTTGGCCTTTGGCGACGGCTTCGCCAGCGCCAACGCGCACGAGCTTGATGAGCCCAGGCATCGGCGCGATTATCTCGTCATCCGCCGCCTCTCCGCTATGCTCGCCGGCAAACGGGTCAGGGAGGTGGAACAAAAAAGTTTGGCCCTCCAGGAACAACGTCAAGGCCTCGCCCTGCCGGACGAAGCGAAGGGCCCGCCGTCGCCCGGCGACTTCGAGCCGTGCCCCGTCTTCGAAGCGCTCCAATACCAGAACGGGAAGCGTGCTGGCGCCCGCATGAACGGCGAATTGATCGCGCCCTCGCGCTTTCAGCGTCACCACGGAGCGCCCGCCTGCATGGTCGACCGTGACCGTCCGGTCGGGGTCGCCCCAGATCTGCCAATGGCCGAGCGAAGCCCATGGATCCTTCGACGCCACCGGCTGCAGGAGCCCTGTCGAAACGATCGCCGCCAGCGCCAGTGCCTCGTCGCCGGGGACGGCCGGCGCCGCCAACTGCTCGATCTGCCGGTCGATAAGTCCGGTATCCGGCCTGCCGGAGCGGAAATCATGCTCCCCCGTCAGTCGGACGAGGAAATCAAGATTGGTCGCTATGCCCCCGATACGGCAAGCCATTAGCGATTGCTGCAGACGGGCGAGCGCCGCCGACCGACTGGCGGCATGGACAATCAGTTTGGCAATCAGCGGGTCGTAGTAGGGCGTTATCGTATCGCCCTGCCGCACCCCGGAATCGATCCGCACATCTTCGTCCGGAAAGCTCAGGTGGTTCACTTTTCCGGTCGCGGGCAGAAACCCCTTGGCGGGGTCTTCCGCGTAGATCCGCGCTTCGAACGACCATCCGCTTATGCCAATTTCGGTTTGTCTTTTCGGCAGAGGCTCGCCGGCGGCGACGCGCAATTGCCATTCAACGAGGTCGAGGCCGGTTACCGCCTCCGTCACGGGATGCTCAACCTGCAGCCGGGTATTCATCTCCATGAAATAGAACCGGTTCGGCCAGAGCCCATCCGTGACATCTGCAATGAATTCGACCGTGCCGGCGCCGACATAGCCGATCGCCTGCGCCGCCTTCACCGCCGCCTCACCCATGGCGCGGCGCACCTCGGCGGTCATGCCCGGCGCCGGAGCCTCCTCGATGACTTTCTGGTGGCGGCGCTGCAGCGAGCAATCGCGTTCGAAGAGATGCACGACATTGCCGTGACGATCGCCGAAGACCTGGACCTCGATATGGCGCGGCCGCCTAAGATACTTCTCGATCAGCACCGCGCCGTCGCCAAAAGCTGCCTGCGCTTCTCGCCGCGCCGCTTCGAGCGCCTGGGCGAAATCCTCCTGCCTTTCGACGCGACGCATGCCCTTGCCGCCGCCGCCGGCGCGCGCCTTGATCAGCACCGGATAACCGATGTCGGCGGCCCGGGCCGCGAGGAAGTCCGCTTCCTGCACCTCGCCATGATAGCCCGGCACGACCGGAACGCCAGCCCGCTCCATCAATGCCTTGGCGGCGTCCTTTAAACCCATGGCTCGGATCGCGTCCGCCGACGGTCCGACAAAGACCATGCCGGCGGCCCCGACGGCCTCGGCAAAGTCGGCGTTCTCCGAGAGGAAACCGTAGCCGGGATGGATGGCGTCCGCACCGACACTCTTCGCCGCCGCGATGATCCGCTCGATCGAGAGGTAGCTCTCCGCCGCAGGCGCCGGTCCGATTCGGATCGCCTCGTCGGCGAGCGCCACGTGCAGCGCCTCGTCATCCGCATCGGAATAGACCGCGACCGTGCCGATGCCGAACCGGTGGGCGGTGCGGATTACGCGGCATGCGATTTCGCCGCGATTGGCAATCAGGAGCTTCGAAAACATCCGCCTCTCTTCCGCTTCACTCGGCAGTCAACCCTTCTCCTTCGGATGAGCTTCATCCAAAGCCCTCATTCTTGCCGGTTCACATCCTGAACAAACCGAACCGCGTCTCCTCGATCGGCGCATTGAGAGCGGCCGAGAGCGATAGTGCCAGCACCTCGCGGCTTTTGCGCGGGTCGATGACGCCGTCGTCCCAGAGGCGTGCCGAAGCGTAGAGCGGGTGGCTCTGCCGCTCGAAAAGGTCGAGCACGGGCTTGCGAAATCGCGCCTCCTCCTCTTCACTCCAGGGCGTGCCAGCCCGTCTCAATGCCTCCCCGCGCACGGTAGAGAGGACGCCGGCCGCCTGTTCGCCGCCCATGACCGAGATGCGGCTATTCGGCCATGTCCAGAGGAAACGCGGCGAGAAAGCCCGCCCGCACATGCCGTAATTGCCGGCGCCGAAGGAGCCGCCGACAAGGAGGGTGATCTTCGGCACCTTTACCGTCGCGACTGCCGTCACCAGCTTGGCGCCGTGCTTGGCGATGCCCTCGGTCTCGTATTTGCGCCCGACCATGAACCCGGTGATGTTTTGCAGGAATACGAGCGGAACCCCGCGTTGAGCGCAGAGTTCGATGAAATGCGCCCCTTTAAGCGCCGACTCCGAGAACAGAACGCCATTGTTGGCGACGAGGCCTACGGGCATGCCGTGGACATGAGCGAAGCCGCAGACGAGCGTGGTGCCGAAGCGCGCCTTGAACTCGTCGAACCGCGAGCCGTCGACGATACGGGCGATGACCTCGCGGATTTCGTAGGGCGTCCTGAGATCGGCCGGTACGATACCGGAGATTTCATCCGGATCGTAGAGAGGCGGCTCCGGCTCCCGCAGGTCCACCGAGGACGGCTTCTCGCCGTTCAGGGTCGCGACCACTCGGCGGGCGAGCGCCAGCGCATGCGCGTCGTCCCGCGCGAGGTGATCGGCGACGCCCGAGAGGCGCGTATGCACGTCGGCGCCGCCGAGATCCTCGGCCGAAACGACCTCGCCCGTCGCCGCGCGCACAAGCGGCGGCCCGCCGAGAAAGATGGTGCCTTGGCCTTGGACAATGATCGTCTCGTCGGACATGGCGGGCACATAGGCGCCGCCTGCCGTGCAGGACCCCATGACCACCGCAATCTGGGGAATGCCCGCCGCCGACATGTTCGCCTGGTTGTAGAAGATGCGGCCGAAGTGATCGCGATCCGGAAAGACCTCGTCCTGGTTCGGCAGGTTCGCACCGCCGGAATCGACAAGATAGACACATGGCAGCCGGTTCTCGGCGGCAATCTCCTGTGCCCTCAAATGCTTCTTGACCGTCATGGGATAGTAGGTGCCGCCCTTGACGGTCGGATCGTTGCACACGACCATGCATTCGCGGCCGGAAATGCGGCCGATGCCGGCGATCAGACCCGCTGCCGGCGCATCGTCATTATAGAGGTTGTGCCCGGCCGTTGCACCGATTTCGAGGAAGGGCGTGCCCGGATCGATGAGGTTAGCAACCCGATCCCGCGGCAGGAGCTTGCCCCGACTGACGTGACGATCACGCGCCTGTTCGCCGCCTCCGGCGGCGGCGAGCCTCACCGCCTCCTCAATCGTCGAGATCGCCTGCGCCATCGCGGCACGGTTCGCCTTGAACTCCTCCGAAGATGGCGAAATGTGCGATCGCAAAACCGTCATGGTCCCCCCAGCCCTTTGTCCACCCGCTACGTACTCCTCTACTTCGTCTCGGAAAAGAGCTCCCGGCCGATCAACATCCGCCGGATCTCGCTCGTGCCGGCGCCGATCTCGTAGAGCTTGGCGTCACGGAGCAGCCGGCCGGCCGGATAATCGTTGGTATAGCCGTTGCCGCCGAGCGCCTGGATCGCCTCCAGCGCCATCCCGGTCGCCCTCTCGGCAGCGTAGAGGATGCAGCCGGCGGCGTCTTTGCGCGCCGTCTCGCCGCGGTCGCAGGCAGCCGCCACGGCATAGACATGGGCGCGAGCGGCATTCATCGTCACATACATGTCGGCAAGCTTGCCCTGCATTAATTGGAATTCGCCGATCGGCTGGCCGAACTGCTTGCGCTCATGGAGATAGGGGACGACCACATCCAGGCAAGCCGCCATGATGCCAAGCGGACCGGCCGAAAGCACGACCCGCTCGTAATCAAGGCCGGACATCAGCACATTGACGCCCTCTCCAAGCTTGCCGAGCACGTTCTCTTCGGGAACCTCGCAGTCCTTGAAGATCAGTTCCGAGGTGTTGGACCCGCGCATGCCAAGTTTGTCGAGTTTCTGGCCGGGCGAGAAGCCGGGGAAGCTCCTCTCCACGAGGAAGGCAGTGATGCCGCGCGGACCGGCGACCGGGTCGGTCTTCGCATAGACGACCAGAACATCGGCGTCCGGTCCGTTGGTGATCCACATCTTGCTGCCGTTCAGCAGATAGCGCTCGCCGCGTTTCTCGGCCTTCAGCGTCATCGAGACGACGTCCGAGCCGGCACCGGGCTCCGACATGGCGAGCGCCCCAACATGCTCGCCGGAAATCAGCTTCGGCAGATATTTCGCCTTCTGCGCCGCATTGCCGTTGCGGTTGATCTGGTTGACGCAAAGATTGGAATGGGCGCCATAGCTGAGCCCCACCGAAGCGGAGGCGCGGCTGATCTCCTCCATCGCTACGCAATGCGCGAGATAGCCGAGTCCGGCGCCGCCATAGTCCTCGTCTGCCGTGATCCCCAGCAGCCCAAGCTCGCCCATTTCCCGCCAGAGCGGGTCCGGAAAAGCGTTCTTGCGGTCCGCCTCGTCGGCGAGCGGCGCAATGCGCTCGGCCGCAAAGCGGCGCACGCTCTCGCGCAATGCATCGATGTCCTCGCCAAGGTCGAAGTTCAATCCACCTTGAAACATCCTGTCCCTCCTCCTTTGGCCGCCCGACGATCTCCTCATCGTCGGTCAGCAGAACCGTGCGACATCCAGAGTGCTCCAGGAAGCATGATACCGCCGCACGGCTTTATCGCGAACGATAACATTGCCGCCGGCTAATTTCCTTCCAAAGAGCCGGCCGCCCAAGCACGATGTCTAAAAGTCAGGCCGACACGAGCGGCAGAACAAAACTTTCGAGCGAGGCCAATATGGTGGCGTGGTGACGCACCTTAAAATTGTTGCATTGCCCCGCGAGAACCGGAACCAATGCGAATCACCCCGACTTGCGCGGAGGGCGACATCCCATAGGACGATCCCCTCCGGCGACGGCAGCCATAGCATGGCTTCGCGCAATAACACTGGCAACCGGCGAGGAAAAAGTGCATTCCACTGCGGAAAATGGCTCGCAAAGATTGCACCGCTGCTCGTGTTCAAGCAAAATTATAGGCAAGCAACTAAAAGTGTGGACCCGAGGAGAATAGCAGATGAAGAAGGACCCCAATCCGATTGACGTCTTCGTCGGTTCGCGTGTGCGAATGCGCAGGCTGATGATCGGACTGAGCCAGGAGAAACTTGCCGATGGCCTGGGCATAACCTTCCAGCAGGTGCAGAAATACGAGAAGGGCACGAATCGAATAGGCGCAAGCCGGCTGCAGGCGATCGCCGACATTCTCGGCGTTCACCCGAGCTTCTTCTTCCAGGAGGACGACAAGGCCGAGTTGCGCGAGGCCGCAGCAGATATCCACGAGTCGCAGGAGATTTCATCTTTCGTCGCCTCAAAGGAAGGTATTGCCCTCAACAGGGCTTTCCTGAAAATCGCCGATCCGCTCTTGCGCAAGAGGATCATATCGCTCGTCGCCGCCATGGCGCGCACCCCGGAATCGGAACAGGCGATACCATCCGAACCCCATCATGCCGAATCACTGAATGGCTGACGTGGCCGATCGTGCCGCTGCAGGCGGTTGATGCTGCATGAACCCGCAGCCCGCATGAGGGTCGCCTTCGTCGGCCCGACGGTGCCTGACGCGGCCGAGATCGCCGGCGAGGCGATCGTCATCCGCCCGCCCGCCACCCAAGGGGACATACTTCGCGCCGTACGCGAAGGCGCCGAGGCGATCGGCCTGATCGACGGCAATTTCGAGAATGTCGCGCCGGTCTGGCACAAGGAGATCCTGTTCGCTCTTTCCAAGGGGTTGACGGTCCTAGGCGCGGCAAGCATGGGAGCGCTCCGTGCCGCCGAGTGCGATGTGTTCGGAATGGTCGGGATCGGCGCGATCTATCGGCAATATGCCACGGGAGAGACCGAGGACGATTCCGACGTGGCGCTGCTGCACGCACCGGAGGAACTCGGGTATGCGGCCCTAACCCTTCCCCTCGTCAATGTCCGGGCGACGCTGCGGCGCCTCGCCGATCGGCGGATGATTGCGGCTGAGATCGCAGCAGCTGTCGAGCACGCCTCGGTAGAGCTTTTCTACAAAGAACGCAGTTGGTCCGCGATCATCGCTGGCGCGAGGCTCCCGCCGGACACGGACCGCGACGCGCTGGCAACAAGACTCCGCGCCGGTTACGTCGACCAGAAACGCGCGGACGCGCTCGAACTCCTGGAAGAGCTGGGTCGCATTTGCGGACCTGGCCAGTCGCGGCAGGATTGGACATTTAATGAGACGAGTCTCTGGACGCGGTTAAAGGACAACCCACCGGCGAAAGTCTGACGCTTGAAAACGGAGCCGCGCGACAATTTGGCCAACCTCGGCAATCATGATGGTAGGCGTGTTGGTGTTGGTCGGCATCACCCAAGCGTCGATCACGCGATGGCCCTGCAATCGAATGACGCGCAGTCGTTCATCAACGACCGCCATCGCATCCGAAGGCAATCCCATCTTGGCAACCCCGACGGGATAAAAATAGTGGTCCCGATGTCGCCAGCCGCGTTTGCGAGCGAGGCGCCGTCATCTAGGACAGACTTGATGGAACACCCTAGCGACCTGGGCGTTGCACACGGACGCTCACCCGCAGCTCATAAGCAGGAGCTAAATCTCGTACCGTCAGCAATAAGGCATTTTCATTCGCCGAGGCGGCGGTAACGACTAGTGGCCCAGACCCGCTCTTGCCCTTTCGAGGGCGATTGCGCGATGAACGGCGTAGCACCGAGGTTAGCCGACGGCATCCGTTGGAACAAACCTCTTAGCTCAGCAGTTCGATCCATACCGAATGGAGCTTATGATGCGCTGCCGGTACCTCATCGCGTTTCTGGCCGCTGTTTCGCCGAGTGTGATCGCGCTCGCTGCCGGCGACGGTTCAGAGGCAGTCGAACTATTCCAGCAGACGTGCCTTGCACGAGGTTCAAGCTTCGACGCGATCGCATCCGCCGCCGCCGCAGAAGGATGGAAAACTTTCCCAGGAGGCGACTTCGAGCGTCTCGCTCCTCTCGAGGACGTTGATTTCTCAAGTGGATGGATGGCCACTGATCGAGCCCTTCCGGAACCGGTTGTAATCGGCGTCACCAAGGCTCGACGGGACGGAAGGCCCGTCGAGACCTGCACCGTCGCCTTCACGAAGGTGCCCATTGAGCCATTTCTCAAGGCATTCTCCGACAGTACCGATGCGGAGAAAATCTCCGAAGAATCAGAAGGAACCTGGACTTCGAGGCTCTACATGCTGATTGCCGGAGACCGCAAACAGTTCGTCAAGCTTAAATACGCCCGTTCGCCCGATGGAAATGGGCCAATGGCCGCGAGCTCAATCGCGGAGAGGTAGGATGCATTACGGCGTGACATGCCTTCCGTTGTAGAACTCAGACGCATTTACCCGTCACTGCCGGAAGGCACTCCGCTCAAAGGGCCGGGGGTATGAGCATAATAATCAGCATCATCATAAGCATCCTGATTACAGGCTTTGCCGTCCTGGTGCTCTACCTCGTGCAAAAACTACCCATTGACTCAACGATGAAGCAGATGGCTCAGGTCGTTGTTGTAGTCGTCGGCGTAGTTTCGTTGCTCAGCTATCTGGACGTATTCTAAAAAGCGCCGGGGGCTTGCCTGCACTTCTCTCAGGCGGTTCTTGAAATCGAAATGGAACGTTGCATGCGCCGTCTAGGCGGGCATGGCAGCATCCACCCAGTGGCCGGAAGGGCCAACTGTCAACCTGTTGAGCCGCTCCTGAGGGGGCCATCTTAGAAGCAACGTTTCGGTCACTTTGGCCCGCCGCTTTCCGGCTTCCCTTTCGCCCGTCTGCGTTCGTCTAGCAAATTCAGCAAGTCCGTAAGATCGTCAGCATCGAAATAGTCCAGCCCGGTTTGCGGTATGCCTTGCCATCGAGCAGGCCAGCCGGTGAAGCGATCAATCACGCTCCACAAGCCGTTGCTGTCATCATGCAATTCGTATCGCTGGGTCATGCTGGCATCTTAGCGCACCCTTAAACGCCGCGCTATCGCGCCACTAGCACGAGGAATATCGGCTTCGCGGTCTTGAGGGCATGCCTCGGCCCGCTTCGCGGACCGGCTGATCGCCTGGTGGTGAGCTGTGGCAACAGCTGTTCCGACATAGCCGGATGTCGACGCCGGGTATGTCGGTGCGGCGAAAAGGTCAATATTCTTCACCAGCGCGGTGTGCCCTGCGAGGGCAGCCGTGCTGGTGTTGTTCCACAGGTGTATGATCACGGCTAGGTTGGGTTATTGAGAACAAGCAGCGCTCTCGCTGCATTTCTCGGGTTAAGCCCTTCCATCTTCCAGGGGCCGATCTCTGCAGTTTCTCCGGTGAAGAGGTGATATATGGTATAGGTTCCGTCGCCTTCGAAACGGCGGCCATACTCATCGCGCTGTCCGGATCGGTTCGGCGCGCCCCCTTCGGATTCCCATGTGCTGATGGCGAGCGCGTGTTCTTCGTGTTTACTTTTCATCTGCAGCTCTCCTTCCCACAGTCGCCTGCGCGACAGCTGAACGCTGATCAGTTATCGGACGTCAGCTCGTCAATCGGCTCCAGATTATCTTCGTTGCTCACGCGCTCTTGGCCGAGTTCATCATTGCGCATGCGATACTGAGGCGAATTGTCTCTCAGAGGGAGTTTAGCGGTGATCTGATAGCTTTCCGCCGCACGAGGTGAAATATCTGCGCGATTTTTAAGTCGCACTGACAGCCCGATCGGGAATAGATGATGGCGCATTGGGTGTTGCCTTATGGTGAAAGTGACGGGAAGATTGCGGCTTCGTTGCGATCGACTGCCGTCAGGCGTTTAAGCTCCTCAGGATCGATCGCTATCAGCCGCATTCTGTATCTGTTCTCGGCCGTGGCTGGTAACTTGATAAAGGTCGCCACACGGCGATAGGCGAGCCAGGAGATCCCTTCGATCAATTCCTCGTCCTCATCGACCTGGTAGTCGCCAGCCGGGACCGTTTCACCGAGGTCTGGCATCCAGAACGGTTGGTCGAAATGGACTGTTCGATGCGTCGTCCGGGCAAGCATGCTGCCCTCCTTTTCTGGGGCTTCGTCATCGTGAGATAAAACCAGCCCGTTTGGCGCCACTTGAGCGCTCACCGCTACGCTCTGTACTGCCGCATTGGAGCAACGCCGCAATCGGCGACCGCACTTGGATAAGGGGAGCATGAGCTTGGTTTAGTGCCTCTGACGACCGAAAAACTGAGTAAGAAGCTCTATCAATTGATTGTGTCATTACCGTGTTTTTAAGATGAGATGTGTTTCACAGAAATTCACGTTTCGAATTGGTGCGCCTAAGAGGGTGTTGTTTTTCATTTGTATGTCGAAATTTGCTACGAAGTCCCGCTGGAAAATATTTGTGAGTGAGGAACGGAATGAGCTGTTTACTTTAACTATTTTATAGCGCACCGTAGAAAATCTGGATTGCCATTGGCTCCTGGTCCGAGCACGGGCCTGCAACGATCCCGATAATCAACCTGATTAAAGGGAATGAAATCATGACATTCGATCAAGTTCTCGAGCGGACAAAACCCTACGCGATCGGTCTGGTCGTCGGACTTTTCGCGGCGCCGATCATCGGCTTCAATGCTGGATGGATTACCACCACGACTGCCAGCACCCAAGCCGTCGAGGAGGCCAGAGTGGCTGCCCTTGCGGGCATCTGCTCAAGTGCGGCAGGGCGAATGGCATCTGCCAGCAGCACTGACCTCGCAACGCTGAAGGGCTACGGCAATCGTGCGAAGCGCGACGAACTCGTAGCAACCATTATGACCGATATCCAAGTTCCAGCGGACATCCTCGGCAAGGTCAGCACGAGTTGCAGTCGCTCACTATCTTGAAGCGCAGCGGACGCGGCGCTTTGGCCATTCGGACCAACGAAACTTAGGAAATGGCAATGAAAAACCTCATTCCCGCCCGCTCTATACCTACGATTTCACGCGCCTGTTCGTATCGCTTGCTTTCACTATGGCGATTGCAGTGATTGTCTATTCCGTCCTTTTCGGACGCATATTGTAATCGTGATCATACGCGCCTCCGCACTACGAAGCCCGAAAAGCCTGGACGGGCTTTCGGGGGTGCCGCGTCGTCGAATGAACCTGGTAAGTTATCCCGACATTATCTCTTCAGGCGAGTAAAGTGGCCTAGGCATTGGAAAGAGTTGGTCGGACTTCATCCATGACTCAAGCCTAGGCTTTCGCCTTCGCCGTTCTGTCCGATGGTCGCTTTCATTTGGGGGCGGCTCCGCGGCGACCGGTGGAGCTAACCTTATCGCCGGCGGCCTCGCTCAACTGGCTAGCACCTTGCCCCTCTATGGTGCGTCATCGTTAGTCTGGATCGGCACCCTCCAGCCCCCAATCGCGCAAACAGACCACCGAGCAGCGGTGCTTCGCGCCGCGGTGCGGCATACCCTCGGGCGAAGCCGCCTATGTTCAGGGCTCGCTATTCCATGCTGCAGACGCCGCTGCGGAGCCGATACGGCCGGTTGCACTCCCAGGCGTTACCGGAAGAATCGAGATGCGCATTCTCAGGAAGCTTGACCTCCGAACACGTCTTGCCTTTCGATTCGAACCCGCGATCACACTTCCATTTCTGACCATAGGATGTATCGACGAAGAATGCGTTCTTCGGAACTTGGACGGCAACGCAGGTTTCGCCCTTCTGTTCGAAACCACGATCGCAAATCCACTCGTTCCCGTTGGTCGTCAGATAAGCATGCTCAGGAACGGTCAACGCTACGCATTTGCGCCCGACGTTCTGGTAACCGCGCTCGCATTCCCATCCCTGATTAAGGGCAGTGTCCGACAAAAACGCATTATCCGGCACCTCGATAAGCTCACATCCAGTGTCGTTGCGGCGATGCCCCCGCATGCATTTCCAGCGATCGCCATAGTAGGGGTCAAGATAGGCATTTGCAGGCACCTTAACGGCAAGGCACCGGTTGCCCTCCTCAGCGAATCCGTAGTGGCATTCCCAGCCCTTGCCATAGGACTTATTCGTTAGAAACGCGTGGTCGGGAGCCATCACTGCGACGCAGGAATTGCCTTGCTTTCTGAAACCGCGATTGCACTCCCAGCCTGATCCGTAGCGGCTTGCCTCGGCATTGGCGGGCACCGGCGGTGTCGCTTGGCCAAATGCGCTTGGGCTGAATAATAGTGCCGCACATAGCGACATGGTCATTATCAGCAAATGTGACGGGCAAATTTGCCCGCCTTCGGCGCCGGCACTTCCAAATTTTATCTGGGATAGGGTGGCGTACAAGGAGCGGAAAGACATCGCGCCCTCCTCTTTGGTCGGGGCTAGGGCTCGCGTACGTCCCTCAGGCGGCAGCGCCCTTACAAGTAGCGGCCGACGAGGCACCATGAACTTCATCTCCCTACATGGCAAGGAAACTCTCGGCTTTTGGGCCAAGGTCGACCGCGGAGGGCTTCCGGGCCCGGACAGGTGCCTGTGCCCCGTCGGAGCTGCGGGTGACCCGTTCTCGGGCTGGCCCGAGCCCCCAATTACAGGCGGGGACGCGATTGTAGCTCGAGTGGAAGACCTTGAATTGCGTAGCGCGACAGCGATGACCTGCATGGTTGTCTGTGCTTACCGGCTTTTCCCAGTTGACACGCCAGCTTCGCCGCTAGCTCCGATCGGGTGCCCACACCGGACAGGAACAGCTTGGCTACAAGCAATGCCGCCGTATTGAACAACCGCTGGTCCTCGACAAGGAGGTTAGCGTCATAGCCCGCATCGTCCAAGACTGATCGGATCATTTCCAGATCGGATGGTGAGATGTTGTCGATGAAAGACATGCGACCGCCCTTTGCTGGGGCCAGGGCTGCCGGCCCTCAGCAGTAGCGCCCGTGACATTGCTACTGAAGGTTGGACCCTGCGCCTTTGTCATGAAAATAGCAACAGTCCCTGGGTTGCTACGCCGTTGGATTAGCATGTGAGGGCCCGAAGACGCGCATGCATCCATTAGGCAACCGGAGCAAGGTGTGTTCACCTGGAATATCCCCCGACCCGATTGCTGAATGACTGAATCAGCGCGCGCGGGCGACTTTCTTGGGAGACGGTAACAGGCCTTCACGTTGAAGCTTCTTGCGCGCCAGCTTGCGCGTGCGGCGAACAGCTTCGGCCTTTTCGCGCACACGCCTTTCCGATGGCTTTTCGTAGGCGCTGCGCATCTTCATTTCGCGGAACACACCTTCACGCTGCATCTTTTTCTTAAGAACCCGAAGGGCCTGATCGACGTTGTTGTCTCTAACGAGTACCTGCAAAAGCATATCCTTTCCGTGCTAATCAGATCTAACTTTTCTTGATGCTCAAAGGTTTGAGCCAAGACTTGCCGCCGGCCGCTGCCGCCGGGCTGAGTTCCCCGGCCGGCAAGTTCGTGTCCGAAGAATCGATATCGTGCTCGACGATGCGACCTTCGAGGTCTCGGTTGCGAACCGCACTCGATACTAGGCTTCCCGATGTTCGGCCGCGGGCAGGATACCTATGATGCGGCAGGCCCTGTCGGCGGCCAATATCCGAAAAAGGTCGGCCTTCAGGAGAACCGTATCCCCGACATCAGGGGTTCCGACTCATCGCCATCTCGTTCATCCGTTCGCTGCAATTGGCACAATCAAAAAGGTCGAGCGTTACCCCGACCTCCTCGTGAGCGCCGCGCGTCCTTTCAGACGCGCAGAGGCGCTCTGTCATTCAAACGCTCCCTGCCAGTACATCCGTGGTCAGCGGAGGCGAATGACTGATCATGCGGCTCGCAGATTGTCGGCCGAGTTCTTGCCGGACCTGTTGTCGCGGACGATGTCGTAGGTAACCTTCTGGCCTTCGACGAGTGAGCGCAATCCGGCTCGTTCAACGGCGGAGACATGGACGAACACGTCCGTCGAGCCGTCGTCGGGCTGAATGAAACCGAAGCCTTTGGTGCTGTTGAAAAACTTCACGGTGCCTGAACTCATGATGATTTCCTTTCAATCATGGAGATTACGGGCGAGTATTCGCCCAATTTGATCGATATTTGAAAGGAGATCTGGCGAAGCGCGTCGGCGCGTAGACAAAGGTCACAAACAATGTTCGACGGACTATATATAGACGCTGCTTCGATATATGCAATGGACAGGCTGAATTTATTTCCGCAGCGGACCCCTGAAATTGAAAACTCAAAGGAATAAACTTCGAAAAATCATTCGGCTCTCGCGCAATATCCTCTCTCCACGTTAGCCCTTTGCTGGCTGTTACTACCCGTCCCGCAGGAGCTCCGAGGCGTCACAGGGCTCGAACGTCGCACCCTCAGCGAACCGCCTCAAGGCGGCCCTTGTCCTGCTTCCGGATGAGGCGATTACTATGTTTTTGTCCCTTGGCCAGCGCCAAACGTTCTTTCGATGAGACGTGCGGCGCCACGGGACTGCGACATGCCGAGCGGCTCGAGCTGGTCTTCGGTTGTGACCCGTTCATGTAGTTCGTTGTCATTGCGGATCCGATACTGCGGTGAACCTGCCCTCGGCGGCAGAGTGCCGGTGACGTGGTAAACGTCGGAGGGCCCCGAAAACCTCGCCAACTCCCGGCGTTTCAGCCGTACGAACTGCCCGATAGCAAACATATGCCTGGCTGTCTCGCGCCCGGCCGAACGTGCCTTGCGCGGTGAAAGACCTCTTGCGGTCATGATGGTTGTAATCCTTCTTTTGCGACCTCGAACGCGATCGCTTGCCTCCCGGCGATCGCCGGCTGCTAATGAAACCAGCGGACGCATTGGGCTGTTTAAATCTGAACTCTTATTGGGTGAATAGCGACCCATATCTCTGACACCGCGACGGCCATTTCAACCGTTTCAACAAATTATGTAGGAGCAATCCAATAAAAAACAAGATGTTCTTTGAGTTTTTATTTCACTTGGGCCGCGAAATTTATCGACTGAATCGATATCGATCTTTCCAACAACTTAAGTGAATAGTCCGTCAGCTTCGATCTTCTGTATTTTGACGCGTTGAAATTATTGGTGTCCATTGCTGAGGTCAAGGAGGGCTTTCCGGGACGGCACAGTCCAATCCGCAGACGACCGGTCTCTCTTCAGGACAGAGGATGATTGATAATGGGCTCGGGCGCCGCCTATGAGACCGGCAAGGCTCGGAAGCGCCGGCGGTGCTCACGAATGCGCAGCAGGATTGAAATCAGATGATTAGCTGTACGATATGCGCGAACGGCGTCATTGCCCATCTGCCGCTGGCATCTTTCGCCGTTCTATAGATGATGAAATCACTTCCGACCGTGAACGCTCCATGCATGGTGATCTCGTTACCGGTTGAGAGTACGGCACGGAGCTCGCTTGCATGGCGCTGCTCGATCTGATCACTGATCAACTCAGCCAGGGTTACTTGAAGCATTTCGGGCTTAGATTCACTCATTGTTCTGCCCGCCCTACGCGCGTGTCGGGGCGCTCGCCGAATGGCGGAGCGTTTCCACGCATAAAAAATGAAAACGCCCAGCGATCGTCGCACGCTGCCCTCTTTTGCATATGTCCGCAAGAGTCCGGCACGTGATTCAACAAGCGCAGCGCAACAAAGACCTTGCTGGTATGCTGCTCACGCACCAAGCCGCCGTCTGACATCTGCGCATTGGACTTCCGCTCCCCACCCAGCCAGGACAGAAGGGAAGCCGAAAGATCGTTGCGATCGTTGGCGCCTGTAAAAATGAACGGCTCGAGCCAGCTAGCAGACATCTACACGCCCAGCGCTAAGGGGCTCGGCGGAACTCGGCGTTTGCGGCTCCAGGCGCGGCAATAGCCAAACGCCGTTACGACGTAACCGGGCATCCGCGTGCACGAATGCCCGACCACGCCCGAAAAGGCCTGCTCCCCGGTCGCCGTCCACCGACAGCTGATCCTGCCGACGCCCCGACGGCATCCCTGTCCACAGAAACAGTGAAACGCTCCAGTCGTCGCGCATTTCGAACGGCAGGCTATTGCTCGCTTCTCCGGCACCAAGGGGCCCTACAGCGATGGCCGAAGGCGCGGGGAAAGGATGCCACTGGTCGCGTCCGGAGCTCTTGCCTCCGTAAGTTGCGAGAGGAATTGCTCCATCAGCGGCGAATTGCCGAAGCGACGATTGGCGCGCTCTTCGGCAAGTGAAAATTCAGGATCCACGTCCACCAGCAGCGCCATCGTGCGCTGGGCTCCTTGCACGTCACCGCGCTCAACCAGGACGGCGGTGCGTATCAACAGGCAATCGACCTCACGGGGCGCACGGAGGAGGCATTCCCGCAGGACCTGATCGGCGTCATTGATCCTGCCGGCGGCATAGAGTGCCTGACCGTATACATAGGTGTAGTACTCCGGAGCCATTGGATGCAGCCGACGCGCCCGCTCGGCGTTGCGCACCGCCTCGTCATAGCTCCCGAATCGGACCTGCGCCTTTGCCAGCGCCAGCAAGCTATCCGGATCGTTCGGATTGAGCTCCACCGCCCGGTGCGCGGCCTGCATGGCGCCGGCATAGTCGCCGGTGAGCGAAAGACCAAAGCTCAAGACCTGATAGCCGACAGCGAGATTGGGCTCGAGGCGAACGGCCTGCCGAGCTTCGCTCAGACCCGTTTCGGCATCGGTCCGGGTCGCCCTGCCGCTAACATTCTGGGCAAAGTCGACAATATAGGTCATTCCGAGATTGGCGCGCGCCGCAGCGTAGCCGGGATCAAGCTCAAGGGCACGGTGAAGCAGCGCACGCGCGGCCAGCAGCGCCTCCGCATCCTTCGAGCCGTGCTTGTAGCGATTGCGCGCCTGGAGGACGAGATCGTAGGCCTGCAGGTTTTCGGTCGGGCGTTCGGCCGCGTTCGCTACCTCCGTCTGGCGCACATAGGACACAAGATGCGAGACGATCTCCGCCGTCAGCTCGGTCTGGAGGGCAAAGACGTCCTCGACGCGCCGGTCGTAGGTGCGCGACCAGAGATGAGCGCCACTGCGCGCATCGATCAACTGCGCCACAATCCGTAGCTGGTCGCCGGCGCGTCTGGCACTGCCTTCCACCACATAGCCGGCCCCTAACCTTGCGCCAATCGTCCGGATGTCCTCCGCCTGACCGCGGAGCGCGAAAGTGGAGTTGCGTGCGATCACCTGAAGCTCGGGATTTTGTGCAAGGTTGGCGATGACGTCCTCGGTCAGCCCGTCGGCGAAATAGCCCTGATCAGGGTCATCACTCATATTGTCGAAGGGCAGCACCGCGACTGTCGGCCGGGCATCTGCAGGATCGCTCACCGCCAGACGCACGAGACCATCCACCAGGCCGGTACCAACCGCTCTCAATTGGGTCATCTGAGTGAAGGCGGCGGCAAGGACAAGCGCTGCAACCCCTGCGGCGTAAGGCAAAACGGTAGTCCGGCGGTGGCCAAGCCGCCGAATCCAGCTCCTGCCGCTCACCTCTCCAGCCGCGAGCCGCACGGCATAGACGGCAAGCGGCTCACTTATGTTCTTCGCCTGCCTTCGGCCGATGCTGTAGAAAAGCTCACTGCGGCTCCGGTCAGCGCTGCGGACCACCGCCTCGCTGACAAAAATGCTGGCGGGCTCCGCCATTGCTTCCAGCCTGGAAGCGACGTTGACGCCATCACCGAACATGTCGCCATTGTCCTCGATGACATCGCCGAGATTGATGCCGAGCCTCATCTTGAACGGTCGTTCGACAAATCCGTTCTGGATTTCGATCGCCGCATCGAGCGCTTCGTTGACACTCGGAAAGGTCGCCAGGAAGCCGTCGCCGGTGGTCTTGAAAGTACGACCGCCGTGCTTCGCGACGGTCGGTGTGATCAGTTCGCTGAAGGTCGCGCGAAGGGCGGCGTAGGTCGAGGATTCGTCCTCCGACATCAGCCGGGTGTAGCCGACGATATCGCCTGCCACGATCGCTGCAAGTTTGCGTTCCATCATAAGCCCTCGGCAGGTTGCGGCAACATCTTCCGGGCACCGCCCCCACCCGTCCACTCACAACTGTGTGTCCGGGCACGCCGCTTTTGCAGGCTTGACCATGGTCCTGAGACCCAACCCACGCCGTGGAGAATGGGGCGAGAGAGGACGACGGCCGGTAATCACACTGTGAGTTGGGCCGAGCGGTGTGGGGTGGCCTTTGAGGGGAGGCGATGCCAACTGGAACCCGGGCCCCATCATCGGTCGAAGCGATCGATATCTCGTTTGGAGTGAAAGCGGAAATGCCAGATGGGTCTGTGATCGGCCATGGCCTCCTCCAGCGCAGCTGATTACGGGCCCGGAGGGCGCCGCTCCACGGGGACGCCTTGAACGGCCACCTGCTCTTTGCGGCAGCTGAGGAAGGAGCAATGCTTCCGTACGGAATGACAAAAAGTACGCTTTGCAGACGTCCAGGCCGTCATGCTGCTCCGTCGTTAGTTCGTAAAAGAAACGTCCCACAGCATAGCCGAGGCGGTACCGTTCCGGCCCGCCGCTGCAGCATGTCTGGTCGTGGCGCCGCCGCGCTCAGCCGGTGGCGGGGCTCACCAATGGTTTCAAGCCGCGTGCGGCGTTCGATATCGAGCGTGCGGTGTTGACGAGCTGCGGCGCAAGGTCGGCAAGCGCATCCTTCAGCGTCCAGCGGCTGAAGGGCACGGCAACTCGGGCCGCATCATCGGCAAGAAAGCCCCCAATTGAAGCCGAAGACGGTCTGTATTGAGGCGCAATGCAGACAATCTCAGGGTATGGGACACGGTCTCGCGCCCCAGATTTCGGCTGCGTATTCGGCGATCGTGCGGTCGCTTGAGAACCTTCCCGAATTCGCGACATTGAGCAGCGCTTTCCTGGTCCATGCTCGACGATCGCCATAGAGCGACTGCAATCGCTGGTCCGCTTCCAGATACGAGGTGAGGTCCGCCAAATGCATGAAGACGTCGCCGCTTGTCAGAAGGACATTGCGGAGCGCATCAACCACATCGGTCTCATAACGGCAAAAATGCCCGGATAGGATCAGGTCCAGCACCGCGCGAGTTTCGGGTTCGTTGTCGTAGTGCCAACGCGGGCTGTACCAGCCGCGGCTCCCCGCGACCTCGTCAGCCGTCAGTCCGAACAGGAAGAAATTCTCCTGGCCGGCCGCCTCGGCCATTTCGATCGTCGCTCCGTCGCGGGTGCCGATCGTCAGTGCGCCATTCATCATGAACTTCATGTTGCTGGTGCCACTCGCTTCATATCCAGCCGTCGAAATCTGGTTGGAGACGTCGCTTGCGGGGATGAGGCGCTCCGCTAACGACACGCAGTAGTCCGGGAGGAAGACGACCTTGAGACGCCCCCGAACCACAGGTTCGGCGTCTATGGTGGCGGCGAGATTGTTGAGGAATTTGATTATGAGCTTCGCCACATGATAGGCGGGCGCCGCCTTTCCGGAGAAGAAGAAGGTGCGCGGCGCTATATCGACGCCGGGATCGTCACGGATGCGGTTGTAGAACGCCACGATCCTCAGCGCGTTCAACAATTGCCGCTTGTATTCATGTATGCGTTTGACCTGGCTGTCGAAGATGGCCTCAGGATCGACAATGATCCCGGCGCTTGCTCGCAGCCATTCGGCAAAGCTGCGCTTCGCCATCCGCTTGGCCTCTCGCGCGGCATCGAGAAAGCCGCTGTCGTCGACGAACGGCTTCATCTTTTCGAGTTCTGCGAGATTTGTGATCCAGCCATCGCCGATGCATTCACTGATGCAACGCGCCAGGTTAGGATTCGAGATCAGCAGCCAACGTCTGGGCGTCACGCCATTCGTCTTGTTGTTGAACCGGCCCGGGAATATCTCCGCGAGGTCTTTGACGGTTGTTTCGCGCAGCAGCCTTGAATGGATCTCGGCGACCCCGTTGGTGCTGTGCGAGCCGACAATGGCAAGATGGGCCATGCGCACCAGGCGCTCGCCGCCCCACTCGATCAGGCCCGCCCGCTCAACGCGGCCCTGGTCTCCGGGAAAACGGGCGAGGATCTCATGCCGCAGCCGCCGGTCGATCTCGAGAATGATCTCGAGGTGGCGCGGCAGCATCAATTCGAACCAGCGCAGCGGCCACTTCTCCAGCGCCTCGGGCAGAAGCGTGTGGTTGGTGTAGGCGAGACAGCGCCGCGTGAGATCCCAGGCGTCATCCCAGCCCAACTCCGCCTCATCCAGCAAGATGCGCATCAGCTCCGCAACCGCGAGGCTCGGATGCGTGTCATTGAGCTGGATGGCTACCTTGTCGGGCAGCAGATGCCAATCGGAGTTATTCAAGCGGAAGCGCCGGATAAGGTCGGCCAGCGAACATGCGACCAGGAAATATTCCTGAACGAACCGCAGGCCCTGTCCCATGCTCGTCGAATCGTCGGGGTAGAGCACCCGCGTGACGGTCTCGGCCGTCAGCCTTTGCGCCAGCGCGCTGACGAACTCACCGGCACTGAAGGCCTGGAAGTCGAAGCTTTCCGGCGTTGCGGCGGCCCAAAGCCGCAGCGTATTGATGGTGCGGCCGCCATAACCCACGATCGGCCGATCGTGCGGTATGCCGAGCAGGTAGGACGGCATACCGACATACGCCCGCAAATTCCCCCCGCTAACCTCAAAGGAGCAGCCAAGTCTGATCTCCACCGCATCCTGCGGTCTGGCGACCTCCCAGGGATCGGGCCGACGCAACCAGTTGTCCGGCTGCTCGCGCTGCCAGCCATCGACAATTGTCTGCTTGAAAATTCCATATTCGTAGCGCAGCCCGTAGCCCATCGCCGGCAGTTGCATGGTCGCCATCGAGTCCAGGAAACAGGCCGCGAGCCGGCCAAGCCCGCCATTGCCCAGACCCGCGTCGGGCTCCTCGGCGAGGATGGCCAATTCGTCTATATGCTCCTGATCAAACAGCCGCCTGGCGAGGGGGGCGAGACCGAGATTGAGAATGTTGTTGCTCAGAGATCGCCCGATCAGGAACTCCATGGACAGATAATAGACCCGTTTGGGGTTCTCCTTGCCATAGGTGTGCTCGGTGCGTTGCCAGCGCTGCGAGAGCACATCTCTGACCGATCGGGCAATCGCCTCGTAACGCTCGCGGCAGCCCGCGCCCTCAGGGGCGATAACGTTGTCGAAGAGCAAATGACGTTCATAGAGCCCGTCGTGGCTTCCCCCGAATTTGATCGGCCCGCAGCCATAGTGTGTAGGCAACTCGTACGAGATGGGAGACTTGGAGCTTTGAGGCCGCGCCGCTTCCTTCTCGCTGCTCATGGCGATTCCCCCTTAACCGTCTGTAGCGGGACCTTCTGCCCCGGCAGCCTCGATTGACTGGATTGGAATTGCAATTCCACATTACGAAGATGGTGGCGCGCTCGTCAGGAAAGCAGCGTCCTGCAACAGCCTTCTGAGAAAAAGGGTGAGTGCGCGGATCGGGTGAGGTCCGTGGCCCGCCCTTCGCTTCTCTACGACCCGTGCTTTGGAAAATGATCCACGACGCCAACTACACCGCGGATGCTTTCGGCTGCAACGCGCGCCGCCTTCCTGCACTCCTCCGTCGAGACATTTCCCCACAAATGTACCACGCCGCTTGCTACCGTCACCGTTATATCTTGCCCTTCGAGACCGGTGTTCTCGCTCAGGCGGATCATGATGCTGCGGCGGATGGCCTCGTCACCGGGCGCCGTTCCGTCTGGCTCGGCGGAGATTATCGCCTCAAGAAGATCCGCGCGACTCACAATGCCGACCACGACACCAGCTCTCATCACGGGAAGGCGCTTGATGCCGTGCTCCTCCATCAGGTAAGCGACACGCGCCAGGGACGAGTCCTCGTCGACAGACACTGGATTGCGGCTCATCACATCGGCGACTTTCCACGCGTTGGCCTTGATGTATAGGTTGGCTCTCTCCTCCGGAGATAAGGACTCGTCCACGAGTGTCGAGATGGCTCGATGCCCTAACTCGGTTCTTCGCAACAGGTCACCCTCGGTGATGAGGCCAACGAGTTGTCCTTCGTCGTCGATGACCGGGATACCACTGATATGGTTGGCGAGCATCACTTCTGCGGCCTGTTTGACGCTGTTGTCCGGCGAGACCTTGATAACTCTTATCTTCATCACGTCTCTGACCAGCATTGCGCGCCAACTCCCAAGCAGAATAGAGTTTCAGCCTTGCCTTCCACAAAATAGCTCCCCGGCAACACTTAGACAACTCAGGCACCCTGCGGGTTGCGTAAGCTTCTTTTGGACCAACCAGCCCTCACAGGTGGCCCTCATGGCAGCCAGGTCGAAATTCCGCTGACCACGGGCCCTCGCTGCGTCGTGGCGAAACGCAAGCCTGGAACATGCCCCCTGACATCGCTGACTGGGGTCTGGGGCCAGCAGCTCGTGCAGGGACACGAATGCAGGCGACAGAATGCCTTCCGCCCTTACACGAGCTGCGCGTTACAGCCAGCCCCCGGTGAACCCGGCTCTGCGCAGCCCCCTCACGACGGGTCCGCATCGGCGCATAATGTCCCAGAGCAAGCCCGTCCGATAGTTTTCAACCATCAGTACAACGGGTCCCTGGTCGATGCCAAAGTGGTATGGGGTCACCCACCATCCGGTGGGACCGCCTTCAACCACAAATGACTGATTGAACGACGGTTTGAACCCATACAGTCGCGTCATGCCGAGATTCATTCGGGCAAAGTTGCGGGCTGTCGGAATGACGATTTCAGGAGCGAATGGCAGCGAAGCGATCACAACCCATGGCGAAATCGTCCCGTCGTCGGGCCCGAATGGAGCGCCTCGGGCGATGTAATCAAAGAACTCCCGCTTGAAGCCATTGGCCACTCGCGTGACCCAACCAGGCCCGTCACTTGCGGTGAACCCCCAGCAGTGTTCGTCGTAGCCTACGAACTCCATCGGATTGCGAATCGCATATTGCTGCTGCACGAACGTCGCCTGTCGGCTGTTTTGGAAGTAGTCGCTGTCATGCTCCCGCATGAATGCGTCGCGGATACCGCGGAAGTCGATCCACATGTGGGAGAGCTGGTGCGTAAAAAGGGGGCCCGAATAAAGCAGTTCTCGGCCGTAGATGTTCCTCCACTCGTAGCTTTCCGTATAGGCGGTGTAGGATTCTGCGGGCAAGGGATAGGTCGGCGAACCCAAGCCGAGAATATAGAGAAGCATTCCCTCGTCATATCCGCGCCAGCGATAGGGGATGAATCCGCTTTCCGGCCGCCAGCCGTGGGTGAGAGTGGGACCGTGATCGCGCGCCCAGTTCCAGTCGGCGCGCTCGTAAAGCCCCGTGGCAAGTTGCCGGATCTCCGCTTCGTCGGCGCTGTCCCCGTCGAAATAAGTGGCCACAGTCAAGGCGCCGGCGAAGAGGAACGCCGAGTCGATCGTCGACAGCTCGCATTGCCAAACCCGGCGGCCGGTCTCGATGTCGAGGAAATGGTAGAAGAAGCCCTTGTAGCCAGAAGCGTCGGGCTCAGGTCCCTGCGGAAGCTCCATCAAGAATCGCAATCGCTTGCGGGTGATCTTGGCCGCAAATTCGCGGATGATGACGCCGCGTTCGACAACAACGGGAATCGTCGCCAGCGCCATGCCGATCGCTGCGATGCTTGCCGGGGCGTTCGGTTCCGTTTTGTCGCGAACCAGACCATTGTCCGGATTTGTGACGTGCAGATAGTAGAGCAATGTCGTGAACTGTAGCCGGCCGAAGTTTTCATCGGTCGGCTGCCCGTCGAGATCAGCGTCGGTCGAGGGCATCTCGGGCATGGCTTCTGCTCCGCCGGGCGATCTCCTGAGGACGATGCGGTCGTATTCGATATCCATGGGCTTGAGCTATCTCAGACTCTGGAATTTCCAACACGAGTCGTCCTAGACATTGTCCCCTTCAGTAGACGTGCCCTGAAGTTTGCCGGCTTCACCCTTCGGGCCCCACTTCCATCCGCTGATCTGATGCATGTCGTCGCCGTATTTTTCGATATGCTCGCGATGCTCGATAAGCTTGGCGTGAATAGCCTGCTTGAAGTAGGCCGCCCGTGCGCCGAGTTGCGGCAGCCGATCGATGACGTCCTCGACGAGGTGGAAGCGATCGAGCTCGTTCAGCACCACCATGTCGAACGGGGTCGTCGTCGTGCCTTCTTCCTTGTAGCCGCGCACGTGAAGGTTCTGGTGGTTCGTCCTGCGATAGGTAAGCCGGTGGATCAGCCACGGGTAGCCGTGGAAGGCAAAGATGATCGGCTTGTCCCTCGTGAACAGGCCGTCGAAATCACGGTCCGACAGCCCGTGCGGATGCTCTTTCTCTGGCTGCAGCTTCATCAGGTTCACGACATTGATGACCCGGACCTTCAACTCCGGCAGATGCTCCCGAAGCAACTGCACCGCCGCCAGCGTTTCGAGTGTCGGAACGTCGCCGCAGCAGGCCATGACGACATCCGGCTCGCTGCCTTGGTCGTTGCTTGCCCAGTCCCAGATGCTGACGCCCATGGCGCAGTGCCGCACGGCCTCCGACATCGTCAGCCACTGCGGCGCAGGCTGCTTGCCGGCGACGACCACGTTGACGTAGTCGCGGCTGCGCAGGCAGTGGTCCGTCACGCAGAGCAGCGTGTTGGCATCCGGCGGCAGGTAAACGCGGATCACGTCCGCCTTCTTGTTGACGACGTGGTCGATAAAGCCGGGGTCCTGGTGGCTGAAGCCGTTGTGGTCCTGCCGCCAGACATGGGAGCTGAGGAAGTAGTTCAGCGAGCCGATGGGTCTGCGCCACGGGATCTCGTTGCACACTTTCAGCCACTTGGCATGCTGGTTGAACATCGAATCGATGATGTGGATGAAGGCCTCGTAGCAAGAGAAGAAGCCGTGGCGGCCGGTCAGCAAATAGCCCTCCAGCCATCCTTGGCACTGGTGCTCGCTGAGCACTTCCATGATACGGCCGTCCGGCGAGAGATGGTCGTCCTCCGGATAGATCTCCGCCATGTAGCAGCGGTTTGTCACCTGCAGCACATCCTGCCAGCGGTTGGAGTTGTTCTCGTCCGGGCTGAACAGCCGGAAGTTCTTGCTCTCCATATTCGCCTTCATCACGTCGCGCAGGAACATGCCCATCACGCGGGCCGACTCGGCGACCGTCGCACCGTGGCTGGAAAACTCGACGGCATAGTCGCGGAAATCCGGCATTTTCAGATCGCGCAGGAGTAGCCCGCCATTGGCGTGCGGATTGTCGCTCATGCGGCGATTGCCAGCCGGAGCGAGCGCGGCGATCTCGGCCTTGAACCGGCCGTCGTCGTCGAAGAGCTCCTCGGGCCTATAGCTCTTCATCCACTGTTCGAGGATCTGGATATGCTCCAGTTTGTCCATCTCGCCCATCGGTACCTGGTGCGAGCGCCAATAGTCCTCGCACTTCTTGCCGTCGATCTCTGCAGGGCATGTCCAGCCCTTTGGCGTTCGAAAGACGATCATCGGCCATGCCGGACGGTTGAGATTGCCGTTGGTTCTCGCGTCGGTCCAGATTTCCCGAATCTCGCCGATCGCCGTATCAAGTACGCCGGCGAGTTGCCGGTGCACCTCCTCGGGCTCCCGGCCTTCGACGAAATAGGGCTTGTAGCCCATGCCCTCGAAGAACTTCCGTAACTCCTCCTCGGGGATGCGGGCGAGGAAGCAAGGGTTGGCAATCTTGTAGCCGTTTAGGTGGAGGATCGGCAGCACGCAGCCATCGCGGGCCGGATTGAGAAACTTGTTGCCCTGCCATCCGGTCGCAAGCGGCCCGGTCTCGGCTTCCCCGTCGCCAACGATGCAAGCGACGATCAGGTCGGGATTGTCGAATGCCGCGCCATAGGCATGGCTGAGTGCGTATCCGAGCTCTCCGCCCTCGTGAATGCTGCCGGGCGTTTCGGGGGCAACGTGGCTCGGTATGCCCCCGGGAAAGCTGAACTGCTTGAACAGCCGCTTCATGCCCTGCGCATCCTGGCTGATATTGGGATAGACCTCGCTGTAGGTGCCTTCGAGGTAAGCGTGAGCGACGAGTGACGGTCCGCCATGGCCAGGGCCGATGATGTAGATCATGTTGAGGTCGTCACGCTTGATGACCCGGTTCAGGTGCACATAGAGCATGTTGAGGCCCGGGGAGGTTCCCCAGTGGCCGAGCAATCGCGGCTTGATGTGCTCGCGCTTCAGCGGCTCTCTGAGCAGAGGATTGTCGAGCAGGTAAATCTGACCCACCGAAAGATAGTTGGAAGCCCGCCAGTAAGCATCGAGCAGATGCAATTCGTCAGGCGAAAGAGAACGAGATGCCGCTGAACTCTCGACAGTACCTTGGTTAGTGTCGGTTGCAGTTTTGGTCGAAGCCATGGGTCGCTCCTCTCGACACAGGCACGTGCCACCACTGGCTGCGGCTGAGCAGCGAAGGAGGCCCGTCAGCCAAAACCAAAACTTTACCTCAATTTCACCGACCCGGCATTGAGCTGAATCAATGAGGCCGCCTTGTTCGGACATGCCGCACCGTCTTGCTCCCTTGTCCCAACCGACGAAGAACTGATGGTCCCCGAGCATGCACTGATTTGGTCGAGCGAAATTGAATTTCGCGTCCTGTTGATCGAAGTCAAAGCCAGTTCTGATCGCGACTGGTATTCTTTCGAAGACCAGAGGATGTTACCATGAACCACGATCTGGGGAGCATCGCGGCGGCGCTAGTCACAAAGGGGAAGGGCATTCTTGCGGCGGATGAAACCGTCCCCACTTTGACCAAGCGGTTCGACGCGCTCAAAATCCATTCCACCGAGGAGAGCCGACGCACCTACCGCGAAATGCTCTTTGCGTCCATGGACGCGGCCGAGTTCATCAGCGGCGTCATCATGCATGATGAGACTATCCGCCAGAAGAGCTCCAGCGGGGTCTCGTTCGCTCAACTCCTCTCCGACCAGGGGATTCTTCCTGGCATCAAGGTCGATACCGGCGCGAAGCCTCTCGCCGGCTCTTCCGAGGAGAAGATCACTGAAGGGCTCGACGGGCTTCGGGATCGGCTCTCCGAGTATCGCGGTATGGGCGCCCGCTTCGCGAAGTGGCGTGCAGTTATTGGCATTGCGGACAACCTGCCGAGTGCCGCGTGCGTCAGTGCCAACGCGCACGCGCTCGGTCGATACGCCGCTCTTTGTCAGGAGCAGCATCTCGTGCCGATCGTCGAACCGGAGGTGCTGATGGACGGATCGCACACGATCGCCCGCTGCGAGGAGGTTACTGGCTTGGTCCTTCAATACGTGTTCCGCGCCCTCTTTGAGCAGCATGTCGTACTGGAGTGCATGCTGCTCAAGCCCAACATGGTGATCGCGGGTGACGCGTGCTCTCAACCGGTCAAGGTGAATGAGGTTGCGGTTGCCACACTCCGCTGCTTGCGCCAGCACGTCCCCGCGGCGGTCCCCGGCATCGTGTTCCTGTCGGGCGGCCAGGACGGCCTTGTGGCCACCGCCCACCTCAACGCCATCAACCGACTGCCCGGACCAAAACCTTGGAAAATCAGCTTTTCCTATGGGCGCGCCCTCCAGGATCCGGCGCTGAAGGCGTGGCAGGGGCGCGATGATAACCTGCAGTTGGGTCAGCAGGCTCTTTACCACCGGGCTCGCTGCAACGGGGCGGCCAGTCTCGGGGCGTACACCGATGAGATGGAAGCGGTAGGCTAGGACAATCGTGACATCGCCATCAGCCGGGCGGCGAGCAATACCCGCCGTCCAGGTGCCCGGTCGGATGAGACGTTCCAACGTCCAAGCTGGGAGGGCTGGACGTGAATATATTCGTAATCAGGCATGGGGAGACCGAGTGGAGCCTGAGCGGTCAACATACCGGCACAACAGACGTCTCCCTGACCGACAATGGAAGACGCCAGGCTGAGCGAATGCGGCCGGTACTGGCCAAGCAGACGTTCACGCTCATTCTCGTGAGCCCGCTGCAGCGGGCACGGGAGACTTGCGACTTGGCTGGCCTCGGCGCCAACGCCATTGTCGATACGGGCTTGATGGAGTGGAACTACGGCGAATACGAGGGGCTGACGCCTCGACAAATCGAGGCAAAAAGTCCGGGCTGGTTGATTTTCCGGGATGGATGCCCGGGTGGCGAGACACCGTCGCAAGTTGGTGCTCGTGTGGATCAGGTGGTGACCCGGGCGCGCGCCGCTGACGGCGACGTTGCGTTGTTCGCACATGGGCACGTGCTGCGCGTGCTCGCGGCAAGGTGGATTGGACTGCCACCGCGTGCAGGTCAGCACTTCCTCTTGAATACCGGCACGTTGAGCGTTCTCGCCTACTACCACGAGATGCCCGCAATAAGGATCTGGAATGGGCACCTCGCGGGCTAACATTCCGCGGAGCACTTGGCGTTTCCGGCGAGCCGGAGACCGTTTTTGCATACCCGCTTGGGGATTCGCGCCGTGCGGCGGTCGACCAACGCCACATCTGGCGCGGACACCGTCGGCGATCCGGATTTTCATTTGGGTGGGAAAACGTTGATGCCAAAATCAGCCCTTGGCGCGTCAAAGGCGAGACAGAGTGGCAGTCCTGAACTGATAGGTCCGGGGCATGCCGTCGCTTTGCTCTCTAACAGTCGCTACAGCGTCATGATCACGGGCGCCGGTGCCGGTTGCGGCAGGTGGCGGGACCTCGACGTTACGCGGTGGAGGGAGGATCTGACACGAGATTGCTGGGGGCAGTTTTGCTACGTCCGTGATGTGGCACACAACACGCTGTGGTCCATAGGAAAGCAACCAGTCTTCCGGCCTGCGACCATCTACGAGCACGCTTTTCATGGAGATAGGGCCGAGTTCCGCTGTCGCGGCGAAGATATCGATATTTCCTGGAAGGTCTGCGTCCCACCGGATGCCGATGCGGAAGTTCGGGTGCTTGCGGTGGCGAACCGCGGCAAAAGGGAACGAAGCCTCGAATTCACCAGCTATTCCGAGGTCTGCCTGAACGATCGCGGCGCGGACCGGGCGCACCCCGCGTTTGCCAAGCTCTTCGTGGAGACAGACTACGATGATGTAACGGGCGCCCTATTTGCGCGTCGCAGGCCGCGCCATGCGGCAGAAAGACCAGTGTGGGCGGTTCACGTTTCGTCGGCCAGCGAACAGGCCGGCGATGTAGTGGAGTATGAGACCGATCGATTGAGATTCCTTGGACGCGGGCGCACGCCGACAAATCCCGCGGCATTTGACACAGGTACAACTGACACAGGCACAACGCTTTCCAGAACGACCGGCCCCGTCCTCGATCCGGTCTTCTGTCTTCGGCGGACGGTGCATCTGGGGCCTGGCGCTACGGCGCGCGTGGCCTTCGCGACCGGAGCCGCCGACAACGAATTGGCAGTCCGGGCAATTGCCCAGCAGTACGCGAGCATCGATGCGGTCGATGAGGCATTCGCCTCCGCGCTGGAGAATTATCAAAGCGAACATCGGGACTTGAAGCTGAATGCCGACGCGGTGGCCCTGTTCAACTGGCTCGCTGGCTGTATCGTGTTTGCCAATCCGACCATGCGGCAGGCGAGTCCATTCAAGAAAAATCGATTGGACCGAGCGGCTCTATGGGCTCACGGAATCTCCGGCGATCTTCCGATCGTGTTGGTTCGGATCGATAGCGACGGCGACAACCCACTTGTTCGTGAGGTCGCGATTGCGCACGACTTCAGTCGCCGCCGAGGTTTGCAATTCGACCTTGTCTTGTTCGATGAGCGGGGCGCCACCAGCGCGAAGCGATTGATCAAGAAACTGCAAGCTGGCTCGGAGGCCGCCTTGCTGGGCAGGCCAGGAGGAATCTTTGTCTTGTCAGCCGCTACCGCCTCGGACGATCAAGTGGAAACGATCGCCGCCGCCGCCCGCGTCGTTTTGTCGAGTAGATCGGGTTCACTCGCCAAGCAGTTTGATCGGCAGGACCCGGTTGCAGGGCTTTCCTCACGGGCGCGGACGTCACGAGCAAGGGACGAACTCAAGGAACCGGCATCTGCCCCGGCGAACGATCTGCTGTTTTGGAACGGCTTCGGAGGCTTCAGCCCTGACGGGCGCGAATACGTCATTGCGGTGGACGGCGTTAATTCGCAACCGCGAGCACTGCCCCCGGCTCCCTGGACCAACGTCATCGCAAACCCGAGCTTTGGCTGCCTAACGACGGAAGCCGGGCTTGGCTATTCCTGGGCCGGCAACAGCCAGATGAACCGGCTGACGCCTTGGTCGAACGACCCGATTTCCAACACGCCTGGCGAAGTCGTTTACTTGCGGGACGAGGAGACCGGAGAGTTCTGGTCTCCGACGCCCTCGCCACTCGGAGAACGAGCATTCGTGACCGTTCGGCATGGTCAGGGCTACAGCCGTTACGAAAGCGACAGTCGAAAGCTCCACCAGTCATTAACCGTGCATGTTCCGCCGACCGATGAGATCAAAATCATTCGTCTCGGATTGACCAACAATGACTCCAAGAGCCGCCATTTGTCGGCGACGTATTTCGTCGAATGGGTTCTGGGCACGCACCGTGAAGACGCTGCGATGCAAATCGTCTGCGAACGCGATGCCGCTTCGGGGGCCATCGTGGCGTGGAACCCATGGGCCAACGACTTTGCTGGAAAATTGGCATTTGTGGCCGCCAATCCCGCTGCGAGTTCAGCCACGTCCGATCGCACGGAGTTTCTGGGTAAATACGGTTCCGTTTTTCGGCCGGCGGCCCTGGAGCGAACCAGCCTGGCGGAGACTTTCGGTCCCCTGCAAGATCCCTGCGGTGCGCTGATGGTGGGTGTTTTGCTGGCACCCGGCGAGAGCAAGGAGGTTGTCTTCGTCCTTGGACAGGCCGCGGGGCTCGACGATGTCCGCCGGCTTGTTCGCGAACATGCCGATGCCGGCCGTGCTCTTGAAAGCTTCGCCGTCATTTCTCGTCAATGGGACGAAATTCTAAATGCGGTGCAGGTTTCAACGCCGGACGTCGGCTTCAACGTAATGATGAATCGTTGGCTGTTGTACCAGGTGCTTGCTTGTCGCGTCTGGGCGCGCTCTGCCTTCTATCAGTCCGGGGGCGCGTTCGGCTTCAGGGATCAGCTCCAGGATGTGATGGCATTGGTCCACAGTGCGCCGAATGAGACTCGTTCGCAGATTCTGCGGGCGGCCGGCCGCCAATTCACGGAGGGCGACGTCCAACACTGGTGGCATCCTCCGTCCGGCGTTGGGGTGCGCACGCGCATCACCGATGACCTGTATTTTCTGCCTTTCGTGGTTCACCATTATGTTTCGACTACTGGGGATGCCCGTCTGCTCGATGAGCGGGTGCCCTTCATCGCATCACCACTCCTGAAGGAGGATCAGGAAGAGGAATTCGGCGTTCCTGTACTCAGCGAAGAGACCGGTACCGTCTACCAGCACTGCGTCCGGGCATTGGAGCACGGATTCCGGCTCGGCCGTCACGGCTTGCCGCTCATGGGCACCGGCGACTGGAACGATGGCATGAATAAGGTTGGAGCCGGCGGCAGAGGCGAAAGCGTTTGGAACGGCTGGTTCTTTCTGACGGTACTGAACTCATTTGCGATGACCGCATCTGCGCGCGGCGATCATGGCCGTGCCAAGTGGTGCCTCGAACGCGCCGAGGAACTGCGTGCTGCCCTAGAAGCACATGCTTGGGACGGCGCCTGGTATCGCCGCGCCTATTTTGACGACGGCACGCCTCTCGGTTCATCCTCAAACGACGAGTGCCAGATCGATGCCATTCCGCAGGCTTGGGCCGTCATCTCTGGCTTGGCCGACGAGGAACGCGCGTCGAAGGCGATGAGCGCAGCCTATCAAAGGCTCGTGCGCCGACACGACAAGTTGATCCAGTTGTTCGACCCGCCGTTCGACAAGGGGTCCTTGCAGCCGGGCTACATCAAGGGCTATGTTCCCGGCATACGAGAAAATGGCGGACAGTACACCCATGCGGCCGCGTGGTTCGTGCTCGCGTCGGCACTGCAAGGAGACGGCGACCGGGCCCTGGAGCTTTGGAGCCTGATCAATCCGGTCAATCACGCTTCGACCAAGCGCGACGCCGAGCACTACATGGTCGAGCCCTATGTCGTCAGCGCCGACGTTTACGGCGCCGCACCCCACACCGGACGTGGTGGTTGGACATGGTACACCGGATCAGCCGCCTGGTTGTATCGAGTGGCGCTGGAAGCCATCATTGGACTGCGCCGACAAGACCAGACCCTCCGGTTTGAGCCCTGTGTTCCGGCAAGTTGGGCAAATTACGAGTTGAGCTACAAGCATGGATCGGCGACATACCGCATCCGTTTCGACAACTCAAAGAAAGCCGGCCGGGGAGTGCGTTCCGTTACATTGGACGGAACCGTTCTTGCCGAGGGAATCATTCCACTTAGTGACGACGGGCTGACGCACGACGTTCGGGTCGCGATTGGCTAGCGATCACGACACCGAGTGCTCTACTGACTTTTCCGCTTATGACGGCGTCCGTTCCCCGGGCAGTAGGTGGGTGGATTCTGGTGAAAGCAATGGCGATTGCCACCTGCAACTGCAACGGTGATCCAAAAGCTTTGGTGCCGCGACGGTTCCGAAACCGCCTGTCGTCACTCTGCCTGATGGCGGCGCTCTCGGTGCTCCTCACGATGCCTGCATTCGCACAAGTGCAATCCGGAACGGTGGCCGAGGGACCGGAATTTGGTGCACGTAAAATTTTTCTCATGCTGTTCCTGATGCTTGGTCCGATCAAGATTCTGGTTCCGTTCGTGGCCATGACGCAGGGTTCCGATCCAGCCTTTCGCCGTACTTTGGCGAGAAGAGCGATTATGTTTTCCGCAGCCGCGCTTGCCCTTGCAGGTGTGCTCGGACGCAGCATGCTCGAGAATCTCGAGATCTCGTTGCCCGTGCTCGCCCTGACCGGCGGCGTGATTCTGTTTCTTGTGGCTCTGCAAACAGTACTGCAGCAATCTGCAGGCACCGCAAATCCCCCGCACCCGGCCAGCCAACCGCCCGATCTCAAACTGGCCTTCACGCCGCTGGCGTTCCCGACGATAGTCACGCCCTATGGGATTGCAGCGGTGATCGTGTTCGCAACGCTGGCCGGGAATCGATACGACGCCGAGTTGACGGTCGCCGGCATCGTGCTGCTCATCCTCACATTAGACTGGACGGCGATGCTGTTCGCCGAAACCATCCTGAAATGGGTTGGAACGGCGCTCCAGGTATTTGCCGTTGTTCTTGGCGTCACCCAGGTCGCTCTCGGCCTGCAGGTGATTCTACATAGCCTGGCTATGATTGGTGTTTTCGGCGTACGCGCGATTTAACGCTCTATCCTTTACGCCGCCGGCGGACGATACCGAATCGACTTTGCCTTTCCCAGGGCTTCGATCGTATCCTCGACGCTGAGGAGGACAGTGGTCTCAATGGAACTGAGCGCGCCTCCTGCGCCGATCGCAAGCGCGACCGCCGCCATCGAAACGTTATCAGGCGCCTCCCACAGATTCCAACCATCATGCTCGCCAAAGGCGTACCAGAACCCATGGAGCTTTCCACCTACGGACTCGATATACGTACGCGCCGCCTCGCGGCGATCCTCGGGGTTTTCGATCATGCGCGCCCATGTCTCGGGCGTGTAGCTGAAGCGCGTGAGATACATGGCCATGGTTTTGCCTCCTCTGTCAGAACAATGCAGTCATGCCGGCTCTCGGCAAGCTTCCCGGTGAAACCGCCGGTTCCCCCGCAATGGCCTGTCACAACGATCGAGCACAGGCTGATGCCGAGGTGCGGAACATCTTTCGGGAATGAGTCCAATCTCGCCAGGGCGCCGGCATGGATCAGACCCGATCCAGGAACTCAAGGACTCGCGTGGTAAGTAAGGCGGTCGCATCCGCGTCGTACGATGGGAGCGAACTGTCGGCGAAATAATGCTGATCGCCGGGGTATAGGAAAAGCTCCGCATGCTCGACCCGCTGCACGATTTCGCGGGCGGCGTCGATGTCGCCCTCGCCGACGAAGATCCGGTCGTTGTCCATACCGTGGATCTGGACCGCGACACCGTCCGGCCAGGGTCCGAAGGCCCACTCGCCGCTGATCGGCAGGCAGGAGTGGAAGAGCAGTGCTCCGCGGGCGCCGGGCCGCGTCTGTGCAAGCTTCTGTGCCGGCAGCACACCGAACGAGAATCCAGCGTAGACGAGCTCGGGAGGCAGGTCGTCAGCGACGCGGACGCCGCGCTCCCGCATTTCATCGAATCCGATCTCACCGATATAGGCGAGACCCTCGTCGATACTCTGAAACGTTCGTCCGTCGAACAGGTCCGGCGTGTGCACGATGTGACCGCTGGCCCGCAAGTCGTCGGCGAACGCGCACACCCCTGGGGTCAGCCCCTGTGCGTGGTGGTACAGCAAAACCTCAGCCATAAGGGTCTCCGGGTAAGACGATCAGACGCACGTTTGGTCACTGTACAGTATGACCCGCCTCGCTCGGACGGAAATCTCAGGGGCCGGCCTGAGGCGCCTCCGCCGTCGGACCGAGAAAGACGACTTCCACCAACGTCGCCCCCGCATACAGCCCGGGCATTTCAGCTCAGCTCATCGCGATGTCGTGGTGCCTGATCCAAGCGTGAGGATCTTGTAATCGATGACGCCGCGCGCTGTTCTCTCCGACGCGTTCACAAAGAACCTGTAGGACAGGATTCCCGGTCGACCTTCGGCTTCAACCCGCATTGCTAGCGCGCCTACCGCAATCTCGCAGTCTTCCTGCGTCCTCTTCAGCTCGTATAGATTCAGGATGGAGAGTCATCCGTTCAGCCGCCGCACGATGTTCAGCGGCGCGCGACACCGATCAGTGCGGTAGATGGTATCGGCAGAACCGCTCGATCGCCAGCAACTCTGCGTATCTCGGCGACGACTGCCTCTTTCTCCTGATCGGAAAGGCTCGTCCAATCCGGAGACATGCCAAACAAGGTGTCGGGCTCATTGAGTGTCGCGACCTCAAGTTCATATTCGTATATGACTTGATTGATCTGCGGATCCCGATAGCCTGCATCGATCAGTTCCTGCGCGAAATCCTTCGGATCGTTTAGCGCCTGGACGGCTTCCGGCATCGCCATGATCTGTAGTTCAGGAAACAGCGTCTGGCGGATCTGGCCCAGCAGCAGAAACGTCGCCGCGCCACGGCTCTGCCAGGTTGCGACCACACCATATCCACCCGGACGAGTCACTCGCGCCATCTCAGCGAGGCCCTTGCGCCAGTCGGGGAACATGATCACGCCGAATATCGAGAAGACTGCATCGAAACTGGCGTCAAGAAGGTCGAGCTTCTGCCCATCCATGACGCGCGCCTCCACATTGGGCAGTCGGGCAGCCGCGATGCGGGTGACCATGCCGGGTGAGAAGTCGGTCGCGAGCACCTGAGCGCCCGTGCGCGCCGCAGCCAGTGCCAATGCGCCAGTGCCGGCCGCGACATCCAGGACTCGAGCCTCCGAGGTCAGCGGCACGCGCGCCAACGCCGCTTCGGCATAGCGCGCAGTGAAGGGGTGCGCGGTCTTTTCGTAGTGCCGAGCGGCAGTATCCCAATGATCGGGGCTCTCGAATTCACGCATGTCATGCCTCTACGAATCACGTAACATCTAATGTAACGTGAGTTGCCGATGCTGCCAATCCACTCCACCGTGCAAAGGATGAAACCGTGCGCAACGACAGCCGTCTTTCCCGCATGCTCCATGTGTTGCTCCACATGGCACGCCACGATGGCCCTATGACGTCCGAGGTGGTCGCGCGCATGCTTCGGACCAACCCGGTGGTCGTACGCCGTACGATGGCAGGCCTGCGTAAAGCGGGTTATGTGCGGTCGGAGAAAGGGCACGGCGGCGGTTGGACGATCGCCATGGACCTGACGAAAGTGTCGCTGCTCGATGTTCATCGGGCAGTGGGAGGTCCGCGCATCTTCGCCATCGGTAGCGAGCATCCCAACCCCGACTGCGCCGTCGAGAAGGTCGTCAACGAGGCGGTCGAAGGCGCCATGCGTGAGGCTGAGGCATTGTTGATCGGCCGTCTCGGGGAGGTCAGCCTGGCGGAACTCGCCAGACGATTCGACGTGCGTTGTACTGGGGCGATTGAGGCGCCGGCGCCGAAGCAAACCTGATACTAGCAGGCGGGATACATTTTAGGCGGGCCGCAATGCGCCCTCTGATCAGTCATAGAGGCAGTTATCACCGCTGCCCCAAAGGAGCCGTTTGAATCGCTCGATGCCTCGACGTTTGTGCGGCCACAGGGTCTTACTTGCATGCCGGACGCCTGGCATATAAATTGGCCCAATGATTGATCATTCATCCCAATCTCCGACACATATTCCTACGGACGCACTAAGCGAAGTTCTACAGGACTTTCGCCTGAGTGGGGTCAACTATGGCCGTTGTGAGCTACGCCATCCATGGAGCATCGCCTTTCCGCAGCAACAGCTGCTTCGCTTTCATTTCGTCAGTGAGGGGCCATGCTGGGTCCATACCGACGCCCAGGGATGGCAGGAGTTACAAGACGGCGATCTCGTGTTGTTGCCACAAGGTGTCGAACACCGGCTGGCCAGCAAGCCTGATGTGGTCGGGGACTCGCTCAAGAGCTGTCACGTTACCAAGTTAGGGGGCAATGTCTGCGAAGTGGTGCATGAAGGAACAGGAGCGACGAGCACCCTGTTCTGCGGTTCCATGGCTTTGGGTGCGAATGCCCTCAACCCTTTGATCGCTCTGATGCCACCGATCATCAAGGGCTGTGATGTTGCTGGCAATGATCCGATCGTCGGTCCCCTCCTCGCCGCCATGACGGCAGAGGCGTCGCAGCCCCAGATAGGCAGCGCCACGGTGTTGTCACGCATGGCGGACGTACTCGTCGCGCGGCTCATTCGCTGCTGGGTCAATTGCAGCGGAGCCTCGACCAGCGGCTGGCTCGCCGCGATCCGTGATCCTCATATCGGTCGTGCGCTGGCAGCCATGCACCGAGACCCCGGCCATGACTGGACGCTCGAGACCCTTGCTGGCGTGGCAGGTCAATCGCGCTCGATCTTCGCGGAACGCTTCAGCGCCATTTTGGGGGAAGGCGCGGCACGCTATCTCGCCCGTCTACGCATGCAGCTTGCACGAGAGTTACTCGGTCAAAACATGTCGGTTGCCGAGGTCGCTTCCCAACTGGGCTATGAATCTGAGGCTTCTTTCGCTCGCGCCTTCAAGCGCATCACCAGCGTTTCACCTGGCGTTGTGCGCCGCACCATTTCCGGACGAACGGACATAGAATTCGGACTTTAGGGTACATATCATCCTGAAAGACTCCGCTATGAAGACCTCCGTATCTTGGAGGTACTTCAATGACGGACACAACATCACAGCTTGACGGCCCCGCGATTGGCCTCTCTTCTGCCGTTCCGAGTGCATGGAGCCCCACTACCTGGCTTGCCGTCATTTCAATGGCAGCCACAAGCTTTGCGCTGGTGTCAGCTGAATTCCTGCCGGCAGGCCTGTTGACGCCAATGGCGCGTGACCTTGGCATCAGCGAGGGAACCGCCGGTCAGGTTGTCACCGCCACCGCCTCTGTCGGCGCGGTGACGGCCTTGTTGAGCAATGTTCTCATCGGCAAACTGAACCGGAAGACTGTCCTGGTGGGCCTAAGTGCCTTGGCTATCGGCTCCAATCTTCTGGCCGCGCTCGCGACCGATTTTTGGCTATTGTTGTTGGGCCGAGCCGGGCTGGGCGTGGCGCTAAGTGGTTTCTGGGCGCTTTCAGTTGCCGTCGTGGCGAGATTGGTTGGCACCAATGCGACAGGTCGGGGCATGGCTATAGTCACCCTCGGCGTCTCCCTTGCCACCATCGCTGCACCATCGATGGGTGCTTTGATCAGCGACTGGCTCGGCTGGCGTGCCGCCACGGGCCTGACGGCAGGGCTCGCAGCGGTTGCGATGTTGCTGCAGATAGTCAGCTTGCCGACACTGCCGGCAAGCACAAGCAACAGTCTTTCTGACGTCTTCCGGCTGACGAAACGGCGCACCGTTCAACTCGGAATGCTTGCCATCCTCTTGCTGATGACCGGACATTTCGCCGGCTCGGTCTACGTGCGACCCTTCCTCGAACAAGTGACGCTCCTTGACACCGGGCCCATTGCCTTGGCGCTCCTCGGGTTTGGCATCGCCGCTGTGATCGGCAATGTCGCCGGCGGCCGACTGGCAGACGCCAATATCCGCATGGCACTCGCTGTCACCGGCGTATTGATGGCCTTTGCTGCGCTTGCCCTGGTACTCTGGGGTGCACATGGCGGCATCGCGTTTGCCCTGGTTACACTTTGGGGTTTGGCTTTTGGGATGGCTCCGGTGGTACTGCCTACTAACTTGTCCCGGGGCGCAGGGGATGCCTTGGAGGCTGCCGGCAGCTTAATGGTCGTTTCGTTCCAGGTCGCCATCAGCCTGGGCGCGGTGTTCGGGGGCTACATCGTCGATCACCATGGCGCTTCCGGGCCGTTGATCATTACCGCCGTCTTGGCGGCATCGACCATCGTCCTGGCGTTGCTGCAGCCCGCGGCTGACTCCTAGGTGCCCCAGCGAAGGTGAGCAGAATCTCAGGTGGCCAGAAGGCCGGGTGAGGTTAAATCCGGGAGGTGGCGATGCTTTCTCGTTGCGGCGAGGAGCATCGACCGATCGCCCATGATCGCAATCACAACAATCTGGATTGAGCGGCGCTGCAGATCGGCGCTCACGAATGGCGCGGCAAGTTTGCGCCCCTATTCAGCCGTCTAGGCAAACTTTTCCGTCCCCCGGAACCGGACATCGCGGGGAAGAAAATGTAGGTCGTGGTTGCGGACTTTGAAGACGTTCGGATGGGCGGCTGCTAGAGACGAGTTCGACCCCAAAGACGACTTTCATAGATCGAACGGAAACCGCTTTGCGCCGATTCTCAGTCGTTCGGCAATCAAACCGACCTATCTGGGTATCTTGACCCTGAGCTACCCCGATGGCCAAGTTCGACGGAGAGCGACCGGCGGGGGTCTGCTCATCGAACCTGCGGCAACCGTGAGACCCGTGCTCAGTGCGAAACCGGTACAGAATGCAACTATGCGAAGCATGGATGTTTCCCTGGATCCATAATGTTGAAAGGGTGTCGCCCATTTAGGCTGCCTTATCGCGGCCAATCGACTGGATCTTGTCCCAGACGTGTCCGGGCTGGGGAATGTCGAGGTCGAAAACGGATTCAAACGTGTCCGCGAGATGGGCCGCGCTTGTGATGCGGTGTTCGCTAACGCTGACGGGCGTCACCGTGCGCAAGCGATCGTTCTGCAAGGCTATATAGCCGTCCGCGACATGACGCAGGACTGCCAGCGCATTCGTGAATGGCGACCTGGGATCCTGCATCAGCCAGCCCTGGGTGGCGGCCATGGCGGCCTCGTCGCTGTGGTCGGCCCGGAAATCGAAACTGCGCGCGATGCCATGCACATGATTGTTGAAGCGCAGCCAACCGTCCTCCGTCGGCCTGATCGAAAAATCGAAACCGCGCTGGTTGATCGGTCCGACAGCAAGCGGCACGGGTTCGATGATGGCATCGGCCACGCCAACCTCGGCGAGATAGGCGCGGTCGAGATCGACACGCAGGGTCAGGTGATTGCCGATGGCGATGTCGCCCAGTTTTTCGCGATCTACGCCACCGCAAAGGCGGGTCACCCGGAAACCGAGAGCATCGAGAGCTGCGCCGAAGAGGCCGTTCATCTCGTAGCACCAGCCGCCGCGCCTGCCTTCCACCATCTTGGCGAAGGCGGATGCCGGGGTGACTGAGGACGGCCATCCCATGAAGGCATCCAGCGCCTCCCAGGTGAACGTCATGAGGTGAGCGCGGTGAAGTCTCGACAGGCTGTGAAGGTCGAGAGAGGACGGCCGGTCGATCCCGATTCTTGCGAGATAGGCGTCCAGCTGGCTGGCTGTCAGGGTCATTGCGTTTTCGGTTGAAGGCATGTGTGTCATCCCTCGGTCTCCTTTCGATGGATCGTTGTTGCGATTCTCGGTGCTGTGGTTCAGGGCGGTCGGTCGCTGGATCAGGCGACCTTGCGATCTTCGTCGGGCAGAAGGGTCAGGCCGAAATCCATTGCAACGGAGGCGATCTGCTCGGGCGTTTCGGGCTTACAGAGCTCGATGATCGGAAAGAAGTTCTCGAACCCGCCCGGCGTTACGACGACCATCAGGTGGCCTTCCTTCTCCCCGATGTTCCGGAAGCGATGCGGCACGCCGCGCGGCAGCGCGATGCAGCCCCCCTCTGCCAATTCGACATAGTCGTCGGCACACCAGAAGCCGAAGCAGCCGGACAGGACGCGGAAGAACTCGTCCTCGCGCTCATGCACATGAAGCGGCGGCCCCTCTCCGGGCGGCACGATGGCCTCAAGCATGCCCAGCGCGCCGCCTGTATTCGCCGCCATCATGCGTATGACGTGTTTGCCGAACGCCATTGCCGGCGTTCCATGCCCCGGCGGCGATACCGCGGGATAGGTGAATGTCTTCATGTCGGGTCTCCTTCTGCTTGAGGACACTCATCGATTACCTCGTGCCCCTTCTCATGATAAGATCGATGAATCAGCATCATTGTATGGATAATTGAGCTTATGAGGACGCTGGATCCGCTTGACGGAATTGCCGCATTTCTCGCGGTTTCCATGCATCTCAGCTTTTCCAAGGCGGCGGATGAGCTGGGCATGTCGCGCGCGACGGTGGGAGCCCAGGTCAGGCAGCTCGAGGATCGCCTCGGCATCCGCCTCTTTCAGAGATCGACGCGCAAGATCGTCCTGACCGAAGCGGGCGCGGCCTACCGGGAAGCGCTTTCGGGTATCCTGCCGCAGATAAGGGAGGCGGAACGGGCGGCGACCTCGTTCCAGAAGGAAGCCGTCGGGCGATTGCGGGTGTCCGCGCCGCCCGACCTCGGACACATGGTGATCGTGCCGGCGGTTTCGGAGTTCCTCAAGCTGAACCCGGCCGTGTCCATCGAGCTGGACCTGTCGCATCGGGCAGTAAACCTGGTCGAGGATGGCTTCGACCTTGCAATTCGAGGCCGCCTGTCTGTCGATCCTAATCTGATCACCCGGCAACTGGCGACATCGTCAATCGTGATTTGCGCTTCGCCTACCTATATTGCCGAACATGGTGCACCGGAGACGCCGCACGACCTCGCACACCACTCCTGTCTCCACTTTGCCGAACTAAGATGGGGACGGGTCTGGCCGTTCAGGAGGAACGGTGAGGAGTTTCGCATTCCGATCGTGCCCCGGATGGAACTCAATCACAGCCTGGGCCTGCGCGACGCCGCCTTGCTGGGGGTGGGTATCGTCCTCCTGCCCGACTTTATCGTCGGGGAAGACCTCAGGCAGGGCCGGTTGGTACGTCTTCTCCCCGACTGGGATATCACCACGATACAGTTGCAAGCGGTCTATCCGGCCAATCGCCACATCGCGGTGAAGGTCCGACGCTTCGTCTCGTTCCTGGCGGGAAAGCTGCGGCCGTAGACGAGGCGAAACCCGCACTCCGGATGAATGTGAGAATGGGCAGCAGCGACAGGAGGCTCTCACGAACGTCTACTTTGCGTCTGTAAGACGCGCGGCGCTGTAGTGCCCAAGTGTCCGCTTAGGGCTCTGTCACGACGATGCCCCAGCCGCCGGGAATGTCCGCAATTCAAGCACGGCCGCTGGGAGCCGACTGGCTGGTTGCGGCCCAAAGTGGAAATGGTTTCCGCTTTGCGCCCTCATTTCAGTCGTTGAGTCGATTTCTTTGAAAATCCAGGAGCGGACATTCCGGCAGACAACAAAACTGCTGCTATGCGCCTTCGTTTTTAGTCCTAGAAAAGCTTTGGCTCTGTCTGGAAAGCAGGCCTGTTGGGAGCTTATTGAAGGCGAGTTGCACCTTGCAGCCCCACCGGTGTGCGTGACCGCCATCAAACGGACGTGTGCCTAAGAGGAACGCTAGTTGGCCATCCGCCTGCGCAGGCGGGGCGTGATCCAGTCTAGGAAACATCGCACCTTCATTGGCAGGGGATCAACTGGTGTATAGACGACGTTCACAGGCAGCGGTTCCGGAGAGAATTCTGTCAGCACTTCCTGCAGAGCGCCGGAGCGCAATTGATCGCAGATCTGGTAAGACAGCACGCGGATAATGCCGATACCTGCTACGGCCGCCTGAATGGCGGCCTCCGTTGTATTGACCGCAAGTTTGGGGCGCGGCTCGATGGTGAAGGCCGTTCCGTCGCGGCGGTAGCGCACTTCCGGCGCGGTCGCGAAGCCCTGGAAGCCTATACCGTCATGCTGGGCGAGGTCTTCCGGCTGACACGGCGCACCTCGGCGAGCGAGATAGTCGGGGCTTGCGCAGACTACCCGGCGGACGTCGCCGACGTGCGTTGCGATAAGCGCGCTGTCCGCCAAGTGTCCGATCCGCAGGGCCACATCGACGTGCTCGTCTGGCAGATTTAGCTGCCGATCGGCGAGGGTCAGGCGCAGGTTGATGTCGGGTTGCTCCTTCAGGAACTCCAGAGCTATTGGCAGCAGATGGCGCTCGCCGAAGGCAATCGGTGCGGTCACGTGAAGCCCTCCACGCAGCGCGCCGTAGTCGCCGCTGGCCTGCCGCTCTGCCGCCTCCAGGTCCTCCAGAATACGACGTGAAGCGGCGACGAAGCTGCGCCCCTCATCCGTCAAGGCGAGGCCGCGGCGGGTGCGCAGGACCAGGCGAACGCCAAGGTGCCTTTCAAGATCCGCGACCTTGCGGCTGACCGTGGCGAGCGGTGCATGCAATCGCCGCGCTCCAGCCGAGAGGCTGCCGGCGTCCACCACCGCCAGCAGCACCGACATCGCTTCAAACCGATCCATCGTATCCTTCCGGAAATTGAGAGGAAAGCTCCTGAAACGGCAGAATACCCTATTGGTTTTGGATATTCTAACTTTCATGTTGTCGAGGGGACGTCACCCGGCTTCCCGTATTGCCAAAGATTAGGAGAAAGACGCCATGCCTCAACTTTCACGTCGTGCCTTTGCCAGCGCTCTTCCTCTCGGCCTCCTCGCTGGAGGACTGATCGGTGGCGCACCGGCCCATGCCGCAGCGCAGAATACCGCCAAAACGCCGGTCAGCGTTACGCCGCTGGCGCAGATCCGCATCGGCCGCTTCACGGTGACGGCGCTGACAGACGGGTATGCCGATATGCCCTACGGCTATTTTCCGGGCCGCGCCCCGGCCGAGGTGGAGCAGGCGGCAGTCGCTCAGTTCACCGCCCGGCCGAGTGGGGTGCGGTTCCTCTTCAACCAGTATCTCATCGATGATGGTGAGCGCCGCATCCTGATCGATGCCGGTGCAGCGGGCTCGATCGGGCAGACCGGCAAACTGCCGCAGGCGCTCGGCGCGCTTGGCCTGCAGCTTGACCAGATCGACGCGGTGATCGTGACTCATATGCATCAGGACCACATGGGCGGTCTGATCGCCGGAGGCAAGAACAACTACCCCAAGGCGGAGCTCTACATCGATCGTCGCGACGTCACCCATTGGACCGACCCGGCCAAGCGCAGCGGCGCGCCCGATTATCTGCAGACCAGCTTTAAGATGGCGGAGGAAGTGGTGAGCCTCTACCCGAAACTCCAGGCGATTGACGGAGAGCGCGAGATTGTGCGCGGCGTCTCCATTGTTGACCTGGCCGGCCATACACCCGGCCATATCGGCGTGCGGGTTGAAGATGACGGGAAGAGCCTCATCATGGTCTCGGACATGATCTTTCCGGTCGTGCATCCGGCGGCGACCGACGTCTTCTTCCTGTTCGAGCAGGACCGTGCAGCGGCCAAGGCGATGCGCGACCGCTTTTTCCCTCGCGCCGCTTCGGAAGGTGCGCTCATCGCCGCCACGCACATGCCCTTCCCAGGGCTGGGCCGTGTCGTTGCCGATCGCGGGCAGATGCGCTGGCAGGTAGCGGACTGGGCCTTGCAGGATTGAAGTTAGCTCCGGCAGCCTAGAAAGGTAGGAACGGAATGAGCAGCAGATATCTCAGTATCGCCACGACGCCCTCTGTAGCGGCCGCACAGGAGCACTATGGCAGCGCGGAGCAGTGGGCGCGGATCGTCGCGCGCGCTCACGCAGACGAAACTGCGCAGAGCCAGCGCCTCGGTCCGGCAGAAACGGCCTTCATCGGCGCGCGCGACGGTTTTTATCTTGCCAGTGTCTCGGAGACCGGCTGGCCCTACGTCCAGTACCGTGGTGGGCCTGCAGGCTTTCTCACCACGGTTGACGCATCGATGCTGGGCTTTGCGGATTTTCGCGGTAACCGGCAATACATCACGACAGGCAATGTCAGCGCCAATGAGCGCGTCTCACTGTTTCTGATGGACTACGCGCACCGGCGGCGCCTGAAAATCTATGGTCACATGCGCGTCATCGATGCAGAAGACGATCCGGCGCTGGCGAAAAAGCTGACCGTGCCCGACTATCCCGCTCGGGTGGAGCGTCTCGTCCTCATCGCGGTGGAGGCGTTCGACTGGAACTGCCCACGGCACATCACGCCGCGCTTCACGCTGGCTGAGCTGGAGCGTTGGCGTTTGGATTAACCACAGGTTGTTTTTCCTCGATAAAGGCTTCCAGGCCATTGCGCAGCCGGATGGGTCATGAGCACTCAAGGCAATAGATACATGATTGGCGGCTTAAAAGCATTGCAGCACAAAAGCCGCTGGTCCGCTTGCGGCCCCCAAGGAGGCAGTGCGCCGCGAAGCAGTCGTTGAAGCGATCAAGCCCGACGCCGGAGGCGGCCCTTCACGTTTCAAATTGTCGGGAGGCCAGCGAGTTGCAGATCAGCACGAGCTTGCCTTTGACGCCCCCCTGACCGAGCAGCTCCTGGGCGCGACGAGCCTCGGTCAAGGGCATCCGCTCGGCCACCATCGGCTTGATCTTCCCGTCGCGAAGCAGCTCGAGTAAGGCGCCGAGATCCTCGCGGAACCAAGCGAGCTTCCACCGTTTCAAATATTGTATGCTGTAAGGGAGTATGCGTCGTCGGCCTGGTGAAACGAAAGCGCGGACCGCGTACCACGCAGGTCGCAATATCCCGCGAAGACGATAACGTAAGCCCCCTGCCAGCTGGCCCTTCTGCAGAAATGAAGTGAAGCCATAGGCTATGACGCGGCCACCAGGCCTCAGAGTCCGAAACGAACGCCAGACATTGGCTTCGCCGACCCCGTCGAAGACGACATCCACGCCGCCGTTTGTCAGGCGATGGATCTCTTTGACGAAGTCGGCCCGCTCGTAGTCGATCGGCGTGGCCCCGAGATCGGATACGATCTGATGAGCTGCAAGAGATGCAGTCCCATACATCTCCAGACCTGCCAGGCGGCCAAGTTGCAGCAGAGCCGTGCCCACTCCACCGGCCGCGCCATGAATAAGGACCCGTTGTCCCGGTGAGGCATGCCCAAGCCGATGCATCATCTGATAGGCCGTAACGTAGTTCAGCACGAGGCTAACTGCCTCGGCGGGATCAACACCAGTTGGGACCGGAGTGAGTTCATCTTCCGGCAGGCAGATGAACTGGGCGTAGCCACCATGAATGGGCAGCGCCGCAACCATTTTACCAACCATCGAATGGGACGCTCCCTCTCCGGCCTCGTCAACGATGCCTACAATGTCCCATCCTGGCGTGAAGGGCAGGGTCGTCTTTTCCGGATGAATCCCCTCCCGCATCAATAGCTCTGCGAAGGAGACGCCGGCGGCGATTGTTCGCACCCGCAGCTCACCTGATGCCGGATAGGGCGCGTCTTCCTCCACGATCTCCAGAACTTCCGGTCCGCCGTAGTGGCGAACAACGATCCGCAGAGACTTCATTGGCGGGCTCCGTCCAGATTAGACTCCCCCACTGAGGCAAACTCAGACGAAAAAGTAGCGCACGCTAGTATGAAGCGACTTGCTCCAGATCAAACCCACCAGAAAACGGTGGCCACCCCCGAATAGCTGCATATTTGCGCAGAATGAGATTGGGACGCAGCCGATACAGTGGCTGGACCAGCTGCCTGGGGCGTCGGAAACAAATGACCGTTTGGGCTCACGACCCCGACCCGGCAGGTTCAACGTCTTATATCTTCGTTGCGAAGCCGGAAAGCCGCCAGTCCGTTTCCGGCCCCAAAGTGGAAATGGTTTCCGCTTTGCACCCCGAAGACGGTCGTTGGGACGCCAGGTTCGTCATTCTGGAAGCTGCCGATCGGCTACGAGCGCGGAATTACCGCCGAGGCGTCTAGGCGGCTAGTCTTTCCCGTATAATCGGGGGCTTTCCCTTCCATCACCTAGCTGCACGGCTTCATGGATGGTGATGAATGACGTGTGCGGGCGCGCCCTTCGGGGCGGAACGCCTCGGTGAGGCCTGAGGGAGCCGCGCGCCGTGTTCGGGACCCGCGGGACGGCGGCTCAGAAGTACTGGCAATGATCCGCCTTGACTGCCTTCTCCGTCAGAAACCAGCTGGGATCGACGATGCCCTCCGCCTCGGCGATGAGATCACCGGCACCGACGTCGAATGTCTGCGCGGCATAGCGGCAGCCGTAGAGCCGAACGTTGCCCGTGCCGACGAGGAGCTTCAGGAGATCCTCTATCTCGGTCGGCTCGCCGTTTTCGGTCATGCGGGCGCGCAGCCAGTCGGCATCCTCCTTGTGCCGGCCGTCGACCGTGAGGGAGGCGGCCCCCGAGCTGGTCAGCGCCCGCACTGCCCAGAGCAGGAACAGCATGTCGACCTTCACGCCGTTCCGGGCCTGGGCGTATGCAAAGGTCAGCGGAGTGAGCATCTTGTCATATGAGTCGTCGCGGACGACGATAGCGAGGTGGTTCATGATCTTGTCTCCAAATGTGTGGGGCGAGCGCGCCCTTGACGTTCGCCGATTCAGGCGGCTTCCCTGTCCGGCGATGCATTCGCGGCGGCCCGTGACAGGAAGCTCCGGTTGACCGGGCTGTGCGGCTTCAGCGCCAGCCGTTCGTTGGCAATGGCCTCGGCCATCGCCGTCAGGCCACCGCGAACCGTCGCCTCCGCCAGCGTCCAGTCTATGATGTCGCGCTGGGCGTGGCTGCCACCGAAGGAGTTGGCGATGAAGCGCGCGCCATGGAGGAGCCCCGCTGCGGTTTCGTAGTCGCCGCGCCAGAACGCCGTGAACCCTTCAACCAGCGGCAGGGCGGTCCGACTGCCCCAGCCGGCTGCTTCCGATGTCGCGGCGCGTTTCCGGTGGGCGCTGACGATGCGGTCGACCTCGCCGGACCGGCCAGCGCCCAGATAGGCCATCACCGCATGCCAGTCGTTGAACGGATAGGTGCGCCCGTCGGCATGGCTGTCCCAGGCCGTCGCCAGTTCCTGCCAGCGGTCGCCGACATCGTGGCCGGAAAGGTGAAGCCGCCAGAGCAGCGCGGAGGCGTCGACCATGTCGAGTGCGACGAGGCTGCGGTCCTGTCGGATCGGCCCGTCATAAAGCGCGAGAACCTCGTCAGCCTGCCCCAGATCGAGGTGACAGAGCGAACGGTGCCACCAGTTGTGGACCTTGAAGAAGTTGTCGTCGCCGGACCAATGCGGCTCGCGCGCGATCATCCAGTCGATACCATCCTCGGCGCGGCCTTGCATCTCCATGACATGGGCGACGGCATGGTGCGCCCAGCAATCGAGCGGCTGAAGGTCGAGAGCACGGCGGCCGGCGTCTTCGGCGCGGCCGTAGTCGCCGGTTTCCTCGAGCCCGAAGGCATGCATGCCGAGCAGGATCGAGTAGCCAGGCATGTCCGCAGACCATTTCGGCAGCACGCGGGCGATGCGATCGCGCAGGCTGCGCGCATTGGCGCGATAGAAGTCCATCAGATGGCCGGATTGGAGCGCGACGATGTCGTGGGGATGGTCCGCGTTGTGCCGGTCAAGCGCCGTCGCCGCTGCGGTCCACTCCCCCTCGACCAGCAGGTCGAGAGTTGCGACATGCGATGCCTCGCGCTCGGAGAGGTGCAGCGACTTTACCGTGCCGATGATCGCCTGCGCTTCCTTGGTCGCCTCCGGCTCGGTCGCGAGACCAAGCAGATGCGCCTTGAGGATGTGCGCCATGGCGAAGCATGGGGCTGCCTCGATCGCCCGGTCGAGCAGTCCGACCGGATCGCCGCGATAAATGTTAAAGGCCGCGAGGGCCTGATCAAACAGGCCAGAGGCTTCAGCAGTCGCTCCGGAGAGTACATTGCCTTGCTGATCAGTGATCATCATCGGTTTTCCTTCCTTAGGGTGTATAAGGCGATCAGGCTCGTCCTTGGCTCGGGAGTAGATGCGGCAGCCGCGTGGCGATCTCGACACCGGAATAGACCGGCGCGGCGCTACGGATAATGAGCGATGCGCCGGAACTCTTGACCGATCCGCCGCCAGTGCAAAAGGGAACCCTGTGGACGCTCTCATGGATATGCTGCGGGCGATGCGCCTTACGGGCGGGATCTTCCTCGATGCGAAGTTCAGCGCTCCCTGGTGTGTGTCGGCAAAGGTCGCACCGGAGGACTGTGCCCCGTTCACCGCCGCGCCCCGACAGATCATTGCCTATCACTACGTCACGGAAGGGCGGTGCCTGCTGAAGGTCGGCGACCAGCGACCTGTCGAGGTCGAGAAAGGCGAGATCGTGGTCCTGCCGCGCAACGACCACCATGTCATCGCGAGTGCCACGAATCTTCGGCCCGTCAGCGCCGACCATTTGATCCAGCCTGCCCCCGAAGGCGGGCTGGCGAAGATCGTCCATGGCGGCGGTGGCGAGCGGACGTCTATCCTGTGCGGCTTTCTGGGTAACGACCTTCTTCACAACCCGCTGATCGCGTTGCTACCGAGCGTGCTCAAGCTCGACGCCGCGGACGGTGCTTCTGGAGACTGGATCAAGGGCACCTTCCACTTCGCCGCCAACGAACTCGCGGCCGGGCCGGCCAACTCGCCGGTGATCCTGGCGAAGCTTGCCGAACTGCTGTTCATGGAGGCGGTCCGCCGCTACCTCGCTTCCCAGCCGCCTGCGGCGAACGCATGGGCGGCCGGGATGCACGACCCGATGGTTGGCCGCGCACTGGGGCTGCTGCATGGCCAGATCGCGCGGCGATGGACGACCGAGATCCTCGCCCACGAGCTGGCCGTCTCCCGCTCGGCTTTCGCGGAGCGTTTCACGCGCGCCATCGGAGAGCCGCCGATGCGCTACCTTGCCCGGCAGAGATTCGAACAGGCCACGGCGCAATTGAGGGAGACTGCCGATCCGATCGCGCGGATCGCATATGATGTCGGTTACGAATCCGAAGAATCTTTCAACAGGGCCTTCCGGCGCGAATATGGATCACCCCCCGCTGCCTGGCGCCGCGCTAATGCGGTCCGCGGGCGTGGTCCTGTGACGTAGAATCGAGAGTGATGAGCGTGCAACTCGACCATGACTTCGTTTTCGTGGACGATCTTCGAAGCCGCCGCGAATGCGCTCACGCGGGTGGGGTTGAAGGAAAGCTCCGGCCGCGCCCCACCAGCGCACACTTAACTTTTGCTTCTGCTTCGAGAACGCCCATGTCGAACTGCTTGCTGTGACAGATCCCGCCGAAGTGGAGCTGCAGCCATCGCGGCAACCTGGCTATGGGAGCGCTCGCAATGGAGAGAAAGAGGAGCCTTAGGCATATCCTTCCGCTTGACTGACGAGAAAAGGCCGTTCCCGGTTCCGACTTTGGGACTCCGCGTTGGGCCTGCGCCGTATCGTCGAACCAATGTCGGTCCGGTCACTCTTTTGGCCGGAACCGGACAGGCAGCAGACGGCCCCAACCTGCACTTGACATGCAGGTATTTACCTGCCTAATCTCCTCCGCGTAAGAGAGAGAGAACAATGGACGCCGACAAGGTTTTCAAAGCGCTGGGCGACCCGACACGCAGAAAGCTGCTTGACCTTCTTTACGAGAAGAACGGGCAGACGCTCGGGCAGCTTTGCGAAAACCTCGACATGGCCCGCCAGTCCGCCACCCAGCATCTCGGGATACTGGAGGAGGCCAATCTGGTGAGCACCGTCAGGCGTGGCCGCGAGAAACTGCATTTCATCAACCCCGTGCCGCTCCATGAAGTCTACGAGCGGTGGGTACGCAAGTTCGAACGTCAGCGGCTCAGCCTGCTGCACGATCTGAAGAAGGAACTCGAAGGAGAGTGACGATGACCAGAGAGATGACCAGCTTTGTCTATGTGACCTATATCGCCTCGACCCCTGAAAAGGTGTTCGAGGCCATCACCAGGCCCGACCTCGCGCGGCGCTACTGGGGCCATGAGAACGTGTCGGACTGGCAACCCGGATCGGGATGGGAGCATATCCGTGCCAATGACGAGCGGACCGTCGAACTGGTCGGCAAGGTCGTCGAGGTCTCGCCGCCGAGCCGTCTCGTCATTACTTGGGCAAACGCGTCGCAGGCTTCCAACCCGGCGGCCTACAGCCGGGTGACGTTCGAGATCGCGGAATATGACGACATGGTCAGGCTGACGGTTTCTCATGACGAACTCGAAGCCGGCAGCGGAATGGCGAAGGGCATCAGCAAGGGCTGGCCGGCAGTTCTTTCCAGCCTGAAATCCTTCCTCGAAACCGGCCGCCCGCTCGACATCTTCGCAAAGCCGAAAGCGGCGTGACCGCGGCTGGAACCGTCCCACGATCATAACCGAGGAAGAATGACCATGACCAAGCCCTATTCCGGTGGATGCGCGTGCGGCGCGATCCGCTATGAAACCGCCAACGAGCCCATTTTCCAGAACCATTGCCAGTGCCGCGATTGCCAAACGCGAAGCGGGACCGGCCACGGCTCTTACCTGACCTTCGCGCAACGAGCGGAGGTGAAGATCACTGGTGAAGCGAAGACCTGGCGCGTCGCGGGCGACAGCGGCAACGACAAAGTGCACGCCTTCTGCTCGGCATGTGGAACGCCGATCTATCTCACGTTTGCGGCGATGCCCGATCTCATCGCCGTGCATGCGGGCAGTCTGGACGATCCCGGCCAGTTTGAACCGCAAGTCGTCACCTACGGCATGCGCGCTTACTCATGGGACACGATGGATCCGGCGCTGCCAAAGTTCGAGCGTATGCCCGGGTAGCTCGGTCAACGTGGCGGTGCAAAATCCGGACGCACTCCGGTTCAATGCGTCCGAATGGTCCAGCAGCCGCATCTGCATCGCATCGGCATCGCCGCGGTGCCATGCGAAGTTTATGCCGCGCTGACCGATCGCGGCCGAATGGCAAGCTGGTGGACGAGAGAGATCAACGGCGAGCCCGATGTTGGGAGCGTGATTCACTTCAACTTCGGCGAGCGCGGCTGCTCATGACCAATGGCAACGTCAAGCCCGGCGAAACGGTGCTTGTGCTTGGCAGCGGCGGCGTGTCGTTGCTTGCATTGCAATTTGCCAAGATGGCAGGTGCCAAGGTCATCGCGACGTCGTCTTCGGACGAAAAACTCGAAACGCTCAAGGCGCTTGGGGCAGATGCGCTCATCAACTACAGGACGAACCCGAATTGGGGACGCGAGGTGAAGGATCAGACTGGAGGGCGCGGTGTCGATCATGTGATCGAAGTGGGTGGGCCGGCGACGATGATGCAATCGATCGAGGCCTGTCGCCCTGGTGGCCACATTGCCTTGATCGGCGTGTTGACTGGCTTCGCAGGCGAAATCTCCCTCCCGGCCATTTTCTCGAACCAGATCTGTATTAGCGGCATTCTCGTCGGTCATCGCGGGCAGTAGGAAGAGATGATCCGCGCCGTCGAGGAGAACGGCCTCAAGCCGGTCATCGACCGCGTTTTCCCGCTGAGCGAGATCCGCCAGGCATTCGCCTACTACGAATCTGGCGGGCATGTCGGCAAGGTGTGCATCGAGGTCTAACGGCCATGCGAGCTCTTGACCGCAAGTCTGTTTTGCCAGGATCGCAAATTGATGTTGAACTGCCCGATCCTGGCTCAGGCTGGATCGGAGGCGGGAGCATGGAATGGTGAATTCCGACCGCATCGACAAGATGATCGCAGCGGTGCCACCGGCCTTAGCGCTTCGCGCCGGGCTGGAGCTTGGCATCTTCACCTGCCTTGGTTCGGGCACGATGACGGCCCAGAACATGGGCGCCGCGCTTAAGATTGTTCCCGATCGCCTGGCGCGACTCCTCTATGCGCTTGCCAGCGTCAGGCTCCTTGAAATCAAGGATGGCGAGTTTCGCAACGGCGCAGAAGCGGCGGCCTTTCTGGACGCCTCCAAACCAACCTATCGCGGCGACGATCATGCTCTGCTGCGCGAACTCTGGGGCGCCGATCTCCTGACCGCTGACTCGCTGCGGGAAAACCGTCCCGCCGCCCTGCACGACTTTTCCGAAGCGGGGCCAGAGGCTGCGGCGGCCTTCAGCCGCATGCTCGCACCGGGCGGGTTGATTTTCGGCCGACATCTGGCTCAGGAGATAGACCTCTCGGCGATCGGTTCGGTAATCGACATCGGTGGAGGCCCCGGGACCATTCTCGTCGGACTTCGCGAGCGGTGGCCTCAGATTGCGGCGACGCTGATGGAACTCCCGACGGTCGTAGCGGTCGCGCCGGATATCCTGTCAGAATACGGTGCCGGCGACGTGGTTGTCGAAGAGGGGGACATAACTGTCGCGCCATCGATCGGGCGGCACGATCTGGCGATCCTGAAGGCCGTCGTCCAGGTCCTTCCGCCGGACCAGGCGCGCAGGTCCATCCTGAACGCGGCGCGTTGCCTCACACCCGGAGGCGAGATCGTAATTGCAGGGTCGGGTGTCGTCGATGACGACCGCCTGGCCCCCCCTGAAGGTGTTTTTCTGAATCTCACCTTCTTGAATCTTTATCGCCACGGCGAAGCCTACACTGAAGGTCAGTATCGCGCGTGGATGACCGAGGCTGGATTCCAGGATATCTCCAGGTCGCGCCTGGCGGACGGCTCCACGTTGTTTCGTGCGCGCCTTACGGACTGATCGTGGCTGATCGGTTGGTTTCGGACATAAGACTCTCCGCGGCGTCTGACCCTGTCTGGGCAGCCTCGCGACCTTCGGTGCCGAGCGTTCGCTTATCCGGCGTCAACTCGGAGCAAGCCATAGTTATGAAACTCCTATCGGTGAGCTGAACTTACGGCAGGTTTGGACAGCGACAGTGAGAAGCGGAATGACCGCAATTAAGGTCGGGTGCCGAACGGCGGCTTACCGAGTTTTCCCTTCCGGCCCCCTTTCCCTCTGCGATGCGCCCCAAGTCGAACACTGAGCAGAGCACGGTGGTATGCATAGACGCCGCCGAGTTGCAGGTTTGCGCCACTTCCAGACCTTACCTCGTAAGCTGCGATCGACGTGTGTGACGCCCGCGGCATTGTTGTTTCAGTGCACGCGAGGTTGCAAATGCTAGTCTCGCCAGACGGAGTTGTAGCTCCAGGCTTCGCAAGATTCGATGTCGATTGCTTCGGAGTGGATCAGATCCAGCGAGGTCAGCGTGGTGATCTTGTAGGTGCGGCGGGTGCCGCAGACCGCGCCGTCATTGGCGAAGATCTCGAGTACTCCCCGATCGAAGAAGAGCGTCAGATTTTCGAGCTCCAGCGGCGTCGAGCGGTATTCGATTTCGCCTGTATCTTCCGCAACTCTGACCTCCAGCCGTCCGGAAACGTGTGCGATCGTGAAGCTTTCGCCATTGCCACCGCGTCCGACGATGCGCAGACCATCGAGAGCGCCCGCCAGCGACACTTCGATCGGCTGTCCGGGTTCGCAGATAAAATGGCCGGGGGCCGCTTGCGTCAATGGGCGGGAGCGCAGAGTTCGATAGCCCTCCTCAGGCAACATCGTCAGACGCAGGTGAGAGTCGAGACCGAGCACTCGCGGAAGCGACAGCTCGCCGCTGTAGGGCGATCCTGCCGGCTTTCTGAACTCCCAATTGAAGAGCCAGGCAAAGGCGATCTGCCGCTCATTTGCCCGGAAACTTTGCATCGCATAGAAGTCAGTGCCGAAGTCCAGTTCCTGCAACGCTGGGGTCAGGGGCGCGAAGCGGTCGTCTTCAAATGTGCCGACTTGGGCGTAAAGAAGGTTGTGGCGGCGCGTATCCGGCTCGGTGTAGCCTACGAACCCCATGACGAGGACGAAGCGGCCGTCGAGTTCAAAGAAGTCCGGGCACTCGACGCAGCGTGCGCCGTGCTGACGAAAGTGTTCCGGAGCGCGGTAGAAGACCGATAGGTAACTCCAGTCCACTCCATCGTCGGAGCCGTAAAGCAGTACGGCCGGGTCGTCGTCGATCGCGGCTCCGAGCACCATGCGGTAGGTCCTCCGCGCCGCATCGTACCAGACCTTGGGATCGCGGAAGTCATGGGCACTGCCTGGAGGGCCGTCGACGAGGACCAGTCGGTTGGCCTCGGGACGGAGCAAGTCCTTCGACGGAACTAGCTGCTTCTGGACCTCCTTGTAGTCCTTGAAGAGGTCGTAGGCCGGCAGGCGCTCGGTGTAGTAGAAGCTCAAATCTCCGTCGGGGCCGATGAAGGCGTTTCCGGAGAAGGCGCCACCGGTCGCGCCCAGCGACCAGAGATTCTGTTCCGGGTGCAGGAACACGGGAAGATGCGTCCAGCGGTAAAGATCCTCACTTACGGCGTGGCCCCAATGCATCGGTCCCCATTCGGCTTCGACCGGATGAAACTGGTAGTACAAGTGATAGCGGCCGTTGACGAAACACAGGCCGTTGGGATCGTTCATCCAGGCTTGAAACGGCGAGAACCGTAGCAGCGGCCGGTCGGGATCGCTTTCGTACCATGCGGGCCAGGCTTCCTTCGGTCGCGCGACGAGCCGGCCGCCCTGCAGATCCAGGAAAGTCACCCCTTCCTCAGCCACGCGGATGGGATCGAAGCGATAGAACAGCGAAAGCTCGATGACGTCCTCGTCCCACTCGAGTGTGAGCGGGCCGCCCGCGTGGTGAGTATACGCGTAGAACTGAAAGTAAGGCGGCGGCGCCGCGATCCGGTAGACGATGCGCTTACCAGCACGAAGTGCGAATACCTCCCCATCGGGATCCTCCGCCCCTGTTTTTGCCGCCTTCCGACGGCCCCAAAACTCGAAGCGCGTGCCGCGTGCCGCGTCCAATTCCACGATGTTGCTCATTGCTCCTCCACTTGCGCCGCACTTGCGCGCTGAACTTTCAAGCTTGACAAATGTCGACGTCGATATTTAATTTCGACGTCGACATTTGGCAAGCCCGTATGCTGGAGGACGCGTTAGGGAGCCAGGTCGAGGAGGAGAATATGGCTGATCTATACCTTGAGGGCGTCACCAAGTCGTATGGTGCCGCCACGGTGATCCGCGGCATCGATCTTCGGATACCATTCGGCGAATTCGTCGTTTTCGTCGGACCGTCGGGCTGCGGAAAGTCCACGCTGCTGCGGATGATCGCCGGCCTGGAACCGATTTCCGGAGGCGTGATCAGGATCGGCGGAACCGTGGCAAACCTGCTCGAGCCCGCTGAACGTGGCGTCGCGATGGTGTTCCAGTCCTACGCACTCTATCCGCATATGACCGCCTACAAGAACATGGCCTTTGGCCTGAAAATCGCCGGACTGGGCAAGGGCGAGATCGACCAGCGCGTCACCCGCGCTGCCCGGATGCTGCAGATCGAGGAACTGCTGCACCGCATTCCAAAGGACATGTCCGGCGGCCAGCGCCAACGCGTTGCGATTGGACGTTCGATCGTGCGCGAGCCGCGCCTCTTTCTGTTCGACGAGCCCCTGTCGAACCTCGACGCGGCGCTCAGGGTTCAAACGCGGATCGAGATCGCGAAACTCCACAAAATCGTGGATGCGACGATGATCTACGTGACCCACGACCAGGTCGAGGCGATGACGCTCGCCGATCGGATCGTGGTGCTCAACCAGGGCCGCATCGAGCAGGTCGGCACGCCGCTCGAACTTTACCGAACGCCGGCAAATTTGTTCGTCGCCAGCTTCATCGGCAGCCCCAGGATGAATTTCTTTCCGGTAACGCTTGAACGCGAAGGGCTGGCCCGCGGCCCACTTGGGACGGCCATCCCGGCCCCTGCCGGCCCGACAGGCCGTGCAACGCTGGGCGTGCGGCCGGAAAGCCTCGTTCTGTGTGAACCAGATCAGGCCTTTCTCAGCGCGCGGCTGCAGTTCGAGGAGCATCTCGGCGAGCACCGCCTGATCTACGCACAGACGGGCGACGGCATTGAGCTGATCGCCAAGGAGCCGGACGGGCCGTCCCTGGCGGAGGGCTCCATTCTCCATTTTCGCTTTGCGCCTGAGAGCGCGCACTTCTTCGGGCCGGACGGCAATCGCCTGGGCCATTCAACCAAGGGAACTCATTGATGACGAGCAGCCACCCAGGACATTCGATGCTTGCCGACCTCGCGCGCGTCAAGGACGCACGCACCGGACGCCTTTCCAGTTGGGACCAGGAGGGCAAGAACCAGGACTATTGGCTGATCCCGGCCAACTCCACCGTCCGCCTCGCCGATATCGAGGGTCCGGGCTGCATCACGCATATCTGGATGACGCAATTCTGCCGTCGCGTTCTTGGGGCCGGCCTGATTGATCCGACCGCCGGCAATTACGTCGCGCCGGTCTTCGAGATCCACAATGCTCTCGGCCTCAACTGGGAGGTTGCCGACCCGCATTACTATCGCAAGGTGCTGCTGAAGATCTATTGGGATGATCAGGACACTCCGTCGGTCCTGGTGCCGCTCGGCGACTTCTTCTGCACCGGTCATTCGATGCCCGGCAACTTTTCTTCTCTGCCGATCTCCGTCTCGAGCAAGCCGGAGGAGCGCTATCGCTTCGGCGGCAGCGCTGCATTCAACAGCTATTTCCAGATGCCGTTCGGCAAGCGCGCCATTATCGAAATCGAGAACCAGAACGACGTCCCCTACGGCCAGTACTTCTACATCGATTTCGAGCGCTACGAGGCGCCGCTGGCCGACGATATCGCCTACTTCCACGCGTCCTGGCGGCGAGAGAACCCCTGCGGTGGCTGGGGTCCGAATCTGCAGACCAACAGCCCCGAAACCAACATTCCCAATCTCGATGGCAAGGAAAACTACGTCATCCTCGAGACCGAAGGACGCGGCCAATATGTCGGCTGCAACCTGGCGGTTGCGCACTTCCAAGGCTCCTGGTGGGGTGAAGGCGACGAGATGATCTTCGTCGACGAAGACACCTGGCCGCCCTCGATCCATGGCACTGGCACAGAGGACTATTTCAATCATGCCTGGGGGATGCAGAACAACGCCTTCCTGACGAATGGCTCGGTAATCCACGAGAGCATCGTTCCCGGTTATCAGGTCTCCTATCGCTTCCATCTCACCGATCCCGTTCGGTTCAAGAACCGTATCCGCGTGACGATCGAACACGGCCACGCCAATCATCTGAGCGACGACTGGGCCTCCACCGCCTACTGGTACCAGACGCTTCCATCGCCGAAGCTGACCATCCTGCCGGTTGAGCAAAGGCTGCCAACGCCGCCCGGCGACCGTGCTCCGGAGAGGGTCGCCCGGGATCGCCTGACGCCCGAACAGGCCAGGCAGATCGATGCGGCCGACGAGCGTTTCCGCGCCTATGCGGAACTCCGGGATATCGAAATCGAAAAGAAGTTGGAGACCACGCGGCGCCGCTCGGCGGCGAATGTATCGAAAAGCACCTGAAGCAACGCGTAGGCGCGCTCATCCTGAGGAGGAGAAGGAAATGAGCATGAACAGACGAGACTTTCTGACCAAGGCGACGACGTTGGCCGCAGCCGGTGTCCTGACACCAGCCATGTTCCCCGCAAAGGCAGCGCGGGCAGGCGTCCCGGCAAAAGACACCGCCGCGCAGCTCACCACCTACAACTGGGGCAACCCCTCGGAGGCGAAGGCCTATGGCGAGGCCCTCGAACGATTTCGAAAGATCTACCCGAACGTCACGGTGCAGGACAACATCGCCCCGATCTCCTCGTGGTCGGACTATGCGGACAAGCTGGTGACGCAGATCGCCGGCGGAAATCCCCCCGACATTATCAACATCGCTGTCGAAGGGTTGCGGCTCGCCGTAGAGAAGCAATTGCTGATGCCGCTCGACGAGCTGATCGCCGCAGACCCGGAAGCCAAGGTGCTGGTCGACAAGATACCCGCCAAGCTGAAGGACGCCCTTACCGTCGATGGCAAGCTCTACGAAATCCCGAACGGCGGCCAGACAATGGTCATCCACTACAACACTCGCATCTTCAAGGAGGCGGGCGTCGAGCCGCCGAAGCCGGACTGGACCTGGGACGACTTCGTCGCGATCGCCAAGAAGCTGACGACCGGAGAAGGCGACAAGAAGATCTACGGATATGGCTTGCCCTGGTTCAATTTCGCCATTCATCCCTGGTACCTGACCAACGGCACCTATCCGGTAACCGCGGATTTCAAGCATTCCAACCTCAACGATCCGAAGATCCGCGAGGTTGCCGAGTTCATCCACGCGCTCGTTTATGAGCATGGTGTCTCTCCCGATCCGATCGGGCTCAACGTCTATGACCAGTTTGCTGCCGGGCGTTTCGCCATGGTCGGTGCTGGCCGCTGGCCGGTGACCGGCTGGGTGGCGAACGGCTTCACCGATTTCGACATCGTGCCCTGGCCGCGCAAGGCAAGCGCCGAAACGGTGTTCGGCTGCGGGGGCTGGGGCATCAGCCCGCAATCGAAGAATCCAGAGCTCGCCTTCCAGGCGATCAAGCAGTTGATCTCACTCGAGACTGTGACCGCGCTGATGGAGATCGGTCAGCAAATCCCGATCTACGAGGAAGCGGCGAGGAAGGAGAGCTTCCTTTCAGCGCCGAAGAGCGCACCGGTCTTCTTCGATGCTTTGAAGAAGGCGAAGCCCGTGGCGGCGCCCGCCTTCTTCAACGCGCTTGACCGCATCCTGGGCCGCACCTTCGATCAGATCATCACCGAAGAGTTGACGGCGGAGGAAGCGCTGGCCGCGGCCCATGAGGAACTCGAAGTCGAGATCCAGCGGGGTTGACCCATGACCAGTATCGCCAATGATGCCGCGGCGGGTTGGTTCTCGCCGCAAAACCGCAAGGAGACCATTGCCGGGCTCCTGTTCATCGCGCCGGCCTTGATCGGCTTCGCTGTCTTCGTGGCAGGACCCATGGCCGCCACGGTGGTCCTCAGCCTGATGAAGTATGACCTGTTCAGCAATCCCAGCTTCGTCGGGCTCGCCAATTTCGAAGCGATGCTGGACGACCGGCGGCTTTGGAAGGTCCTCGGCAACACGGCCTTCTTCGCCGTCTTTGCTGTGGCCGGCAATGTCGGCCTCGGCGTGGTCCTGGCGGTTCTGCTCAACCGCAACATGTCGAAGACTGTGCAATATGCATATCGCGCCGCCTATTTCTTCCCGTCCCTCGTCGGCCTTATCTTCGTTGCCGTGATCTGGCAATTCCTGTTCCAACGCGACATCGGGGTAATCAACTACTACCTCGGTCTTGTCGGCATCGAGCCCGTCCGCTGGCTTTCGAGCGCCCGCAACGCCCTCTGGTCAGTCATCATCCTCGACATCTGGAAGAACGTTGGCTTCGCGATGCTGATCGCGACGGCAGGTTTGCAGAGCATCTCAAAGGACTATTACGATGCCGCACGCGTCGATGGCTCGAGCAGCCTCAGGACCTTCTGGCAGATTACCCTGCCGCTCCTGTCTCCGACGATCCTTTTCCTGCTCACCATGAACACGATCGGCGCCTTCAAGGTGTTCGAATCGATCGTCGTGCTGACCAATGGCGGGCCGGGCGATGCCTCACGCAGTCTGGTCATGTACATCTACGAGCAGGGCTTCAAGTCGTTCAACATGGGCTACGCGTCGGCGATCTCGCTGCTGCTGCTTACGATCACGGTCATCGGCACGGCGATCCAGTTCGCCCTTTCCAAGCGGTGGGCTTTCTATGAATAAGCCAATGCACATCTCATGGGATATGACGCCGGCTCGCCTGTCGGCGCGTCTCTCTCCGGAAACACGGGCAATGATCTCGCGGCTGCGCACCGCGCTGGTCTATGTGGTGCTCGGGCTCGGCGCGCTCGTGATGGTGGCGCCGTTCCTGTGGATGTTCACCACCAGCTTCCGGCCCGTGGCGGAAGCCTTCACGCTTCCGCCACGCTGGCTGCCGGGTCTCGGTTCAAGCCTGGAGAGCTACCGCCGGCTGCTTTCCTCGGATGTCCCGATCGGGCGTTTCTTCTGGAACTCGACGGTGCTTGCGACCACAGTCACTCTCGGCTACGTCGCAACGACCACCATCGCCGGGTACGCCTTCGCGCGGCTCCGCTTCCCGTTCAAGAACGCCCTCTTTGCGCTGCTCCTGGTCTCGCTGATGGTTCCCATCCAGACGACGCTGGTGCCGCTGTTCCTGCTGATGCGCTGGCTCGGCCTCGTCGACAGCCAGTGGTCGATCATCGTTCCCGGCCTCACCGGCGCCTTCGCGCCCGGCATGTCGGGCGTGTTCGGCATCTTCCTGATGCGGCAGTTCTTCCTGACCCTTCCCAAGGAACTGTTCGAGGCGGCGCGCGTCGACAACGCCGGACATTTCCGCACCTTCTGGTCGATTGCCGTGCCGCTCGCGGGCCCGCAGATCGCGGCACTCTCCGTCATCATCTTCACCACGACCTGGAACGACTATTTCATGCCGTTGGTCTTCCTGAATTCGGTCGACCAGATGGTGCTGCCTGTCGGCATCATGTCGATCCGTGACCCGGTCGGGAATTCATCAGCGACCTCGGAGGTCATCGCGGCGGTTTCGCTGTCGATCTTGCCGGTTTTGCTGGTCTTCCTGGTGGCGCAGCGTTGGATCATCGACTCCTTCGTGCGGGCCGGTGTGAAAGGCTGACTTGTTTGTGATTGATCAGGTGGAGCGATGGCTATGGGCGTGATCACAATGCTATCGAGGGCACCGGTGAAGCGGTTTGTGCGCTCAGGGGAAGACAATGGTCAGCATTAAGGACGTTGCAGCACTTGCCGGCGTGTCGGATCGAACCGTGTCGCGCGTCGTCAACGGCGAAGGTCTGATCCGTCCGAAAACCAAGAAAAAGGTTCAGAAGGCGATCGAGACGCTGGGCTACGTTCCGAACCAAGCCGCTCGATTGATGCGCACCAGCCGTTCCAGCGTGCTCGGATTGATCACCGACGTCGTATCGACGACGCCGTTTTCGACCGATATCGTGCGCGGCATTCAGGACGCCCTTGATGACACTCCTTATACGCTGCTGACGGTGAACACCTCCGCGGATCCGGCGAAAGAGCAGCGCGCCTGGAAGATCTTCCGCGAGCATGGCATCGGCGGCGTATTTTATGTGACGATGTTTCATCGTCACGTCCCGCGGGATACTGAATTTCCGAGTACGCCGACCGTGCTGGTAAATTGCAGCGCTCCCGACCAGGCTCTGCCGTCAATCGTACCGGACGACTATCAAGGCGGACTGGATGCTGTCCGCCATCTCGTCGAGCAGGGACATCGAAAGATCGCCTATGTCGTGCTGAACGAACTGATCCTGGCGGCCGACCTTCGCGGCCGGGCATTCTTCGACGGGCTGGCGGCGGCTGGCATCGAGGTCCGAAAGGAATGGATCGTTCCGGGGCGCGTAGGAGCCATATTTGCCGACAAGCTTGTGGCTTTCGAGAACACGCGGCGCATTCTTGACAATCCTGACCGACCGACGGCAGTCGTTTGTGGCAATGACGAGATCGCGCTGCAGGTCTATTGCGCCGCCACGGATCTCGGACTGCGGGTGCCAGATGATGTCTCCATCATCGGGTTCGACGATTTTCAGGTCATCACGACCGGCATTCAGCCACCCCTCACAACGATGGCATTGCCTTATCGCGACATGGGCGCTCTGGCAGTTCGAATGTTGCTCGACATCATCGCGGGCCACGCCCCGAAAAAGAAGCATGTCGAGTATCGCTGCGAGCTCGTCATTCGCAATTCGGTTTCCCCACCGAAATAGCTGACGCCAGATCTCAACCCTTGATCCGGGCGGTTCCCGAACGGCGCGCTCCCGACGGCTTCAAGCCTGGCGTCGCCATGGCGGCATTGATTAACAGAGGATGCTCCGTTCGAGAAAAAAGGCCGGCGCGAACGCCGGCCAGTCTGTTCGGGAGGAAAGCTTATCGACTATTGTCCAGGAACTGGCGTGCCCCTAAATGCATTCATCGTTCTATCCATCTCAACCTGTTCGTCACTGCCCGTATCTAGGACTGTATTCCGCGCAGACCCCTTTTGCACCAGTACTGCCGTTACTTCGAGCGCCGTCAAACTGCTAGTTGAAAGCAATGCGCCCACTTGTGTTGAAAAACAGGCACTGTTTGGTGCATCATTGATCTGCGATATTTCGGTTGTGGCCACAATGTGATTATTGGCTACGTAATTGCCGCTACCGGAAACCACGTTAATTATCACGGGCTTTACGGCGATGGGCTTGAGATATTGAGTATCAATAGTTACGGAGATGTGATTCGCGATTATCGAATTGTTGCTGCCGTGAATTTGCAACAGTCCGAACAGATCATTCAAGCCGTTATCGTATTTCTGCATGGGCGCCCACGGCTCACGATCTCGCAAAAAGTGATTTGAGGAAACCAGATTTTCGCAACAGTTCGCAGCAAAAACCAGCATTCCGGGATAAAAGGAATGGAATCTATTTCCTGTTATCGAGGAACGCACCACGCCGAAAAAGTAGACACTGCTAGCTCCTCGAGGAAATACGTTGTTTGAGGCTAATAGAATGCCTCCATAATTTTCAGCGTAAATGGAATGTCCGCTATATCCGGCTCCGACAAAATTATTTGCTATTCTTGATGCCTGCCCCATACCTTTCAATGCGATGCAGTTGCCGCACTCTGCGATGAAATTGTTATCTACCGCCAGCGCATCTGCATCATGAATAACAACTCCATGCTCCAGATAGATAAGACCCATTCCCGTTATTCGGAATGAGTCATTGGCGCTGCCTACATAGATTCCCGTTTTGCCGTTCTTGTATGTATTTTCTGCATCATTGTGCCCCGAACCATCGTCAATGAAATGCAGGCCATCGATGCAAAAGTCTGCAAACTCCACAGAGCTTATGCGTGGATTTCCGGCGCGCTTAACATAAAAGGCGGCTCCAGCAGCCTCACCGTCGGCGGGCTCTGGAGAAAGCTCCACTAGTATGCGACTTCCGCCCGGCCACACTTCGTGCCAGTGTGCCAGCTCGTTTGCGGGTGTGTTGAAACGGATGCTCGAAGACGTAAAACCATGTCCAGAGCCCACAATTTTCAGGTAGCTCACATCTATAACGACTTGAGTGACGAGGCGATAATCGCCAGGTGGGATATAGATTACAGCTCCAGGTTTTCCGCCATCGTTTAGATCGGAGACCTGTTGCCTGCTTTTAATATCCGTGATGATGCTATTGATGACCGCTCCAATATCCTCATAGGGATTACCAGCGGAATACTTCGTTATGTCGTAATAGTTTTCGCTAATCATTAGTAATGTCTCCGCGGAAATTCCGTACTCTACAACGAGATTAGTGATGATCTTGATTGGCTCGCTGCTCGCAAGCCGCTTGGAAAATTCATTCAATCAGCTCTCTGTTTGATCGAGATCCGAAAGAGTTGCGACGATTGATCACGATAGACGGGCTAGTTATTCTTGTTCTTCTCCTGGCTCACCGGATGCTGGTGCGGGTATCCGGTTCAAAGAAGTGAAGTTCTTCGGCATCGACAGCGACGCGCGCGATGTCACCTGCGCGTATTCTGGTCTTCGGAGAAAAACGGGCTACAGCAGCTTTTTCGGCGCCGATGTCGGCAACGGCGTCCGGGTCGCCAGCATCCACCCAAGATGCATCGATATTCAGATGCACCATGGATTCAGAACCTAGCGCCTCAACAAGAGTGACCGGGGCCGAAATCTCG